>Ga0194052_1001844_pt1 | contig 11976 bp, 7 predicted proteins | sample SepL226m_MetaG_FD_160117 | JGI IMG/M metagenome (GOLD analysis project Ga0194052, IMG submission 160117) | Anoxic zone freshwater microbial communities from boreal shield lake in IISD Experimental Lakes Area, Ontario, Canada - Sep2016-L227-6m | ecosystem: Environmental > Aquatic > Freshwater >... | reverse complement strand
GTGTTCATCGGTGTTCATCGGTGGTTCAAAAAAAGCTTTTGCCTTTTCATTCTGCTTTTTCGGTGGCGCCGCGTTAGTACCGTTCATCGCGACAACCGCTTGATCTGGGGTTTGGGTGTCCCGAAGTTGATGAGCAGGCAGGTGGGAATCCCGGTGGCCTTGAGGTAGTTCAGGCACTGGGCCGTGTGGGCTGGCTCCAGCGTCGCGCAGGCTTTCAACTCCAGCAGCAGCCTTCCCTCGACCACGATGTCCCCGATGTAATCTCCGACGTTCTGGCCCTCGAAGTGAACCGCGACATGGACCTGCTGTTGGGCCTCCAGCCCCGCCTTTCGGAGCGCATTGACCAGCGCATTCTCGTAGACCTTTTCAAGGAAGCCTACGCCCAGCCCATTGGCGACATGGAACACACAGCCGATCACAGCCTCAGTCAGAGGGTCATGCTCGAAGGTGGGTTCCGTATCGGTGCCCATGGGCTCAACCTTTGACGACGATGCTCACCAGCTTGCCGCCGGGGGGCAGGACGACCTTGATGATCTCCTTGCCGGCCAGGTAGGACTGGGCCTCGGGGCAGGCCAGGGCGGCCTCCCGGCGCTGGTCCTCGGTGGCCGTGGTGGGCACGGTGATGCGGCCGCGCACCTTGCCGTTCACCTGTACCACCACCAGCACCTCGTCGGCCTGGAGGTAGGCGGCATCGGCCTCGGGCCAGGTGGCCTGCATGCAGAGCCCCTCCTTGCCGAGTTGGGACCAGAGCTGCTCGGCCACGTGCGGGGCCACGGGCGAGAGCATCCGCACGAAGGCCTCCAGGGCGTATTGCAGGACAGCCCCGCGGTGTGGTGCCTCCGCCGGCAGGTCCGCCAGGGCGTTGGACAGCTCCATGAGCCCCGAGACCACGGTGTTGAACTGGTAGCGCCGCTCCAGGTCGTCCGTGAGGCGGGCGATGGTCTGGTTGAGCTTGATGAGCAGGGTCTTCTCCTCGGCGCTCAGCTGCTCCTTGGCAGGCAGCGGGTCGGTCGTGAGCTTGTGATCATCCACCATGCGGCCGAGGCGCTTGAGGAAGCGGGTGGCCCCCTCGATGCCCTCGAAGCCGGTCCAGTCGATCTCCTTCTCGATGGGCGCTGCGAAGATCATGAAGAGGCGCAGCGCATCCGCGCCGTACCTTGAGATCACTTCGTCGGGGTCCACGATGTTGCCCTTGGACTTGCTCATCTTCGAGCCGTCCTTCAGCACCATGCCCTGGCAGATGAGCTTCTTGAAGGGCTCGGGGCCGCTGGCCAGGCCCAGGTCGCGCAGCACCTTGTAGAAGTAGCGGGCATAGATGAGGTGCATGGTGGCGTGCTCGATGCCGCCCACATAGAGGTCCACGGGACTCCAGGCGTCGCACTCAACCTTGGCGAAGGGCAGCTCCGTGTTCTTGGGATCGAGGTAGCGCAGCCAGTACCAGCTGCTGTCCACGAAGGTATCCATGGTGTCGGTTTCACGCCGGGCAGGCTTGCCGCAGGCCGGGCAGGCGCAGTCCAGGAAGGCACGGGAGGTGGTCAGCGGCGAGGGCCCGACGCCGTGGAAGGCCACATCCTCGGGCAGGCGCACGGGCAGGTTCTCGGGCTTCTCGGGGACCACGCCGCAGGCGTCACAGTGCACGGTGGGGATGGGGGTGCCCCAGTAGCGCTGGCGGCTGAGGCCCCAGTCCTTGAGCTTGTAGGTGGTGGTGCGCTCGGCGCGGTCGCCCAGCTTGGCGATCATGGCGGTGACGGCCTCTTCGCTCTTCATGCCCGTGAACTCGCCGCTGTTTACCAGGACGCCCAGGTCCCAGGCGGACTCGGACTCGATGACCTTGGGAATGGCCAGGCCGTACTTCTGGGCGAACTCGAAGTCGCGCTCATCGTGGGCGGGCACGCCCATGACCGCTCCGGTGCCGTAGTCCATGAGCACGTAGTTGGCGGCGAAGACCGGCACCCTCTCGCCGGTGAAGGGGTGGATGGCCGATACCGCCGAGCGGTGCCCCAGCTTCTCGTCGCTGGTGAGGCGCTCCTCGCGACTCAGGGCAGCCACCTGGTCGCAGAAGGCCTTCAGGCCGGGATCGGACGCTGCGGCCTGCTCGATCACCGGGTGCTCGGTGCTGAGGGCCATGAAGGTCACGCCGCAGAGGGTGTCCAGGCGGGTGGTGAACACCTCTACCTGCTCGCCCGTGTCCAGGTCGAAGGCCATGCGGGCCCCCTCGGAGCGGCCGATCCAGTGCCGCTGCATGGTCTTCACGTTCTCGGGCCAGTCCAGCCCGTCCAGGCAGGCCAGCAGCTCGTCGGCGTACTTGGTGGTCTGGAAGAAGTACTGCTCCAGGGGCTTCTGGGTCACGGGGTGGCCTGTGCGCTCGTCCTTGCCGTCCACCACCTGCTCGTTGGCCAGCACCGTTCCCAGGGCCTCGCACCAGTTCACGGTGCGGTTGGCGCGGAACACATCGCCGCGCTCCCACATCTTCAGGAACAGCCACTGGTTCCACCGGTAGTAGTCGTCCTGGAAGCTGGCGACCTCGCGTTCCCAGTCGTAGCTGATGCCCAGCTTCTGGATCTGGCCCTTCATCTCCTCGATGTTGGCCCGGGTCCAGATGGCGGGGTGGATGCCGTTCTTGATGGCGGCATTCTCCGCGGGCAGGCCGAAGCTGTCCCAGCCCAGGGGGTGCATGACCTCATAGCCGCGCATGCGGCGGAAGCGGGCCGTAACATCGCCCAGGGTGTAGTTGCGCACATGGCCCATGTGGATGCGGCCGCTGGGGTAGGGCAGCATCACCAGCATGTAAAAGGTCTTGGAGCCGGGCAGCAGCTCACTGGCCCGCTTGGCGCGGAAGGCGCCGGTCTCGAGCCAGCGGCGCTGGATCTCGGGTTCCTGGGTCAGGGGCTGGAACGGCATGGCGAAACTCCATCGGAACCCTTGATTCTACAAGGAAATCCCGTGTATTCCACCGTCCTTCAGAAGCTCCAGTGCATCCCCACGGAAACGCTGGACCGGGGCTCGATCTGCAGGCCGTTCACCCGCTGGGCCAGGGGCACCTGGGCGAAGACGTAGACCTGCAGGGCGCGGCTTACCTCCACGGTGACGCCGGGGCTGAGGTAGGCCAGCGTCGCGCCGCTGTTGGCCACGTCGGCGTTGACACCAGCCTCGCGCTGCTCGGCTCGCACGTTCACCTGCAGGTGGGGGGCGACCCCGGCGAAGCCCGTATAGCGGACACCGAAGTTGGCGTTCAGGCCATCCCCAGGCTTGAAGCCGTCCTTCTCCACCAGGGGCTTCTGGAACAGCACCTGCCCGAAGCAGCCCCAGTTCTCTCCGAGACTGCCGAAGGCGTAGACCCCGAAGAGCAGGTCCGTGGTGCCGGTGCCCAGCTGCAGCCCGCGGTCCAGGGCCTCCCCGGCCTGGGCCCCGGCGCTGAAGGTCTGCTTCGTGCCGCCCGTGGGCAGCTTCACGCCGAGCTGCACGCCGAAGGAGTGATCGTCGGTGAAGCCCTGGTAGCGGCCCAGCACCCGGACATCCCCAAGGCCGCTGGCTCGGGAGAAGGAGGGCTCCGTGTCCCCCTCGGCGATGGTGACGTGGTAGCGGTTGAAGCTCGGCACCACCAGGGCCACACCCCAGTCCACAGTGGGGCTGTAGTCCAGGGTCAGCGTCGTGTTGCGGTTGAGGGTCTTCTCCTGGATCTCCTGGTCGTTGGGGATCTCGAAAGCCCCCCGGCCCACGGACCGGGCGCCCATGCGCAGCTGATCCTGGTTGAAATAGTCGTAGCGCAGGTCGAAGCGCAGTCCGGGCTTGAGCGCGTAGCCCTGGCTGGCCCAGTCCGAGTTCAGCGTGCAGCCGCAGGCGCCGCAGGCCTGGGCGGGCGGAGCGACGGCCAGGAGAAGGGCCAGCAGGGGCAGCAGGTTCAGGCGGCAGGGGCGGGTCATCGGGCACTCCAGAAGCGGGTCTGCCCCTAGGATGCCTGTCCGAACACGTGTATCCCTGCGTCACTTTGTCGCAGCGCCCCGCCCCCTACTTCAGGGGCCGCCGCCGGTCCGCCTTGCGCTGCAGGCTGCGCCGGTGCATGCCCAGGCGGCGGGCGGCTTCGCTGAGGTTGCCCTCGCAGTCCGACAGCACCCGCTGGAGGTGCTCCCACTCCACCCGGGCCAGGGAGGGCGTCTCCAGATCCGCCTCGGCGCGGGGGGCTTCGGGGTCGAAGGCCGCCAGGATCTCATCCACATCCGCGGGCTTGGTGAGGTAGTGCACCGCCCCCATCCGCACCGCCTCCAGGGCCGTGGCGATGCTGCCGTAGCCCGTGAGCATCAGCACCCGCGTGGTGGGATCGATGGCCTTGAGGCGGCGCAGCAGCTCCAGGCCGGAATCCCCGGGCATGCGGAGGTCCAGCACCGCCAGCTCCGGGCTGTCCGCTTCCGCCAGCGTCACCGCCTCGGCGGCGTCCGCGGCGGTGCGCACCTCATAGCCCCGGGCGGCGATGGCCTTGGCCAGGCGCTCGCGGTAGACCGCATCGTCGTCCACCAGCAGCAGCGAAGGCGGGGTCTCAGGCATGGGGCCAATCCAGTTGCACGGTGGTACCGCTGCCGGCAGCCGATGCCACCCGCAGCTCACCGCCGAGCTGCTCGGCGAAGGTGCGGGCCAGGAACAGCCCCAGGCCCATGCCCGAGCCTGTGGGCTTGGTGCTGAAGAAGGGCTCGCCCACCCGCGCCAGCACCTCGGTGCTCATGCCGCAGCCCTGGTCAAGCACCTCCACCTGCCAGCGCTCCGGCCCGCGGCGGGCGCAGACGCGCACCAGCCCGGGCCGCGCCGTGGCCTCCAGGGCATTGGCCACCACGGCGCGCAGGGCCCGCGCCAGACCGCGCCGGGGCATGGCGCCACAGGCTTCCGGGGGCCAGTCGAAGACCAGGCGGACCCGATCCTCGGGCGCCACACCCTCCAGCAGGTCCGCCTCCAGCTCCGACCAGGCCAGGTCCAGGAAGTCCTCGCCGAGACTGGTCCCGCTGGGATCAGCCAGCTGGTCGAGGATCCGGCGGCAGCGGTCCACCTCCTGCCGGATCAGGCCCGCGTCCTGGCTGATCCCCGTCTCCCCCAGGCCCAGCTCTCCGGCGGTGCGCTGGAGCTCCTTGGCCGCGATGGCGATGGTGCCCAGGGGGGTGCCCAGCTCGTGGGCCACGCCCGCGGCCAGGGTGGCGAGCGCCGCCAGCCGCGCCTGCCGGGCACTGAGGTCCCGCAGAGCCGCCAGCTCTTCGTCCCGCTGCCGGAGCGCCTCGGTGACCCTGCCCACAAAGGCCGCGATGAGCCCGGCGGTGATGGCGAAGGCCACCCACATGCCCACGAGGTGGAGCGAAATGCCGCCGCCCCCGTGGTCCATGTGGGCCAGGGAGTGGACGTGCACATTCCAGAAGAAGAGCAGGCCGAAGCCCGCGATGGCCAGGGCGCCCAGGGCCCAGGCCCAGACGCCCCGCATGACGACGGCCGCCAGGGTGACGTGCACCAGGTAGATGGCCGTGAAGGGGTTGGCCGCCCCGCCGCTGAAGTAGAGCAGGCCCGTGAGCAGCAGGATGTCCAGGCCCAGCACCAGGCCAGGCAGTGAGGGATGCAGCGCCTCCGGCTTCCGCAGCCGCCGCTGCAGGAACAGGTTGCTGAGGGCACCCAGGGCCACCAGGCCCAGCAGCGGCAGCGGGGCAAGCTCACCCGGCAGGAGGCGCAGAGACACCAGGATGGCCGCAGTCTGGGAGGCCACGGTGATCCAGCGCAGGCGCAGCAGCCAGGTGAGTGAGATGTCGGAGCCGGGTCGGGTCATGAAGGGGCCATTCTCCCACCAATGACGGGGGGGCTGGGGATCCCTGGGCTGCGTCAGGATGTCGCAGCCCAGGACAATCAGGCCCGTAAACCAGCGGCGCCATGCCTCGTAACACTGGGGTCCGTTCCCTGCAACCGGAGGTAGACCCATGACCTGGCGTTCCCTGCGATCCGTCGCCCTGGCGGCCCTTCCCCTGTGTCTGGTGGCCCAGACCCCACCCGCCGACAAGGCCCCGGCGCCCGGCGCCAAGGCTCCTGCCACCGCCCCAGCCAGCCCGGCGACTCCGGCGGCACCGGCCCCGAACGCCCTCAAACCCTTTGCCGAGATCATCAAGGACGCCCAGGAGCTCCCGGGGCTCTTCCCGCTCTGGCAGAAAGACGAGAAGGTCTGGCTCGAGCTGAGCCCCGCCCAGCTCGACCAGCCCTACTTCTTCGCGGTCAGCACCACGCAGGGCATCGGCGAGCGCGGCATCTACGGCGGCATGATGGGTGACACCCACGTGGTGCAGTTCAAGCGCATCGGCAACCACCTGCAGCTGATCGCCAAGAACCTGGACTTCACTGCCAAGGAGGGCACGCCCATCGCCCGCGCCGTGCGGGAGGGCTTCTCGGACAGCCTGCTGGCCTCGGCCCCGGTGCTGAGCCAGCCCCACCCCGAGCGGAAGACCTTCCTCGTGGAGGCCAACGCCCTGCTCCTGAACGACATCCCCATGGGCGCCACGGAGCTCGAGGCGGCCTTCCGCCAGCCCTACAGCCTGGACAAGGCCAACAGTAGCTTCGTGAAAGTGCGCGGCACCGCCGACCAGGCCGCCTTCACCGTCAGCGCCCACTACGCCCTGGCCAAGCTGATGCTGCCGCCGCCCTCCATGCCGGGTGCCACGCCCCCGCCCTTCACACCCCTGCCCAGCACCCTCGAGGATGTGCGCAGCCTCTTCCTGGGCTTCCACTACACCCTCTCGACCCTGCCGGAGCCCATGCGGCCCCGGCTGGCGGATGAGCGCGTGGGCTACTTCGTGACCACCCGCTGGGACTTCACCCATGACCTCAACCCCGATCCCAAGGTGCGGCTCGTGCACCGCTGGCGTCTGGAGAAGAAGGACCCCGCCGCGTCCCTCAGCGAGCCCCGCCAGCCCATCACCTATTGGCTGGACCGCAACATGCCGGAGAAGTACCGCAAGACCGTGACGGCGGGCATCCTCGAGTGGAACAAGGCCTTCGAGCGCATTGGCTTCAAGGACGCGGTGCGCGTGGAAGTGCAGCCCCAGGATGCGGCCTGGGACACCCACGACACCCGCCACGCCTCCGTGCGCTGGCTGGTCGGCACGGACATCGGCTTCGCCATCGGCCCCAGCCGCGTGGACCCACGCAGCGGCGAGATCCTCGACGCCGACATCGGCGTGGGGGATATCTGGACCCGCGCTCCGCGCCGCCAGGTGGTGGAGGAGCTGCCCCGACTCCACGGGCACCAGGAGGCCCAGTCCTGCGCCTACGAAGCCGAGGCGACCCAGGAGCTGGCCTTCGCCATGGACCTGCTGGAGGCCCGCGGCGAGCTGGAGCCCGACAGCCCCGAGGCCGACGCCTACGTGATGGCCGTGCTGAAGGACGTGGTCACCCACGAGGTGGGCCACACCCTGGGCCTGCGCCACAACTTCCGGGCCTCCACGATCTACACTGAGGCCCAGCTCCAGGACTCGACCTTTACCCGCACGAACGGGCTCACGGGCTCCGTCATGGACTACAACGCCCTCAACGTCGCCACCAAGGGCCAGCCCCAGGGCGAGTACGTCATGAGCACCCTCGGCCCCTACGACTACTGGGCCATCGAATACGGCTACAAGCCCCTGGAGCCGGCCGGCGAGAAGGCCGAGCTGGCCCGCATCGCCGCCCGCAGCCACAAGGAGCCCCTCCTGGCCTACGGCACCGATGAAGAGGCCGGGTTCCCGGGCATGGACGGGATGGACCCCGAGGTGAACCGCCGCGACCTGGGCGCCGATCCCCTGGGCTACTACCGGAAGCGCCTGCAGCTCAGCCGCGAGCTCTGGGACCGCCTCCAGGACAAGCAGCTGAAGGACGGCGAGAGCTACGCGATCCTGCGCCGGAACTTCGACGGCGCCCTGGGCCAGGTGGCCCTGACCTCCAACCTCGCCGCCAAATACGTGGGCGGCGTGGTCCACCTGCGCGACCATGCGGGTAGCCCCCGGGCGCCCTTCACGCCGGTGCCCGCCACCCGGCAGCGCGAGGCCCTGAAGCTGCTGGAGACCGGCCTGTTCAGCGCGGAGTCCTTCCGCTTCCGGCCCGAGTTCATGGCCAAGCTGACGGTCAACCAGTTCGAGCGGGGCATGAACCCGGACTACTCCCTGAGCAGCCGCCTGCTCTCGGTCCAGCGCCAGACGCTGAGCCAGCTGATGAACGTGGGTGTGGCGACCCGGATTCTCGACGCCACCGACAAGCTGGCCGACCCCAAGGCGGCCTTCCGGCTCTCCGAGCTCTTCGAGACCCTCCAGGGCGCCATCTGGAGCGAAGCCAAGACCGGCAAGGAAGCCCCCACGCTGCGGCGGAACCTGCAGAAGGAGCACCTCCGCAACCTGGTGGGCCTGGTCCTGCGGGCCAACCCCGCCACGCCGGAAGATGCCCGGGCCCTGGCCCGCGAGGGCCTGAAGGGCCTGGCCGCCCAGCTGCGCGTCGCGGCTGCCAAGCCCGCCCCCAGCAAGGAGACCCGCGCCCACTTCGCCGAGTGCCTCGCCTCCATCGACGAGACCCTCAAAGCGATGGTCACGCGCACCGGCCTCTAGACACACGACCCCAACCCGAGCCCGGCCAGACCCCCAGGGGCCCGGCCGGGCTTGGGTTGCAGGGGGTGCTCCCCCGCCTGGAGCCACCGTTCGGCCATGCCAGCTTGCAGTCCAGGGGACTCAACCAGGGGGCCCTGCTCCCTGTCTAGACTGAAATCGGAACGGGCCCGAGGCCTGCTCCCCGTCTGGAGAACCCGTGAGCCCGGAGCCCCCTGAAGCCCGTTTCGGCCTTGAAGTCACCCCTGGGCGGCGGTGGAACCTGGACTGGTTGGGGACCCTTCTGCTGGCCGCCCTCCTGCTCCTGCTGGCCGCCTGCGGCTCCTCGGGAGGCTCTAGCGCCCCGGTCAGCGGCGGCACGGGTGACACCGGAGGCACGGGCACGCCCGGCGTCTTCGCCGGCAGCATCCTCCTGGGCAGCCCCACCAGCAGCTCCATCAAAGCCAACGTGTTGTCCCCCACCCAGGGCGGAACGGTCTACCTGGCCTGCGGCACGGTGCGCGGGGCCTATCCGATCCTGTCCCCCACCGTGGCCCTCGTCGCCGGCACACCGGTGGAGCTGGCGCTCACGGGCCTCGCCGCCAACACCCCTTACTACTACCGGCTTTACTACCAGCCCGCCGGAGGATCCTACGGGCCCACGGCGGACTACGCCTTCCACACGGCCCGCCCCGCCGGCAGCACCTTCACCTTCACGGTCCAGGCCGACAGCCACATGGACGAGAACTCCAGCCAGGACATCTACCTCCGGTCCCTGGGCAACATCGCCGCCGCCGGGGCGGACTTCCACGTGGACCTGGGGGACACCTTCATGTGCGAGAAGCACACGGGACCCCTCAGCGCCGTGGTCCAGTCTGCGCCGGACTACGCCACGGTGGCCGCACGCTACACCTACGAGCGGGGGAACTTCGGCACCCTGAGCGCGGGATCCCCCCTCTTCCTGGTGAACGGCAACCATGAGGGCGAGTCCGGCTGGTTCCTCAACGGCACCGCCAGCAACCTGGCCATCTGGACCACCCAGGCCCGCCTCCGGTACTTCGTGAACCCGGTGCCCGACGGCTTCTACAGCGGGGATGGCGTGGACGAACCCTTCGTGGGCAAGCGGGCCACCTGGTACGCCTGGACCTGGGGCGACGCCCTCTTCGTGGTGCTGGATCCCTTCTGGAACACCGCGAAGCAGCCCGGCTCCGATGGCTGGAACCTCACCCTGGGCGACCGCCAGTACGCCTGGCTCCAGCAGACCCTCACGGGCAGCCCCGCGAAGTACAAGTTCATCTTCATCCACAACCTCGTGGGTGGCCTCGACGGCCAGATGCGCGGCGGCATCGAGGCGGCGCCCTTCTACGAGTGGGGCGGGAAGAACGCCGACGGCACCGCAGGCTACGCCCTCAAGCGGCCCACCTGGACGGACCCCATCCACACCCTGCTGGTCCGCACGGGCGTCACCGCCGTCTTCCACGGCCACGACCACCTCTATGCGAAGCAGGACCTGGACGGCATCGTCTACCAGGAGGTGCCCCAGCCCAGCGCCGTCAACAGCCAGAGCGGCGCCACCCTCGCGGCCGCCTACCACTACACGGCGGGCACCATCCTCAGCAGCTCCGGCCACCTGCGGGTGACCGTGGCGCCGGACAAGGTGACGGCCCAGTACATCCGCACCTGGCTGCCCGCCGCCGAGACCGCCACGCTGAAGAACGGCTCCGTGGACCACACCTGGACCGTGGCCGCGCCCCTCAAGACCCGGACCCCATGAAGGTAGCCCGCGACCTCCCTCCGCTGCTGCTGCCAGCGCTGCTTGCCGGTGTCCTGGTGATCCTGGCCTGCCAGTCCGCCGGGGGCTCCGCACCCGCCGCTGCCACGGCCAGCGCTCCGGTGGCGGCCTTCTCCGCACCTTCGGGCAGCCCCGTGGTGGGTCAGAGCCTGGCCTTCACGGACGCCAGCACCGGCGGTCCCACCGCCTGGACCTGGAGCTTCGGAGACGGCGGCACCAGCACCCTGCAGAACCCCACCCACACCTACCTGGTGGCGGGCACCTTCACGGTGACTCTGCGGGCCACCAACACCGCCGGGGCCACCACCGCCAGCCGCTCCCTCACGGTGGGAGCGGGCGCCGCTGGCGCTGCCTTCAGGGGCAACGTCGTGCTGGGCAGCCCCACGGCTACCTCCATCCTGGTCAACGTCTTCTCGCCGGACCAGGGCGGCACGGTCTACCTGATCTACGGCACGGCATCGGGCACCACCACCCGGCAGAGCCCCGCCGCGACCCTGGTGGCCGGCACATCTTTGGAGATCAGCCTGGACGGCCTCAGCCCGGACACCCAGTACACCTACCGCCTCTGCTACCAGGTCGGCACTGCCAGCGCCTCCGTGGGCGAGGAGTGCACCTTCCACACGGCCCGCCCCGCAGGCAGCACCTTCACCTTCTGCCTCCAGGGCGACAGCCACCCGGAGCGGCTCAAGACCCAGTTCGATGCGGCCCTCTACCAGCGCACCCTCCAGACCGCCGCCGCAGACCGGCCGGACTTCTACCTGCTCCTGGGCGACGACTTCAGCGTGGACACGCTGGATCCCGCCACCGTCAACGCCGCCCTGGTGACGGAGCGCTACACCCTGCAGCGACCCTACCTCGGGATCGTCGGCCGCTCGGCCCCGGTGTTCCTGGTGAACGGCAACCACGAGCAGGCGGCGCGGTATCTGCTGGACGGCACGCCCAACAATGTCGCGGTGTGGGCCCAGACCGCCCGGAACCGCCACTACTCCCAGCCGGCGCCCGACAGCTTCTATTCCGGCAATACCGAGGTGGTGCCCAACATCGGCCTGCTGCGCAACACCTTCGCCTGGACCTGGGGCGAGGCGCTGTTCGTGGTGATCGATCCCTACTGGGGCTCGCCGGTCTGCGTCGACGACCCCTTCTTCGGCGGCGCCAAGCGCAGCAACCTCTGGGACATCACCCACGGGGACGCTCAGTACCAGTGGCTCAAGGCCACCCTGGAGCAGAGCCGCGCCAAGTACAAGTTCGTCTTCGCGCACCACGTGATGGGCACCCAGCGCGGCGGCATCGAGGTGGCGGGCCTCTACGAGTGGGGCGGCAGCAGTGCCAACGGCAGCTGGGGATTCACTGCCAACCGGCCCACCTGGGCCTCCCCCATCCACCAGCTCATGGCCGCCAACAAGGTCACCATCTTCTTCCAGGGCCACGACCACATCTGGGTGCGCCAGCAGCTGGACGGCGTCACCTACCAGACGCTCTCGGAGCCGGCCGATCCCAACTACTCACTCTTCAACTCGGACGCCTACCTCAGCGGCGACAAGCTCCCCAACACCGGCTACACCCGGGTCAGCGTGGCCCCCACCGGCGTCACGGTGGACTACGTTCGCACCTGGCTGCCCGCGG
>Ga0194052_1001843_pt1 | contig 11976 bp, 8 predicted proteins | sample SepL226m_MetaG_FD_160117 | JGI IMG/M metagenome (GOLD analysis project Ga0194052, IMG submission 160117) | Anoxic zone freshwater microbial communities from boreal shield lake in IISD Experimental Lakes Area, Ontario, Canada - Sep2016-L227-6m | ecosystem: Environmental > Aquatic > Freshwater >... | reverse complement strand
GCGAATAACCTCGGCGGCTGTCGCCCGGGTACAGGAAGATGCCGCCCCTGATCAGGATGCGGCAGGTATCGGCGACCACTGATTCGGTCCAGCGCATCGTGAAGTCACGACCGTGTGGCCCCTCGACTCCATGAAGGCAGTCGTCGACGTAGTGCTGCGTGGTGTCGTCCCAGTGCCGCTGGTTGGAGATATCAACGGCGAATTCATCTGTCTCGTGGGGTATCTGGACTGCGACATGGGAGCGGATGAAAGCTCCGACCCGCGGGCCGTAGACGAATACGTGGGTGCCGTGGCCCAGGGTGATCGCCATCACCAGCCGTGGGCCGTAGCAGAAAAAGCCCGACGCGACCTGATTCACTCCGGGTTGCAGAAGGGTCGCCAGCGGATCCTGACCGGCATCGCCTACGACGGGGAAGATGGCGAAAACAGTGCCGATCGGCATATTGATGTCGATGTTGCCGGCACCGTCGACGGAGTCCATGGCAACTGCGAGTGGGGCACTCGGATCGAGAAGTTCCGGCTGTTCACGTTCCCCGGAAGCGTAAAGCGCCACCGGGGCTCCTCTGGCTTCCTCGACAAACAACTCATTCCCGTATCGCTTGAGTGCCTTCGGCTCGGCACCGGCGGCCGGTTGATCACCCATGCTGTCCGAAGGCGTGACGCCCCGGACACCCGACTGGATTTCGGCGCTGACACTCACCGCGGCCCGCGCGAGCGCAAGAACCGTCGAACGGACAGCCTGGCTCCCGTCGGCTTCTTCAAGCCAGTCTTCAAGAGCCTTACCAGGCATTAACCATCCCTATCGTGTGCCGCTACCGGTCCTACTACCGGGAAGTGATCACAATAGGGCAAACGGGTCGGACCCGTGGGAATCTCGAATAGCGGAATTCCTCGGCCGGGCCCATCAGGGACTCGCAGGCACCGACGGCTCAACCGGCAGTGCCACGGAGTTGGCACCGAGTGGCCGCTGAGCGATCAGCAACAGTGCGTCGCTCATCGTGACGCCCGGGGTGTGGACTGCCTGCCAGAGGTAGCGCAGATAGCTCATGTTCGAACCCTCGGGGGCGGCCTGGGTGGTGCCCGGCGGCAAATTGTCCGGGCTTGGCAGGTGCGGCACCCCGTCCGAAGGCGCCAGATCGACGACAACCGCCGGCTCGGGGGCGGCGGGATCCACCGGATCGGCAGCCGCGGCGGGGGCGGCGAACATTGCCAGCCAGATCCCCAACGGGCCGATGACCATCAGTTCGCGGCGCCGCCGGACGCCGATGCGCGTGCCGTTGACCATGTAGTTCCCCCACTTCGCTGAAGGTGTCTACAGGTCAATCCGATGACGGACGCGTTCCGTTACATCCCGACGCGCATCAGGGCGCCCCGACCGGGACTGCCCGATAGACGGCGACCTCATTGGAATTGATGGTCTGCGTCATCGTGTAGGTCGAACCAGACGGGATCGTGATCGTCCACTTCTGGGCAGCCTTGGCGGCATTGGCGTTGATATTGGAGTCAGGCACGTTCGCCATGGAGTTGTAGCGGTAGAGGTTGTAGGTGGTTCCCGGCCTGAGGCTGGAGACGGTGATGGTCAGCGTGACCGGCCTGGCGGCGGGCCGGGTGTTGGAGCCGTCGACCATCACCGGCGTCTCGGCGTTGACGCTTGTCGTCAGCCGGACGGGCACGGTCTCGCGGCTGCCGTCGATGATTCCAGTAATGGCGATTCCGTAATCGGCGCCGCTCTTGAGCGAGTACACCGCCGCGGTCTTCGCGTTTGCCTTCTGGCGGGTGGTCGCGAAGGTGCCGAACGTGTAGCTGAATGTGTTCTGGGGCTGGCCGTTGGTGCCTGTCCATTCCCCGTTGTCGTTGAAGGTGAGCACATCATCGGCGTAGTAGGTCGCCGGTCCGGTCAATGGACGGGTCGACGTGATTTCGGTGACGGTCACGATGTGGTCGTATTCAGAATCACCGGCGTTGAGATTTGCTGTTCCGTAGAAACGGGATTGGTTCATGAACACACCGATCACCACCGGGTAGCCGGCTGTGACATTCGATTTGACCCAGGTGAGAAACGCCGTCGATGTGGGTTGCTTGGTTGTGTTGAAGGCCGTCGCGGAAAGGTGCATCGCCTTGGCCGCGGCAACGTCGTTGACTCCCAGCAGAAGTTGCGAGCTTTCCAGACTCTGCCGGGTGTTGTTGCTCGCGAGCGCACGGGCGTCGTATTGCGAGATGTACTGGCCGTAGTTCAGGCCGGCACTGATGAACGCGGTCTCGCCGCAGTAGCCGTAGTTGGCGTCCCACTGGATCCGCGGCGGAAGTTTGGAGCCGGCGGTGTAGTTGGTCGCGGCCGGAGTGGCCGCGACAGGCGCCGCGGCGGCTGCAACAGCGGTGCTGGCGCGCGGCAGGAGGTTGCCAACCGCCGCGGTGCGTCGGGCTCGCGCGGGGGTTGAGGCGTGATGGGCGCTCGCCGAGCGGGTGGCCGCACCAGGACCGGCACTATCGACGGCATCGGCATAAGCAACGCCGGAGCCGCCGGCCAGAGCCGCCCCGAGCCCTACGGCGAGGGCACCGGCCCCCAGCCAGCCGAAGCGGACACGCGTGCGCGCGGTTGCTCGCATGCCCGCCCCCTTGCTCCGACCTCGCTTTCCAGACTAAACCCTCGGGTGTCCGATGCCGAGTGTTCTCGGCGGCGTGGACAATGCAGGGGTGCGACTTCTCCTGGTCATGGCGGCAGTGATCGGCGCTCTAGCGTCGTCGACCGTGGTCAACGCTGCCCCGGACCCCGGGGTACCCCCGGTCAGTTCGCAGGCCCGAGCCGCCGGATTCGTCGATGTCCGCACCGTGGTCCCGGACGCGATCGTGGATCTGCGCTATGCCACCGCGGACAACTTCGTCGGCGTGCAGTTGTACCCGGCCGACGCCCGCTGCCTGGTGCACGAGTCGCTGGCGCCGGGTCTTGCCACCGCTGCCGCCGCGCTTCGGGCGCAGGGGTTCACGTTGGTGTTCTGGGATTGCTACCGCCCGCATGAGGTGCAGGTCCGGATGTTCGCCGCCGTGCCCAATCCGGCCTGGGTGGCCAAGCCCGGCCCTTATTCGCGCAGTCATGAGACCGGACGGTCGGTGGACGTGACGATGGCCGAGGGCGGGCGTCTGGTGGATATGGGAACCGGCTTCGACGACTTCTCCCCGCGCGCGTTGGCGTACGCGACCGAGGGCGTCAGTGCGGTGGCGCAAGCCAATCGGGCCCGGTTGCAGAACGCGATGGCTGAAGGCGGACTGACGGTGTACTCCGGCGAGTGGTGGCATTTCGACGGTCCGGGCGCGGGTGTGGAGCGCGCGATTCTCGACGTGCCGGTGAACTGAAAGCCCACTCAGCCCAGTAGCGGCCGGCGGTGGCGGGTCATCTCGGTGAGTGCGTCCTGCATCACGGTGTGAATGCGCTCGGCGAAGGCGGCGGCATCTTCACCGGGTAGCGCGTTGGTCGCGGGTAACACCCGGGTGTGCAGCTTGGTCGGCAATGGAAGGTACGGAAGCATTCCGACCGCGCCGACGTTCAGCCCCCAGGGCAGCGAGATGCTGGTGGGCAAGGCCTTCACCCGCAGAAGCTTGTCCAGACGCAGGGCTCGTGCGAGTCGCTCGCCTTCGGAGAGCACCAACAACGACTCCCCTGCCCCGGCGGTCACGATCGGCACGATCGGCACGTGCTGTTCCATGGCTAACTTGGCGAACCCGCTGCGGCCACCGAAGACGATGTGGTTGCGGTCGGTGAACTTCTTGGCCGCGTCAAGGTCCCCGCCCGGAAACACCACGACGTGGTGACCGTCGGCGAACGCCTGCTGCGCACTTTCCTGACTCGCCGGTCGGGCGCCGAGATGCTCAATGAGCGGACCAACGCCCAACGTCCAAGCAAGCTGGTGGGTCAGGAACGTGACCGGTCTGTCGAGGTGCAGATCCTCCAGGACAGCCCCGACTGCCATGACGTTCAGATCGAGCACTCCGCCGAATCCGTGGTTGGCGACGAACAACACCGGATCGTCGAAAGACTGTGCGTCCGCGTCGATCTGGAGGCGGTGGTAACGCCGGACGAACTCGATTGCGCTGTGCCGGATCAGTGCGAGCGCGCCCTCGAGGCGCTCGGCGTCCCGATGATCACCGTCGGGATCCACGATCTGCTCCACACCCGCCAGCAGGGTGTCGGCGAACTGCTCGACCGCGGTGCGATGATGGCCGGAATCACCCATGAAGAACAGTCTGCGTCATGGCCGGGACTAAAATCCGGTAAAAGCGGGATACACCTCACGAACCGCTGCGAACATCCTTGACATAAGACCGGCCGCGGGTGTCGAGCGCGCGATTCTCGATGAGCCGCTGAACTGCACTGGCACTGTTTCCGAGATTTAGGCAGTCACGCCCGGGACATCAGTCGCGGTCGTAGTCCCCAGCCTGGCCTCACGCGCGGCTTCAAGGGCGGTTCCTTCGATGTCAAGATCGGGCAGGTATTTGACAAAGAATCGGAAGTGCGACCACATCCCGCGGCCAAGCAGGCTCATGACTGCCGGGATCAGGGTCAGTCTTACGACGAGGGCATCGAAGATGACACCGGCGGCCAACGTTAGACCGATCGCCTTGATAGTCGGGTCGCCGCCGAAGATAAACGAGATGAATACGCCGAACATGATGAGCCCGGCAGCAGTGACCACGCGGACGGAAACACCGACGCCGTTCCGAATAGCGTCTTGTGGATCGCCGGTCTTGGCAAGTTGTTCTTTGATGCGGGAGACGACGAATACCTCGTAGTCGCTGGAAAGTCCGAAGATGATCGCCAGCGCGATAATTGGTATGAAACCCGAGGTCTCGCCCGGAGTGATGCCGAGTATCCCCGCTGCCCATCCCCATTGGAACACCGCCACTTGCACACCGAGCGCGGCGAACACGCTGAGCAGGAATCCGATGATCGAGGTGATCGGGACCATCCCGGTGCGAAACGCGATCGACAGCAGCACGAAGGCGGGTCCGATCACCGCCAAAAGGAAAATGGGCAGGGCCGCAGCCAGTTTTGCCGAGGTGTCGATGTTGGAAGCGGTTATTCCACCGACAAGGATGTGCGCTCCGGTGGAGCCTTCAATGTTCGCGCGATCGGCACGTATGCGTTTGACCAGATCGGCGGTCGCGGAGTCATTGGGTCCCGTCGTCGGGATCAGCTGGATGATCGCCGTGCCGTTCTGATCGACCACCGGTACTGCGACGAGGACACCTGGTTCCGCCTTGAGTGCGGCGGTGAGCGAGACGGCCGCCGCCGGATCCTTGGCATTGCTCAGGTCGGCGACCGCCAGCAAGGGTCCGTTGAATCCCGGGCCGAGATGCTCGGCGGTAATGTCGAAAGCCTTCCGCGCGGTACTCGATGGCGGTTGTGTTGCGCCGTTGGGTAATCCAAAATGCATACTCAGTGTGGGCAGCCCGATCACGATTAATGTGGCGGTGCCTGCAACAAGCAGCGGAACGCGATAGCGGACCACGAAGCGTCCCCAGCGTGTCCCGGCGGTGAGGTGTGCGGCATGGGCCGCGATATGGGCCCCCTCTTTGGCATGGCCGGGACGCACCGGTGCGCTGATCACCTTGGCGACGGATACTCCGGCGAATCCGAGAAGTGCAGGTAACAGGGTCAGCGCAATCAGCAGCGAGATGGCGACAGTAGCCGCCGCAGCAAGCCCCATCGCGGTCAAGAAGGGAATACCGACAATCGCAAGACCACACAGGGCGAGGATCACTGTCAGCCCGGCGAACACCACAGCACTTCCAGCGGTCCCCACGGCCATCGCGGCGGATTCCTCCAGGGCAGTTGCTCGATCATGGGCCGATGCCGCCGAGCCGTCACGCTCTGATGGGTTACGCAACAATTCCGTTCGATATCTGGTCAGGATGAACAGTGCGTAGTCGATCCCGCAGGAAAGGCCCAGCATCAACGCCAATGACAGGGAGGCAGAGGGCATGTCCGTCAAGGCGGCAGCGGCGAGGACCCCCAGAGCCCCCATACCTACCCCGATACATGCCGTCAGGATCGGTAAGCCGGCAGCCACCACGGCGCCGAAGGTGATCAGCAGGATGATGAATGCGGCGGCGATGCCAATGATCTCGGGTGTCTCCGGAACCACGATCGCGGAGCCAGGATAGACCTCACCGGAATATTCGACCTGAACACCTACTGAGCGCGCGGGTGTAAAAGCCGCCTCGACCGCATTCAGGGTTGCATCGGAGACGCTGCTGGCCTCCACGGTGTACTGAACAGCTCCCAGTCCGACATGCGCGTCAGGTGAGACCACGTGGGTGTCGGCCGGCCCTGCGGCAAAAGAGACCTGCGGGATGGCTTTGAGGTTCGCGACGGACTTGGCAATCGCGTCGGTCACTCGGGGTTCTGTGAGCGTGATGTCACCCTGAGTGGCGAAGACAACTTGGGTTTCCGCCCCCGCGAGTTGTGGGAGTTTATGCTGAAGGAGATCAAGGGCCCGCTGAGACTCCGTCCCGGGAATAGCGAAGTTGTCGGTGAGTTTGCCGCCCATTCCAAGGCCAGCCGCACCGACTCCGACCAGAACAATGAGCCAGACACACAGCACCGCCCACCTATGCCGAAAACTGAAGCGGCCGAGACGGTAAAGGTAGTGCGACATGTGATGTTCTCCTAGACCGCGCCGGGCATGCTGTGGGTTCCTAACGAGCGCGGCAGGCGACATTATTGCATGAGATACCGCGACCTTTGAAGCTTGCTTCTCCGAGGTGTTCGCTAGCTTCTCACGCTTCGCTTCGCGGGTCCTTGACGTAGGTCCGGAACACGTCCGCGGAGATCGCGTTACCGGAGAAGATGTCGTGGATGAGGCTCACACTCGGTCGCGGTGCGCGCACCAGCGTGGCCGGGTCAAAGGAGTACAGCCCGTACTTCGGGTCATAGCCCAGTACCCATTCGAGGTTGTCGGTCAGTGACCATGCGGTGTAGCCCCGAATATCCATACCGTCGGCAATGGCCTTGCTGATGACCGCGAGATGGCGGACGGTGTAGGAGGAACGCTTGGTATCGGCTGCGTCGGCGAGACCGCTCTCGGTGATCCACAGCGGGATTCCGTAGGAGTTGGCGATATCGAGGACGTCGCGCATACCGGCGGGATTGATGATCTGCGCCGTGTCGCCACATTCGGTCGCCGGACATCCCCCGAGAACCACATTGATCAGTGGCGAGAACTCCGGGTAACCCTTGACTATCGGCAGGCCGGGGACCGACAGCCCGCCGTAACCGATCACGATTCCCTGGCTGTAGTAGTTGACGCCGAAGTAGTCGGCCTTGCCGGCAAGTTCGGGATGGATTTCATCGGGCGTGATCACACCATCGAAGTTGGCGTCGACCTCACCGCGCAGCACCGCATCCGGGAACCAGCGGTTGTAGAAGTCGCTGAACTCCGCCGCCGCCTGCTGATCGCTGGGATTGGCCGGGTCCCCCCCGCGCCAGGAGTACATATTGAGCGCGAAGCCGACCTGGGCGGTTGGGTCGAGTTGGTGGATGAGGTCGTAGGACGCCGAGTAGGCGGCCGCCTCATTACGCAGTCCGACCGCCACCAGGTCGGTCCTGACGATGGCCGGCGGGAAGTTCGTCGCGAACGGGATCGCGTAGTACGACGTCAGCATCGAGTTGACCGGTTCGTTGAGCACCACCCAGTTGGTGACCTGGTCGCCGTATTTCCATGCGAGGTAGGCCGAGTACTTCTCGAACTCGGTCACCGTCGATGACGAGACCCAACCACCGCCGGTCTGCGGCGTCTGCCCGAACAGTTCCTGGATGCGGGCCTGGGAAGGATCGTGGATCCACAGCGGCAGGGTGAAGTGATTGATTGTGACCATCGGGTCGAGACCGGCTGCGTGCATGGCGGCCAGTTGGTCGCGATAGTGCGCGACCTCGTCCTGATTCGCCAGCGCATCGAGCTGTTGCAAGACCTCGGGCGTGAACCCGTTCGAGATATCCACGGACTCAGTGGAATTGGGGAAGATCCTGCTCCACTCGATACCCATTCGGAACGTGTCGGCGCCTACGCCCTCACGCGCCAACTGGGCGTCAGTCACGTACTGGGTGTATGCGCCGGGTCCGTTCTCCGGCACCCCACCCTTCCAGCCGAGCAGCAGCTTGTTGACGGGGTCGTGGAGCCACTGCCACCAGTCGGAGTTCACATCGAGCGGTGCGCCACCACCCATCTCGGACTGGAAGCCCGCTGTCGATACTCCCCAGTGAAAGCCGTCCGGGAACGCCAGTGCAGCAACGGTTCCCGTGCCGTCGAAGGTGAGCTTCACCGTCGCGATCGTGGCGGTGCTGGGTAGATAATCCGACAGCAGCGATCCGACGAACGGGATCGCGCGCAGCAACCGGATCGGTGCGTCCAGCAGACCCTGCAGGCCGTGGATGTGGAATGCGGTGTCGTCACTGACTGACACGGTGAACGCATCGGTACCGCCATAGGAGGCGAAATCGACCACCGGGGTGTAGGTGAACGCGCCGGTGGACTGGTCGATGCTGACCCGACCCAGGCTTGGTTTACCGACAACGGTGTAGACCAGCCGGTCCCCCTCGGGGTCACTCGCGCCGAGTGTGCCGGTCACTACTCCGTCGGCAGACTGGGTGGTGATCGACGGCTCGGTCGTCGGATATTGGTTGAAGAGAGTGCGCTCCAACCCGCGGCCGGCGGCAGCCAACAGATTCAATGCAGTGGACGCGGCCGCCGGAGCCGAGGGAGTCCGTGTGCCGTGGGCGGCGGTGCGGCGGGCCGGTTGCTTCACTGCGACCGCAGGCCTCGCCGTGTGATTTCGGTGGGAGTTCGACGTCCGAGCCGATGCCGACGTCGCTTCGTCAGAAGCACCCGTGGAGTCAGCGGAGGCGGGTGCGGCCAGGCCGGCGGCGACTGCCGCACCGATTCCGAGCGCCACGGCCAACGCGCCGACCCGACCGATGCTCGCCGAAGCGCGCCGGTGCGCGTGGCCCGAAATTGACATCGTCATGCCAGCTAGTCAAGCACTACCCGGTGCCCGATGTCCGCTGTTCGCCAGCGGCGCGCGCCAAGAATGGCAGCACGAGCCCGGCGAACTCCTCCGGGCACTCGATCTGCGGCATATGACCGATCCCGGGCAGCAGGTGCGCTTCGGCGTGCGGGAACACCCGCTGGGCCTCGTGAATATGGTGCGACGGCAGCACCCGATCGCGCTCTCCCCACATGATCAGGGTGGGGCGCGGATGCAGCGCGGCGAAGGCGGCCAGTTGCCGCCGCCAGCCGGGCTTGACTCCGCGGGTCGGTGTTCCCAGCGAGATGGCGGCTTCACGCAGCACCGCACCGGACTGCGGTTGGCGACCAATGGCCAGCGCGTGATCGATGCGCTCCCTAGTAGCCAGCGACGGGTCAGCGAAGATCGCTCGTTCCAGTAACCGCGCGCCCGCACGGGTGGGGCGCCGAGTGCTCAACTGACCGAGACCGGGAACGGTCAGCATCCGCAGCAGCACCGTCACTTCGCGGCCGAACCCGGCGCTGTTGATCAGGCCGAGGCTGGCCACCCGCTCCGGTCGCAGCGCGAGCGTCTGCAAGGCGATCGCTCCGCCGAGGGAATTACCAACGATATTCAGTGGGCGCGTCTCGCCAAGAACATCGACGGCGCCGAGCACACCGCGGGCGAAGGTGGGCAGGTTGATCGGACCGACGGGGCGTTCGGAGAAACCGAAACCCGGTACATCGATGGCGATCACGCGGTGCGCGGAAGCCAGTCGGTGAAACTGCAGTGCCCAGTCCTCCATGCTGCGGCCGATGCCGTGCAAGAGCAGCACCGGCGGATTGGCGGCATCGCCTTCGACCCGGACCCGAACCCGGCGTCCATCGACCTCGACGAAGGTGGGCCTGCTCATGCCCCGGCGGCCGCCCGGGTGGCGGTGGCGCGGTCGACGGTGCTGAACCGGAGTGCAGCGTCTTCGACCGGTCCCTTGCGCAATCGCGCATGATCCGACCAGTAATCCATCTCAATGGTCCAGGGGCCACTGGCGCCCTGCTGGGGGAACTCGTCCAGAGCACGGGTGATGTAGCCGGCCGAGAAGTCCAGCATCGGACGCTTCTCCATGGTCAGGTCGTCCACGACCGGAACAACAGTGGTGTAGCCATGCTGGTCCATGTAGGCCAGTAACTTGCACAGGTGCTCGCAGACCAGATCCACCTTCAGCGTCCACGACGAGTTGGTGTACCCGAACGCGAACGCCAGATTCGGAATACCCGACAGCATGAAACTCTTGTAGACCAGAGATTCGTGCGCATCCTTGACCTGGCCGTCGACGGAGACCTCAATACCGCCGAACAGTTGGAGCTTCAGGCCAGTTGCCGTGACGATGATGTCGGCCTTCAACTCCCGACCGGACTCCAGCAGAATACCGGTCTTGGTGAACCGCACGATCTTGTCGGTCACCACCGATGCCTTGCCCTTGGAGATGGTACGGAACAGATCAGCATCCGGCACCGCGCAGAGCCGTTGATCCCACGGGTTGTACTTCGGGTTGAAGTGGGTGTCGACCTCGTAGCCCGACGGCAGTGACTTCACGTTGAGCGTGCGGATGATGCGCCGCGCCAACTTGGGGTGACGTTGACAGAGGTTGTAGATGAACCGTCCCCGCCCGATGTTGAGCCGCCGCGTCACCGCATAGGCGGCCTTGGCGGGCAACACCTTTCGCAGTCCGTTGGCGATCGGATCCTTTCGCGGCAGCGGCATTACATAGGACGGTGAGCGCTGCAGCATGGTGATGTGTCCGGCGGTGTCGGCCATTGCCGGGATCAGCGTGACGGCGGTGGCCCCGCTGCCGATGACGACGACGTCCTTGCCTGTGTAATCCAGATCCTCGGGCCACAGCTGCGGGTGCACGATCGTGCCCCCGAAGTCCTCCCGGCCATCGAAGTGCGGCGTATAGCCGGCCGCGTAGTCGTAGTAGCCGGTCGCGCCGAACAACCAGCCGCAGGTGACATCCCACTGCTTACCGTCACGTTCCAAGGTGACCGTCCACTGTGCGGTTCGGCTGGAGAAATCGGCGCGGATCACCCTGTGCTGAAAGTGGATTCGGCGGGCGAGATCGTCGTCATCGACGACCTCCTGGAGATAGGAGAGAATCTCATGCGCATCGGCGATCGCGTTATCAGCAGTCCACGGCTTGAACTCGTAGCCGAACGTGTGCAGGTCGGAGTCTGACCGGATGCCCGGGTAGCGGAACAGATCCCAGGTGCCACCGATCGCGCTGCGGCCGTCGACGATCGCGAAGCTGTGACCCGGCTGCGTGGTGGCCAGGTAGTGCGCCAAGCCGATCCCGGAGATGCCGGCACCGACGATGAGGACGTCGACGTGTCCGGTCAGTGGCTGCACGGGCCGAGCCTGGTTGAGCGAGGTGACGGTCATGAACACTCCCGGGTCGGGGCTGGTAACTGTAACGCTAATAATGTTATATTTTTGCGGATCGCTGTCAAGCCCTTCCCCGCGATCGAGGAATTGAGAGGACGCCGATGACCGTCGCACCAGTTCAGCGCCGCGAGCCCATGCAGGCTCGCAGTCGGCTGACGGTGACACGGATCCTCGACGCCGCTGCCGCGATCGCTGACGAAGAGGGCGTCGACGCAACCACGACGCGAGCGATCGCCGACCGCGCCGGGGTGTCGTATCCGTCGCTGTACCGATTCTTCGCCGACCGTGACGCCATTCTCGATGAATTGCTCGAGCGGCACTGCGCTGAGCTTGATGCTCGATGCGTGGCCGCCGAGCAGACCTGGAATATCCGCTCGGTTGCCGAGTTGCTCAACAATGAACTCGACCTGCATGTCGTCTACTACCGGCTATACCCGAGTTCGGCGCGGCTGTGGATGGGCGGACGCACCTCCCCCACCGTCACCAGACACGTCCGCGCCAGGATGCAAAACCTGGCCCGCCGTATCCACACCATCTTGG
>Ga0194052_1001842_pt1 | contig 11977 bp, 13 predicted proteins | sample SepL226m_MetaG_FD_160117 | JGI IMG/M metagenome (GOLD analysis project Ga0194052, IMG submission 160117) | Anoxic zone freshwater microbial communities from boreal shield lake in IISD Experimental Lakes Area, Ontario, Canada - Sep2016-L227-6m | ecosystem: Environmental > Aquatic > Freshwater >... | reverse complement strand
TTCGAACTCTGTGGCCCGCGCACGAAGTTGATCGTCGTGCCGGTGTAGGGGTCCACAAGGGTGCCGCTTTGCGCGAAGCAGGTGAATGGACGCACGACGAGGTTCTGCAGATCGCGCTTGAGGATGTCGTCGCGAGTGTTGCAGCCGTTGTGGCCGAACTCCACATTGACGTCATCACTCCATGCCTCGCCGAACTGGTAGCGCTGGAAATCCGACGTGCGGTCCCAGCCACGTACCTGCAACGCCGCGAGTTGCCGGCGGGCGATGTCGAAGCGGGACTCCGGCGAGGCCGAAGGCGGTACGGCACTCGAGGTCGGATCACCGGCGCGCCAGGTCGGCGAACCACTGGCTGTCTGCCCGGCCCGTTCCTGCCAGAGCAGCAGCCCGGCCACTGCGGCGACCACGACGACGGCCAGGGCGATGGCTAGAACCCGCCGGCGCCGGCGACGGCTGACCTTGGCCATGCAGAGGTTGTAGCACCCCGATGCCGGAAAAGCCGTACGGCGAGGTTGGGGCGTTGCTAGTTTCCGTGGGATCGCGGAAAGGAACTCCTCCCATGAATCGAACTCCCCTGCTCGGTGAATGCTCGGCAGAATTCTTCGGGACGATGTTGCTGATTCTCTTCGGATGCGGGGTGGTGGCCCAGGTGGTCACCGGTGGGACTGCGCTGTCGACCGCACCCGGAGCCACCGGGGACTACAACTCCGTTGCCTGGGGCTGGGGACTCGGGGTCACCATGGGGGTCTACGTCGCCGGACGACTCAGCGGAGCTCACCTCAACCCCGCGGTGACGGTGGCGCTCGCGGCGTTCAAGGGGTTCCCCGCCCGCAAGATCGCACCGTACGTCGCCGCCCAGGTGGCCGGCGCCTTCGTCGGCGCACTGATCGTCAGGCTGAACTACAGCGACCTGATCTTCAAGGTCGATCCCAACCACACCAAGGCCACCCAGGGAATCTTCTCCACATCTCCGGACAGCGGCGTATCGATACTGACCGCTTTCTCCGACCAGATGGTCGGGACCGCGATCCTGGTGGCGGTGATCTTCGCGTTGACCAGCGCGGTCAACAACCCGCCGCTGTCCAATCTGGGGCCGCTGATCATCGGCCTGCTGGTGGTCGCTATCGGTCTCGGCTGGGGTGCCAATGCCGGGTATGCGATCAACCCGGCCCGTGACTTCGGACCGCGGCTGGCCTCCTGGCTGACCGGATATCAGGATGCGTGGTTCTCCGCCAACGGTCCGGAACTGTACTTCTGGCTGCCGATCGTCGCTCCGCTCATCGGTGGACTGATCGGCGGTGGTCTGTTCGTCTTCTGCATCGAACGGTTCCTGCCCGCGGCGGTCACCAATCCCGCGGAGATCGGGGTTGTCGAACCAACCCCGCTGAAGTGACACGCCCATCAGGCGAACGCCTGCAGCGCAGCCGCCTCGATCGCTTCTTCGACATCAGCGGGCGCGGTTCGACCGTAGGCTCGGAGATCCGTGGCGGTCTGGTCACGTTCATCGCGATGGCCTACATCATCGTGCTGAACCCGATCATCCTGTCTGGACCCGAGGACGTCGTCGGCAATCAACTCGCCTTCGCGCAGGTTTCTGCAGTGACGGCACTGACCGCCGGTGTGATGACGATCCTCTTCGGTGTCGTCGCCCGATTGCCGTTCGCGTTCGCCGCCGGCCTGGGGATCAATTCGTTCTTAGCTACCTCGGTGGTCGGCACGGTCACCTGGCCCGAGGCGATGGGTCTGGTCGTGATCAACGGCATCATCATCGTCGTCCTGTCCGCCAGTGGTCTGCGGCGGCTGATCTTCGACGCGGTGCCGCTGGAGTTGAAGCTGGCGATCACGGCCGGCATCGGATTGTTCATCCTCTTCATCGGCCTCGTCGACGCCGGCTTCATCGGCGCCACCGGCTCTCCGGCTCCTCCTGTCGGGCTGGGTGCCGGCGGAAAGGGGTACATCACAACGGTGCCCACGGTGGTCTTCGTGCTCACCTTGTTGCTGATAGGGGTTCTCGTTGCGCGACGGGTGCGCGGCGGAATTCTGATCGGACTCGTGACCGGAACCGTCGGCGCGGTCGGCATCGAAGCGGTGTGGCACCTCGGATCGGCAGTCGATCACCCGGGCGGGTGGCGTTTATCGGTGCCCGCATTGACCGGTTCGCCGTTCGCAATGCCTGACTTCTCCCTCGTCGGCGCGTTCAGTCTGGACAGCTTCGCCCGCATCGGCGCCCTGTCGGCCACGATTCTGGTGTTCAGTCTGGTGTTCGCGAACTTTTTCGACGCACTGGGCACCTTCACGGGCCTGTCCCGCGAAGCCGGACTGGCCGACGCGAAGGGCAACTTTCCCAGGCTCGGTCCCGCATTGATCGTCGAGGGCGTCGGCGCGGTGGCCGGTGGCGCCACGTCGGCGTCGTCGAACACGGTATTCATCGAATCGGGCGCCGGAATCGAGGAAGGTGCCCGCACCGGTCTGGCCAACCTGGTCACCGGGACGCTCTTCCTTGCCGCGATGTTCATCGCTCCACTCGCGTCGATCGTGCCGACCGAAGTCGCCGCGGCCGCCCTGGTGGTGGTCGGTGCAATGATGGCGTCGCAACTGCGCCACATCGATCTCTCCGAATTCACCATCGCCCTTCCGGTGGTGCTGACCGTCGCGGTGATGCCGCTGAGCTATTCGATTGCCAATGGAATCGGTGTCGGATTCATCAGTTGGACAGTGATGCGCTGCGCCGCGGGACGCGTACGTCAGATCAGTCCGCTGCTGTGGGTGGTGGCTGCCGGCTTCGTGGCGTATTTCGCCCGAGGTGCGATCCAGTCTCTGGTGTAGGGCACAACTCCGGCGTAGGGCAGAATGGGCGACCATGACCGCTACGCCTGACGTGACCATCAAGACCCTCCCCGACGGACCTCTCGAAGTGTCCGGGGAGGTGGAAATTCTGGCCTCCGACGGAACCGTGCTGAAGGAGACCGCCAAGAGCTACCTGTGCCGTTGCGGCCATTCGGCGAATAAGCCGTTCTGCGACGGTGCCCACAAGCGCGAGGGTTTCACCGCGCCCTGAGCCGACTGCAGACCCGGCGACTAGAATGATGTGCGGTCTTGGTCAAGACCGCGGAGAGAGGTTGTTGTTGTCATGACTGCTGATGTGAGTCGCCGCATGGCGTTGCTGACCGGGGGTGCGGCGATCATCGCGATGAGCGCACTCGCCGCGGGCTGCGGCAGCAGCACCAAGGAGGCGCCCGGAACGCAACCGCCCTCGGGTTCGGTGACCGAATCCGAGGCACCGGCGCCGTCCGCCACTGAGAAGAAGGTCTCCCCGTTGACTCCGGGCGGGGCCAACTCCTTCACCCCTAGCGTCAATCCGAAGCCGCCGGGTCCGACCTGCACCCAGATCGTGGGCAACACCTGCGTTCGGTGACGTTCGACCGCGCGACGAATCGCGACTAAAATATCGGACATGCCGAAAAACACCAGGTCAGTTCCCGCAAGACTCGTCGGTTCCGTGGCGTCTACCGCACTGGCCTCCATTGCGCTGGCCTCGATCGCCGTCGCCACCAGCCCCACCGCAGCCGCCTGCGTCACCGCCTCCGGCGGCGCGGTCGTCGACTGCGACGGCACCAACGGCGAGATCAGGTCGGGCGCGATCATGGCCCAGGGCAATGTGGCCGCTTCGCCCGGCCCCGGCGCCGTCGCGACCCAGGGCGGCAGCGACGACAGCATGCTCAACGGCAACGTGGACTACGACGGCACCCAGGACGCCCGTACTTCCGGCTCGCCGTTCTACGGGCCGCAGTATCCCGTCCGCTGATGCGCTCCCCTCCTCTGATCGTGGCGGCCGCGATCGGCGTTCTCGCCGCCGCACCCACCGCCTCCGCTGATCCGGCGCCGAACTGGAACGGCTGGTACACGATCACGTTCCACACCGACCAGAAGTCGGGCACCAGCAGCGCGGCCAAGCAGTCCGAACAGCCCTACACCGCCTGGTACAAGTTCGCCACCGACTGCTCGTCGGGAACCTGTGTGGCCTCCGTCATCGACGGGCCTACGCCGAAGGACAACGTGCCGCAGTCGACCAAGTTCGACTGGACCGGTTCGCAATGGTCGCGCACCAATAACTGGCGGTGGGACTGCGCCCTCGGTGACGGGACCATCACCTTCGATCCCGCCAGTTCGGTCACCACCTACAGCCCCCAACCCGATGGGTCATTGACCGGAACCTTCGCGACCAACATCGGCGCTGGCGCCTGCCAGGGCACCGTCTACATCCCACTCACCGCCGCCATCGCCCAATAGCTCACGCCGCGCGGTAATCCGCCTCTTCGGCCGCCGCGCCGGTGCTAGGTTGACGCCGTCAGCCGGGCACCTGGTCCGGCACGGGAGGTCGGGGCCACCAATGAGTCAGGTCGACTGGGAGACCCTGCGCCGGGAAGCTGTCGCCGCCGCGGCCCACTCGTACTCGCCCTATTCTCACTTCCCGGTCGGCGTCGCGGGATTCGCTGACGACGGCCGAGTGGTCTCCGGAGCCAACGTCGAGAACGCGTCCTACGGACTCACGCTCTGCGCCGAGTGCTCGATGGTGTCGGCTTTGCACGCCAGCGGAGGCGGCCGCCTGATCGCGGCCTACTGCGTCGACGGCAACGGGAACTCTCTGATGCCGTGCGGTCGTTGCCGCCAGCTGCTCTACGAACACGGTGGCCCGGATCTGCAGATCATGACCCCCGAAGGAGTTCAGACCATGGCACAGATTCTTCCCCAGGCCTTCGGCCCATGGGATCTCGCGGAGAGGAAGTCGACCAGATGACAACCACTGTGCCCGGCGCGAAGGCGAGCAAGGCGGCGTGGGCGATCCTGGCCGCGATGGGATTCGGAGCCCTGATCGCGCAGATGTTCTCCACGGTGATCGGGCCGGCGCTGCCGACCATCAAAGACGATCTCGGGCTGGGACTGTCCGCACAGACCTGGACCATCACCGCCTACAGCCTCGCCTTCGGCGCCGCACTGGTGGCCGGCGGGCGAATGGGCGACCTGGTCGGTGAGGTCAAAATGATCGTAGCCGGGTTCGTCATCTTCGGAGGCGGCCTGCTGATGTCGGCGATCGCGGTCGGTGGGCCGCTGCTGATCAGCGGACGCGCCGTCCAGGGCATCGGTATCGGCATCTCGGCACCGGCGACGCTGTCCATCGTCGTCAACTCGTTTCCGTTGGCCAGACGCGGGCTTGCCGTCGGTGTGTGGGGGTTCGCCCACGGGTTCGGGCTGCTTTTCGGGCCGCTCTTCGCCGCCTGGATGATGGACGTCGCCAGTTGGCGGTGGGTGTTCTGGGTGGCGTTGCCGTTGACCGCACTGGTCATCGCCGTCACACTCTTCGCCACCCGCGGGTATAAGAGCGTCATATCCACCGGCAAATACGACTGGATCGGCCTGATACTCGGCGGGTCCGGCATCACCCTGCTCACCTACGGGTTGCAGAACTCCTCGGTGAGTTGGCGGTCCCCGGCGACCTGGGGAACCATCGCCGCCGGCATCGTCCTGCTCGGCGTCTTCGGCGTCTTCGAGACCCGGATCGCCCACCCCCTGGTCGATTTCGGCCTATGGAAGGAACGGTTGTTCTCCGGCGGGTTCTTCGCCGAGAGCGCGGTGGGTTTCGTCTACATCCCTTTCCTGGTCTTCATCGGCTCGCTGTATTTCATCAATGTCCTGGGCTACAGCCCCGGTAAAGCCGCGAACGTCATCCTGATCACCACCGGTATCTGCATGATTTTCGAGCCGCCGGCGGGCCGGTGGGTGGACAAGGTGGGTCCGGGTCTACCGATCACCGTGGCACTGCTAATGCAGGCGGTGGCGCTGGCGTGGATGGGGCTATTCTTCTCTCCCAGCACCACGATTGGCCAGATGGTGATTCCACTGGCGCTCATGGGAATCGGCGTCGGTCTGGCATTGCCCGCCTGCAATACCGCCGGGATGTCGGCGGTCGATCCAGAGCGGGCCGGAATGGGTTCAGGGTTGATGCAGATGACGTTCAACATCCCTGCCGCGCTCGGCGTCGGGTTGATCACGTCCATCATCGGCGGCCTGACCACATCCGAGATCCGGCGCAGCCACGACGATCGCCCCGAGTTGCGCGAGATCGCCGCCCGGTACGCCGACGCTGTTGAGGACGGAGATATGGCACGTGCAAATGACGCGATCGCGGGCCTGCCGCAGGACGCCGTGGACTCGATCAAGCATGCGGTGCTCAGCGCCACCTCCGATGCCATCACGGTGTCGATGCTGGCACTCGCCGCGGTGGCGCTTGCCGGCGCGATCTTCGCGTGGGTTGTCATCGGCCGTCGACGAACACCGGAGCACATCGAGATGACGCACGCCGGCGCGGTGTAGGAGCTGCGCCTACAGGCCCAGAGCCGCAGCGATGCTGGAGCGAAGCGCGTGCAACTCGGAGTGTGCTTGCGTCCGCGCCTGGTCGATGTGTCCGGTCACCGGTACCACCACCTGTAGATAGCACTTGAGTTTAGGCTCGGTGCCACTGGGCCGCACAATCACGCGGGCGTCGCACAGTGCGAAGCGCAGACCGTCCGTCGGCGGCAGTCCATCGGCGCCCTTCTCAAGATCGTCCATCCGCATCACATCGCGTCCGCCCAGCGAGGTCGGCGGCGTAGCGCGTAGCCGTGCCATTGCGTCAGCTATCTGGGCGACGTCGGAGACCCGCACCGACAGTTGGCTCGTGGCATAAAGGCCGAACCTGCGGGCCAGATCGTCGAGGACATCCTGGACACCGCGGCCCTGCGCCTTGAGTGCTGCCACCATCTCCAGCATCAGCAGTGAGGCGGTGATGCCGTCCTTGTCCTTCACCGCCTCGGGATCGCAGCAGTAGCCCAGAGCCTCCTCATAGCCGAATCGCAGCTCCGGCACCTTGGAGATCCACTTGAATCCAGTGAGCGTCGTCGCGTATCCCAGGCCGGAGTCGGTGGCGATGCGCTCGAGCAGGGTTCCCGACACGATCGACTGCGCGTACACACCCTGTGCCGGTGTTCCGTCCCGTCTGCCCCGTTCAGCGATCCACCAGCCCAGCAGTGCGCCCACCTCGTCACCGGTGAGCATCCGGTAGTCGTCGGCGGTACGAATGCCGGCCGCGCTGCGGTCGGCATCGGGGTCGTTGGCAATGATGACGTCCGCACCCAGGGCACGGGCGTCTGCCAGCGCCAGGTCCATCGCGCCGGGTTCTTCGGGGTTGGGGAAGCTCACCGTCGGGAAGCTCCCGTCCGGATCGAATTGCGCGGCGACCGCCGCCGGTGCGGGGAACCCTGCCCGCGCGGCCGCCGCCATGAACACCTCGCCGCCCACGCCGTGCATGGCCGTGTAGACGGCGGTGATCTCCCGCGGTCCGCGTCCCAGCAGCGACACCGCCCGCTCCAGATAGGCCTCGAGCACACCCCCGTCGAGGATCGTGAAGTCGTCGGACTGCGCGATGATGCCCAGAGGTCCGACAGCGGCGATGCAGTCGGCGATGTCGGCGTCCGCCGGCGGTACGATCTGGCTGCCGTCGCCGAGGTAGACCTTGTACCCGTTGTCATCGGGCGGGTTGTGCGATGCCGTGACCATCACGCCCGCATCACAGCCGAGATGACGGATCGCGAACGCCAACACCGGCGTCGGCAGTGCGGTGGGCAGCACCTGCGCCGTGATCCCCGCGCCGGCCATGATCCGTGCGGTGTCGCGGGCGAAGACAGCAGAGTTGCGGCGGGCGTCGTACCCGATGACCACCGCCCGACCGCCGTGGCCTCGCAGATACGCGGCCAGCCCGGCCGCCGCTCGCGCGACCACCACCCGGTTCATTCGGTTGCTGCCCGGCCCCAGACGTCCCCGCAGGCCGGCGGTACCGAACTGCAAAGTGCCGTCGAAGGCATCGGCGAGTTCCTCACTCGCGTCTGCGTCCCCCGCCTCTGCCCTGGCGATCAGCGCCGATAGTTCCGCGGCGGTGGCCGGGTCGGGGTCCTCGGACAGCCAGGCCCGTGCGGTCTCGAGCAGCGTCATCACTCAGTACCCGCCGGCTCCAGCATCGCCACCGCTGATGATGGCGATTGATGCCGAGGCGCCGATCCGGTCGGCGCCGGCATGCAGCACCTTCTCGGCGTCGCGATGGTTGCGGACCGCACCGGATGCCTTGACACCCAATCGATCTCCGACCATGTGCCGCATCAGCGCGATGTCCTCGGGTGTGGCGCCGCCGCCACCGAAGCCGGTGGACGTCTTGACATAGGCCGCGCCGGTGCGTGCCGCGATCAGACAGGCGATGGCCTTCTGCCCGTCGGTGAGCATGCTGGTTTCCAGGATCACCTTCACCGGCACCGGCCGGGCCGCGCCGACCACTCCGAGGATGTCGTCGTACACCGCAGCGAGATCACCGGAGAGTAGGCCTCCTATGTCGAGGACCATGTCGACTTCGTCGGCGCCCTCGGCCACCGTGATGCGGGCCTCCTCCGCTTTGGCCAGCCGGGTCATCGCACCGAGGGGGAACCCGACCACGGTGCACACCATGACTCCGGATCCGGACAGGCGCTCTTTGGCTGTCGGCACCCAGCGGGTGTTGACGCAGACGGAGGCGAAGTGGTGTTCCCGGGCCTCGTCGCACAGCGTTTCAACCGCCGCCAGGGTGGCATCGGGCTTGAGCAGGGTGTGGTCGATACGTCCGGCAAGGGTCTTCGATGTGCGTAACACCTGGGGAATATCCACGGTATCGGGGGCGGGGCCGAGCGAATCGGTGACCGCTGTGTTGGCGCGAGTGAACAGTTCGGCGTGATTGGTCACGTCTGATTCCTCCTGGATGGTCGCGCGGGGTCAGGCGCCGAGCAGGCTGGCGGCGAGGTAGTTGAACAGTGCCACACCGGAGTCCTCGCTGAATTTGTGCAGCTGCTCGACAGTGGCGGTGACCTGATCACCCTCCAGCCTGTTGAGCAGGGTGCAGCAGATCATCGCGAAACTCGGGAAGCCCCAGTGGTTGAGGTAGCCCGCGATCATGGCGCCTTCCATCTCGATGTTGGCGACTGCGTTCTCGTGCAGCCAGCGCAGCCAGTCCATCTTCGATTCCGGTGTCTCCAGGCAGATGGCGCCGTCGAGGCGGAATTGCTCGAGGAAGAACTCGTTGCCGGCGACCGTCTTTCCGGTGACGATCGGGAAATCGGTGTACTTGTTGGCCGCCAAGATGGTCTCTGCTGTCGCGGCGGGGAATTTCCCGTCGAACCAGTACTCCCCCGCTCCGCCATTGAGCAGACGGTAGGGACGCAGATCGGCCATCAGTCCCTCGGAGGAGACCACCACCGTGCCGCCGGGCAGCCCGACGCCCCCGCTGGTGCCGACCCGGCACCAGAACACCTCATCGAGAGACTGCAGATCACCACGCTTGAGAAAGAACACCATGCGCATGAGTTCCTGCAACGCGATCGATGCGCTGGGCATCCCCATACCGTGTGAGGCGAACAGCACTCGCCCGGTGTATCGGGTGACGAAGCGGTCCTCTTTGGGGAACGCCAGGACCTCCGATCCGGAGTTGAGTTGGCTCCACCGTTCGGCGAACTCCTTGACACGGCCACCGGAGCCGGCCATCACGACCGCCCGCACGTCGCGCAGCTTCTCCAGGATCGGGTCCGATGACGCGACACCGAAGTGGTAGTACACGTCCTCGTGGCTGCCGTCGATCACGCCGTCGAGGAATGCGTGGTTGATGTTCCCCGTCTTCACCAGGCGAAATCTACGTGAGCCGCCGAGATCGAGAGAGCGAATCCGTTAAGGCTTTGCAGAGAAGAAGATGAAGGTGGCCAACACGACCAGATGTAAGAAACCCTGCAGTGGCACCGCCCGGCCCTGCGCCAGGGTCAGGATGGAGACGAGCACCGACAGGGTCAGCAGCACGATCTGCATGGGCTCCAGACCCAGCGTCAGCGGTCCGGGAAGCCAGATCATCGCGATTGCGACGGCCGGGATGGTGAAGCCGATGGAGGCCATGGCTGAGCCGTAGGCCAGGTTGAGGCTGGTCTGAACCCGGTCGCGGTTGGCGTTGTTCAACGCCGCGATGCTCTCCGGGGCGAGGACGAGAAGCGCGATCACAACACCGACCATCGGGTGCGGCAGTCCCAGTCCGGCGACGGCACTCTCGATGCTTGGGGACAGCAGCTTGGCCAGTCCGATCACCGCCACCAGCGCGATCATCAACAGCGCCAGGCTTTGGCGACTCTCGCGTCGCGACGGCGGATCGGGGTGGCCGTCGCCGTCGGCATCGAGCAACCCGGTGACGCGGCCGTGCTGGTCACTGGCCACCGGGACGAAGAAGTCGCGATGCCGAACAGTCTGGGTGAACACGAAGAACAGGTAGAGCACCAGTGACGCGACGGCGGCGAACGCCAGTTGTGGCGGGGAATACTCCAGACCCACCTCGCTGACCGTGAATCCCGGCAGCACCAGGCATACCCCGGCCAGGGTCACCACCGTGGCCAGGGCCGATCCCGATCCGGAGGCGTTGAACGCCACCAGGCGGTGGCGCAGCGCCCCGGCGAGCAGACTGAGGCCGACGATTCCGTTGAGCGTGATCATCACCGCGGCGAACACCGTGTCTCGGGCATAGGTTGCGGCTTGCGGCCCACCGCCGGCCATCAGCATCACGATCAGGCCCACTTCGATCACGGTGACGGCGACGGCCAGGACCAGCGAGCCGAACGGCTCGCCGAGACGTAGCGCCACTACTTCCGCATGGTGCACCGCGGCGAAGATGGCACCCACGAGCAGAATGCCGATCACCAGCAGCAGTCCCGGTTGCTCGTGATGACTCCAGGTCGCGATCAGCGTGGCCAGTGCCGCTATCGGGACCAGCAGAGTCCACTGCAACGGGCCTCGAGGCGCGCTCGAATCAGCGGTCATGCACGAACCGTAGACAATCCGCCGTCGAGTCCGATCACCTGCCCGGTGATCCAACCGCTCTCGGCCGAGAGCAGAAACCGCGCTGCGGCGGCGGCGTCGGACGGTGTGCCGACCCGCTTGAGCGGATAGCGCGCGTCCATCGCCGCCCGCTTCTCGGGGGTGGACAGCATGCGTTCCACCAGTGGCGTGTCCACCAGGGCCGGCGCGACGGCGTTCACCCGGACCTTCGGCGCCCATTCGGCCGCCAGCGAGCGGACCAGTCCCTCGACAGCACCCTTGGCCGCGGCGACCGAGGAGTGCATGGCCATGCCCTGGCCCACGGCCACGGTGCTGAAGAGCACGACACTGGCCGGCGAGCCGTCCACTCCGCTCAAGCGGGGTGCGACCACCTTGAGAAACCGGACGGCGCCGAGCAGGTTGACCTCCCAATCGTGGCGGAAGTCGTCCTCGGACATGGCCCGAAAGCTCTTCAGGTTGACCGTTCCCGGGCAGTAGACCGCCCCGGCGATGGACTCCGGCGGCTCGGGAATGCTTGCCGGATCGGTGAAGTCGCACGGGATGTGGCGCACCGGCCCGCCGGGCGCCAGGGCGTCCGGCGATCGCGACCAGACCTCGATCGCGGAGGCCGTGATCCCGGCGTTGGGGCCGGCGAGCAGGCCGACCAACTCCAGACCTATCCCCCGACTGCCCCCGGCGATCACGTAGGTGCCCACCAGCACGATGTTAGGGCGCGGGGATGCCCGGATCGGTGGTTACTGACCTGACGTCATATCCAGGATATGAAGGGGGACCACCCGGGATGCGACTGATCGACTTCAAAGCCAAGACGCCCCTGATCGGGATGTTCATGGTCTTCCTCGCGATGGGAATCGTGGCGGTGACCGCTTATCAGCGGGCCGGGTGGTATTCCGCCATCGGCTACGGGATCGTGCCGGAGAGGGCGTTCGAGATAGTCCTCAATGTCGCCTCGCTCGGCATTCTGTCCTCGTGGGCGACCATCGTCATCTGTCAGGTTCAGCTGTACCGGTGGCCGCCAATCCCCCGCCGCCGCGTTCGGGGGCCTGACGCGGAGTTCTAC
>Ga0194052_1001841_pt1 | contig 11978 bp, 9 predicted proteins | sample SepL226m_MetaG_FD_160117 | JGI IMG/M metagenome (GOLD analysis project Ga0194052, IMG submission 160117) | Anoxic zone freshwater microbial communities from boreal shield lake in IISD Experimental Lakes Area, Ontario, Canada - Sep2016-L227-6m | ecosystem: Environmental > Aquatic > Freshwater >... | reverse complement strand
TAGGAAAATTTCATGAAAAGTTTGCGGGCCGGCGCTGGGTTATAGAGTTCAAGTATTATTCCAATGCCGATCTGACCAAAATGAAGACTACTGTCGATAAATTTACGCTTCAGGAAGCGGATACAGATCAGATCAGGGGATATGCAACCGGGCTGAGGGCACAGTACGCCGAAGCCAGAATCAGCTTGCATGTTATCTACTGCTTCGGCAACCAGGGATTTCGGGTGTTTGATGTAACAGATACGAATTGCTAACCCAACCTGTTTTGACCATCCGCTTGAAGAATAGGCGGCGGTTTTCAGTGCATCGTTTTCATCGCATAGGTCCACAAGCGTTGGCATTTTATCATAACCAATTGAATTTGAAACTTTTATTTAAAAATCAGAAAAAAATGAAATTACCTTCTGTTTTTCAAATGGCTAGACATAACCGAACTCAAGATGCTAAAACTTGTAGACCTATGCGGAAAATCTTACCCAATATTTACCTTTCGAGATTTTCATGGTTTAAAAAGTATTTTCAAGGTAAGATAGCTTAGAAGTATAATATAAGGCTGGCCATGTTCATACTTTCAAAAGGAGATTTCTATGAAAAAGCGCATTTTGTATGGTGTAGCCAATTACGAGGAGATTGTGGCCGAAAACGGTTATTTTGTAGATAAAACCCGGTATATACCAGAGCTGGAAATGATTCGGAATCCTGTGTTTCTGCGCCCCAGGCGGTTTGGCAAGTCCCTGTGGTGCAGGATTCTGGAATGCTATTACAGCATTCACCAGAAGGACAGGTTCGAAGAGCTGTTCGGCAACACATGGATCGGGAACAATCCGACCCCGCTAAAAAACGCATTTATTGTTCTTCATCTTGATTTTTCCACCGTGGATTACACCGGCAGTCTGGCGGATATAGAGGATAGCTTCAATTTCACCTGCAACTTCAAAATGAAAACCCTGATCGGCCTATATCGGGACTGGTTTCAGGATCGGGTGGAAATTGATGTCAAAGTTAGGGGAAATGATAATCTGAAGAACATCCTGAGTCATGTTTCACTGAGTGACATGCCGCCACTATATGTCATAATTGATGAATACGACAATTTCGCTAATCAGTTGATCACCGGCAGACGCGATGATGTTTACAAACAGTTGACGGCGGATGACAGCTTTTTGAAAACCTTTTTCAAAACCCTGAAGGAAGGCCGAAAAACTGGAGCCATAGCCAATGTCTTTATCACCGGAGTGCTGCCTGTGACCATGGATGAGCTGGCATCAGCATTTAACATCGCTCGTTTCATCACACTTTCAGATCGGTTCGAGGCCATGCTGGGATTCACCCAGGCAGAGGTAGATCAGATGGTGGATGATATTTACACGGATTATGAATTTAACCGCTCATCGCAGAAAGAAGTCCATACCCTCCTTCTCTCCCACTATAACGGGTACCATTTTGCTAATGGCGATGGTGAGGCGATATATAATCCAACGCTGGTAACGCATTTTCTGGTGGAATTCTGTGAAAGCGGGGGCAGGATTCCGGAGTTTTTAACCGACCTGAATTTGAGGACAGATCTATCCTGGGTCCGGCGCATTACTACGTCGTATCCGGGCAGCACCGAAGAGTTTGTGGACGGGCTGGTCGCCCTCAACACCATTGACTACGACCGTAACTTTTTGATCACCAAATTCGATATGAAGCAGTTTTTTGACAAAAGCTTTTTCCCCATATCCTTCTATTATCTTGGCATGCTGACCATTCAGGATCGTTTTACCATGAAACTGCCAAATCTTAACATGCGCCAGATATTCATCGAGTATTTTAACGAGTTGCACAAAATAGACGTCTCCACCCGATATAGCAAAATCATGCAGGCGTTTGTGATGCAGCCGGATATCGAAAGCCTGTTCGCCGGATATTGGCGGGAGTACGTGTCCCAGTTGCCGGAAGCCATATTTCAGCAGGTGAACGAGAATTTCTACCGCACCACATTTTACGAGCTATGCAGCCGGTATCTGTCATCCTGGCTGGCGTTTACGGTAGAAAGCTCCTATCCCCAAGGCAAAAGCGATCTGGAGTTTATAGGAAAATTTCATGAAAAGTTTGCGGGCCGGCGCTGGGTTATAGAGTTCAAGTATTATTCCAATGCCGATCTGACCAAAATGAAGACTACTGTCGATAAATTTACGCTTCAGGAAGCGGATACAGAACAAATCAGGGGATATGCAACTGGGCTGATGGCCCAGTATGCCGAAGCCAGAATCAGCTTGCATGTCATCTACTGCTTCGGCAACCAGGGATTTCGGGTGTTTGATGTAAGTTGACAAAAACATCCATGAGCAATAAAAATATTTCCGGCAAACAAAATGAATTTGATCTGTACTATGTCAAACTGTCAAACCGTCAGTGTGTCAATTTCAAAAAAAACTGCAAACGTATAGAATACGCGCACAAAAACCTAACCTTACAATGCTGGCGCACACGGGAAAAATCTGGTTGCAGTAGTTATTATCTGATGATAACATTGGATCAATGGCAAAATTAGAACATGATCCTGGGCTTGACGATCTCATCGCGCTTGACGGTGTTGTGCTTGTTGTTGGTCCACTCGGTTTTTTATCCAGATGTCCCCTTCACTTTATCCAGTGGAGAAACCTGAATTTTGACCCGTTACGATATCTGAAGGAAATGAACGCGGCGGCGGCCCACAGCAGTCCGATCGGAATGAAGGCTGTTCTTGAGTTGATTCAGGAACGATTTCCAGACATTTCTCATGGGTATTTCAATCCTCCCAAAGAACGATTTTATCATCAAAGGATGCCTCAATGAAATGGATGGCTGCAGTGGTCATCGTGGATGCAGATCCTGCCGAGCCGGCGGTGGAACTGGTTTCAGCCCTGTTTTATGATCTTGGTCTTTCAGGTGTGGTGGTAGAGGATCCGGACATGGAGCCGCCTGAAGGCTGGGGAGACAATGCTCTGCCAAAGCCAGATCATCATAGCGTAACCGGATATTTCCCTCAGAATGACACGCTGGCATCGAACTGCTCGAAGCTCGAACACGGACTGGCGGATCTGAAGCAAACCCAGGGTACTTTCTTTCAGATTCATTATAGCGAGGTGGATGAGGAAGACTGGGCGGAATCCTGGAAAGCCTATTTCTGGCCGGAAAAGCTTACAGATATCCTGGTTGTCAAACCAACCTGGCGTGAATACACGCCGGCGGAAGGCGAGATGATCATTGAGATTGATCCCGGAATGGCTTTTGGTACAGGAACCCACCCCACGACCGCACTGTGTATTCAAATGATCCAGGATTATCTGAAACCTGGAGATACGTTTCTGGATGTAGGAACCGGCTCCGGCATCTTAATGGTTGCGGCGGCTATACTGGGCGCATCCAGGATGTTTGGAACCGATGCGGACAGCATTGCCTGCGATATTGCCGAGCAAAACCTTCTCTTAAATCATATTGATACGGAGAGATTTTGTGTAAAATCCGGAAATTTGTTGGATATGGTAACAGAAACCTTTCAGTTGATTTCAGCGAATATTTTATCGGAAGTCATTCTGGTTTTGCTGGATGATGTTCAGCAGACACTTGCGCCGGGCGGCATACTGATATGCTCGGGAATCATTGAAGCCAATCAGAAGCAGGTTGTGGAAAAAATGAAAGCCACCGGATTTCAAATTCTTGAGGTTCGATCAAAAGACGGATGGGTGGCGATCGCCGGCAAGTTGAAGCCGGAAGATGGCTATTTTATGTCCAATTGAAAAAATTGCAATAGTAAGTCGGAAAACGGAAGTCAGAAGTCGGAAAAAACATCTGACCTATGAATGGTTTCCCATAGCTGTGGAACAGTTATCCCAGATCAGCGGCTTGTCAGTTGAAAAAATCCGATCGTTTACACTGACAAAATCGTAGCGGTTGTTACCGTACCACATACAGGGAACGTGACAACATGCATCCGTTTTAAAAAATCAACCCTATAATAGGAAAACCATGAACTGCATAGATGCCATTGAAGGGAGTTTCAAGTGTCTAATCAACCGGTTTCATCAGGCTTATATGGATGAAAGCCGGGATGATACCATTTACGTCCGTAATATTCGATCCCTGTTAGAAGGGCTTGATGACTTCATTCAACACAACAAGGAGCTTCAGTTGATTGATCCGAAAATTCTACGAAACGTCATCTATGGTTATGCCAGAGATAAATGGCTGAAAAGCATTCGGGATATGATTAGCAAAGAACACCAGCCGGCCGTAAAAAACATCTCTGTGGATTCGGATGAATATCATCTGTATTATTTTGATTATATCTACCATAACGGCATGTATCCACGCTGAGCGTCCTTACTCGTCTATCAAAAACGATCTTGCAAGCGTTTCATCTGGCGCAGGTAGCACGACTTCCGATCCTCCGTCCAATTCCTTTTCGGATGCAATCAGTGCATTATCGACTTCCTGCAGTACAGACAGAACTTTGTGCTGATACTGCAATGCCCGACTATCCCCCGTTATGAAGGAATATCCTCATTTTCTATACTTGAATCAAGCAGTGCGCGCGATGCTGATCATCGATGAAGATACAAGCATTTCGCGGATATGTTCATTAAAAAAATAACGACTAAGAACGTCTGTGGAAAGGTATTTAGCACCGGCTACTAAACGTATACACTGCTGTTCCCCGCACTGGCAAATGAAGGGTCGATCCATTTTCCATTCAGTAGAGGGATAGAAAAAATTGAGATCTTCGCCCGGTGCAATGTCACGGGCGGCGGTTACAGTCAACGCATCGGTATCCACGATAGTGTTGGGTTCGCAGGAATGGTTCAAATAGGCGAGTATGCCCAGCTCTTCAATATGGGTGTGCAGTCCAGTTTGAATGGTTTGATAGGTAGGCCGGTGAGTGACGTGATACTGAGTAATATGATGGATTAGCTGGCCGCATATATAAGATTCATCAGTCACGAGCCGTGCCCCATAAGCACTGCCGCCATTTTCAATCTTAAGCATAGGTATTCCTTTCTATTTTTAGCCTATTTGAACAATTGGATTATAAATTTTGCTTGATCGACATTCGGTCGTGGCGTGAAACCCAGATGCGAAGCTGCTATCAATCGGTGGCGGTGCGCTACTCGAAGAGTACGGCTGGGTAGGCAAATCCATTGTAATTCCTTGCAGAGGAAATATATGCGCCGGCAGGAAATACAAGGAGGAGGTCGCCCTCACGCAAGTCCGCTGGCAATTCGATCGCTTCGCCGAAGATGTCGTGGGAATCGCAGGTCGGCCCAGTCACGACGTAGCTCTTTGTCTGGCGTGAACGAGGTTGGGCCGCGACGACCTGATACTGGACACCTGCGTAGATCCAATAGAACCCCTGATTGATGCCGGAGTCAACATAAACCCAAGCCTGGTCGCGCCGCTGCACCACATCGAGCACGCGGCAAACCATCACGCTGGCATTGGCCGCTATGAACGAGCCTGGCTCGGCATAAAGCAGCAGTCCCAACTCTTCCTTGATAATTCGTAACGTCGGACGCAAGACATCGGCGATGTCCTGAAGCCGCGCGTACTGGTCCCCGCCATGTGCGGGGAAGCCTCCCCCGATATTGATCGAGCGAAGGGGAATCCCTTGTCGGATGCACGATTCGGCAATCTGCACAGAGTGTTGCAGCGCGCCAGACCACGACTCCAATCGCCCATTATTCCAGCCCACATGGAAGGCGAGGCCTACGGGGACAAGCCCAGCGTCTTGTGCTGCGACGCATAGTCCGACTACCTCGTTGCCGGGCGCTCCGAACTTGTGATGAAGTTTCCATTCCGCGCCTTCGTTGGAAACCTCAATTCGCACATACACCTCGCTTTGAGGGGCATGGCGCTGAATCTTGCGCACTTCGCTGGCGGCATCGAAGGCGAAGGTGCGCACGCCAGCCAGATGAGCCCGTGCGATGTGCTCAGGGGATTTGATGGGATTGCTGAAGATGACATCGCTGCTTGCAATGCCGGTGTGGAGCAACAGATACAGTTCGTCGGAGGAGGCCGCTTCGAACCGCGCGCCCTGGTCCCGTAAACACGCCAATACTTCTGGTACATTATTGGCTTTGACGGGAAAAAAGACAGCGTCCACAGGGAGCAGGCTGCAGAAGCAGCGATAGTTGTACTCCAGCAACGCCTTGGAGGTCAGGATGAGCGGAGTCTCGCAACGGCCTTCCGACTGGACACGATCCAGCAGCAGAAGAAGGGTCTCCGGGATGACAGACAGCGCTTTCATGCCTTCGATGCCGCCATCATGACGAAACTCGCATAGGGCCGCTGCAATCCAGCCTCAGCCTCGACAATCTCGTATTCGATGGTTGGGGAAGGGAACCCACACTTCGGCAAGATGCGGAGAAAATCGTCTTCATCGACCTGCCGACACGAAAACCGGTAGTCGCCTACCGGGTAGTCAGGGGTGCGGCGAAGGAACTGGAGGATGAGTCGTCCCCCGGGACGCAACAGCGAGAAAATACGCGCCATTCCTGCTTCAAAATCAATATGCTCTGGCAGAAACTCCAAGCAGTAGTTGGTCATGAGAACGTCGTAGGAAGCCTCAGTGACTCCGGCAATGAGCGGAGTCGCACCCAGGTCGCAGTGGAGAAAACGCGATATTTTCTGCTTGATGAGCTGCTCCCGCTGGAGAATATCTGCGTACTCAATGGCGGCGGAATCTTCAAGGGCGAGGGTTTCCCGTATGTATTCGCGCCATGTGAAAACCTCGGGCCTGCCCGCCATCCAGTCCTGGATCGCCTCGAAATTCGTGACCAGAGAGTCCGCGACATGAATGGTCCGCACCCTGGGGGCAGCCGCGATGAACTGATAGACGGTGGGCCCGCAGCCGAAATCGAGCATGTCCGCGTCTTCCGGACAGCGTTGGAACTGTCGCCACAAGAACCGCAGAATCGCCCGGTTCTCGTCGCCAAGGTATTCGTAATACTGCTTGACATAGACCGCAGGCCGGAAGTTCCCGGTCGTGTGAAACTCCTGGATGCTACTTTCTGAAGGCATTTCGTTCCGTTCTCGCTGCACCTAATAGTTGGGGACGACTACGATCACGCAGGCAGTGAAAAAGACTGTAAGGGCAACTCCGAAGCATATCCGATCAAAGCGCTGTGCTGCTTCCAACCGATCTTGGCCGGCCAGCACAAAAGACCTAATGCCTGCCAGGGCCAGCATCGCTAGGATTATGAATCCAGTAACAGTGAGTTTGCGCAGCAACGTCCCGGCGCCGTCCGGCACCTTCGCAGCGATGTCCATGTTGACAAAGACGTAGGTCATCACGATCGTTGCGTACATCGCCATACGAGTCCCAAACTCGTCGGAGCGCAGGAACAGAGCGCAAAGACCGATGATCATGGAAATCACGATTGGGGCGAGCCCTTCGAGAATCGCAGAGGGCCGCGGGCGCTCGATATCCAGGCCGAACGACACATGTGCATATCGAACGGAGCCTTGTTCCCTCGGGTCACCGAAGGTGCTGGCGTAGTCCACCGTCCACGCGCGCCCTGCGAATCCATGCAGATCCCACCCTGACGCTCTCACGTCAGGGTGAAGCGTGGTACTCTGATCATCGACCTTGTACAGGATATCACGAACCGTACTCTTGGTGTCCTCCAACTCAATGGCAAGCCTATGACTATCCAGTGGGTATGTCGAGAAATCCATGGAGCAGCCGAACGTGCCCTGGACGTGAAACTGCTGGTAGAATCGTCCGTCCGGCAACTCCTCGGGCTTGCTGAGGCCTGCATCATCCGCGAATACCGGTTTTATCGTGGGAGCACCCACTGCATTCATGATCTCGAAGCTCTTGGTGGGGTCACGATCTCCGCGCCACAAGAACCAAAGGTAGAAGTCACCGATGAAGGTGTTGGCTCGTGTGTCGATGTTGCGCACGAAATAGAGATAGGCGCCCACCAACACTTCGGATGGCTCGGCAGGAACCTGCTGCAGCTCCTGACCGACCAGAACCGGCGCTGGGGGAATCGCATTTGCGGATGCCGCACCCTCCTGGTTCGGCCCGGCGTGGACCACGAAGCATCCACCATAAAGCACAACGATAACCAGGATGCAACATAGGAACGACGCAAAGCGGGATGGCTCAGGTTGGCGGCCCAGAGTTGTTTGCCGACGGTGCAGAGTGCCTGAAACGCGCTCTTCGGCCTTTGATGTTCTTGTGATATTAATCCAGGGCATCCTTTTCCCTCCCGATGAAATGATAAGAACTTTACTTTTCCGCAGCCACAGGAATCGATGAAAAGACACCCCGAAGGTGCCTAAATGCCATATCCATTGGGCAGCGAGCACATTTTCGCGCTTTCAGGGCATGCCACACTTTCTCATCGTTCCCAAATTTGCCATGCTCTATAGAAAATCAGCATCTGATTGTCAATCAAAATTATGGAATTAGGCTACTGCGCTGCTGTGATAATTCGGGCAGTAGCTAAGGGCATGTACAAAATTAACTTGAACAAGTTGTATTTTGGGGAATGATCACATTCCTATTCGTGAAAATGTGGGCGCCGTTTCATTGTTGACTCACAAGACAGTCTCTGTCATCTTTCAAGAAATCTGCGATATTCCACCATTCTGGAAAATGCCTTTACCGCCCGCTCCGGGCTTTCGTAAAACACACCCTTATACCGGCTGTCGTTGACGCTGCAAACGGTTTTGTCCTGGCATTCCTTCAGAAGGCTGACCCCGAATACAGGTTTTTCACAGGTTTCCATCAAACCAACTATATGCCGGACATATTCGGCTTCAAACTCCAGCAGTTCCTCGCCCATCATGGTCAGAAACTCCGATGAATAGGTCGGGTCGGCTTTGGATATGGATTCGGCCAGTTTATTGGCAAGAATCCTTCGGCCCATGATGCCAAGGTTGATCACCGCATCGCAGCCGTCCCATTTCATCAGGGCCTCCATGATCCGGATGGGAATGGTCATGTCATTTTCACCAACGATATCCACTGGATTTGAATGGCTCCAGTAGGGCGGCAATATGGTATTGAGATGGTCGGTCAGCTCCTGTGAAAGTTCAGGAACCTCAATATGGTATTCCGAACACAGATCTGCCGTTATAACCCCCCACCCGCCTCCAAGAGTCATGATGGCGGCCCGGTTTCCTTTGGGAAGAGGCAGGGACGAAAACGCAGCCGACAGATCCAGAAGATCCATCGAGCGTTCCACCTTGACAATTCCAGCCTGCCTGCAAACAGCATCAAAAATACGGGAGTCCGAACTCAAGGCTCCGGTATGACTGGCTGCAGCCTTGTTTCCGGCCAGACTCTGCCCGCCTTTCAAAAGGACAATGGGCTTTTGTTTGCTGACACGACGGCAGCTTTCCAGAAAACGTCCGCCATTTTTAACGCTTTCCACATACAGCATAACGGTCTGTGTTAATGAATCCTTTTCAAAGGCATCCACATAATCCTCAATGGTTACCATGGCTTCATTGCCGGAGCCGCAAAAGGCGCGAATCCCGATGCCCTGCTGCTCGGCAAAGGCCAGAAGTTGGGTGCCCATATTTCCGGACTGTGCGACCACGGCCGTTGATCCGGGTTCCGGCAGCACATGGCTTCCGGTACAATACAGGTGAATATGCGGGTTGCAGATTCCCATGGTATTGGGGCCAATAACCAAGATACCATTTTGCGCGGCTTTTTGGATGAGTTCTTCTTCCAGGGCCTTTCCGGAAGGCCCAACTTCAGCAAAACCCGATGAGATCAGCAGCATGTTAATAATGCCCTTGGCCTTAAACTGAGGCAGCAGATCCATGATGCCGGCGGCAGGTACAGTCACCACGGCCAGATCAATTTTCCCCGGAACATCGGCGACCGAACGAAAAACAGGGCGATCTGCAATTGTTCCACCTTTGGGATTGACCAGATAAATCTTTCCTTTATAGCCCCTGCCTGCGGTAATGGTGAAGAGCGTGTGTCCCCATTTACCGAGCGTAGCGGAAGCCCCAACAAAGGCAATGGAGTGGGGGTAAAAAAGCGAGCCAATGGCATAAGGATCAATAGCCGGAAGAAATTTCTGAAATTCGATCTCAGGCTTCAGAACAACCAGGGCATCCACGGCGCATACACCGCCGTCTGCGGATATCAACAAAGGATTAATATCGATTTCGGAAATCTCGGGATGGGCCAGGGCAAGCCTGGAAATACCCATCAAGGTTTGAACCAGTGCGTCCCTGTCGGCGGCGGCTTCTCCCCTGAAAGCCTCCAGAATCCGCCTGGACTTGATTTCACCGATCATCTCCAGAGCATCGGACTGGGTAAGGGGCGCTACCCGAAACGTGACATCGGCAAGCACTTCGGTAAAAATGCCTCCCAGCCCCAGCATGACGACAGGCCCGAACTGCTTATCCCGAAAAAGGCCGGCAACCAGCTCGCGTTTACCCTGAATAAAAGGCTGAATGAGAAAGCCTTCAAGTTCCAATCCAGCTTCAGTTGACATGGCCGTTGCAGCAGCGATCACAGCCTGCGAAGAAGTCAGGTTAGTTGCAACCAGCCCCCGCTCGGTTTTGTGCAGCAGGGTTGATCCCAGGGCCTTTAAAACGACAGGAAACCCCATTGCTTCGGCGACCGAGACTGCATCATTAACATTTTGTGCGGTTTTTTCCGGAACAATCGGAACCCCAAAAGCTGATATCAGGATTTTTGATTCATATTCGTTGAGAGCATGTTTGCCCAGAGACAGGGCTTTTTCAAGGACTTGCACGGATAGCCTCCTTTATTAAATGTTTTTGAAGCTTATAACCGAGGCATCGGGGATTTGTCAATTTATCAAAGGCGAAAATGGCTATTCTTTGGCATGACAGCATTTCCCCCCTCCCAACCTCCCCCCGCTGGGGGGAGGGGGCTGAACGTTTACGTTTTTTGAGTCCTTGCTTTTTGAATCAGATGTGACTATATTCCGGCAACGTTGACCATGAGCAGTTTTTTTTAACACCCTATTGCAGCATAGATGATTACAATGAATATTCAAGATGAAACCATGCCCAATCCCAAAGAAATAGAAAAAGAAATCGGTGAATTCCTGGCGAAAAGATTTGGGGGTTCTGTGAAGATGGTGTCCCAGGAAGTGTTTCCTCAGGAAAATATCCTGGATGATTCCGATAAAACTCCGAAATCTGAGAATCTGTTTCATTTCGATATGAAACCGGAAGAGCTCATTACCCATCTGGATCAATATATCGTCAAGCAGGATCATGCCAAGGCAGTTCTGGCAACCAAAATCTGCACACATTTCAACCGCATAAAGCACGCAAATTCCGTATCAGATTCCGCGCACGACATGGTGGGCAGCATCAAAAACAATGTTTTGATGATTGGCCCGACCGGCGTTGGAAAAACATATCTGATCAAGTTGATAGCCAAAAAAATCGGAGTTCCCTTTGTCAAGGGAGACGCCACCAAATTCAGCGAAACCGGCTATGTTGGTGGAGATGTGGAAGATCTGGTGCGGGACCTGTTACGGGAAGCTGATGACAACATCGAACTGGCGCAAAATGGCATCATCTACATTGATGAAATCGACAAAATCGCCGGAAGCCGGAACATGATTGGTGCTGACGTATCCCGAACCGGTGTTCAGCGTGCGCTTTTAAAGCCCATGGAAGAAACCGAAGTAGATCTCAGGGTGCCCCATGATCCTATTTCCATGCTGCAAGAAATCGAACGATTCCGAAAAACCGGCAGCCGCGACAAGCGATCGCTCAACACCAAAAACGTCCTGTTTATCATGAGCGGGGCTTTCGGCGATCTGACGGAAATCATACATCGCCGAATGACCAGCCAGAACATTGGCTTTGGAGCCGCCGTCAAAACCCATCAGGACCGCCAGAACATTTTGAGTGAAGTTAAATCCGAGGATCTGATCGAATTCGGGTTTGAATCCGAATTTGTCGGTCGCCTTCCGGTCCGGGCCATATTTGAACGGCTC
>Ga0194052_1001840_pt1 | contig 11985 bp, 10 predicted proteins | sample SepL226m_MetaG_FD_160117 | JGI IMG/M metagenome (GOLD analysis project Ga0194052, IMG submission 160117) | Anoxic zone freshwater microbial communities from boreal shield lake in IISD Experimental Lakes Area, Ontario, Canada - Sep2016-L227-6m | ecosystem: Environmental > Aquatic > Freshwater >... | reverse complement strand
TTCCTACATGTTCGAGCACCATTATCAACTTAGAGTTCCCGCTCCAACTGACATACGGTGTCCAATTCGTATTATTTTTATATCTTGTTTCGAAAAACAGAGTGAAGAAAATAATAAAACTTCTGAAAGTTAACTATTTGCTAACTTTGGCACAGGTGAAAAAGACTGACTAGCAGCCTTTTTCACCTGAGCTCTTTACGAACTCAAGTTCGTCACCATCAGTGAGGACGTAGTCCTCGTTAACGGTTTCGCCACCAACGACCGGCTTTGCAGCACTGTCGATGTTGAGTGGCTGGCTCAACATGTTGCGTACTGAGGTAACGCTCTGACCTGCCAAACCAGCTTCAATCTGATTGACACCACTGATAACTTTCACCATAACCATATATTTTGTGCCCCTTACACCTAGGAGCGAATTTTCTGGATACTTACTTTTGTGAGAAATAAGGTCACTTAATGGCAGGAACCGCCAGATTTTATATTTTATTCCGTGTCTTTTCTGACAGGGGTACGGTAAATTGCATTTTGCAATGAACCAAACAGTACTTGGTTCATTGTGTGTTCCTCCACACAGCCCCTCTTCCGAAGGATCTCTACCACTTTCGCAGTAGTGACTTCGGTAAAAGTTCCCTTCCAACTCGAAAGCTGTTCGGGGGTTGAGGTGAGGAACCGCGCGAGCAAACTCGCAAGATTCTGCCCTTTTAGGGGCTTCATCTTACGAACTCTTGAGGAGAGGTCGGAGCTTGTCATGACCTTCCTCCTTTCGGAAGAAAGTCAGCTAGCTGACCTGCCTCAAACCACTGTATCCCTAAGGGGAAAAGTGGATTTTTCATACTTTCAGCTTGCCAAGCTGACAAATTTTTTACTTGTGGAAACCGGTTGGCAGCCGGATTAAAATTATTGTCACTAAGGTCGGAATTGAAATTGCTCTTCCAAAACTCAGTAACAAAACTTTCAGCTTTTTGAGCGAGGGTGGCTCCACTAACCCTCATGTCACCAGTACAGGCGTGCCCGTCCTGGTAAACATTGCAAAGGTTTGACCTTTGCAGTTTTTCATCCCCATTGCCCAACGGAGATGTGCGGTAAAAAATACGAGTTGCACCGGTATCTATCGCATCACAGGAGAAGCTAATTAAAAAAACAACATAAGGAAACGCCAGCTTCCAAGCGTCTCCATTGTCCATCTTCCGCCAAGTCAGTTGCCTGACCTGGGGATTTTGCTCGACGACAAATGTCGTACGAGTGCCGGATTGATGGAACATCCGGCAACCTTGGGGCAAGATCGGGGAAATGAATCCCCTTTCCTTCTGGATTTCCCCAAGGAAATCATCCAGAAGCACGGTGCGCTCGATGCGCTCCGTGACGAGGTGGACCGCGTCCCCCTCGATTTTTAAATATTTCTTTTCCATTAATTTGGGACCTCCATGCCCCATAAAAAAAATTATCCCAACCTCAAATAAAACCGGAGGTGGGAAACGGAGGTTTGTTTAGGTGGCGTCAATGTTGACTTTGCCATACCACCCTTCGGCTCACCCATTTGTTTTCACAAATGAGTCGTCAAAACTTCGCGACCACGAACCACGGCCGCCGATTGCACCCTTTGTGCTTTTACTTAGTCATACATAATACTTCATTTCTAGCATACTGCATGGTCTCCTTTCAAAACCACCGTTTTTATTTGCATCATCGAAAATCAATATTATATATGAAGCACCCGGCGCGTCCCCGGACTTAGTTTGCCTTAAGACCTTTGTTTCATCCTCATTTTCATAAGTTAACAAGGTATCAAACGTGCTTTTCAGGTTTTTGTTGTGCCCGAAGGCTGTGCTCGGACAAATCCCGAGCCTGTCCCAATTTTATTGCTTACCGACTCTACATGGTAGCTTGGTTTTGGGTTCCTTTTTTCGCTCTTGCCCGAGCTTTTTGGGGAGAGTATAGTCTCTCATTCCTTGCTTCGTATGCTTATACCCATTGCTACACAGGCAGTCTACATATTGAAGGTTTTAAGGTGCAGGAACGTTGCACTGAAGGAGATTATTTTTTATCGGGCTCCTTCGCGAATCTTCGCAATTTTCCGATTTAATTGTCCGGTGGATTCTCCACCGGTAGCAATTTTTTCATGGTGTCTCACTTTTGAGTTCTACCATATGCCTACTTACTTCTCGCAATTTCGGCTTAAGCGTTCCGTTTTACATCCGGAAAAGATGGGCGCCTAATGGCTTTACGTTTTTTTCTAACCCTTTAGGTTTTTTGCCAAAAGACCTTACGGGGAGTAATTAATCAGGTGGTTCCATTTATGGCCTCCTTTTTAATTGGTGATTTTTTCCCTAGAGGTTTTCCTTCCTCTATCTGACTAAAGTCAGCCTAATTAAGATTCTGTATTTAGCTACACAAGCATAAGCTCGAGCGGTACGGCCGGTAAAAAGTCAACCATAATACAGCCAGGTATTCCAACCTAGTAAATCTTCTCATAGTGAGCACCACCTCACTATCTAATATTCCCCTTCGAAGCCCAGCATGTACGGGCGCATATTCGTAAGGGTTGTTGTACGTTCAAAACACTCATTATTGATCCCGAGGGATTCAACAAGAAGTCTTGTTCGCACAATATTTTATTTTCAAAGTTCTACTTCTCGCCTCCGACCTCCTGTCGGAGCTCCTGATATATTCTTGGTCCTTACTTTCGTTAGAACCTTCCATATATCAGATTCCTTCGCGAAAAGGAATGTGGAGGTATAAAAACATAAGTGTCAACTCTTTGGTTTTATCCTCCTCCACGTTTCTTTTCACCAATCTCTCTTTTGATGAATTCGCTTTGTCTAAAGATTCTCTCCTCTTAAGACATTTCAGATCACAAGAATGGGTTAGGTCCTTATGGTCTGCCTATGTCTCCTCAAATTTCTTTGAGAAATCACGGTTGTGAATTTGTATCTATCATTAGTTTCGGTTTGCGGCTTCCACTAAATCAAGTATTCACGGTGCAAACAGATTTCAAAAGATTGTCTCTCAGCTCACTCTCTCCTCCTTTATGGCTTACCGGTCCATATACCGTCTGTTCTTACCTAATGTATGAGCAGATCAGAGGTGGGCATCAATCTATTGCTATCTCCTTTTAATGTACTGTTTTAACTATCTGGGTATAGTATAGCATAATTAGCTTGGTTTGTCAATAATACATAACTAAAGTTTTATAAAAAGTATTTTATCCTTATTTTTAATGTTATTTAAGTTATCCACTTTGTCACATTTGTATAACAAAAACAAATAATATATAATATTAATATGCAAGAAGAAAACATCTTAATTCAAGCAGGCCTTTCAGAAGAACAAGCCCAAATATACCAAGCCCTACTTGAGCGTGGACCCCAAAGGGCGTCTGACCTAACAAAATGGGTAGGTCTAAAAAGAGGACTTGTTTATAAAGTCCTCGAGCAATTAGAAAACATAGGCTTAGCCCTAAAAAGTGAAGGTAAAGGAACTGTTGCTGTATTTTCCCCTGCCCATCCGTCACTATTGTTATCAAACATTGAACGAAAAGAAAAAGAAATTGCGTTAACAAAAGAAGTACTGACAAGTTCAATAGGCTCACTTGCTTCCAAGTACAATTTGATAAATGGTAAACCAAATATTCAATTTTTTGAAGGCTTAGATGGAATTCAAAAAGTTTTAGAAGATACATTAAATACAAAAGATGAAATATTGACATACGTCGATATGGAGATTGTTGAAAAATACTTCAAAAAGATTAATGATGATTATGTTAAAAAAAGAGAAAAAAAAGAAATTAAAAAAAGGTTGTTAGTAATAGAGAATAATTTTACAAATGAATTATTCAAAAAATGGAACATTGAAGATCCAGACTTTTTTAAAGTTACAAATTTACGAATAGTAAAAACACCACTAAATGAAATCGAGGGTGCAATTCAAATTTACGATACAAAAATAGGTATCATAACCGTATCAAATGAAAATTTAATTGGAATAATTATTGATGATATTAGAGTCAATAAATTATTTAGAAGTATGTTTGAAGCACTCTATTCAGTTTCTCCAAAATTCACTCCATAATCTTCCTTTATTGTTTCATAGACAGCATACCACTCTCCATTATTTACAAAACATCTTACGAGTGATTTTCCCTCTGAGATATCTCCATGCAAAGACTCGAGCTCTTTTGATTTTCTAATTTCAATCTCTTCTGTGTTTGTATTTCCATACATACTTATTAATTCATCTTGTGATTTTTGTTTCGCTTTTATATCTTTATTTTTATTCTCATCCCAAATTAGATCAAATTCTTCAGTCTCGTTTGTTTTCTTGAATCCTCTAGAAATAAATCCTTTCTCAAAATATCGCATATTACTTGGATTATCTTTTCGGCAAGATGCATGAAGAATATGCTGTTTAGCTTCGCGAGTTAATGCTTCATCCATCATCGCTTCTCCAAGACCAAAGTTTTTACTAGCTTCATCTACGTTTAATGCACTAGCATAGAAACTTTCATCATTTTGTTTTTCAAATCTAACAAAAGCCCGGATATTGCTATCTTTCTCGAAGGTATAAAAATAATTCTTTTGCTTATTGCCTTCGGGAGCAAAGGCTGTTTTAAAATATGATTTTAATGATTCAACAAAATCACGATCTGGATGATTCTTCCAATTTAGTTCATATAGTTCAAGCATTTCATTTTGTTGGTTGGGAGATATATCAGTTGCTTCTTTTTTAGAAAAAACAGAACCCTCAATACTCTCTATCGGAAGCTTCTCTCCATTTTTAATTGCTTGTTTGAATATTGCAAAAGTTGTTATTGTATCTGCATTAATTCGATCAAGTTGTTTTTCTATCTCAATTGAATTTACTTCTTTTTCATTACTTACATCATCATAAATTTGAGAAAGTAATTGTTTACCCTTAATATATAAAGTTTCTTCTATTTTTTTAATTAACTCAGGGCTCGTTTTTATTTCTTTTGTGAAATTATGTTGGGCAAATTCAACTATTTTATTTACATTATCAACAATTTCTCCATATTTTTTAAATACTAGAACAGCTGCTTCTTTTGGTATTTTTTCTCCAAGAAATATAATTCTGTCTCCCATTTTTATTTCCTGAGCACAAGACAAAAAAGTTTTTAATCCATCTTTTCCAAAATCATTTACGAATTTTTTTAATGGCAAAATTTCTCCTCTTTTTTTGCAAGATATGTATTCAATGAAATATGCTTGCTCTTGTTGTAATTTTGTTAAATCAATACCAGTGTCATTTTCTAGCGATTCACGCATGGCTGGATTTAGCATATTTTTCATATCCCCCCGTAAAATTTCTCCCTTTGGATCAAAGGCAGTGTGAGGAAAATATTCTTTCACTTCTTTTTGAGATAGAACAAATTTTTTAAACTCATTGGGTAGTGGATAATGGGTATACATTTTTACGGTCGGTGTTTCTGTAAACATCTTGTCCCAACCTTTTTTAACTTTTGAAAGAAAATTTTTTACCTCTTGCCTTTTTTCTTCAGTATCTAATTTTAGAAATACTGGGTCCTCTCCGTTCGGATTAAAATGATATATATGATTAACTTCATCTATAAGATTTGGTGTAAAGTTTTGCATAAATCTTTCAATTTTTGTCTTTCTGGAAAGCATGTTTTCAGGATCAAGATAAAGAGACACTAAATAAGGAATTTCTTCACGCCCCCTCTCTTTTTCCAGACCTTCACTCGTTCTAGAAATAATTGAATTTATTGTTTCTTGGGACAATTTCCAATCATCCCGAGCCTTCCCTGCCCACTGATATGCAAATTGCACATATTCATAATTAGCATTTTTATCTTCGGCTAGTAATTGCATGTCATTAAAAGAGAACTGCAGGGCTTTTAAAAATTGTAATTGATTTTCAGTCGAAACATTATTTTCAACAAAGTAATCTAAAATGTAATTAACACTAGAAGCAGCATGCTCGGGTGTGTCATATAATGCTGGAACAAGAGATTTATTAATGGAACGTTCAATACCACCCAGTCTTTCACTAAAAAATGAATTACCATTTAATAGTCCAAGATTACTGCCAATTTGATTCTCAATTGAAGTTTTATAAGCATCCCTTTTTTCATTTTTTGGAACGTCCCCTTTTGTGGAAGGTGGCCAATCTGGTGATTTCATAATTACGATTCATTATACTCCAAAACATATTTCAAGCAAAAATACAAAAACCCCTCCGACCTTTCGTCGGAGGGGTTTTTTAAGCTTCAAAATTAGCGGAAGAAGAAATAAAACAAGAGAAATGCCAGAGGAGAGAGATTGGCCCAATACTAAATTCATTTTATGAATTTAGTATTGGGCGAGCATGACTCTCCTTTATATATAATCTAAAGTATCAAGAGAGACTCTCGATATTTTAGATTTCTTCCGCTAACCCTAAAGCCTATTTTCGCAATGAACCCACTTTACTAGAAAATGAACTCAATAACGAGGTCGAGCAATTTATAAAAAATTGCTCGACCAAAGATTAACCCTTTAACCCTTTTTGAGACAAATATAATTCTGCTACTATTTGTCTCGTATTTCCGTAGCTTGGAAAATTACTTTCTAAACTTCCCTTGAAGTTTTTTTAAATCTTCAAGGGTTATTTCTCTATCAGATTCTTCTTCTACTTCAATTTCAGTTTCAATTTCAAAAATATCACTTTCCTCATGCTCATGATTTACTTTCTGAACATAGGAATTATTTTTTTCAGTCAGACCCCAACCGTCACCAACTGGTGGACTAGGTATGCCCGAAGCCAGCCCAACTCTTCCATCCCACTCAATCGCAATCTCTTCTTCAAGCATTGCAATTTTTTCTAATTGAGCAGAGGTTAAGGTTTCAGGCTGATAAATCACCTCAAAATGATGCTCACCGGCCGAACAGCCTTTTGACCAATGAAGTACAACTTCGCCGACCAAAACTTGTTCCCAGTTTTGATATCCCTCATCAGAATACCGAGGGCGTGGGCACTCCATCTTATCTGGTTCACGGAATGTTCCATTCGGACGAATCACCCATCCTTCACCAGCATTGGTTGCACCACCTCGGCGCTTCCAAATCCTAATATTTGTTGGTAATTCAAGGGCACTAGCTTCTGCTTTTTTCTTTAAATATATAGCATAAGCTTCTGCTTTTTTCTTTTCTTCTAAGATTTCGTCTTCTCTTTTTTCTATATAAGAATTAAAAGAGATTAACCCTTCTTCTGAAAAAGAAAATTGCCCACTTCCGCTGACAGTACAACACCCCTTCGTTAGCCTTACACATTGGCCATCAGTAAAATAAGAAATTTCAAAACCAAGAGCCTCAACTCTAGATTTAAAAACTTCAAATTTTGGATGAAATTGATTACGCAAGTTTTGCTTGCAATCTTTTTCAATTTTTTCCTTTTCAAGATTAGAAACACTTCTTTCCAGGCTAGAAACAGACTCCTCAGTATAAAGCTGATTTTGCCAACTGGACTTAAAATAAAATTCTCCAATCTCTATCGGCTGATAACCAAAGGTTACATACCTAGAACTTACAGCTTCAATCCTAGCACCAAGGCCAGCCTCTTTCGCTGCTTTACTCATAGCTTCAGCCTCAGCTTTTTCCTTAGCTTCACGATCAGCCTTAGCTTGACGAAGGTTAGCCCTATTTTCATCTTGACGACGCATTTCTTCTTCACGTCGTTTTTTCTCATATACAGATACTTCAGATTTTTTCTCCGTTGTATCAATATAAAATGCTGACCGACAGTGGTAACAACTAGCCTTACCAAAACCAGCTTCAACAGCTTTAGCAAATTTTTCCTCAAGTGGAGTATTCCATTCCCCAAGAGAAAAAACATTAATCTCTTCAACTTCAGCACTAGCTTCCCATCTTTCCCCATCAATATCTTTGACGGATGTTGAGGTAATCCGCTGAATCGTTGCAGATGAACGGACTCCGTGAGATACTCTTGTGTGTATAATATAATATCCTTCACACACACAAATGAGGGCGTGACTCTCGCATGCTAGATGTCCACCTCGTGGTATATACACAGGGTGACAAGATTCTCCATTCCGCCCAGCAATAATCGTTGCTGAGCCACCAGAGGTAAGCCCACCTCCTGATTCCCACATAGCAGGAAAACCACGTTTAGTGGTTGAAATACTAATTTTTTCCTTTTTCATTTTATTTAAATTTAAATTGGTTAATACTTTTCTAAACACTAAATTAATATCCAGAAAAGTATTAACCAAAAACAAAATGAAAACTTCTTGCTATGAATCCTCCATTTAAAAATGACCTGCCATGAGCGAAGTCGAATGGAGAACTCAATAACAAGGCCAAACAAATAAATTCATTTGGCACTGTATATTAAACCCGTTTAACCCGAGTTAGATATTTTTTCCCTAGAGGTTATCTTTCCTCTATCTAGTCCATTTTTACGCATCAACTAGCCTTTTTGCGTCTGAAAATTACTCAGAAATTTCAGGAGTAATCACGACTCCGGCGAATCCACGAATGGGATTACCATAAGCTGGCCCAACTTTGTTTGGAAGTGAGTTGCCCCATTCCATAAATTTGGTCACCGCTTCGGGGGTGGTATGTCCACCCAGTAGGATTTTTGTGTTTCCGGTTAGGTTCCGGTCCCGGTCTGTGTCCGGGATTTGGGTCATGTATGCCAGACCCAGGGACAGTGCAGCCTCCGGAAGCTCATCCACATAACCAGCTTCCCGCAGGTCGCGGACTCCGTCCACCTCGGGAGCGGACAGAAGTTTTGCCTTAGCCGTCTCAATGACGGCAAGCAAAGTCTCGCGGGTGGCCTTGTGGGCGTTCCGCGGATCGCCTGCGAAGAACACCAGTTTCTGCTGAAGGCGACTCTCCGCAAAAGCTGCCGGGTCAATACCCGGGCACAGTCCTTTGTAAGCAGCTGCCGGGCAATGGTCACTGGCGGCAATTATAAGTTGCTCCTCCGTCGGTTCAAGCCCGATAAAATTCATAAGTTGTCCCAGTGATGAGGCTTCCCAGAATTTCTCGGGTCCTAAACCGAACCCTGTGTCACCAGGGTTGTGATGGTCAGCCCGCAAAATTACAGGCAGTTCACCGGCAACCACCGGTGCACATTCGAAGATCACCACACCGGTGACTTCTTCGAGGTTGCCGTGGTCAAGCACAAATCCGGTTGCCATATAGGCATTACCGGCATGAACTTTTTTGCCATCAGCCGTAATGGCTGTGGCAATATTCAGTCCAACCTCAATGGCAACCTTACGGGCTGCTTCTGACTCATAGTCAGCGCCACCAAAAATAATCAAAGTATTTTTCATATTTGATGTATTTTTAAAAAATCCTTCATTGTTTCGCCAAATCAGGTCAAGCGTCTCCTCTTTAACGTCAATGAGAATGACAAAAAATTACCAAACCAATTGTTCAATAATTTTCCCTGAATTAGCAATCAGGAATAAGATGTCCTTAATTACCTCTTCGGGGAATTTTTTTGAGGACAATACCATCCTCAAGTTTTCGTAAGCCACAGAATCTCCATAGCCTACCTTAATATGAGAATAAAAATTCGTTTTTTTACTTCCCAAAAAATCAAATAATTTTTTTGAGTTATTAAAAAACAAATTGGCTACTCGAACCCGAGCAGCCTGAAATTCTTTAAATTTTTCTGCTTCTTCTGCAGATAATTGAAGAATCTCAGAAGTGTCCGATATATCTTTTTGCCTTGCGTCGACAAGGCAAGATTTTTGGACCTTATGCTTGATTGCAGCATCTCTGCTACAATACACACTATTTTCCAGATCAACTTCTGGAAGAGTCGTATTTACTATAAAATCGACCTTACGGTCAACTCCATAATATATACTGGATGAGGTGATAACCTCATCCCAAGTATGCCCATATACATCGACACACTCAATAACCTGGTCGGGGATTTTTTCTATCCCTAGAGCTTTCTCCATGAAAGAGATCAACTCCTTCATTTTGTTTTCGGAAGTGACAACTAGGTCAACGTCGTCACTATTTCTTTTAATCAATCCGTTCCGGAAAAGAACAGTTGATCCCACGATAACAAAGTCGTGGTCTTTCTTCGAAAGATTCTCCAAAAGTTGTAGAACTTCCATTTTTTTTATTTCTTTTTTCATTTTTTTGCCGCTCTTAACGGCTTTATTAGTTATTTATTTATATTTGAATTCCCATCCATAATATCTAAAATAAATATCAAAGATGAGAATTCAAATTATTTAACTAATAGAAAAATGAAAACTCCCTATCAATCCACCATTCGACAAGCTCATGGCAAGCCAAATAATGAACTGAATAAGAAAGGAAACCAGCGAACCGGTTTCCTTAAATTTTACCCTAACCCTAATTTAAAAGAAGATAACTATTTCTTTTCTTTTAAAAGTTTTTGCAGTTTTTTATTTTTTAAAAATGGATTTTTAAAATAATAAACTTTTGCCCAATATTCAAAATTTATCCCAATGTCCTCTTGTTGGACATCTAAAATATTTTTTTTATCCACTTTAATGTAAGAAGTGTACATTTTACCAACTTCTTTAATTGCTATATCGAAAATAGCACAAGATTCATTACCCCAAGGAGTATTTACTCCTCTAAGGATTTCTTTAGTCAGCAATGAAACACACAATTCTAAGGGTAACGGAAATTTTTTTCCATCACCTCCTTTTTTTGAGAACACAATATACTCTTCATCGATGATTTTTGGGCAACCATACAGCCCCCCTCTAGAAACTGGTAAATTTATCATTTTCTTGCCCCGTTTCCAGGGACTTTTTTTAAGTTAAACATTTATTTGAATTCCCATCTCTAATATCTAAAATAAATATCAAAGATGAGAATTCAAATTATTTAATTAAAACAAAAAATGAAACCGTATTCCTATCATGAGGTCTTGCCTCATAATATTTGTTGTACGTTCAAAACTATCATCATTGATCTCGAAAGATTCAATAAGAAGCCTTGTCCGCACAATATGTTGTTTTCAAAGATTTTATCTTTACCACAAAGCAGGTATCTCTCCTCCTTGCCCCGTTTGAAATTCACTTGAATTTCTCTTGGGATTTGTGCTCTCCAACCTTTTCGTCAGAGCTCCTTCGTAAAGACATTCCTGGTCTGGAAAAGTGGGTTAAGCCTTTCTGGCCAGACGTCTCTTTGCGACGGTTGTGAATTTGTATCTATCATTAGTTTCGGTTTGCGGCTTCCACTAAATCAAGTATTCACGGTGCAAACAGATTTCAAAAGATTGTCTCTCAGCTCACTCTCTCCTCCTTTATGGCTTACCGGTCCATATACCGTCTGTTCTTACCTAATGTATGAGCAGATCAGAGGTGGGCATCAATCTATTGCTATCTCCTTTTAATGTACTGTTTTAACTATCTGGGTATAGTATAGCATAATTAGCTTGGTTTGTCAATAATACATAACTAAAGTTTTATAAAAAGTATTTTATCCTTATTTTTAATGTTATTTAAGTTATCCACTTTGTCACATTTGTATAACAAAAACAAATAATATATAATATTAATATGCAAGAAGAAAACATCTTAATTCAAGCAGGCCTTTCAGAAGAACAAGCCCAAATATACCAAGCCCTACTTGAGCGTGGACCCCAAAGGGCGTCTGACCTAACAAAATGGGTAGGTCTAAAAAGAGGACTTGTTTATAAAGTCCTCGAGCAATTAGAAAACATAGGCTTAGCCCTAAAAAGTGAAGGTAAAGGAACTGTTGCTGTATTTTCCCCTGCCCATCCGTCACTATTGTTATCAAACATTGAACGAAAAGAAAAAGAAATTGCGTTAACAAAAGAAGTACTGACAAGTTCAATAGGCTCACTTGCTTCCAAGTACAATTTGATAAATGGTAAACCAAATATTCAATTTTTTGAAGGCTTAGATGGAATTCAAAAAGTTTTAGAAGATACATTAAATACAAAAGATGAAATATTGACATACGTCGATATGGAGATTGT
>Ga0194052_1001839_pt1 | contig 12003 bp, 9 predicted proteins | sample SepL226m_MetaG_FD_160117 | JGI IMG/M metagenome (GOLD analysis project Ga0194052, IMG submission 160117) | Anoxic zone freshwater microbial communities from boreal shield lake in IISD Experimental Lakes Area, Ontario, Canada - Sep2016-L227-6m | ecosystem: Environmental > Aquatic > Freshwater >... | reverse complement strand
TGTCAAAGACGGTCCAGACTTTCTCTTGCCGACGGCTGCCGCCAACGTGCTGCTCGGAGACGCAACTCGGTCGGCGGACCGGCCCCGCAATGGCGAGCGCATGGACGAGCGCTGCCCAGCCGGCCAGTCTGGTGCCGTTGGGGACTATCCTATCCTGGAAGACCGTGATCGGAGTCAAGTCCAGTTTCATCAGTCGAAAACCCTTTGCCCCGGTCGAAAAAAACCGCATTCCCGTCATCAGAGTCGAAAAGTACTATAGCATATTTGGAGGTCGAAATCCATTGCCAAGTGTCGAAAACACAATCCATATCGGGTACTTAGTCGAAATCCATGCTTGCACTGGGGCTGGACAGAGAATCTGCCAGGGCTATCCGCCAAGAATCGGGCCGTCCTGAAGGGCGTCGAGCGTCTCCAGCAGGGCCCGCTTGCGCCGGTGCTCTTCACGCAGCGCCAGCAGATATGCCTCCCATTCGTCCTGCCGTTCCGACTGGATCAACAGCCGCCGCATCGACCGCAAGTAACGCAGACTTTCCTCATAGCCCGAGCGGTTCGCCCGGCCAATGCATTGTTTTGCCAGTTTCCGCCAGATGGCGATTGACTCGTCCGGATGGGTGGCCGCCACTTCGCAGGCAACCCGCTCTGCCAGGCCGATTCCTCCCCATCCGAATCGATCCGCAGAGGCTTTGTAGTACCACTTCAGGACCTCGGCGTGATCGCCTTCATCGAGGGCGATCTCGGTGAGCAAGTGCGGATGCGGTGCGGGCGAGCCCTGGCGTTCGCGGTCAGGTGAGGTGCCTGTGTCAGGCAGCGGCCACTCCTTGCCCCTCAGCGGAGATGAACCGGTCTGCAGCGCTGACAGCGTCTGCTCTCGTACCGCGTCCCATAGCCCGACTTGCTGCGTTGCCTGTCGCAGGCTACGGTAGCCTTCGAGAGAGGGACGCAGGAAGAACTCCTCGGCGAGGAAGGCCGCTTCGAGGACGTGGTTCTTTTCCCGTCCGGCCAGATCACGCAGCCGGGTGCGGAGATGAGCGGCGATGCCAGGGAGAGTGACTTGCGTCTGTTTGATGCCTTCGAGCGCCAGGGCGCGCGCTTCCTCCAACCTCCCGACCTCGATCAGCAGGTTCACTGCGCGTTCGTGGCTCTGTGTGATCGGCGCTTCGCGGAAGGCCAGCTCGACGGCCTCGTTTTCCCTCCCCGCCTGCTGCAGGGCGCAGATGGCCCAGTGCCCAACGCGGTCGCGGCGGCAGTGAGTGCCATAGTCCTCACGGTGCGCGACCTTCATTTCCTTCGTATCCAGCCGCGCCAGTAGCGCGTCGGCGACCTGATTCCAGACCTCGGCTCCCACTTCCCAGACGTCAGCCTCATCCTCTGCGCCGTCGCACAGATCATACTCTTCGTCCAGATGGCGGTCGTAGAGCCAGAGGATGCGCTCTACCGCGCTCAGGGATGATTGGCTCAGTGCCTCCCAGACTGGTGACAGCGCTTCAGAGACAGCCATCGCCGTATCGCCTTCATCGTCAGCCGTCTCGACCTGCTCCGTCCCGGCGGCGATGACCTCCAGACCCAGTTGCAGGACCAAATCTGCTTGACCGGCGGCGAGTAGGTTCTCCAAGTAGTTGGTGACGAGGCTGTAATCCGGGGTGTGGCCTTCACCTGTCCACGAGTTCCGCCAGCCCGGCTCGGAGCTGACCCGCGCCAGTTCCTTCCTGACGCTGCGCACGACCGCCCCCGCCTCGCCACTGGCCAGCGCGGCGCGGCTTTTCAGCAAGCGCTCGATGTCATCAGAAGCATCTGCGAGTTCGAGAACCAGAGTGACCAGTTCAGATCCAGGCAATCCGTGGAGATACTCCTCAAGGCTCACTCGTTTCGTCTTGCGCGAGGCTCCAGTTGACTTGGGCTTCTTGGCAGACACTTCCAGGGCCACGCAGACACCGTCATCGTCAGTTGGGTCAAGCGATGGTGCCGCGGGCTGCTTCCCCGACACCGCTGGCAGTTCAGAGGGTATCTCTTTCCCCGCCTTCACGCGGGCCAAACACTCCAGCACCACCGCTACGGCGTGTTTGCAGTCGCCGCCGAGTGGGCAGGAACAGACTGAGGACAGGTTGCCTGCGTCGTCCCGCTCCACGACCGTGTCGTAGAGACCGCTCCCGACGACCCGGGCGGACAGTTCGCCTTCGGGTGAACAGGCCAGTAGCAGGACACGCTTCTTCTTCTGGTAGTCCCGTCCGCGGCTCAGGTAGGTGGAGCCAACCCACTCCTCCAGGTCTCCGAAGGACAGGTCCAGCCAAAGGTCATGGCCCCCGACGTCATTGCCCATCCGACTCTCCTTGAGACCATAGTGATCGTAGCTGTTCGGCTCGAGGATCAGCGTCTCTCTCCACTCGGTACCCGATCGCCTCGTAGCCCTTGACCCTCTTGAAGTGCATCCGCGCCAGCATGGGTACCTGCAGGTCAGCATAGTCGTAGATCAGCACTTCGGTCTTCTGATCGTGAAGCCGATGCAGGCGACCGGCGTACTGCGCCAGCGTGCCCTTCCAGGAGATGGGCATGGTCAGGAAGAGAGTGTCCAGCCGGGCATCATCGAAGCTCTCCCCCAAGTAGCGACCCGTTGCGACCAATACACGCTCCTCATCGTCTGGGATGCTGGCGAGTTGCTCTGCCACCGTCCGACGCTGCTTGATCCCCATGCCACCTCTCAACACCACGAGGTTGCGCACCAGTGGCTCAAGCCGGGTCACCAGCAGGTCAAGATGTTCCCTGCGCTCAGTGAGTACGACTGGCGAACGGCCTCGTGACAAGGCTTCCAGCACATCGCTGACGATCATCTCATTTCGGTCTTCGTCTCGGTGCAGCAGAGCGTACAACTCGTGGATCGTGGGCGCTGCATCGCCATCCTCTGTCCCGTCGATCCGAAGGTTGGTCTCTCGCACAACGACACGATGGTCGAAGGGCCGCAATTCTGCCTGCTCCCGCGCCCCCACGCTATGGCGGATCGGACCGCACTGCATGAAGATGATGGGGTGATGGCCGTCCTTGCGCACCGCCGTCGCGGACAGTCCTGTGACGTACCGCGCCTTCGACGCCCTGGCAACCAACTCGAAGCTGATGGCGGGAAGATGGTGGCACTCGTCAAAGACCAGATGCCCGTACTGAGCGACCACGTCATCCACGACGCCCTTTCGACACAGGCTCTGCATCAGCGCGACATCGATCTGGCCAGATGGCTTGCGCTTGCCCGCACCTATCCTGCCAATCGCGGAGGGTTCGAGGCCCAGAAACTGTGACAGTCTCTCAACCCATTGGTCGAGCAGTTGCTGGCGATGAACCAGAATGAGTGTGTTGACCCCACGCTCTGCAATGAGACGAGCGGCCACCACGGTCTTGCCGAAGGCGGTGGTCGCCGCCAACACGCCGAAGTCGTGAGCGCCCAGGTGTTTGAGCGCCTCTTCCTGGTCGGGTCGCAGAGTCCCCTGGAAGCTGAGATTGAGTGGCTGGCCACTCTCCCGTTCATCACGCACAGCGACTTCCACGCCGATGGTCTGGAGAAGGTCAACCACCTCATCCAGACAACCGCGGGGCAGAGCAATATGGCGCGGGTAGTCCTCCGCACAGGAGATGATGCGCGGCTTCCCGAAGGTGGACAGACGCATGGCCTGTGCCTTGTAGAACCCCGGGTTCTGGAAAGCAGCAAGCCGTGTCAAGCGGTTGACAAGCGAAGGTGGTAGTTCGGCTTTGGGGACGTACACCTGGTTGCCCAGCACGATGGCAATCGTCTTGGGGAAAGGCCCAATGAGCGCGGGCTCGGGACCTCGTCGAGACGGAGGGGCTGTCCACGGTTCATCCTCGTCATCTTCCGTGACAGCCATCCGCACCCCCAGTACCTGCCCGGTGCGCTGCGCGTTCTCCACGATGGCCGCCACGGCCTGACGGGGCATGGGGCATAGCGAAGACAGGAAAGCCAGTTGATCCTCGTAGGGCACCAGACCATCATCCACAAAGAGGCTGTTCCCCTGCTCCCGTGGCTTGCGTTGGAGGGGCAAGGCAATCAGATTACCAAAACCGCCCTGGGGCATTGTGTCCTGGTTCGGGAAGAAGCGGTCGTAGGATTCCAGACCGATCTCGGGGCGGCGTTCCATCGTCTTGGTCAGCAGGAAGGAGCCCAACATCCGCGCCAGACTTGCCGGAACAGGTTCTGCGAAGAAGATCCAGACGTGCCCACCGCGACCCGAACGCGAGCGCTCAAGACCGGCAGGGACATTGTGGGCCCTGCAGGTCTCAAGGAAAACGACAGCGTCCGTCTCCCAGGTAGCCTTGTCGAAGTCGGCCGCGAGAAACCAGCACGTTTCGTCCGCCAATAGTGGGTAGACACCGATGGTGAAGTCTCGGGGGACGCCTCCCGCGCATGGTTCAGCAGGGTCGAAGCCCATCAAGTGATGGCGGATAACGTCATCTGTGATTGGCAGGAACTCGCGCCGCGCACAGTCGGCGCACTTGGTCTTGGGCTTGCCGCACAGACCTGGGGCCCACTCGTTCTTGCAGGCAGGCTGATAGCCGGAGCGACCGGTCTTGGAGCTTTCCCAGCGGCGAGGGTAGACATCTTCGCGGCCACGGAACAGCCGTCTGAACAGGCCGAGTTTCTCGGGGGTAGGCGAACCCTTGGTGACTGGCCTTGCGGGAATCGCGGCTGCCGTCTGCATTGGAGTGGCGGCGTCGGAGCATCTCCCACGCAGGCACTTAAGCCGGGAGACCAGCGCCGCCCGTTCCTCATCGAGGGCGGATAGACAGCGCTCGGCCTCGGCAATCATTGCCTCAGTGTCGTCAGAGGGCTCCGGGTCATTGGTCATGCGACCTACTCCAGCAACCTCAGTAGAGCCTGCACCAGCCCCCGTGGTCCCGAAACTAATCCGCATGGTTTGCGGGGGCATCTACGGCGCGGGTTAGCCCCGGCGGCATTACTGTTGACTTCGCCGTCCGGGCCGGTCATCCTCCCAGCATGTTCTGGCATCTGTCTCTGTTATTGCTCTCTCCCCTTGCCTCCCTGATCTCCAGGCTGCTCCGTGACGACCGTGACCGACAGATCCTCGCCCCGCGCCAGCAGGTGCTCATCCTTCAGCGTTAGTCGGGGAAGCGCTCATGGCTGAGCCGCGCCGAGAAGCTGGCTCTGCTGCTCACGTGCGTGCGAATGAAGCAAACACAGCTGCTGGACTGCCTGATGATCATCAAGCCTGCCACCCTCGTTGCCTGTCACCGGCAGACCGTCCGCCACCACTGGACCTTCCCGTCCAAGCGCCGGCCGGGACGGCCAGGGACCGATCCACAGGCGGAACAACTCGTGCTGCGACTGGCGCGGGAGAATACGGACTGGAGTTGCGGCAAGATTGCCGGAGAGATGCGCAAGCCGGGCTTCCCCGCTTTCGGGCGCTCCACGGCGCAGCGCGTTCTCAAGCGCCACGGCCTGTGGCCCTGTCCCCGTCAGACTGGCCTGAGTTGGCACGACTTCCTCGGACACTACCCCCATTTCAGCTGGGCCTGCGACTTCTTCACAGTGACCACAGCGACGCTGCGCACCTACTACGCCCAGTTCTTCATTGAGATCAGCAGCCGTAGGATCGTGTTCTGGAATGTCTCTGAAGCTCCCGATGGTGCCTGGACCGCCCAGCAGTTCCGCAACCTGAGCCTGCTTGACGACGAACCACCGCACTACCTGCTCCACGACCGGGACAGCAAGTTCACCGCCCACAGGGATGCCCTGCTCGGCAACGTCGGCACCAATGTCATCCGCCTGCCGGTGAACTCGCCAAACCTGAACGCCTATGCTGAACGGTGGGTGCGGACGGTGCGGGAGGAGTGTCTGGACCGGGTGATCGTGCTCAACGAGAGCCATCTGCGCTGGGTGCTGAGGGATTTCGTCCGCCACTACAACCTACGCCGGCCGCATCGTTCCCTCGACTTGCAGCCACCGAATGGTCCAGTCGAATGCTCTGAGGAAGGGGAGGTGACTTGGCGTCAGGTCCTCGGCGGACTCATCAACGACTACTACCGGAAGGTTGCCTGACAACTCACCGGACCAAGTTGCGTACCAAGCCTGATCTGCGTGGCCGCAGACCGCCGACCATTGCCGTTTGTGCAACTGCCTGTTCTGCGGCCGCCCCCCGCTGAGCCAGATCTCCCTCCTCCTCCCCAAATTCCCGCCCGTCTTACGTCTCACCCGGTCCTGAACCCGACCCCGATTGAGCGGACTGAGACGCACCCAAGCGGCGCAGCAACGCAGACTAGTTTGGGGACCCCACGGGGAAGACCGAGCGGAAGATCGAGCGACTAATCGGCGTGTTCGAGGAGTCGGACGAGAGATCGGACGCCCTGCGGGTGCGATGCCGAGATCTCGAGTCCGAGCGGCTCCGCCTGCGGGCGGAGATCGCACGGCTCGACGCCCGCATCGCCGAGATGCGGGCGAAGGCCTGCTCACCCGAGGATGTGGCCGCCTACCTCGCCGACCTGACTGGCCGCCTGAGCGGCCTCTCCCTCCCCGGAAAGAGGGCCCTGATCCAGTCCAGCATCGGGCGGATCACCGTTAACCAATCTGTGGACACTGCGTCCCAACACGACCGCCAAGATCGATCAAACGGTGTGTCTGGCCGAACCAGACGGTTAACGGTTGACATCCAGATACGACGAAGCCCGCCGGAGTGGGGCGTAGGCGGGCCTGAGAGCAAAAAGCCGAACTTCGTTGAGCGAAGTTCGGCTTTTGAAGATCTTGGCTCCCCAAAGCGGGCAATTGTGAGAACCTCTCGGTTCACACATCTTTCCCGCTTTCTCCGACCACATCAGAAACCCCTCCATTGCCCCAGAAATGCCGCCTGAGGGCATCCACGGCCGTTTCGATGGCCTTCGAGTTCCAGCGTCTCATCAGCACCGACGAGGTCCGCAATCAGGCAGACATCGCACGCCGGTTCGACCTGAGCCGGGCCCGGGTCACCCAAATCCTCAGCATCCTGAAGCTACCGACCCCGATCGTGGACTACCTGTCCAGCCTGTTCCACGAGGAGCGGGCCCTGTACAACGAGCGGGAACTCCGCCGGATACTGGCCCTGCCGACTGAGGAGGAGCAGGTGAGGGACTTCGAGGAGTTGAGGCGGCGGCTTAGTGACAGCGGATGCTGAGCAGTAGAGACCGACGGAGTCGCCGTAGCGGTTATTGAGGAAGCCCTGCTACCAAGTGCAGCCAAAGGCAGCGTTGGCTGCACTCAGCAATGTGCTCCCTGACTGGCACCTCACCCAGCCTACCGTCCGGATCGCCCCCCCCAGTCTCTACCCGCAGGTTGTTTACGGCGTCTCGTGGGACCGGCACGCCTTGGGCACGATGCACCTGCACCGGCTGCTGGCCGGGGGGCATGAAGGAAGCCTGACCATAGTCCGTCAGGACTGCGTACCCAAGTCTCCGTAGCGTTGCACGGCTGCATGCCACAGAGAGAGGATCACTGCCGTCGAGACGCCGAACTCAGTCCGTTCATCCTGATCTCTACCGTCCCTCATCGTCTTCAGAGCAATCCATGGATCGGATGTATCGCCAACCGTCTCTCGCCGGCACCATGCTGCTTCTGCGTCCTCCGCCGTGTCACGCCGGGTTTCGGGCCCAATCTTGGAGGACACGATCAGGTGGCCAGTTATATGCACAAGTGGCCACCATGCCTTCGCAGCGTTTCGCATCGCCGCTACACTGGCGGTATCAACCAACCAGTCACGGTATATCTGACTGCTTTCCGGTAGGACCTCGTCCATGAACAACTGACAGCAATCGATAGCTTGCTCGTCCGAGAGACCATCTGCATCTGGTTGGATCTCGCCGTTGGCGGTTGCCAACCAGAGACGCACCAAGAGCGATCGGCATATGAACTCCTCCCGCTGGTGCCGGTATCTCTCTCTCTGGACGTACCGCCAAGCAGTCTTGAGGTAGAACTCCCAGTCCGAACTCATAGCCACGATGAAGTCGAACAATTCAGCGTAGATTTCCTCCCAGAACCACATTGCAGCACCCGGCGATAGACGCACCTTGGAGGCAGCTGCTTCGATGAGCTTTGGTAGCTTCGTACCAGACCCAAGTGGGGCCAGGTCCCGGCCCCATAGGTGCTTCAGGTTTCGCTTGACGTGCTCATGGCCTGCCTCATGGCCAAGTGCCCACCAATCCAGCGGATCGGCCAAACCATCGTGAGGCACCGTGATGAGCCCTGATTTCAGCCGCATAAAATCATGATCCCAGTCAACGACGATGCAACCTTCCCAATCCTGACCGTGAGCCGCCAACAACTGGTGCACAAGTTCGCCCGCGGCTTGAACGACCTTCTGCGACGCTGTGATAGAAGCCGCCGGGGGTTGGTAATCACCGTTCATCACACGTTGCGTGCTGGCGATCCGTTGTCTGACCGCCATGGAAATGTCTTTGTACGTAGTCCAGAGATGCGACAGGAGGGATGGCTGATGGAAACGTCGACGATTAACGAACATCAGCTCGGTCAAGGCCGTCATCGTCGTGATGAGATCATAGAATGCGTCCCTCGTGAGAAGATCAACGAGGTATGAGTTGACGCATTCGTACAGGGCCAGAATGTTTCTTGCCAATGGCTCGTCGTGCTTCGTCAGCGACTGCAGTGCCGCGTTGAGAGACGGGGAAAGCAGCGTTGGAATATCGGTCTCACTGGCCGCGACCTCCACGTCCTGCCCGGCCATTGTGTCTGGTTCCGCGGTTCCAACCAACCTGGTCACGGTGTTGAGGAGTTCTGGCCCGAATCTTCTGCGGAACTCCAACAAGGCTGCGACGAAATCCGTACTACCCGGATTCAGCTGCATCACTATGTCGAAATCGCCCAATGCCGGGGCAGGTTCGCCTCCGAAGAGTGTCTGTGCGACGGACAGCTTCGGACCGAGCCGTCCCGCTGCGAAGGCAGCAAGAACCTCAACTCTAACCGGGGGCAATTCTGGTGAGGTTCGTGACTTGAAGAGCGATGCGTTCGATTTGCCCCGCTTGATTGATCTGTACGAGACGCAGGGAATAGTGATTGTCTTCAGGACAGGGAGGCCGCTTTGCCCCACATATTCATTGAGTGCAGCTACATCACGCATCACCGTAGGAAAGTCATCTGCAAACATGAACATGACAAGATCCGACCACGAGAGTCCGCCGCCGATTCTCACCGAGTCTTTGTCCAGTCCGATTCCTGCACCGACAATCTCGGCGGCCACTTGATAGACAGCATCGACGCCACCGGTTCTGAGGTAATCGCTGCGGAGCTTCACGAGACAGACGCCAAGACAGGGGCTTTTCGGCCAATCATCCATGCTTGGCAGACCAGCAATTAAGCCGGAGTGCGATGCTGCCCAGGAATAACACAGCTCCTGCGTCGCACGGACCACATGCTCAGGGCGGGCGAGATCACCCAACGCCGCTTGAGCAGTGTGAGGCACGTCGGCAATCGACACGACCTCCCCTACGGACACCAAGTCCCAGTAGCCGAAGGCCTTGTACAGTCCACCCAGGGATCGGTGACCGCGGCGTGACGTATGGACCTGCTCTGTCCCGGGGACAAGTCGGGCCATCGTAACAACGTGCCCGTTTTGGCTGATCTCCATGGCTCTTCCTCCTGCGGTAGGGCCCTACACGGAATGAATCAGCGGCTTGAGGGGAGTGTAGAGATGCTTGCACTTCACCACTACTGACCAGACGGTCTCCCATATCACGTTCTTTGAGCGTACACAGCAACCCAACGGATGCTGGTCTACCTGATTCCACAGATAGCTGTGTGCCGGCTTTCCACCCCAACGATGAATCTGTAGGACCTTAAGACCTCGTCCCATAGCGTTGACTATCCGCGGCGAGATTTCCTCGCTCTCAGGGTCATTCGCGTCCCAGTGACCCGTGAAACCGACCACGATCGCAATATCGGAGTGGCCAAGCTGATCGATGTCGTCGCAGCACGCTCCTATTTCGGATGACATGTGTTCCCACCGATCATAGCCGTTATAATCATGGAAATGTCTCGCGAACTGAGTGCCTGTTACGCCGATGGCAACTTCGGCGTCAGAGGCGATGTGATGCGGGGATGCGGGAGGGACAGCGGTATGATCAGCATAGAAATCCAGACGGCCATGCGGCTTCCAGATGGGGACAAGGCCTACAGTGCGGACGCTGTTGAAGCCGTCCTTCGGGCCGCAGGTATCCGCACATGGATTTACTGCATATGGAAATGACTGGCTTCTGAAGACTGCCTCGATTGAGAGGTCGTAGTTCGTGGTAAAGATGCTCTTGACAAGATCAGCCTTTGCCAGCAGAACAGCTGCTGAGTACACTGCTGGTGTGTCGAAGCCGTCAACGCACCGGGAGGATTCGAGGCGGAATGCCTCGTTGATCATCCACACGCCTTCCTCGATCTGCTCTGATGGCAGGTGTGTCAGTTGCAGCTGAAACTCGTTACAGTACTTCCGCAAAGTCTGCAGAAGACGTGGCTTATCGCGGGCCGTAAGAATATGCCGGAGAGCTGTCGGCCAGTCTGCCTCCGGTCCGTAAGGGACCGCTCGCAGGGTGGCATAGGCAACGAGACACTCGAAGTCTTCGCGTCGCCAGAGGGGGAAGTAGTACGCCCCATTGCCGAAGACGAATGTGATCTGGCGGTTCTCGCCTGATGGATCCATCGCCAGCTCAAGCTGGGTGCGGGCAGCGGCTGGTGTCGTGGGCAATGGTTTCTACCCCCCGGGGCGATAGCAACAATGCCTCCGTTGGCGGAGGCATTGTGGAGTCGTGGCTATGGCGTCACATCAGCGGGCGGAGTTCAGTAGACGGACGCCGACTTTGAACTCCTGTAGTCGCCGTCGACGACGGTCCCGCTCGGTAACTTGGTTCAGACCCTTCAAATTACGCCAATCTGCCATACGGTCGTCATCGACACCTCTTTCGAGTCTGTAGAGGTCATCGTTGAGCGAGGAGATAGCGTCCAGTTCAGTCCAAGAACGATCCTTGATCATGGATCATCCCCCTTGGCAAGATGGTGAAAGGACATGTCCGGAAGACAAGACAGGCATTCTATCTCCATGCCTACGGTGTTGTCAACACCCATAGAGAACCTGTGCGGCGGCCTCCCCCTCCCAAGAGGACACCAACGCACAACACCAGTCTGTAAAGCTTCAGGCTCCCTCTGCCATCTTGGCCCATCTGTATTATTCCATCTGTCGGTTCGGTTGTCAAGCCCTGTTTAGCTTTCCAACCATCAACTTCTACTGATTCAGTATGAATCGTGCCCAATACGTCGTTTCACACGTACGGTTGACGTAATGTGCGGTGACTTGTTCAGCCCAAGTCGCCCCAGGGCAATGAATCGGACTCGTTCTGTTTCCGTCAGACAGGCCGCTGTGAGCACGGCTCGCTCAACACGCGGGGGGTTGCATTCCTAACTCACGATGCTCGCTTCTGCGGCCACGAACGCCCGAGATGACCATCGCGTCCTCTGCCATCCGGGGACGCCTCCGAGAGTCCTTCTCGTCCTCGCGATGGCCGTTCTGATCAGCATCCTGCCGTCCGACCTCGCCGATCTCAGTCCTCTGATCGCCCGGACGTAGGCATCCCCCCGGTGTCATGCCTCGGTGTTGCTCACCCACTCTTGCCACCGCCATCATCGCCCTCCCGACCTCCGACCGAGAATTTCTCCCCACGCTCTTCGGAACGGCCCTTCTCGAAAGTAGAATCATGATAGGAGCAGGATCATGATGGCCCGCCCCAACTCGGGGATTACCGGGGGAACGAGGGGGGAAACGCCGCCTGAGAACCACCCGGACCGCCCCCGGTGCGGAGCTCAACAGCGGCCGAACGGCGTTCGATTTCGGCGGCCGGAGGGGTATCTTGGCCTGTCGTCCTCGGCTCTCTCCCTTCCCCGAGTACTCGCGGACGATTACCGGGGTAATCGCGGCGTTCGCACTGGGCAATCCGGGCGAGGCGGCTGCTGCAGGGGCGGCCTTGCCC
>Ga0194052_1001837_pt1 | contig 12006 bp, 11 predicted proteins | sample SepL226m_MetaG_FD_160117 | JGI IMG/M metagenome (GOLD analysis project Ga0194052, IMG submission 160117) | Anoxic zone freshwater microbial communities from boreal shield lake in IISD Experimental Lakes Area, Ontario, Canada - Sep2016-L227-6m | ecosystem: Environmental > Aquatic > Freshwater >... | reverse complement strand
ATATCTAAGTATTTAACGCTCAAATGCCCAAAACATTTGGAAATTTGAATTTCGAACTTGTTTAGAGTTTAGAAATTAGAAATTAGAGTTTTGTTTTGACTCCGTCAAAACTTTATCCATCTGTTAATAGTGTCGGTCACATCTTCGCCGCGACCTTCTATTTCTGGCAAGTGTTTGGTAAGAAACAGTCGAACTTGTTCTGGATTTTCTTCGCCAATGGGCATTTCGATTGGTATTGCAAAGCGTTTCAGCTGCTCAAAACGGATAATTGCCCTTTCTTGGTAGGTAAAAATCCAAAAAGATTTGAATTGATCGAAAGTGTAAACCTTGTCGTCAACGGTTATCCCCTGGTTATAAACAGCATAGCTCCGTTTTTTGCCACGCGAAGCTGACTGGCTGTAAAGAGCAAAGCAAGCGGCTACAACCACGGCTGCACCAAGCCACATTTTCAGATAAATCATTAATGCAGTCAAAGCAACGGCGATTAGAATAATGTACAGAAGCCAATTAGTTGGCTTTTCATGGCTTTCGAACTCAATCGCCTGCCAATAGAAAATTGGTTTGTCTGTAGATAAAATCTCGGGCTTCACCGCAGGCTTCTTTTCGATATCTTTTTCCGCCATATTCCCTCCACATCGCATTAATTACCAAATAACCATTAAAGACTTTTGGCATAGTTAAAATATATCAACTTTGGCTACTTATGTCCAGTGCGTGTTTAGAAAGAAAAAACCGCCCGAATACACAGGGCGGCGGAACTCGATGCGCGGCTAGCTGTCGCGCAGTTGTGCCTTCATGTCGTTGATCAGCCAGAGGGTTTGCTCATCCTCTCCTATCCTGTCGCGTACCACTCCATAATTATAGTTGATGGTTGAGTGGTCTCGGTCATTGAAGAAGTGGCCGATATCACCCAGTGAGTAGTCAGTCAGCTCTCGACAGAGGTAAATCGCTACTTGCCGTGGCCAAGCGAGCTCCTTGCTCCGTTTTGGGCCAGTGATATCACTTGCCTTCTGGGTGAATCGTTTAGCGACATAGGTAACAATCTCGGCCAGACTGAACTGCCGCCCATCTGTGCTGGAGGAGTAACTGTCCAGAGCTTCTTCGGCCAGCTCCAGGGTTAGTCTACCATGCAACGATGTGTAGGCGACTAACTTCAGTAGTGCCCCACCGAGAACTCGGATATTGTTCTCTACCTTCTTGGCTAGATACTCCAGAACTTCAGGCGGAAGATGAGTCTTCTCCACCTCAGCCATTTTCTCGAGAATGGCAATACGAGTTTCGAGGTCCGGCGCGCGCAAGTCAGCTAGAACCCCCATCTCGAGGCGGCTCCGCAGACGGTCATTCACGATCTGCAACTGACGAGGCGGTACATCCGACGCGATGACGACTTGTTTGTCGTTGATACACAGCGTGTTGAGGGTATGGAAGAACTCCTCTTCGGACGCCGGGCCATCAAGGGCGGCGATGAACTGGATGTCGTCCACCAGCCAGACATCCACGTAGCGGTAGCGTCGCCTGAACTCAGCAGTGCGATTGTCGCGGATAGCAGAGATGATCTGGTTGACGAAGTTCTCGGCGGACACGTAGACTACTTCCATGTTACTGTGCTGGGAGCGTATTTCGTGCCCGATCGCTTGCACCAGGTGGGTCTTGCCCAAGCCCGACTTACTGTGAATGAGCAGTGGATTGTAGCTGCGCCCGGGGTTTCGGCAAACCTGTTGGGCAGCGCTGAATGCAAAACGGTTGCAGTCAGCCATAACAAAGTTGTCGAAGGTATGACGGTCGTTGAGCGGCATGGTCTCGAGCTGCTCATGCGACGACCTGGTGCTCCGTGGCTGAGCCACAGGCAAACTTTCCTGTCGCACTTGCTCTGCGGCACATCCAACAGCAGCCAAAGGCGCAGCATCGGCTGACGCCTCAACCTGAAGTTGAACAGGCTGCTTGGCGACTTGCTCCAGGCATGCTGCAATCGCCTCGAGATGGAAACCCTCCACAAGCATTCGCTTGGGAAAGTCACCATTGACAGCAAGCACAAACGTCATACCGTCATAGCTAACTGCGCTGGCATTGCGCAGCACCATGGCGATCGACGCCTGGCTAATCTGCTCGATAAGGAGCGGCAACGCTGCAGCCCAGATCTCGTCCGCAGACAGAAGAGTATCCGACATGATTGTATTCGCTCCTTTCAAGAGCGTTTGATAGGTACACCTTTCGGCCCCATGAACGTAACAGACGATAAGAGATGCTGTCAAGCGGTTGTCATCCGACTTTGAAAATGCTAGAATCGATTAGAAACTGTGGAAGGTTGCCCGAGTGGCTTAAGGGAACGGTTTGCTAAACCGTCGGTGGTCTAAAAGCCGCCACGAGGGTTCGAATCCCTCACCTTCCGCCAGTTAATATTATGACCTGGAGAGGTCGCATAGTGGTTGAGTGCACCGGTCTTGAAAACCGGAAGGCCTGCAAGGGTCTCGCGAGTTCGAATCTCGCCCTCTCCGCCAAAAGAGACAAGATTAGAATTTTTGGGCTGTAGGTCCAAAATCGCTCTGAAAAATGGGCTGATTTCAGTGTTCGAATAGCCATTTCGGCCATATGGCATTCCAGAGGGGAATATCGAACACAAGAGCATTCTAATCTGTCCGAGATCCGGTTCAGGATCTTTTTTCATAGATGTCTCAAAGGTTTTCGGCAGATCGGTTAGCTTGGTTTCAACAAATTGAGTAATCGGCCCAAGAGCATATTTATCAAGTAATTCATCGTTTTTAGTGAATTGAATACTCTTTATTTTTTTCTCTAGCATATTGTTTTGTTCCTTAAAGATCTCGTCAGAGTATATGCCGGTTAAATTCTTGTCTATTAATGCCTGGCGTGTTTCATACGACTTTTTTAGCTCGTCATCCGCCTGCTCTCGTCTTTTTTGTAGGGTTTTGGCCCTATTGAAATAGGTTCTTCGCAGAAAAGCGTTAAACAATTTGGCGGTTTTTTCTGTTAGGGATATTTTACCCAAATAGTCGGTGGTATCATGGGTTATCTTTTCCGAAGCGACATTCGATTCTTTGCATCTGTTTCGGCAAAAGTAATAGCCATAGTATTCGCGCTTTCCTTTGCTTTTCCCTCCAGTAAAAGAAGTACCACAAATTTCGCATTTGACGATACGGCGCAGAGGAAAATTCGGGTTATCCCGATGGCGCTTAGCTAGCGGTCTTGAGATGTTGTGGTTTCTACCGTCTAGAATCGCTTGAACTTTGTAGAATAATTCCTCAGTAACCATCGGCGGATGCTGACCTTGGACTTCTTGCCCGTATTTTTTAGAGATGACATAACCGGCATAGAATTTATTGCGAAACATTCTGTTAACCTGCTGAGGAAGCATACGTCCGCCTTTATGTCTTTGGGCAACTCCTTGTTCGGTTAGAATATTGGCAATATCTCGCAATGTTTTCGTGCCTGTGGAAAATAAATGCCAAGAAGTTTGAAGCTTATCAAATGTTTCGGGGTTTTTTGCCGTATAGCCGTTTTTATTATCATAGCCCATCGTCACATAACTGGTTAAGCCAGCCTGGAATCTGGCTCTAAGTCCATTCTTGGCTCGTTCGCTACGGATATCGTTATCCATCTGGGCAAAACCAGCCAGCATAGTTTCAACAAACTTTTCTGTCGGGCTGTTACCGGTTGGCTCGGTGGCTGAAATTAGTTCTATTTCGCATTCCACCAGTTTTCTTCTAATCACCAAATAATCAGATGTTTGACGGGAAACTCGATCTAGCCTGTAAACAATAACCGAACTTATTTCTCTTTTGTGTTTTCGACAATACTCGAGCATTTCAATTAGCGTTGGCCGTCCGGTAATTGTCTTTGCAGAACGTCCCTCTTCGCGAAAAACCTTCACAACCTCGAGTTTTCGTTTCTCGGCTTCTTTGCGGCAAATCTCTTCTTGAGTGCCCAGTGAGTAGTTTTCGACTTGTTCTTCGGTCGATACTCGAATGTAAACGACCGCTTTTTCTGACTGCGGTTCCCCTTTGTTCGGCAATGGAAAGTCCATTCATCCCTCCTTGTTAAATTAATTCTCTTAATGTCTTGTTATTGAAAACTTGTTTTTCGTATTCATCTAACCAACAGTCAATCAGATATTGAAACTCGGTAAGAAAAACCTCTAAATCTTCATCCGATAAATCTTTGACATCATCTCCCATAATTAGGCGCGCCTTTTGGATCCTGGTTTCCTCTTGTTTGCCAGGGAAGATCCTGCTCAAGGCACTCTCAAAGGTTTTGCTATGTGTAGCAATTAAGGCTTCTGGCCTTGGCCTCTCAGCTTTAATATGGGCAGAGGGATTGATTTCCACCGTAGAAAACAAGGTGTTTTTCTGGCCTATCAATTGAAGATGAGAAGTCCCCGTATACCCTCCTTATTGTGATTATATTCATAGTATACTATTGTTATAATCACAATGTCAAGAGGGTAAAAGTTTAAATAAGACTGTTGACAAGCCGAATAATCAGGTATTTAATTGTATCAGTGAACTGATACTGAAATATGTTTAATTTAGCCTTAAAAGATATGCGACTTGTATCACTTACCTTTACAAATATAGGTTTGGTCGGTGTAGGTAGTAATGGTAAATTGCAAATTAAATAAACAACTAATTCAAAACAATGACCAACAAAATAACTACAAAACAACAAGAAATACTCAAACTACTATACAAATACAAATTCTTAGATCGAAAACAAATTCAAGCATTCCTCAATCATAAATATCACAAAAGAATCAACGACTGGTTAAAAGACCTAACACAAAAAGAATACCTTAATCGAATCTATTCAAATAAGTTTGGAGAAAATACCAAACCGGCGATCTATTACCTGGGATTAAATGGAATCAGATTCTTAAAAACTCAAGATGATTGCTCGATCGAGGTTCTAAGAAAGTTTTATAGGCTTAAAGACCGCTCAACCGATTTTATCGAAAAATGCCAGCTCGTCGGGGAGATTGCTTTGGGTTTGAAAATTGCGGCAAACAGAAGCCGAGAGTCTAGTGAAGAAAATGAACTCTCCTATTTGATTGCTACCGCAACGGACCTGGCTAATTCCGAGTATCGTTTTAACTTTTTGACTGAATATAAAGTGGATCCGGTGGTTAAAAGACTCAAGAAAAAGAAAGCCAGCAAACGGACAATATCGGAATATTTTCTTTTTGCGATAATTGTGCCGACTCTGCCTCGTTATTCGATCAGGCGCCAAGTCAAAAATTTTATAGAGCTTTACAATGGCTACGAATGGGATGAAATTTCCAAGACCTTCCCGATTATCATGATTGTTTGCCCGACTCTAGCCACCATGATCTATGCCAAACGAATGACCAAAGGACTTTTAGAAGACGAGGACAACCCGAGCGATCTTCGTATACAATTTACGACTATCGACAAGATCAAAGTAAATGGTATTACCGGAGAGATTTGGGAATAGGATTAATATCATTTTCCCCTATATAAATAGCCCCAAATATGCTATAATATATCTGTTAGACAAGTAATTTTTAGGTATGACAACCAACGAAAAAATTCCAAAATCTGTTGCAAATGTTCTCTGGTCTTATGACATCAATAAGATCGATTTAGAATTACACAAAAAATTAATTATTGCCCAGGTTTTAAATTACGGCACCGAAGATGCTACAGATTGGTTGTTCGAAACATATAGTTTGGATGAGATACAAAAAATAGCCGAGCAGATTCCAACTGGTCAATGGAACAAAAAGTCTCTAGCTCTTTGGTCGCTTTATTTAAATATCAAACCCATTTCTAAGCTGGAAAGAGTACTTCATGGATAAACAATTTTATTGGGATATTCTAGACCAAAAGCGTATAAATATTCTACCTCTTTTTAAAGTTTTCAAAGATGATTTTTATCTTGCCGGTGGCACCGCTCTAGCATTGCAACTGGGGCATCGAGATAGTATTGATTTTGATTTCTTTTCTGAACAATCTTTTTCTACTGAAGACTTGACCAAAAAAGTCGAGCAAATTTTTCAGAATCATCAAATTGCAAAAATTCAGGAAGAAAAAGATACTCTAACATTTATCATTGACGACACAATTAAAATTAGCTTCTTTGCTTTTCCATACAAACCGATTAATCCACTGTTGGATGAAGATAATTTTAAAATGGCCTCCCTCGAAGACATTGGTGCTATGAAGCTCTCAGCAATTACAAGCCGATCTGTTCTTAAAGATTATGTTGATTTGTATTTTATTCTTCACAAAATAAGCCTTGAAGAGCTTTTCAAATTAACAAAAGAAAAGTTTCCTACAATTGACGTTAACCTAATCCTTAAAAGCCTAGTGTATTTTGATGATATTCTGGAAGAACCAATTCTCTTTAAGCACGATGATGATATTAGTTTCGAATTAGTTAAAAAGTATCTCTCAGAAACCGTGACAAATTATTTGGCAAAAGTTAATAAATAGCACCATATAACGAAAATAAGCCCTCTATAGCTAGTCTAAATGTCATTGAATAATCAGAAACACCGTGAATATATACTCAAAGTAGACTATATTCACGGTGTATTGACAATATATCGTTAATATGATAAGATTTAACCATGATCAATAAAGATATCAAACAAAAAATTAATGACTTAAAAAAGCAGTATGATACTTTGAAAATCGGCAAAGGATCTCTTTTGGATATGCTAGCTGAAGCCGAGATTCCGGAATCAGTCTACAACTCAAATGCTATCGAAAATTCAACCCTCACCATTGAGGAAACTGAAAAGATTTTATTAGAACTTGAAGTTGCGCGCAAAGTATCTGTTCGAGAAGTTTATGAAGCTAAAAATTTAGCTAGAGTTTTTGAATATATCAAGGACAAAACTCTTAGCCGTGATTTGGATGAAGAATTAATCTTGTTTTTACACAAGATGTTGATTGCTGGAATTGATGATAAAATTGCCGGTATATTTAGATCTGCCGGAGAATATGTCCGAGTTGGAACGCACATTGCGCCAGCACCGGAACATGTGGCAACTATGGTTGAATCAGCACTTCTTGATTATTCCGGCGATCACATGTCTTATTTTCTAGAAAAGATTGCTAAATTTCATTTGGAATTCGAGCATATTCATCCATTTTGCGATGGTAATGGCCGAATTGGCAGGGTTTTAATTAATTATCTCCTGCTACAGATTGGCTTTCCACCTGTGATTATTCGTGATAAAGAGAAACATCTATATTACAAAACCTTTCAGGAATATAAAGAAAACAAAAAAACTGCAGACATGGAAAAAGTTCTCTATCTTGCACTATTGGAATCTTTACATAAAAGAATTGCTTATTTAGAAGGTCTCAAAATTATTTCACTTTCTGAGTACGCAAAAAATACAAAACAGCCCCTGAATGTCCTTCTAAATATGGCAAAACGTCAAACTCTGGCGGCATTTCGAGAAAAGGGAGTCTGGAAAATCGGGCAAAGCAATTAATCTCTTTCTCGTATCAAAATGATACGATTAAAGTGCCAAATTGATACGATAATTCCTAAGAAAATCCCAGTTGCTATTAATTTGATTTCTAGGCATTTACAACAAAATAATAAATGATGTATTATTGGTTTAGTTGATGTATAATTATAAGTAATCATTTCAAAGACTGTGTTTTATATAGAGGAGGGAACATTAAACGTAACTGTAACGAGCGCGCTTTAGCTCGAGTTCGAAGTTCCGAACTCGAGAGAGAGAGAGAGAGAGAGAGAGTAAGGAGCTCTCCGTTTTTGCATTTAGAACTGGTAATTCAAGCACTCTTTTGAGTGTCTTTTTTAATATTTATAGTTTTACATTGCGAGGATTAGGGTTTGTCATTGCGGGCCAGCAGGCGCGGCAATCTGTGTGGAATGAGATTGCTTCGTACTTCGCAATGACAAAAAGAATTTATAATTGGAGGCAAATATGAAAAAAAGGAATAAGTTCATCATCGCGGCTGTGGCAGTGCTACTTTGCGCCGGAGTTTTTGGAACTTACAAAGTTTTTGCCGAACAATCCGGTAGCACACCGGAGTCCGGAGTAACTTCACGCATGAAAACGCTTTATACAGATCTTACGGGTTTAACCTTCGGTTCCGACTCGGACACACCAGACTGGGGAACTTATTGGAACCGTATCAAAACTGCTGCCAAGTGGACACCGAGCACGACGGCTGGGGCTGGTGATGTTTCATCTACAAAAACATTCACCGCAAACGGTTCGCGCAGCGCAACCAGCGGCACATATAATTTAGGGAATCTTTCAGTTGGAACAGTCAAAAGTGGAACCCTCTTTGGCGTTGGCTTAACCGGTCAATATCCTTCGGCAACATATCCCTTGACTGGTGCCGGCACGGTTGCCGGAGCCGGCGATGTTAAAAGTGGTAAAGTCGCTTGGTCAAATGATGGCACGCAAATTTCCGGTAATTATGCGCCAGTTTCCGGTGGCCCTTGCTCTACTGATGTGCTTGATCCGGCGGACGGTGGCACGACCGGCAACAACTGTTCTTTAACTTTTACAACCAACTCGTCTCCGGTAACCGGTGACGATAATCGGGCCGGAAATACCAATAAAGACCCGCTAACCGGTTTAACTTGGAGCCAATACCTTAAGAATAATGCCGGAGTAATTCAATTTGTCGCTTCCGGCGGATCTTCTTGGACATGGAACGCTACCGGCGCAGCCAATGTGGCTGTCGGTAATAAAACCGCTGCACAGCTTTGCAACAGCAGTGCCAACCCTGCCGGTGCCGGTGTCTGGCGTTTACCAACCCAAAACGAGCTGATGCAGGTTTTCATTGATGGTGCTTACTGGAATCTGACTCAGCCATCCAACACCTTCTGGTCGGCGACGGAGAACAGCGTTGGATCTGTCGCGTGGTACGTGAACTTGGCTTTTGGCACCACGGACGCCATTGGCGAGGGCTATGGCTACGATGTTCGCTGTGTCAGGTAACGCAGGGTAATTTGATTATTTAGTTATTATTGTTCCCGCCGAAGGCGGTCGAGCGAAAATTTTTATGGCAAGATATGACCACCTTCCAATCTATAAAAGCATTTATGACATAAACTTATACTTTTTCCGCTTAGCGAGAGGATTTCCGAAGGATTACAAATACGGTTTAGCCGAGGAAATAGAGGGATTGCTGACAAAGTTGATGGACATAATTGTTGAAGCCAATAATATGGAAGATAAAACAGATAAATTAAAGGAGGGGTTGGTAATCATTGAGAGAATTAAGTTTAAGGCCAGAATGCTGCACGAGCTTAAGACAATGAAAATACAAAGTTATAAATTCTTTTTCGAGCAGTTGATTGAAATTTCCAAGCAGTTTGAAAAATGGTTGAACTGGTCGAAAGCACATTAAAATTTTAGGTAGAAAAGGCATAGCAAGAGCCGCTCGTATTCTTCGCCTCTGTGCGGGGTTATGATCGGGAGTGCGACCGCCCCGTTACGGCTGCCGCTCCGCAAGGAATAACTACATGTTTTCTTACTCTGCTTGCCAGAGATAGAAAGCTGAGCAACAAAAGTCGGCAGCATTTCATCAGCCATCCAACAACTACTGGTCGGCGACGGAGAACAGCGTTGGATCTAACGCGTGGAACGTGAACTTGAATAATGGCAACACGAACAACAATGGCGAGGGCAATAACAACGATGTTCGCTGTGTCAGGCAACGGGGATGCCTTTTCTACCTAAAATGAGTATGTCATTGCGAGCCAGCAGGCGTGGCAATCCCATAAAAAACACAAAAAAGATTGCTTCGCAAAGCCTCGCAATGACAAGAAAAACAAATGACAAGAAAAAAATGGAAACATATTTCACCTACGAAAATTTATACAAAGCATATTTGGATTGTCGCAAAAGAAAATCGATGAGTTTTTATGCCATGGAATTCAGCCAGAATTTGGAGGAAAACTTGCTTACGCTTGAAAAACAATTGCAGACTCGAACATACAAACCAGGGCGGTCGATAGCTTTTATAGTTGAAAAACCGAAGATCAGAGAGATTTTCGCCGCCGACTTTCGAGACCGCGTCGTTCATCACCTTTTGCACAATTACTTGTCGCCGATTTTCGAGAAAGTATTTATTTATGACTCCTGGGCTTGCAGAAAAGGCAAAGGAACACATGGAGCAATGCTTCGACTTCGAGAGTTTGTGCACAAACTCGACCGTTCTTGTCATTCCGAGCTTGTCGAGGAATCTCCCATGAATATGGGAACTGGCATTCGCCAGAGATCCTTCGGCTGTAACCTCAGGATGACAGCTGAACTCGAGAGAGAGAGAGAGAGAGAGAGAGTTATGACACGCCAAAACTTTTACCTCAAAATGGATATTAAAAGCTTTTTTACCGGCATTGACCAGCGAATTTTGTACGCTTTAGTGGCCAGGCGAGTTAAAAACCCAGAAATTCTGTGGCTGAGCGAGATTATTATTTTCCATGATTGCGTCAAAGATACAAAACCGAAAATTCAGAGCCAGCCAAGCTTGTTTGCCAAACTGCCGGCCGACAAGTCACTGTTTAAAACCGCCAAAGGCAAGGGATTACCGATCGGGAACCTGACCAGTCAATTTTTCGCCAATGTCTATATGAATGAAGTAGACCAGTTTGTGAAGCACACTTTGAAAGCTAAATATTATATCCGTTATGTCGACGATTTTCTGATTTTGGATACAAATATCGAAAATCTGGAAAGGTGCCGAGATAAAATCACCGAGTTTACCCGAGAAAAATTAGAGCTAAGGGTTCACCCTGGAAAACAATTTATTCGGGAAATAAACAGCGGAATCGACTTTGTCGGCTATATCGTTCGCGCCGATTATACCCTGATAAGAAAACGAATTGTCGGCGAGTGGCGCCGAAAAATGGAGATAGCCGAAGACATGGAGCGAAAAGAGGAAGTCTTTGATTCTTATATGGCGCATGGCATTTGGGCCAATGCGTTTGGCTTAAGGCAGAAAATGGCTAATTTCGCAAAAATCTGATGAAAAAGCTAATATCCAAAATTAATCGAAATTATCGACAGATCACAAAAAAGATTTGTGAAGTTTTTAGTAATTTTAAAAAACATTTGTCATTTTCTCTAAAAGTTAATCATAAAAGACAAAGTATAAATCAAGATTCTACCAGTCCGGCAGAATTTAATAGTTGGCTCGCAAAGATTACCAAAAAAGCAAAACCTTACCGCAAACAAATCGGCTGGACGGCATTCACAATATTTTGCGGCTTTATTATCGTAGCTGGCGGTATGTTTCTCTCGAGTAAGCACTCTGAGGCTACCGGCAGTGCGGTAGCGGTTGTGGGAACTACCGGAACTATTGTTAACACTGGCGAAAAAATTTACTTTGACGCAGGAACTTACCATAGCAATGTGACGATAGATAATTATTCTCGCCAGATGGGCGGTTATGCCTGGGGTGGCGATCTCGGCTGGATTAGCTTTGGCTCAGATAGCAATCCTTCGGGACCGGTAGTCGCTGACACTTCCGGACATTTATCAGGAAAGGCGAAAATGCTAAACGGCGGCTATATTGATTTTAATGCAAGTCCGACCGGCGCCAATGTGGTGATAGCTACAGGAGGAAATTTCTCCGGTTATGCCTGGAGCGAAGACTGGGGTTGGATTAACTTTTCCGGCATTACATCACCTGATTACAATCCAGATCTTTTACCACCAAATAATCCAAGCTCAATTACCGCTAAAAGCACTTCGAGTGGCGTGACACTTGACGGGGCGACTTGGTATAACTATCCAACACCTTACTTTTCGTGGACTGCGCCAAGTGACAATGCAAACGGGATAACTCCGTCGGGAGTTGCCGGTTATTATGTTTATTTCGGTACAAATGCTTCAGCCGATCCGAGTGTCTGGCAAACTACCACAAACTACACGGCAAGCGATTTATCGACTAACTATAATCAAAGCTATTATTTGCGAATAAAAACCCAAGATGTCGCTGGTAATATTTCTACGGCTGCAACCGTATACAC
>Ga0194052_1001832_pt1 | contig 12027 bp, 12 predicted proteins | sample SepL226m_MetaG_FD_160117 | JGI IMG/M metagenome (GOLD analysis project Ga0194052, IMG submission 160117) | Anoxic zone freshwater microbial communities from boreal shield lake in IISD Experimental Lakes Area, Ontario, Canada - Sep2016-L227-6m | ecosystem: Environmental > Aquatic > Freshwater >... | reverse complement strand
CGTCCTGGGCCTGCAGGAGATGGTCAGCTACTCGGCCTTCTGGGGCGGCATTGGGGTGCCTGGCATCTTCGTCATGCTGCTGCTGGGCACGCCCTACATGGACCGCTCCACCAAGGGCGTGGGCAAGTGGTTCTCCCGGGACCGGCTCCTCGCGAACACGATCTTCATCACCTTCGTGGTGGCGAACATCATCTTCGTGATCATCGGCACCTTCTTCCGCGGGGCCAACTGGGCCTTCGTGACCCCCTGGTGAGGAGCGCGACATGAGAACTGCACTCGCCATCGGCACCTTCCTGATCCTGGTCATCCACGGGATCGTGTTCTACAACCAGTTCGGTCACCCGTGGGAGCGGAACCAGAACACCTACTTCGATCAGGCGAAGGTGCTGGCCAAGACCGAGACTGAAAAGGCCGCCTTGGCTGCCCGGAAGCCGCGCATCGAACAGATCGTGGTCAGCAACTTCGGCGAGACCCGGGTCGACCGCTGCACCACCTGCCACATCGCCACGGACGACCCGCGCTTCTCCTCCCATGCGGAGCCCGTGAAGACCCACCCCTATTCCCAGACCCTGGGCGACTTCCAGAAGGACGGCAAGTGGGAGCGGCGACACAAATTCTCCGAGTTCGGCTGCACGGTCTGCCATGACGGTCAGGGCCGGGGGCTCGACGCCGAGTACAGCCATGGCAAGGACGAGTACTGGCCGGACCCGCTGCTGGGCTTCACCACCCAGGACAACTGGCGCAAGGACCACGCCCCCAAGCTCAAGGGCAAGGAATACATGCAGGCCAACTGCGCCCAGTGCCACACGGACACCGCCTTCCCCGGTACGGCCCTGGTCACCCGCGGCCGCCAGATCTTCTTCGCCTCCAACTGCTACGGCTGCCACCGCATCGAAGGCCTCTCCGATGGCACCATCGGTCCTGATCTCTCCGACGTGGGGCGCAAGTGGAAGCTGGACTACCTCTGGGGCCGGATCACCGATCCCAAGTCCATCCTGGCCACCTCGATCATGCCGAAGTTCAACCTCAAGGAAGAGGATGTCAAGGCGCTGGTGGTCTTCCTCAAGAGCCGCAAGGGCCGGAACTTCGCCGAGACTGAGATCCAGCGCTTCAAGGTCAAGCTCACGGGCGGCGCCGAGCTGGTCCAGGCCACCATCAAGCCGGTCAAGATCAACCCGGCCGAGATGGTGAAGCAGGGCGAGAAGCTGGTCCTCGATCGGGCCTGCACCGCTTGTCACAAGCTGGGCGACCGGGATGGCGGCATCGCGCCCGACCTCAGCTTCGAGGGCGCACTCAGGGATAGCGAGTGGATCTACGCCCACTTCAAGAACCCCAAGTCCACCATGTCCGACTCGATCATGCCTGCCTTCCGGTTCACCGATGACGAGTTCAAGGCCATGACCGCCTACCTCCTGACCCTCCGGGGCCAGGCGACTCCCGCCAGTGGCGAGGCTATCTACAAGAACCTCTGCCTCCGCTGCCATGGCGCGAAGGGCGACGGCCAGGGCCCCATTGCCGAGCACCTGGATCCCTACCCCCGTGACCTCACCAAGGCGGGCTTCATGAACTCCAAGCCCGAAGCCCGGCTGGTCAACTCCATCCGGAACGGCGTCAATGGCACCTCCATGCCGGCCTGGGGCAAGGCAGTCACCGAGGAGCAGGCCAAGGCGGTCCTGGGCTACATCCAGACCACCTTCACCAAGGAACCCCGGCGGGAGCTCAAGGCCAAGGCCATCCCTGAGACGAACCCCGTGGCCACAAGCCCCGAGTCCATCGCCCGTGGTGAGGCCCTCTTCGTGAACCGCTGCGCCGGCTGCCACGGCCGCAAGGGCGATGGCAAGGGACCCAACTCCCTCGACATCCAGCCCAAGCCCCGGAACCTCCGGAACTCGTTCTTCGTGAACAGCATCGACGACAAGCGCCTCTTCGAGTCCATCCAGTACGGCGTCCAGGGCACGGCGATGCCCCCCTGGATCGACTACGGGCTCACAAACAGCGACGTGGGCGACCTCGTCAACTTCATCCGCAGCATCAACCCCAAGACCAAGGGAGGTCAGCATGCAGCCGCAATTCAGTAAGGCCGAAGCGGCGAACGCGCCGGCAGGGGCCATCATCCACGAGGACGCCACAGCCAAGTGGTTCCTGGTCAGCTCGGTGGCCTACTTCTTCATCGTGGGCATCATCGCGGTCATCATCGCCGCCAAGTTCGTGTGGCCCGACCTCATGGGCACCATGTCCTGGCTCACCTACGGCCGCCTGCGTCCCCTGCACGTGAACGGCATGCTGTTTGGCTGGCTGCTGGCCGCGGACATGGGGCTGGCCTACTACGTGATCCCCCGCCTCTGCGGCGTCAAGCTCTGGAGCGAGAAGCTCGGCCTCGCCACCGCAGCCCTGTGGAACGTGATCATCCTCGGCGCCGTCGTGACCCTCCTCGCTGGCCTGAACCAGGGCTGGGAATACGCGGAGCTGCCCTGGTACCTCGACGTCCTGGTCGTGGTGGCCTGGATCATGTTCGGCATCAACATCTTCATGACCGTGGCCAACCGCAAATACCAGGCCATGTACGTGACCATCTGGTACACCATGGGCTGCATCCTCTGGACCGCCTTCGTCTACCTGACCGGCAACTTTGCGACCCTGTTCGCCACCGGCACCAACCAGGCGAACCTGAACTGGATGTACGTGCACAACGCCGTGGGCCTCATCTTCACGCCCATCGGCCTGGCCATCGCCTACTACTTCATCCCCCGCGCCTCCAACACGCCCCTCCACAGCCACAAGCTGTCCATGGTCGGCTTCTGGTCCCTGGCCTTCGTCTATGTCTGGACCGGCGCCCACCACATGCTGCACGGGCCCATCTCCCAGTGGCTGCAGACGATCTCCATCGCCTTCTCCCTGATGCTGCTCATCCCCGTCTGGGCCGTGGTCTACAACCTCTTCGCGACCATGAAGGGCCAGTGGCACCAGCTCCGCGAGAGTGTGCCCCTCAAGTTCCTCATGTCCGGCGTGGTCTTCTATCTGCTCACCTGCTTTCAGGGCCCCATGCACAGCCTGCGCACGGTGAACGCCATCGTCTCCAAGACAGACTGGATTCCCGGCCATGCCCACATGGCGGTGCTCGGCTGCTTCAGCTTCTTCGCCATCGCCGGCACCTACTACGCCGTGCCCCGGATCTGGAACAAGGCGCTGCACTCGGACTCCCTGGCCAACTGGAGCTACTGGATGCTGATGATCGGCGGCCTCGGTTTCTTCACCACCCTCTGGCTGGGCGGCTTCTGGCAGGGCTGGCAGTGGAACAACGTGAGCATCCCCTTCATCGACACCGTCATCGCCCTGAAGCCCATCTGGATCGTGCGCTTTGTTTCCGGCCTGATGATGTTCACGGGCATCGTGCTCTTCGCCTACAACATTCTGGCCACTGCCCTGGGCAACCCTGAGGAGGCGGCCGTCTAGGCCGCGGAAAGGAGAGCGATCATGTTCAAAAAAGCTGATAACAACGCCCTTTGGGCCATCGGACTTTCACTTGTCCTGTTCTTCATCGGGGGCATCATCACCACGGTGGTGCCGCCCCTGGTGGATACCTCTTGGTCCAAGCCCTTCGAGAACCGCGACCCCGCCAAAGGCCCCACGGGCAAGCTGGTGCCCCTGACCGATCTGCAGAAGCAGGGCCGTGCCATCTACGTTCGGGAAGGCTGCTGGTACTGCCACACCCAGCAGATCCGCACCCTGCTTGCGGACACCAAGCGCTACGGCTGGCGCGGCGTGGATGCCCCCATCTCCACCCCCGACGAGTTCGTCTATGACGACCCCCACATGTTCGGGACGAAGCGCACCGGCCCAGATCTCGCCCGCGTCGGTGGCAAGTACGACACCCAGTGGCACCGCACGCACTTCCGGAATCCCCGCGACCTCGTGAAGGGCTCGATCATGCCGGCCTATCCCTGGATCGTGGCCAACCCCCAGGAGTTCAACGCCCTGGTCGCCTACCTCCAGAACCTCGGCCGCAGCAAGGACTGGCGCCCGGCCAACGACTACGAGAAGTAGCGCCATGCCCGTCACGGACTACACCTACCCCAGCGTCTACTTCGCCTACCTCTTCTTCGCACTGTCCTTCCTGCTGGCCGTCTATTTCTTTATCAGGTCACGGAAGGATGGCTACTGGGGAGAGCAGGGCGAGGACGCGAAGTATCAGATCTTCGAGGAAGACGAATCCCACAGGAGAACCCCATGAGCGAGCAGGACAAGAAGGGCCAGGAGGATCTCAAGGACTATGCCGGCGGCTGGATGATGGAGCGCAAGGGCACCGATGCCCCCGTGTTCCTGAAGCTCGTGACGCCCATCATCAGCCTTGGTGGGGTGGCCTACCTCATCTTCCAGATGTACGGCGACGTGAACCATGCCACCCGCGGGCCCCTGGTCCAGCAGTTCAATGCCGCGACCAAGGTCGGCTCGGCAAGCACGATCCTCATGTCGATCGTGGCTGCGATGGTCTTCATCTATGCGGTGGTGGTCTCCGTATTCGCCTTCCGCAAGCCCCACAAGGACTGACGCCGTGGATAACGCCAGCTGGCAGTACAGGGTTCCCGACGACTCGCAGTACTGGGTCGAGATGGTCAAGTGCCAGCACGCCTGTCCGGTGCACACGGATGCGTGTGGGTACGTGACGGCCATTGCCGAGGGTCGGTACGAGGACGCCTACGGCATCGCCCGCTCCACCAACCCCTTCGCCTCCATCTGCGGACGGGTCTGTGGGGCGCCCTGCGAGGCCAACTGCCGGCGTGGTTCCCTGGACGAGCCCGTGGCGATCCGCGCCCTCAAGCGCTTCGTCACGGACCAGTACGGCCCCGAGACCGGCGACTACGCCAGCTACCGCGCTGGCAGCAACCAGCGCATGCTCCCCCCCAACCACGGGGACTACGAGAAGGTCGCCGTCATCGGCGCCGGGGTCAGCGGCATGACCGTGGCCCATGACCTGGTCCAGATCGGCTACAAGGTCACGGTCTTCGAAGCCAACCACGAACCCGGCGGTATGCTGACCGTGGGCGTGCCGGTCTTCCGGCTGCCCCGCGACCTGGTGCGCCACGAGATCCAGGGCATCCTGTCCATGGGCGTGGAGCTGAAGTGCAACATGAAGCTGGGCCGCGACTTCACCCTCGCGGACCTGCGGGCCCAGGGCTACAAGTCCATCTTCCTGGGCGTGGGCCTGCCCAACGGCCGGAAGCTCAGCCTGCCCGGCGGCGAGACCGAAGGTGTCTTCGACGGCATGGAGTTCCTCAAGGCCTTCAACGAGGGCACGCCCCTGCCCATGGGCCGCCGCGTGGTGGTGGTCGGTGGCGGCAACGTGGCCTACGACGTGGCGCGCTCCGCCCTGCGTCCCTTCGAGGCCCTGAACAGGGAAGACGCCCTGCTGGAGATGGGTCACAGCGAGAAGGTGGCCTACGACGTGGCGCGCTCCGCATTGCGCATGAGCGGCGACAAGGAGATCCACGTGGTCTGCCTCGAGTCCCGCGAGGAGATGCCCGCCGATGACGTCGAAGTCGAGGAAGGCGCCGAGGAGGGCATCCACCTCCACAACCGCGTCGGCCCCAAGGAGATCATCATCGAGAACGGCAAGCTCAAGGGCCTGCGGGTGGTGAAGTGCCTGTCCGTCTTCAACGAGGAGCGGCGCTTCGAGCCCAAGTTCGACGAGAACGACCTCACCGACATCCACGCTGACACCGTCATCTTCGCCATCGGCCAGACCTCGGACCTGTCCTTCCTCAAGCCCGAGGACGGTGTGGAGGTCAATCGCGGCCTCATCAAGGTCGATCCCCTTACCTATCAGACCACCGCTCCGGACGTCTTCGCCTGCGGTGACGTGGCCCACGGCGCGCGCCTGTTCATTGATGCCATCGCCTCGGCCCACACCGCCGCCCGCTCCATGCACGACTACCTGCGCGGCACCCGCACCGATGTGGTGGTGCGCAAGCGCTGGCTGCCCGCGGTGTACACCATGGCGGAGGGCTGGCACCGCGAGGAGCGCCGCAACGCCCCCGTGCTCGAGAGCGAGCGCCGGGCCGCCTCGGTGGAGAACGTCGAGCTGAGCTATCCCGAAGAGATGGCCCGGAAGCAGGGTGCCCGCTGCCTGCGCTGCAACATCAACACGATCTTCGACACGGACCACTGCATCGCCTGCAACGGGTGCGTGGACGTCTGCCCCGAGGACCTCATCAAGCTGGTGGGCCTCAGCACCCTGCCGGATGAGGACGCCCACGCCCGCTTGGTGGACGCTGGTGCTGACATCTCCCTGGCGGACTATCAGGCCATGAGCAAGCAGGACAAGGACGAGCTGGGCGGGATCATGCTGAAGGATGAGAGCACCTGCATCCGCTGCGCCATGTGTGCCTCCCGCTGCCCCACGCACGCCATCCTCATGAAGCGCTTCGAGCACTACACGGAGTGCGTGTCGATTCCCACCCCGAACCCCAAGATCCTATACAATAACTGAATGAGCATTCAGGCAGAGACTGCCCCGAAACCCAAGGTCGAGCGACTGCCGCCCTTGCCTCCCGCGGAGACCAACTACCGCCGGATCCGGAAGCGGTTCCACCTGGGCTTCTTCCTGGCCTTCGTGGCCGCGCCCTTCCTGAACCTGATGCGCTTCGACATCCCGCGGCAGCGGTTCTATTTCGCCGGCTTCGAGCTCTGGATCAGCGAGTTTGCGATCATCTTCTTCGCGCTGATGCTGCTGATGTTCATCATCGCGGCCTCGGCCATCATCCACGGCCGCATCTACTGCAGCTACGCCTGTCCGCAGATGATCTTCAGCGAGTGGAGCCAGTCCCTGGAGCGCTGGGCCAAGACCCAGGCCCAGCAGCGGTTGAAGACGGCCAGTCCCGGCACCAAGAATCTGGCCGGGAAGGCGGCGTTCTACGGCATCCTCGCGGTGGCCTCGGTGTTCCTGGCCTTCGTCTTCACGTCCTACTTCCTGGAGCCCCGCGACCTGCTGGGCCGCCTGGTGCACCTGGACCTGATCACCGTGGGCGGCATCACGGGTGCCACGGTGACGATCCTGACCTTCCTGGATCTCACGCTGGTCCGCCAGAAGTTCTGCACTTCGGTCTGCCCCTACGGCTACATCCAGGGGATGCTGCAGGACCAGCACACCCTGCTGGTGAGCTACCAGGATGGCCAGGGCGAGGCCCGGGACTGCATCGACTGCAAGAAGTGCGTCCGGGTCTGCGAGATGGAGATCGACATCCGGGACTCACCCTTCCAGATCGAGTGCGTCCACTGCGGCGACTGCATCGATGCCTGCGAAGACATCCTGCGCAAGGTCGGCAAGCCCGGCCTGATCCACTACACCTGGGGTGAGCGGCCCAAGACTGCCGCGCGTGAGGCCTGGTACATGCGCTGGGGCTTCCGGGACGCGAAGCGGGTGGCCATCCTCGTCATCCTGGCCTTCTACCTCGGGGGACTGGGCCTGGCCCTTTCGCTGCGACGACCGGTGCTGGTGGAGATCAACCCGGACCGTTCCGTGATGTTCAAGGTGCTGCCAGATGGTCGCATTGCGAACCTGATCCGCCTGAAGCTGGCCAACCGGACCGGGCGCATCTCGCAGGTGCAGCTCACGGTCGAAGGACTGGCCGGGGCCGAGCTGGCCCTGCCCGGGAACCCCGTGGTCCTCCAGCCCGGCGAGACCTTCGAGCGGACGGTGGAACTCCGCGCGCCCTTCGTGCAGGATGGACAGGATGTGCACCACATCCGGATCCTGGCCAAAGCCGATGGAGCCCGTTCCGCCGACGCCGAGGAAATGACTTTCATCATGCCCCTGAAGAGGTAGCGACCATGAGCGAGACCAAACGCGGCGGGGGGGCCTACCTCACGATGTTCGGCGTCATCGGCGTGCTCTTCATCACCATCCTCGTGGTGGCCTATCACTACTCAAAGAAAGCGAACCCCGTGATGCTCGACGAGCACGGACGGGTTCCCCAGTCCCAGCACTCATGAGCACCGGGGGGGGCTGTGATCTGTGCGGCGCCGCGGCAACGAAGAACCCCCAGCTCCAGAGCTTCCGGGATGTTCCCAAGCGGTTCTGCTGCACCGGCTGTCTGAACGTCTACGCCATCCTCCTGGAGAGCGGCACTCTGGAGGCCGGCCAGGATCCGCGGGAGACCAGCCTCTTCCAGGAGAGCCTGCGCCTGGGCCTTCTGGGGCAAGCGGAGGCCCCGGTCCCGGCGCTGCCCGAAGGCGCCGAGACCCGGGAGGTGCTCTACCAGCTCTCCGGCATGTGGTGCGCGGCCTGCGGCTGGGTGGTGGAACACGCCCTGCGCCAGGAGCCGGGCATCGTGTCCGCAGAGGTGCTGTTCACCTCGGACCTCCTCAAGGTCACCTACTGTCCCCAGCTGATCCCGCCGGGCACGGTTCCGGACCGCGTGAAGGCCCTGGGCTACCGCGCCGCCGAGTTCGGGTCCGAGCAGGAGGGCGACCGCCGCGAGTGGCAGGACATGGTGCTGCGCCTGGGCATCGCCGGGGCCATGTGGATGAACGTGATGCTATTCAGCCTCGTCATCTACGCCAGCTACTGGGAGGGCATCGCGGGCTGGGCGCAGCGGGGAGTACCCTTCATCCTCATGGCCCTGGCGCTGCCGGCGGTGCTCTACTCGGCCTGGCCCATCCACCGCATCGCCTGGTTCGGTCTCAAGACCGGCCACCTCCGCATGGAGGCCCTGATCTCCACGGGCGTGCTGGCGGCGTTCCTCTACAGCAGCGCCCAGGCCTTCCTGGGCGGGCGCCACTTCTACTTCGACACGGCCTGCGCCATCGTCACCCTGGTGCTGACGGGCAAGGCCCTGGAGCGGGGCGCCAAGGACCGCAGCGCCCGCGCCATCGCGATGCTGCACCGCCTCCTGCCCCGCAAGGCGCGCCTCCGCCTGGAGGGCCAGGATCACTTCGTGGCCATCGAGGCTCTGGAACCGGGCACGGTGCTGCTGGTCAAGCCCGGCGAGCGCATCCCGGCCGATGGGGTTGTGGTGGAGGGAGCCTCCGCCGTGGACGAGTCCGTGGTCACGGGCGAGTCGGATCCGCGGCCCAAGGCCGTGGGCGGCGAGGTCATCTGCGGCAGCCTCAACACCACGGGGGTGCTGGCCATCCGCGTCACGCGCTGCGGCGAGGACTCCACCCTGGCCCAGATCGTGAAGTCGGTGCAGGGGGCCCTGGCGAGCAAGAGCCCCCTGGAGCGCACCGTGGATCGGGTCTCCCGGGTCTTCATCCCGGTGGTGCTGGGCCTGGCGGCGCTCACGGTAGCGGTCTGCCTCCTCCGGGACCTCTCCACCACGGAGGCCCTGCTGCGCGGCATTGCCGTGCTGGTCATCGCCTGCCCCTGCGCCCTGGGCATCGCGACCCCCCTGGCCACCACCGCGGCCATCGGCGCGGCCTCCCGCCAGGGCATCATCATCCGCGACGTGCGGGTGCTGGAGACCTTCCGCCGGGTGGACCTGCTCATCCTCGACAAGACCGGCACCCTCACCGAGGGCGTGTTCCGCGTGCGGCACTCCGCCCTGGAGCACCTGGATCTGGTGGCGGGCCTGGAGTCCTACTCGGAGCATCCCCTGGCCCACGCCCTGGTGCGGCACGCGGAAGGGCAGGGCCTGGGACGGCTGGATGCCAGCGACATCGAGGTGCGCCCCGGCCGGGGCCTCCTGGGCACCGTGGCGGGGCGGCGCGTGGCGGTGGGGAACCGGACCCTCCTGGCCGAGGAAGGCGTCCTCCTGCCGGCCGCCCTGGCCGCCCGGGCCGAAGGCTGGGAAGCCGAGGGCCTGACCGTGGCCTTCGCCGCCGTGGACGGCGTCTCCGCCGGGGCCATGGCCTTCGGGGACCGCCCCCGGGACGAGGCCGCCGCGGTCGTGGCGGAGCTGCGCGCCCGGGGCATCCGGACCGTCCTCCTCTCCGGGGACGCCCCCGCCACCACGGAGCGCATCGCCCGGGCCGTGGGCGTGGACGCCTGGGTGGGTGGCGTGTCCCCCGCCGAGAAGGCCGAGGCCGTGCGCGGCTTCCAGGCCGAGGGCAAGGTGGTGGCCATGGTGGGCGACGGCGTGAACGACGCCCCGGCCCTGGCCGCGGCGGACCTGGGCATCGCCATGGGCTCAGGCGCGGACCTGGCCACCCACGCGGCGCCCGTGGTGCTCATGCGGGACTCCCTGACGCGCATCAGCGGCGTGTTCCGGCTGGCCACCCTCACCCTCCGGGTGCTCAAGCAGAACCTCTTCTGGGCCTTCTTCTACAACACCCTGGGCATCTCCCTGGCCATGACCGGCGTGCTGAACCCCATCCTCGCCGCCGGGGCCATGGTGCTCTCCAGCCTCTCCGTGATCGGCAACTCCATGCGACTGGGGCGGGACCGGGCCTGAGGGGCGCTATCCCTGCGCCTGGAGCCGCAGGAGCATCACGGCCTGCCAGAGGATGTAGCCGCCCATCAGGGCCACCAGGAGGCCTCCCAGGCGCAGCAGGAGGGCCTTCCATGCCTGGCTGAGGCGGGTGCTGGCCAGCCCCACGCCCAGGAGCAGGGGGGCGCTGCCCAGGCCGAAGGCGGCCATGCCCGCCGCGCCCAGCTTCCAGTCCCCGCCGTCCAGGGTGCGCAGCAGCATCATGTAGACCAGCCCGCAGGGCAGCAGGCCCCAGAGCATGCCCAGGGCATAGGGCAGGCTGCCCAGGGCCAGGCCCCGGCCCAGCAGCCGCTGGAGGGGCGCCGGCAGGCGGAACTCCATGAGCGTGTCGGCGCGCCTTCCCAGCAGCATCACCAGACCCATGAGCAGCATCAGGACCCCGATGCCCAGCTTCACCCAGAGCTGCCAGGGCCAGGCCTGGGCCGCGATCAGCGCCGCTCCCTCGGGCTTGCAGCAGGCGTGCATGTCCTGCACGGTCTGCAGCCGCGCGAAGCCGCCCAGGAAGCCGATGAGGCCACCGAGGATGGCATAGGTGGTCACCCGGCCGAGCTGAAACCGCAGGTGGCGTGTCCAGGCGGGACCGGCCTGCCGGGACTGGGACAAGCCGAAGGCCGCCACGATGGGGCCGCACATGCCCGCGCAGTGCCCCAGGGAACCCAGCAGACCTGCAATCCACATCACAAGCAGCCAGGGTGCCGCATGGGGGTGGCTCAGCCAGGTCTCAAGCATGGCTACAGGCCCCGCTTGAGCGCGCGCTCGCCGAAGTGGGAGACGCGGTAGCGGCCAACCTCCCGCTCGCGCAGCAGGTCGTGCTGCTCCAGGTAGGCCAAGTCCGCGGCCGCGGTGGCGCCACCCACGGTTAGGAGCTTCTCGCGGTCGAGGCCCGGGTGCTTCGCCACGAGGGCGAGGAGGGCCAGCTGGCGGGGCGTGATGACATCGACCATGGGGACTCCTGGCTAGGCGGAGGTCTGCCGGCGGTAGCTGGGCCGGTGGAGCTCGCTGATCTGGACGGTGAGGCTGAACCGCATCCCGGCGCGGGTGCGCGGGAAGAAGTCCGCCAGGGTGGCGAGCAGGGCCTCGCTGAGCTGGGCCTTTACCTCGTCGGTGCGGCCGCACATGATCTGCACGTCCAAGGTGACGAAGGCCTGGTCGGGAGCTCCGTCGCCGATGACGAAGGTCTCGTGCCGCAGCACGCGGCTCTTGATGTCGGCCTCGGTGAAGAGCCCCGTCGCCACGAGGGTGCGGTTAATCTCCCGCAGCAGGCCGGTCCAGTCCGGCGTGTCGAGGAGGTTGCTGGAGTGCTCGAGGATGCAGTGGGGCATGGGGACCTCAGCGCCGGGAGTCCGGCTTGCGCGAGACCCCCTTCTTCTTGTCCCAGTAGCCCGACTCCTCCACGAAGCAGATGTTCTCCAGGTCGGTCACCCGCTCCTGGAGGCAGGTCTGGGCGTCGGTGATGGCCTGGTTGTAGATGGTCGGGCCGAGCTCCTTGAGGCAGAAGGTCAGGAAGGTACCCGCGCCCAGCTCGCCCACGCTCTCGCCGTATTCCTCCGCCACGAAGCGCTGGATCGCGCCACGCAGCCGCTTCTCGGTGTCGGGGGAGAGC
>Ga0194052_1001830_pt1 | contig 12039 bp, 8 predicted proteins | sample SepL226m_MetaG_FD_160117 | JGI IMG/M metagenome (GOLD analysis project Ga0194052, IMG submission 160117) | Anoxic zone freshwater microbial communities from boreal shield lake in IISD Experimental Lakes Area, Ontario, Canada - Sep2016-L227-6m | ecosystem: Environmental > Aquatic > Freshwater >... | reverse complement strand
CCGGCTCACTTCGTGGAGATGGAGCGGCCCCAACTGGCTCAGCTCTCCTTCCACGGGATGGGAGTCCACCGTGACACACTCCAATCGCCGATGCTTCATCCGGTTAGCGCCGACTGCCGTCGGCGGCTACGATTTCTTGAAACCACCCTGGCAAATCTGCGAGTGAACACGTTTCTTGTTGGCAAGCTGCTCGATCCTTTCAATATTCATGGGGTTGAAATATGGCCGATAACAAAAAACACATTTACGACGAGAGCAAGATCAAGACGCTCTCCTCCCTCGAACACATCCGGCTGCGCACCGGCATGTACATCGGCCGCATCGGGGATGGCTCCCACTACGATGACGGCTGTTATATCCTGCTCAAAGAGGTCATCGACAACGCCATCGACGAATTCATCATGGGCCACGGCAAGGAAGTCCAAATTGCCATCCAGGACAAAGCGGTGACGGTGCGCGATTTCGGGCGCGGCATTCCTCTGGGCAAACTCGTCGATTGCGTCTCCAAGATCAACACCGGCGCCAAATACAACGACGACGTCTTCCAGTTCAGCGTCGGCTTGAACGGCGTCGGCACCAAAGCCGTCAACGCCCTCTCGAAGGAATTCCTCGTCCGCAGCTTTCGCGAGGGTGAGTTCGCTGAGGCGGCCTTCAAACACGGCAAAATCAAGAACGAAAAAAAGGGGGCCGCCGCAGACGAGCCCAACGGCACCCTGATCCGCTTCGAACCCGACCCGGAAATCTTTTCGGTCATCGACTTCCGGCCTGACCATATCGAACGACGGCTGCGGCATTACAGCTACCTGAACTCGGGCCTGAAGCTGATCTATAACGGCAAGACGTTCCAGTCGCGCAATGGCCTCTTCGATTTGGTGATGGAAGATTTGCAGGCGGACGGCAGCGAACCCATCTACCCTCCGCTCCATTATTCTGAGAAGACCCTCGAGTTCTGTTTCACGCATAGCAACAGCCGCTACGGCGAGACGTTCTATTCCTTCGTAAACGGCCAATACACCTCGGACGGCGGCACGCACCTCAGCGCTTTCCGCGAAGGGCTGCTCAAAGCCGTCAACGAGTACGGCCACGAGAAGTTCGAAGGCGACGACGTGCGCGAAAGCATGGTCGGGGCGGTCTCAATTCGCCTCAAAGACCCGGTCTTCGAGTCCCAAACCAAGAACAAGCTCGGCAACACCGAAATCCGCACCGATCTGGTCAATCGCGTCCGCGAGGAAATGCTGCAATTCTTCAATCGCAACAAGGAAATCGCCGAAAAGATTGTCGCCAAAGTGCAGGACACCCGCCAGCTTCGCAAGGAGCTCCAGGAAGTCAAAAAACTGGCGCGGGAGCGGGCCAAAGCCATCACCATCAGGATTCCTCAGCTCAAGGATTGCAAGGACCACTTCAACCAAGCCAAAGGCAAGGGCAAGGGCACAATGGTGTTCATTACCGAGGGCCAATCCGCTGCCGGCTCGATCGTCAGTTGCCGGGACGTCAATACGCAGGCCATCTTCGTGCTCAAAGGCAAGCCACTCAATGTCTGGGACCTCAAACGCGACGTCGTCTATAAGAACGACGAACTGTACAACCTCATGCGCAGCCTCGACATCGAGGACAACCTCGAAGGCCTCCGCTACGACAAGGTCATTCTCGCCACCGACGCGGATGTGGACGGCCTCCACATCCGTAATCTGCTCATCACCTATTTCTTCCGCTTCTTCGATCAACTCGTGCATGACGACCATTTGTTCGTCCTCGAAACACCGCTCTTCCGCGCGCGCAACAAAGAGCAGACAATTTACTGCTATTCCGAAGCCGAACGCGACGCGGCCGTGAGCAAATTGGGCAAGAGTTGTGAGATCACCCGCTTCAAGGGCCTGGGCGAAATCAACCCGTCGGAGTTCAAACAATTCATCGGCAAAGAGATGCGTCTGAGCAAGGTGGAATACGCCCCCAAGCAGGACGCCGCCGGCATCCTCGGCTTCTACATGGGCAAGAACACCCCCGAGCGCAAAGATTACATTATGGAAAACCTGGTGGTGCCGGTGGAAGACTGAACTGGGCCGACCGAAAACAAACCAAAGATTGCTTGCCCCGATCCTCGATCCCAGCTTGCCGACCGATAACTCGCCGTTGTCTTCGGGTAAAATACGCGTCCAGTACCTACTCCCTCCCATTTTTCTGTCTCTAATCTTTCTGTCTTCTCTGTAAGGTGTACTTTAGCCTTGAAGTGCCCCAACCCACGCCAGGCCACTTTGAGCGGCTTCTTTAATGACATATTTGCAATCTGACGGGAATGGCTTAGAATGGATTAACATAATGATAAACATGAAAAATACAGCGAACACAATTCTTACTGACCCGCGCAGCGTTAAAACTAAACTCCTGCTATTGAATGCTAAAACAACCCGTTTCCTGGGCAGCCTGGTAACCCTCATACTTCTTGCCCAAGTCAGCCCGGGTTTCTCTCAGCCGGACGCGCCCTGGACGAATCAGGACTTCAAGAACCCCGCTGCGCTGGCGGCGACCCTTCGTGACGGGAAGGCGGCCAAACCGATAATTTTCAATATCGGCTCGGTCGAGCAGATCAAGGGTGCCATCCGGATCGGTTCCGCGGGCAAGTCAGCCAAGCTCGAAGAGTTCAAGCAGCAACTCGCCAAACTCCCGAAGGATAAGGAGATCGTTATTTATTGCGGGTGCTGCCCATTTCAACGATGCCCGAACGTTCGGCCCGCCTTCGATCTGCTCAAGCAGATGAAGTTCACCAATGCGAAGATTCTGAAACTTCCGACCAACCTGAATGACGACTGGATCGCCAAAGGGTATCCGATGGAGTGATCTTAGGAAAAGGGTCGAGGTGCCAGCCCCGAATGCGATCAAGGTTGGATGTTGACCCTAACGAAGCATGGGCAGGGCCGTTGGACTGAGCCGCTCCGCGGCAGGAGATGAACAGGGAAGGCGGGAAGACGGGAAGGAGATGGGGCCATGATCCCCATGCAACCTTTGCTGATTTCTTCGCGTCTTCGTTAGGGGCGACATGTTTATAGCCCGGGCGTGTGCTGCGGATGGTCCAGCCCCGTCCAGGGGCGGCATGTCCATTGCCTCACGGTTTGCCGCTTGCACCATGCCGCCCCTGACGGGACTGACGCCGATTCCGAAACCACATGCCGTCAATCGAGGCCCATAAGACGCGCCGCCGCGATTTTATTCGGCATTTGTATTGACGGCGTCCATGGGACGATGATAGGCACTGCTGAGGTATGTTGCGCACTCAGTCGTCAATGTTGGTGGCCTTTCGTTTAAAGTGAATCTCGCGCCCATCGATTGGATCATTATTGTCGTGTATTTGGTCGGCTGCATGTCAGCGGGCATCTACATGCGCCGGTATATCCGGGGGGTGGATGATTTCGCCGTGGCGGGGCGGACGATGGACTTGAACCTGGGGATTGCCTCGCTGGCGGCGACGGAGCTTGGGCTCGTCACCGTGATGTACACGGCACAACTGGGGTACACCAATGGATTTGCCGGGGCGACGATGGGGGTGCTGATGGCAACGGCGATGTACTTCGTGGGGCGCACGGGGTTTGTGATCGGGCCGTTGCGGCGGGCCGGGGTGATGACGATCCCGGAGTTGTTTGAGAAACGATTCGGTGTCAAGGTGCGATGGCTGGCAGGGCTGTTCATCGTGATGGGGGGAGTGCTGAACATGGGGATATTTCTCCGATTGGGGGGCGAATTCCTCGTGGTGGCCACGGGGATGCCGGTTCAGCGGCTGGAATGGGTGATGACGGCGCTGCTGGGCATGATCCTTCTTTACACGGTGTTGGGCGGCATGTTGTCCGTTCTGGTCACCGATTACATTCAATTCATCGTGAAAGGCGCGGGCATTGTGGTGACCTCGATCCTGGTCATCTCGAGCCTTGGCTGGAGCAACCTGGTTCACGGACTGTGGCAGTGTTGGGAAGGAACCGGCGGCGGCGCTGGCCAGACCCTGACCGCCCATCCGTTCAATCCTTTGCATTCGAGTAATTTCGGCTGGATGTATATCCTCTGGCAACTGGTCTTCCAGATTGCCGTCGTGACGACGTGGCAGACGCAGATCTCGCGCGTGCTCTCGTCGAAGGATGAGGCGACGGCCAAGCGGATGTATCGCCGGACGGCATTCTATTTCGTGGGGCGGTTCGCTTTGCCGGGGCTGTGGGGCGCGGCGGCCATGGTCTATTTTTCGCAGCATGGCGGGCTGCCCGCCGCGCTGCAAGGCCTGACGGCCAACGAGGCGAGTTTGCGCGCCACCCCGGCCTTCCTCGGGCTGCTCCTCCCGACGGGCTTTATTGGCCTGCTGTTGGCGGCGGCGCTGGCGGCCGAAATGTCCACCGACAGCGGCTACCTGCTGACGTGGGCGACGGTGATGTACAACGATCTCATCTCACCGTGCGTGAAAAAGCCGCTGTCGCCCGCGGCGCGCCTGTTCATCACCCGGGCGCTGGTTCTGGCCATCGGCTTGTTCCTGCTGTTTTACGGGCTGTGGTATGAGCTGCCCGGCAATGCGTTCGACTACCTGGCGGTGACGGGCAATATCTATCTGGCGAGTGTATGCACGCTGCTGGTGGCGGGGCTGTATTGGCGGCGCGCGACCTCCCAGGGAGCCTACGCCGCGCTGTTGCTCGGGGCGGTTGGCCCCATAACGTTCCTCGTGGTGAACCTGCTGATCATGAAGGCAAAACGAATGGGCGCGCATTTGCCGGTCTCGCCCTCGCTGATGCAGGAATGGCTGCTGAACTTTAATCAGCGGTTTCCGAACGCCCAGCCGATCCACCCGGAACTGGCGGGGGCCTTGTCCTTTGTGCTGGCGTTTCTCGGGATGCTCGTCGGCTCGCTGCTTTCGCGCAGCCCGGAAAAAAGAAACATCCCCGCAACGGAAGTCCCCGCATGAATGATCTGTTTCTCCTGTTCTGGTCGGTGATGATTTTTGCCTCGATCGCCTGGTACGGCTTCCTGTTGTTTTATGTCGGCATCAAAGGCGGACGCGAAATCATTGTCATGATCAAGACCTTCGATGAGCGCAATGCTCAGGAGAAAAAGCCCGAGCCAAAATGACCTGCCTGCAAGAAACTCCCCCTTACACAAACAATGAACCAATCTGAGAAATCCGACTTCCGCTACAACACCGGCGATGCCAGGGTCCCCTGGGACGCGGTAGCGGTCAAACCCGATACGAGTCTGGTGATGGACCTGGTGCGATTCCTGATCGGCCCCGGCGCGGACGCCGGCGCCTACGCCGCCGCCGCCAGCAAGGTTGAGGGGGCGGTCCAAGAACTCTACCGCCACGGCCGCCCCGCAACCAAGCTCTCGTTGGGCGCCCAGGTCAAGGCCGTCGAAGATCTCACCCGGCAGTACCTGGGGTGCAAACATGCCTCCTTCGTGGTGAACTGGACTGCCGGCTACGACATCGCTTTGGACCTGGCCGGCGTGCGCAGCGGCGACGAAGTCATCATCCCGGCCATCACGTTCATCGCCACCGCCGCCCCGGTCCTGCGCAAGGGCGCCCGGATTGTCTTCGCCGATGTCCAACGCGACACTGTCAATATGGACCCGGCGGACGTGGCCCGGAAGATCACCGCCCGCACCAAGGCGATTGTCCCGGTTCATATCGGTGGCTATCCGGTGGATATGGAGCCGCTGATGGAGTTGGCCCGGCAAAAAGGGATCGCGGTCATCGAGGATGCCGCCCACGGTTTCGGCGGCACCTACCGGGGCCGCCAGCTCGGCACCATCGGTGACTTCGGCGCCTACAGCTTCCATGAGGTCAAGAACATCACTGCGCTGGGCGAAGGCGGCATCGTGGTCACCAACAGCGACCTGGGCGCCCAATTCGCCAAGGCCCGCTTCTGCGGGTTTGACCTGGAAACCCCGCCGCCCAAGACCTGGCTCTACAATATCTCGCCCATCTATTCCAAGGACGGCCACGCCTTCGTTGCTTCCAATTTCTCCACCACCGAAATCCAGGCTGTCGCTCTCCTCAACCATATCCGCCGCAACGACGCGATCATCGCTCAGCGCCGCGCGGTGGCTCGGAAACTGCATGACGCCTTCAGCAACGTTCCAGGTCTGCTCCCCGGCCCGCTGCCATCGCCGGACTACGGAAGCACCTGCCATCTCTTCCTGCTGCGCATTGACCCGAAGGTCATCCCGGGCGGCATCCAACCTTTCAAGCAGGCCCTCGCCAGGAAGGGGGTCACCCAGATCGCCCACTTCTGCCCGCTCTACACCTACAAACTCTTCAATGAACTCGGCTACAACCAGACTGCCATTGCCGCCTCTTGTCCCTCTGCCGAGCAGATCTTTTTCGAACACTATACCCACCTGCCCCTCTACGGCTTAAGCGACAAGGCACTCGAATACATGATCGAATCCGTCATTCAGACCGCCCAAAAACTCAAGGACTGAAAGTAGCGGACATTCTTGTCTAATGCCTCGTGTCCATGCCGAAAGCGCACAAGTCGGAAGACCAGCATCCAGCAGCCGCCCCCAGCGAGGTTCTCGAATTGGTCGCGCGCTTCGAGCAGCAGATCGATGCTTACAAATCCGGGCTATACAACGAAGCGCAGCTTCGGCAGGAGTTCCTCAATCCGCTGTTCAAAGCCCTCGGCTGGGACATCCACAACGAACAAGGCTACGCCGAAGCCTACAAGGACGTCATCCACGAGGACACCATCCGCATCGGCGGCGCGGTGAAGGCCCCCGACTACTGCTTCCGCATCGGCGGCACGCGCAAGTTCTTCCTCGAAGCCAAGAAGCCTTCGGTCTGCATCAAGGAGGAGCCGGCCGCCGCTTACCAACTCCGCCGGTATGCCTGGTCCGCGAAGCTTCCGCTCAGCATCCTGTGCGATCTCGAGGAGTTCGCGGTATATGATTGCCGCATCCGGCCGCACAAGGACGACCCTGCCGCCGCCGCGCGCATTTTCTACTGCACCTTCCGTGATCTCGGCGAGAAGTGGGGCTGGATCGCCGCCATCTTCTCGCGCGAGGCCGTCCTCAAAGGCTCCTTCGACAAATTCGCCGAATCCAGCAAAGGCAAACGCGGCACCTCAGAAGTGGATGCCGCCTTCCTGGCGGAAATCGAGAGCTGGCGCGGCGAGTTCGCCCGCAACCTCGCGCTCCGCAATCCCAAACTCTCCCAGCGCCAACTCAACTTCGCCGTCCAGCGCACCATCGACCGTATCATCTTCCTCCGCATCTGCGAGGACCGCGGCATCGAGGACTACGGCCGCCTCCGCGCCCTCGTCAACGGCGACCGCATCTACCCGCGCCTCTGCCAGTTGTTCGAGGCCGCCGACGCACGCTACAACTCCGGCCTTTTCCACTTCAAACGGGGAAAGGACCGCCACGAAGCCCCCGACGAACTTACCCTGGCGCTCGAACTCGACGACAAGCTCCTGCGCGACATCCTGCGCCGCCTCTACTATCCCGACAGCCCGTACGAGTTCTCCGTCCTCTCCGCCGACATCCTCGGCCAGGTCTATGAGCAGTTCCTGGGCAAGGTCATCCGCCTGACCGAGGGCCACCGCGCGGTAGTGGACGACAAGCCGGAGGTTAAGAAAGCCGGCGGCGTCTATTACACCCCCACCTACATCGTGGACTACATCGTGCGCCAGACCGTAGGGAAGCTCCTCGAGGAATTCAGCAGCCGACATAAGGAGGCTCATTCTCAAGAAATCGAAGCCGATCAGAGCCTGCTCACGCCGACTGCTGCGGGGCGAACGATGGACCCTCGCGCTGCCACCGCCATCCTCAACCGCGTCGCCAAGCTCCGCATCCTCGATCCCGCATGCGGCTCCGGCTCGTTCCTCATCGGCGCCTACCAACATCTGCTCGACTGGCACCTGCAGTTCTACCTGGCAAACGATCCGTCCATCTGGGCCAAAGGTGCCAAGCCCGCCCTCGTCCAGACCGGCAAGGCCTGGAAGCTCACCATCGACGCCCGCAAGCAGATTCTCCTGAACAACATTTTCGGCGTGGACATCGACACCCAGGCGGTCGAGGTTGCCAAGCTCTCCCTGCTGCTCAAAGTTCTGGAAGGCGAAACCGGGCAGAGCCTCCAGACCATCTTCCGGCTCTTCCAGGAACGCGCCCTGCCGGACCTCGGCGACAATATCAAATGCGGCAACTCGCTTATCAGCCCCGATTTCTACCAGCAGCAACAAATGGCGCTCCTCGATGACGAAGAGCGCTACTACATCAACGTCTTTGACTGGCAGGCAGAGTTTCCAGAGGTATTCGGACCACGGACCTCCGCCGGCGAACTGCAGGAAACAGCGGCCCCGTTGGACTACGCCATGCCCGGCGTGCCGCTGCATGGCCGCTACGGCTACAAGAAAAAGAAAGACGCAAAGGCCCTGCTGCCTCTGATGCCGCTGGAACCCGAGTGGGAAGGCGGGTTCGACGCCGTGATTGGGAATCCGCCCTACGTCCGCATCCAAGGCTTTCCTGAAGACCAGATCAAGTATCTGACAACCCATTACCGTTCAGCGACTGGGAACTGTGACCTTTACGTGAGCTTCGTCGAGCGCGGCTTCGCTTTGCTTCGGGACGGCGGTGTGCTCGGCTTCATCGTGCCGAACAAATTCTTTAGGACAGACTACGGAGAGGGATTGCGCGGATTGCTTTCCGGGAAGCGCGCCCTCAGCCGAATCGTTGACTTTGGGGCGAACCAAGTCTTCGCGGCCACGACCTACACTTGCCTCCTGTTTCTTCGCAACGCCGGGGCAGATTGCTTCCAATACGCGGAGAGCAAAGCTGCGCGTGCGTTGCTCTCTAACGCCGTCTTCTCGCAGCGGGACGCCAGGAAACTCGGCGCGGCGCTTTGGACCTTCGATAGCCTCGCAACGGCTTCGGTATTAGCCAAACTCGAACAGCACACGAGTCGGCTCCTTGATCTGCCGGCCGATATGAGCCGTGGCAGCAGCACGGGCAACGACGAGATCTTTGTCTTCGAGGCGGACACGCTGAAGATTGAGGAAGCGCTCGTGCGCGATCCCCTGTTTGCCAGCGATTTTGGCCGATACCGCTTCGCGCCGGCAGGCAAATGGAAGGTCATCTTTCCTTACCACTGGGAGGATGGAGAATATCGGCTCTACGCAGAGAGCGAACTCAGGAGCAAATTCCCGCGCGCTTTCGCACACCTTCAAAAACATCAAGCCACTCTCAAGCTTCGCAAGCAATACCGAGAGTGGTTCGGCTACAGCGCGCCACGAAATCTCGAACTGCATGACCAAGCGCAAATCGCTGTTCCTTTGCTTGCCGATGAGGGGCTGTTCTCGTTGATTCCAGATCAAACGCGTGGCCGCCTTTGTCCGATGGCGAGCGGTGGTTTCACGGTAACTCTGTCGAAGCAATGCCAATTGAGGCCGGAATATGTTTTGGGGCTGCTCAACTCGAAGCTCCTTTTTTGGCGACTTCAAAAACTGAGCAGCCTGTTTCGCGGCGGCTGGATTACTTGCACCAAGCAGTATTTTGGAGAGTTGCCGATTCGACGCATTGACTTCTCCGATGCCGCCGACAAATCGCGCCACGACCGCCTGGTGAAGCAAGTCGAGCAAATGCTCGCGTCACACAAGCAGTTGTCCGCCGCCCAGACCCCGCAGGAGCAAACCGCCCTCACCCGCCAGATCGCCGCCACCGACACCCAAATCGACCGCCTCGTCTATGACATCTACCGTCTGACCGAAGACGAAATCAAGATCGTGGAGGGCACAGCATCATGAAAACGATTGAGGACTGTTTTGCTCCAAATGGGTTCTCGACCATGACGAAGTCCGTTCCCATCCTGTCATCCGTGTCAACCGTGGTTTCTGAACTGCCGGCTTTAGGTTAAACGCTTTCTATGTATCGTTCCGCATAGACTCCTTTCGGAGCTGCTTCGGACTGTAGTCCGTGCGCTGGGGTGCGCGGCTCTCAGGCCAACGGCCTGCCTCATACCAACCCAGGGCAACGCCCCATAAGCGTTAACTTGTTATGTTGACTAGTTTGGGTTGCCGCCGCTATTGTGCGGGGATGCAAGTCCAGAATGCGATAGTCCTTAACGCGGCCGATGAGGATTGGGAGTTGCTCACGACCTTTTTCCCTGCCCAATGGAGGGACCTGGCCAAGTCGAGCGGTGCGCTCAAGGGGCTACGACAGGATAAGTGTGAGGAGAGCTACCTGCGGGTGCTAATGCTGCACTTTGGCTGCGGGCTGTCCATGCGCGAGACCGTGACGCGCGCCAACGAGGCTAATCTGGCAAAACTATCCTCGGTCGCATTGTTTAAGCGGTTGCGCAAGAGCCGGGAATGGCTCTATCAACTGTGTCGCGCTCTGTTTGAAGAGCGCGGCATAAAGCCCACCATCGCCACGAAGCACAACTTGCGCCTGGTGGATGGGACGCTCATCAAAGAGCCCGGTCCGACCGGCGCCCAGTGGCGGATTCATTATAGCCTGCGCTGGCCGGCGCTGCGGTGCGACTATTTCAAACTCAGTCCTGTCGAAGGTGCGGGGAACGATGAGTCGTTGCGCCAGTTTCCGATGGCCCACGGTGAGCACATTCTAGCCGATCGGGGCTATTGCCACGCCAGTGGCATCCACTTTGTCGCCGAACAGAACAGCTATGTCGCTGTGCGGCTGAACCCCGACGGGATCGTGCTGCAGACCCCGTCGGGCGACCCATTCAATCTGCTTCAGAAGCTCAAGCCCCTCCAACAAAGTGGCCAAATCGCAGCTTGGAATGCCTTGGTTCCATACGAGAAGCGACCGCCCGTCTCGGTGCGGATCTCTGCGGTTCGCAAGAGCAAGATCGCCATCGCACTGGCCCACAAGCAGCTCCGACGCAAAACCAGCAAGCAGGGTTCGGAGTTGCAGCCCGAAACGCTCATCTACGCCGAGTATGTGATGGTGCTGACGACCTTCCCAGAGAGAGAGTTCCCGGCACGGTTAGTCCTGGAATTGTATCGGTTGCGGTGGCAGATAGATTTAGTCTTCAAACGTTTCAAGCAGATAGCCCAACTCGGCCATCTGCCCAAGCAGGATCCAGAGAGCGCCAAAGCCTGGCTCTACGGCAAGCTGTTTGTGGCGTTGTTGACCGACAAGGTTCTGGCCCAGGCGCGCGCACTTTCCCCCTGGGGATACAGCTTGCAGGCAATCGAGGCACCCTAGCCGCTGGCGGGAATTTATCACGGCCTTCATCTCCCCCTATCGCGCTGACGGCGACGCCATCCGCCACAGCCTGGACCCCGGCCACTTCATCGAGGTTTATCTGAATGTCCCGCTCGAAGTCTGCGAGCAGCGTGATTCCAAGGGGATCTACGCCACTTGGGCATGGATAAACTGCGAATCATCTGTATCATCCCCGGTCGCCCTATGATTCACAGACCCTTAACCGCCTCGCCCAAGGCCGCCACCATTCGGCGCACCTGCTCCGGCGTCGTGCAATACGGCGGCATTATCACCACCACGTTCCCGATGGGCCGCGTCAACACCCCGCGTTTGGCCAGACCTTCGCACACACGAATGCCGGCGCGTTCCCGCAACTCGAAAGGCGCGCGGGCGCGCCAGTCCCTGACCAACTCGATGCCGACGATTAAGCCGGCCTGGCGGATGTCGCCGATATGCGGATGCTTCCACAAAGCCTTCAGTTCGTCGCGCATGGTTTGCTCGAGCCGCCGACGGGCGCGAACGGAAGCCTTGGTTTGCAACAGTTCCAGGCTGGCAAGCGCGGCGGCCGCGCCAAGTTGGTTGCCGGTGAAACTGTGACCGTGAAAGAAAGTCTTGAACTCATGGTATTCGCCGAGGAACGCGTCGAATATGGCTTGCGTCGTAAGAGTGGCGGCCATCGGCAAGTAGCCGCCGGTCAAACCCTTCGCGAGCGCCATAAAATCGGGCTGGACGCCTTCGTGATGGCAGGCGAAGAGCAGCGGGGGCGCAAAGCCGGGTAATTGAGTTGCCTGGGTTAAGTGAGACGCGTGGGTTGGCCAGAGCGAACCGCCGGGATGGCTGGAAGGAGTCGAGGCT
>Ga0194052_1001825_pt1 | contig 12064 bp, 12 predicted proteins | sample SepL226m_MetaG_FD_160117 | JGI IMG/M metagenome (GOLD analysis project Ga0194052, IMG submission 160117) | Anoxic zone freshwater microbial communities from boreal shield lake in IISD Experimental Lakes Area, Ontario, Canada - Sep2016-L227-6m | ecosystem: Environmental > Aquatic > Freshwater >... | reverse complement strand
GCATCGCCTTGGGTGTGAATTGGGTTAACCTAATCATTGGATGGTGCGGAGGATGTCCCAACATCTGACTAAAGCTTTTTGGAGGTTAGCCACTTCTCGGTTGCCTGCATCCACTCAAGTGGTGCCTCAGCATAAGCTGTGTGCGCCGCTCCCTTAATGCAGTAATACTGCGCTCCCTTAATGCGATTCTTCATAAATCGCTGCATTGCCGGTGTTGCTTCATCTCTTTCGCCATTTATAAGAAAAGTCGGCGCCTTAATGCGATGGAGCTCCTTCTCTACCGACCAATCCTTAAGCGAGCCTTGTACTGTAAATTCAGTAGGTCCCCACATCGCTTCATAAACATGTTTACCAAATTTTCGCTTAGGCGCATTGTCATCGAGCTGAGGAATCTGTCGAATGTGACGTTTTGCAAACTCAGTGTTTGCCGCTAAATATTCCTTGTTGCTGAACCTCCCTAACTTCTCATACTTATAAATTGCATTGCGATGTTTTGCTGGTAATTTTGCAACTAATTTACGAGTTTCTTGAATCCACATACGACTAGATGGAAGCGAGTTAGCAATGATTAAACCCTTTAAGCCTTTAGGTTTCTTGACTGCGTAATTCAGCGCCAACATCCCACCCCAAGAACCGCCAGCAAGAATGTAACGTTTCTCAATTTTGACATGTTTTATAACTCTTGATAACTCTTCTTCGAACAGTTCCATCGTCCAAAACTCGGCTGGCTTTGACTTTAGAGATGTCGATTTACCACAACCAATTTGGTCATAAACAATTATGGGACGGCCTGTAGCGCTCAACAATTTTGCAATCGTCAGAACGCCGTTGTGTGCACTGCCTGGACCCCCGTGCAATACAACAATGGGAATACGTCGAGATTTAAGGTCTCCGATTACGCGAAACCAAGTTCTTCCATGCTTCCAGGTAAGGTATCCGCTGCGATCTTTAGTTGCCATGGGATGAGAATAAGCCTGCGCCAATAGAAAGAGCGGAGGATGAGGGATTTGAACCCTCGAGACTTTCGTCTACGCGTGTTCGAGACGCGCGCACTCGGCCACTATGCGAATCCTCCTCTGGAATCATAGGGCTTTAAAGCGCGCGAAGCTGCATTTAGAATTTCTTTACGTTTTTCAACCATGATGCTGGCATGATTTTGGCTTTCAAAAAGTTTCAACGTTGAGTTAAAGATATTTTCATTCAACCATTTAGCCATATGAGGTGACACGCTCTCATCGTCGAGGCCTTGCCAAATGCCTACCGGAACTTGAATACCTTGAACGTCGAATCCCCAATTTGTAAGAAAGGCGAATTCATCTTCGGCAAATCCCACGACGCTTGGGGTCAAGGCATCGCGAAGTCCAATCCTTACATCCTCGGCAAAAGCAATGTAATCATTCTCAAATGACTTGAAGGTTGCACGCTTGATTTGGAAGCTTAAAACCTGTTCCGTAGTTAGGTCACGAATTTCTGTGTAGTAATTCTCCTTGTAAGAGATGGAGGCCTCGAGGCTTTCGGAAGAAATCTTTGCCTCTTCAACACTTTGAGAACTTTGATCTTGGAACCAATCAAAATCCTTAACATCAAAAGGGGAAACGCTTGCGATCAAGTGAACCGCAGTGCATCTTTCTAAAAGACCTGAAGCCATGGCGTATGGACCGCCTCCTGACCAGCCGACCGAGACAAAGTTATCGACTTCTAATTGGTTTAGTAATTCCTCGAGATCGTCATTCGCTTCAATAACTGTGCGTCCTGTTTTTCTGTCGCTACTTGCATAACCAGGGCGAGTGAATGCAATAGCGCGAGTACTTTGTTCAGCTGCAGCCGTTAGCCATGTGTTCCAAACACCCATAACGCCAGGGGTTCCGTGATGAAAGATCAATGCTGATTTGGATGAAACTCCATTATCGATGTACTCGAGAGCACGACCATCTGAAAATTTTAGGGAGCTACTCATAAGAGTTTGGTCGTTATATTAAGGCTTTGGGGGCGAAGAGTCATTTAACCATGATGTCATGAATAAACAGAAGACTGTCCGAACGCGCGAAGAGTCTGAATCCAAGATTTTACTCGCAGTTAGGGTTGAGAGCAGGCATGAAAATCAGTCGGCCAATGTTGAAATCCCAGGCGAGATTAGTCATGAGCGGGTTCTGGCCACCATGCCGATTCTCCCAAGAAATTTTCAAATACGGCTGTAAATTTTAAGGGCCTTTTCTGATTGAACAGGTCCAACTTATTTCCACTGACTAAAACAAGAGATTAAGAGGGTAATAAGTCGGCTTACGGTCTTTAGTCGAGGCATACAAGTGCTCTTCGGCTTCAATAAAGAAAGTTGTCAGGATTTCGAGATCGAGCTGATGATGTTTACTCAGTCGTGTTTCAGAATGTTTATGAAATTCAATGCCGTCATTATGTGAATAACGGAAGTTGCCATATCCATTGAGAATTGAGTATTCAACAATAAAACAACCAAAATTCAATTGGATCCAGCGATGTTTCAAAAGATATGCAGCGCGGGCCAAGTACATTTCTTCGTGGTTCAAATGCCCGTAATCGCCATCTCCAAAATCAAAATAATGTTTAGTTTTAACCTTTATCATTTTTGAATACCTATTCTCGTATAACTTTTTTGCGCACCACTTTTTCAAACGACTTAATGGATTCAATTTAGGGAGATTAAAATATTGACTGCGTGTAAATTCATCTTCATCCCAGTCATCAGGAATTGGCTGATATGACGTCCAACCCGGGCCATTAAGTTGCTTTTCCTCTTCAGGATTTGATTTACTCATAGGGCCACGTTAGTTAGAAAGGCCAATTACCCGCCGTCGATATTTTTCGACCGCAAGGTAACGAAGAGTAATTCCCGGTCGAAAATGGCGGAGGATGAGGGATTTGAACCCTCGATAGGTTGCCCTATACACGCTTTCCAAGCGTGCGCACTCGGCCGCTATGCGAATCCTCCCGAGGGACACAGTGTGTAGGAGCAATTTGCCGCCTTTCTTTTAATAAACTCTGCACAAAACCTCGTCATTCATTGGATGAGTGAATCCATTTTAAAATGCGGGATGCTGTTGAGCCCTCTTAAATGAATTAATAGAGGAAATGCGTGCCACGAACTCTGGTACTGAAAACCTCAGTATTTATATAAGGAATTTCTGTTAGTTTTGATAACACTTGACTTTGATGTGAAGAGTGATTGAATTGATTCAATCAGAACTCAATACGTTATTGAAAGGTTACAATGAAAAATTTCTTGCGCTTAACATTAATTGGTTCTATGACGCTCTTTACATTGACAATTCCTGTGGAAAGTAAAGCAAGTCCAGAATGTCCAACTAGTGGGGTTTGGCCGTGCGTGAGCAGTGTAATCGATGGCGGCGGCGGTAATGGCGGCGGAAAAGGTTTTTATAAGTTGTCGCGAACTCGATAAGGGAAGTGCACGAAAAAGGTACTTCTTATTGAAACAATATTTCAAAGGCGTTCATCAATATTCTAAATTATGAATAAAATTTAAGTTGTGGCAATTTTAGTACTGAAAGGATTTTATATGAGGATTTTTAATTTAATTAGGAAAATTTTCCGAATCGACTCTTCACCTAGTTCAATTACTCCAAAGGAGTTTGAAATATTGCAGCGAGAAAATGATGAAGCGCGTAAATATGCGATGCCGAGTACGGGTACTTCAATGTCCAAGGGACGGTTCCAATTCCTTCGAGCTCAATCTCAACCAACCTCTCGAATTGGATTGGAAGGATTAATTATTGAAAAATATATCGATCCAGAAGGTACAAAAAACTAAAACTTCCAAGATGTCTATTCCCACAAAGCGTGGCACAGATATGGATTTTTAGGAGTTAATATCTAGCAGTACTATGCGCGCAACCGTTGTCATCGCTTAGAAAAAGTATTTAGTAAAATTTACTTGTGATTTGCTCTTTTGGAAGCATGGCATTGTTTGAGCGATGACCCCCAAGTCCCGCCCACATTTCTTTTAAGAAATCACACATTTACTCGTCATTATTAAAGGCCTTAATGTCGGACGAAAGGATGTTGTTAGTTTCCGGACCGAATTTGCTTTGGCACTTTGTGTAGATTGTTATCGTCGTGTCATTTGGGCCGATCTCATCCATCTAACCAAGCAACCTTTCAGCTTGAGAAGTCCACAACAAATAAAGGGTAAAGGAATCCATCTGGCGGAGGATGAGGGATTTATCCTCTTCAGCCTGGGCAATTCCCCGATTTTTAGGTAATCGGGTCATACAAGGCAACTTAGCATTTAGGTGCGCGATTAGAAAAGTTAGATGATCTTGGTTACTTGGAAGGTGCAGGTCCAACAACTTGCCCAGGGTTAAGAGTCCAAACTCCTGCCGTTCCACTTCCGACGCACGTCATGGAAGCCCCATATAAGCTGGCAGAAGAATTCACATTGGGACAACTTCTGCCCGGCGCGGGAATATTTGGTGGGTAAGAATCAACTATCTGATTTCCGTTTCCATTATTTGATTGTGAACCACTTGTTGAATTACTGTCTTGGGGGTTAGCATCTTTACTGATTGTCCCAAGATCTGGCGGAGCAACGTAAGGTGCCTGAGCTTTTGAGCCAATCCAAGGCGAAGGGGCGATTTCTAGTAAGTTTTTTGGATATTGCGTGGCAGCTATTTTTGACCATGCAATTTCAGAGACTATGAATGCTGAAACTTTTGGGTAAAAGTCTGCCATGGAAACACCAAATGCATCTTTAAAAGCTTTTTGGCGACTTGGATTGCACTGTAAATGCACCGTTGAGTCACCATTCTGGCAGTCTGCAACGATTTTACCTAGATTGCTGTAGTAGGTATTCACTTTCTTGTACCATAAAGATATTGGCTCGCCATAGCTCCAAGGACATAGTTTTCAACAGGTATATCTCCAGCTTTTTCAGGGTTTAGTGTTACTTCTTTCTCTTTAAACCAAGTAATAAACTGTTGTTGGTTCCAATTAATAATTTCGGGAAATTTGGACATTTCTGGAATTGTTGCAATTAATTGAGCCCAATAACTTGCGAAAGCTTCGGCGCTATTACGAGTCGCAAAATTAGCTCCGATGTAATCTGCTTGACCTTCAATGACCCAACCAAGCATGGGTGACATATTTCCACCCATCAAGTAGCGCTGAACCACATGGACAAACTCATGGGCAGTTGATTGAGTCCAGAAACCACTTCCTAAGTTTTGCTCATTTGGTGCGTAGACAATGAAGACTGGATTATTATTTTTATCAAAAGCTGGAGCCCCACCACCGTAAAATCCGTGAGGATGTTCTTTTGCTTGTGCCAATTTGAGACCAAGCCAATCACCTTCTAGGCCTTGAGGTGTCAACGTCGGCTTTAATTCATCAATAAAGAACTGAAAATTTTCAGTGGGTGCAACATAGACAAGAACCTTCTGATTAATGGGACGTAAGGTTGACCAAAAGTCAGCGCTCAGCACTGTGTCAACCTTAATTCCTAATAACAGGTTGGGATTCATAGTTGGGTCAACATGAAACTCCAAATTTGGATTTTTCGTTGAAGCGCTTTTAATTTGGAGTAAAAAATCTTTGCGTGCGCTAACTGCAGTTTGACTCCCAAGAATTTGGAGATCAGTTTTCTTCTTTGCTGCAGCAAACCCAGGTGTGTTTGCTGAAAATGGAGACTGGGGAATGCAGGCGAGGAGACCGACTAAGGCAAAGAAAAGACCAAGCCTCATTTTCACTCTCTTCATAAAATCCCCCAGTGGTTGGTCCTTGTAGATACCACCGTCAGAATTGAACAAATTTGTGCAGGAACATCAACGATTTTCGAGGAATGCCAGCCTTACCCTGCCCTTGAAGTTTGGATCAGAGAATCGAAAAACAATTTGATACTGCCCGTCAGCAGGCACTGAAAAGTCATTAATGTGTGTGCTTGTCCCTAATTCAAAGTTTGTGAAAAAAGTTTTACTTTTATCAGGATTTACGCGATAGACCTCTATCGAACCTGCTAAACCTCGGATTGTCTGTGGAATTTCAGAGATTATCTCGAACATATTTCTTGCTCTCAGGTTGAAGCTGAATCCAAGATTTCGGCCTTCAGGCTTGGTGGTATCCACATTAATTACAGCAAATTGAGGCAGTGAAAGTGACCCATTGGCTCCTGCTGGCGAGGTCAAAGATGAGGATTGCATTTGTTGTATCTGGTCTCCACTCGAACTATTCAGGGCTGACCCGACTAGATAGAGGACGAATCCAATGCCAATAGCGATGGCGCCATAAATTGCGATGAGAGTGAACTTGCGAGTGCGACGGTTGCGAACTTTTGCGATGACAAGGTCAGCCAAGTGCTCTGATTCCAAAATATTGATGCCGAGGCGATCAAACTCTCGTTGAATTAGAGGATCTATGTTGTGCATCATTCTTCTATCACCTGCGCATCTTCGATTATTTGTGCATCTTTTACTAAAGAGTTTTGGATTTGGCTTCTACTTCTGCTTTCGAGCGCGGGCACGGATTCAACATACTGAGCAACTGCTGCTTTGCCGCGAGCTAAATGCGATGCAACTGTGCCTTGTTGCATTTCCAAAATTTCCGCGATTTCTCGTAATAGATATCCATACTCATAAGCAAGTAGCAAAACAGCTCGTTGCGGAGCTGTTAGAGATTTCAGGGCAGCCTGTACGAGAAGTCTCTCTGCTACTTCATCTGAGTTATCAGCAGACTCCAATAAAAAATCTGCCATCTCTAACGTCGTCTCTGACTCTGTTTGGCGTCTAGCCCATTTACGTCGTAAATCAGCGTGCTTACTCACCATCACCCTTACCGTGTATGCCTCTAAATTTTCGTGGTTCCGAATTTTGGCCCAACGCTGATAGATATCAGCTAGTGCTTCTTGTAATACATCATCTGCATTCTGTCGATCAAAACAAATTATTCGAGAAGACTTTATGAGATTTCTTTGATGAACGGACAGCCAGGCTGTGAATTCGCTCTCGATGGCTGAGCGTGAGTTCCGACTTAAGCTCGCCATTAGCAAAGGTTACAGGAGGCCTCCAAGGGCAGACCAGTGAGAAGGCGGCTCTATTTCCTGGCTAGTAGGCGCAAAAAGCCATGTGGATGCATAAAAGAATCCGATTTCGACGGTATTGATTTAGAGGACGAGATTTCCGGCCACAAGCGACAGTCGTACGAAAGGTCTTTTATATGAAAATTTCTCGAATCAAATTAATTGCCGCTGCACTTACCATGGGTCTTTCTCTATCAACGGTGGCACTGGCTCCAGCATATGCTGAAGCAACTCAAGCAGATATTGATTACTCAACACAGGTCAGCCAATTGTCTCAAACCTTTGCATCAGATACAGCAGATTGGGGAGCGGCGCTTGCAGGTGCTCCGACATTAGCCTTTGGAAGTAAATGGAAAGCTTATAAAGCAAAAGTTACTAAGAGTTCAGATAAGTTTCTTGTAACAATTAAGAAATTGAAAGCACTTACTCCAGGTCCCGGATTTACAAAATCTGGTCCGATGCTTGTGACTGCTATGGGATTTTATGAGAGTGCTGTAACAGCACTGAAAACTGGAGCCACGAAAAACGATGTGAAGGCAGTAGCAAAGGCAGGCAAGGTAGCTGCACAAGCAACCACCGCTTTTCTTGCGTGGAGTAAGGTCTACCCAGCTGAAGTCGCCGCACTTAACGGCTAATAGCCAAAATTGAAAGCGAGTGAAACGAGCGGAGGATGAGGGATTTGAACCCTCGATAGGTTGCCCTATACACGCTTTCCAAGCGTGCGCACTCGGCCGCTATGCGAATCCTCCCGAGGGGAGCACTCTATCGGTGGGTATAACTATGATTACGCCAGATCCCTCGTACGGCGTTACCGTACTGAACTCCCCCAGGGCAGGAATGCAGCAAGGGTAGGTACGCTCTGGCGGGTGTACGAGGGGTCCTTTAAATTAAGGCGCAGATGAGTAGGAATAGAGGAGAGCGGCGATGTCTTTAGCTTTGTACCGTAAGTATCGCCCATCCGTATTTGCCGACGTAATTGGCCAGGAACACGTAACCGTTCCACTATCGAATGCGCTAACTGGCGATCGCACACACCATGCATATTTATTTTCAGGCCCACGCGGTTGCGGAAAAACATCGAGTGCACGAATCATGGCGCGCTCGCTCAACTGTGAAAAAGGTCCAACACCTAATCCATGTGGTGAGTGCCAATCTTGCAAAGATTTAGTTGCGAATGGTCCGGGTTCGTTAGATGTTATTGAACTGGATGCTGCGACGCATGGCTTAGTCGATGATGCGCGCGATTTACGCGATAAAGCTTTCTTTGCACCAGTGCAAGGGCGTTACAAAATTTATATTATTGATGAGGCGCATCAACTCGGACCTGGTGCAGCTAACGCACTTTTAAAAGTTGTGGAAGAGCCACCTCCCCACGTTATTTTTATTTTTGCAACAACTGAGCCGGATAAGTTAATTGCAACTATCCGCTCGCGCACACATCACTATCCATTCCGTTTAGTTCCACCTGGAATCTTGGCAGCCCATTTAGAAAAAATTTGTAACCTCGAGGGCGTAAGCGTTGCTAAAGGCGTAATCCCGCTAGTGGTTCGCGCATCAGGTGGTTCAGTTCGCGATGCATTATCTGTGCTTGGCCAACTACTTGCCGGTGCAGGTAGCGATGGCGTGAGTTATGACATCGCAATTCAATTACTTGGCTTTACCGATGGCGCACTACTAGACGATGCCATTGATGCAATTGCAGCCCATGATGGTGCAACGCTGTTTAGAACAATCGATCGTGTTATCGAATCAGGCCATGACCCACGCCGATTTACGGGCGATTTATTAGAGCGAATCCGCGACTTAATGATTGTCGATGCCCTGAAAGACTCAACAAATAATTCGATTTTGCGCGATATGCCCGATGATCAGATGGAGCGAATGACTAATCAGGCCGCACATATCGGCGCAGCCAATCTCTCTCGCGCAGCTGATATTGCCGCAGAGGGCCTGACCCAGATGCGTGGTGCCACTGCGCCGCGATTAATGCTTGAACTCATTTGTGGGCGCATACTTTTGCCCATCGGTGACTCGAGTGAATCTGGAATGTTGTCGCGTATTGAGCGCTTAGAGCGTGCAGAAAACTTAGCCCCAATGTCTACCGTTCGTCCTTCAGAGGCTCGCACCGTGGAGCCAAAAGAGAATACAGGCTCCACTCATGCGCCTTCTGAAGTCACTCACTCTAAAGTTGAAGAAGCGAAACCTGCTGCTGTTCAGCCTCCAACCTCGCAGCATGGAGCCTTTGACATCGCAGCCCTTCGCCGCGCATGGCCTGACGTTATTGAAGATGTAAAGAAGCGCCGCAGACTTACGTGGTCACTGCTGAGTGCATCTGCACAAGTTTTAGCCGTTGATGACAAAGCAATCACAATTGGAATCGTGAACGCCGGTGCACGCGATTCATTTGTGCGATCAGAGTCGGATGAAATTCTGCGTAAAGCTTTTGTAGATGTAGTTGGTATTGATCGAAAAATCGAATGTGTTGTAGATCCATCGATTGATACAAATACTCCGGCTGCACGCGAGACGCGAACGTCTGAGGCACCAAGCGATAAAGTTTTGCTTTCAGGGGCCGCACTATTAGCGCAAGAACTCGGCGCAAAAGTGATTGAGAAGTAACTAGATGTCAGGAATGTACGAAGGCGCAATTCAAGATCTGATTGATGCTCTAGGTCGACTGCCAGGAATTGGTCCTAAGTCGGCCCAACGAATTGCTTTTCATATTCTGCAATCTGAACCTGAAATCGCTGCCGCCCTTGTCGATTCGATTCGCACAGTAAAAGAGCGCGTAAAGTTTTGTACAACGTGCGGCAATGTTTCCGAAGAAGATGAGTGTCGCATCTGTCGTGACCCAAGGCGGGATAACACATCGATTTGTGTTGTCGAAGAGAGTAAAGATGTGATAGCAATCGAGCGCACTCGTGAATTTCGCGGTAAGTACCATGTACTCGGTGGCGCAATTTCTCCAATCGATGGAATCGGTCCCGAGCAGTTACGTATCCGTGAATTAATGGCGCGTTTGAGCGACCCGGAAATTGTTGAAGTTATTTTGGCAACGGATCCAAACCTTGAGGGAGAGGCTACGGCTACCTATTTGGCTCGCTTGATTAAGCCACTCAACATCAAGACCTCTCGTCTGGCCTCAGGTCTGCCAGTAGGCGGAGATTTGGAATATGCCGACGAAGTTACGCTCGGACGGGCATTTGAAGGTCGCCGTAGCGTTTAATCCCACAATGTGGTACTGGTTCCGTCTCACATAGTAAGAAAATCAGAAAAAGGGTTCGCGCCATTTAATCCCATAGGCCACCATTAACACATGGGACTCATTGTTCAGAAATACGGCGGATCTTCGGTAGCCGATGCCGAGGGGATGAAGCGTGTAGCCAATCGAATTGTGGCGGCAAAACGCGATGGAAATCAGGTCGTCGTCGTAGTTTCGGCGATGGGCGATACGACCGATGAGCTCATCGATTTAGCAAAACAGATAACGCCAATCCCATCGGGGCGCGAGTTAGATATGTTGCTAACGGCGGGCGAGCGGATTTCTATGGCGCTGCTTGCAATGGCAATTACAAATTTAGGTCATGAAGCCCGCTCCTTTACTGGCAGTCAAGCTGGCGTGATTACAACATCGACACATGGCCGTGCCCGCATCATCGATGTGACACCGGGACGAATTCAGGAAGCGTTAAAAGAAGGCGCGATTGCAATCGTTGCCGGGTTTCAAGGAATTTCGCAAGATACAAAAGATGTAACAACGCTTGGTCGCGGTGGCAGTGACACAACTGCAGTTGCGCTCGCTGCTGCTTTAGATGCTGATGTCTGTGAAATTTATACCGATGTCGATGGGGTTTACAGCGCCGATCCGCGCGTCGTGCCAACGGCAACCAAATTAAAAACAGTTACTTATGATGAAATGTTAGAACTGGCAGCAAGCGGTGCAAAAGTTTTGCACTTGCGCTGTGTTGAATACGCGCGTCGTTACAACTTACCTATTCACGTACGTTCATCTTTTTCAAGCAACGAAGGAACCTGGGTGGTCAAAGATCACCCTGAAGGAGGAGCCATGGAACAAGCAATTATCTCAGGAATCGCCCACGATAAGAGTGAAGCAAAGATCACGGTTGTGGGAGTGCCCGATCGCACTGGCGTTGCTGCCCGGATTTTCCAAGCAATTGCCGATGGCGATATCAATATTGACATGATTGTCCAAAATGTTTCCGCAGCTGCAACTGGCTTAACTGATATCTCATTTACTTTACCGAAAGATGAAGGCGCTGATGCAACTGCAATCTTGCAGAAGCTTCAAGGTGAAGTCGGTTTTGCGTCTATTCAATACGACGATCAAATTGGAAAACTTTCATTAGTCGGGGCTGGAATGCGCTCACACCCAGGTGTAACTGCAACTTTTTTTGCCGCCCTTTCAGAGGCTGGAGTAAATATCGAAATGATTTCAACCTCTGAAATCCGTATCTCGATAATTTGCAGAGAAGCTGATGTAGAGCGTGGCGTTAAAGCTGCCCACACAGCCTTTGGCTTAGATGCCGATCAGAGTGAAGCCGTTGTTTATGGGGGCTCTGGTCGATGAGCAAACCATCACTTGCAGTTGTTGGCGCAACTGGGGCGGTTGGAACCGTCATGCTCGGAATTTTGTCTGAGCGCCCAGATGTTTGGGGAGAGATTCGATTAATCGCATCGGCGCGAAGCGCTGGCAAGAAGCTCATGTGCCGCGGCGAAGAGTTAACGGTTGTTGCGCTAACGCCAGAGAGTTTTGACGGCATTGATGTTGCAATGTTCGACGTCCCCGATGAGATTTCAGCTGAATGGGCACCAATCGCGGCATCACGTGGCGCAGTCGTTGTCGATAACTCCGGGGCATTTCGCATGGATGTCGACGTTCCCCTAGTAGTTCCTGAAGTTAATCCCCTTGATGTTAAGAAGCGCCCGCGTGGAATCATTTCAAATCCTAACTGCACCACGCTTTCAATGATTGTTGCACTCGGT
>Ga0194052_1001824_pt1 | contig 12065 bp, 7 predicted proteins | sample SepL226m_MetaG_FD_160117 | JGI IMG/M metagenome (GOLD analysis project Ga0194052, IMG submission 160117) | Anoxic zone freshwater microbial communities from boreal shield lake in IISD Experimental Lakes Area, Ontario, Canada - Sep2016-L227-6m | ecosystem: Environmental > Aquatic > Freshwater >... | reverse complement strand
TCTACCTGCGCAGCCCCGAGGCGGGCCGCGTGCCGGCCCTGCAGGAGGCGCCCAAGGCCGCGTCGAAGCCGCTTGAAGCCCCGGCTGAAGTGGCCGCGCCGAAGTCCTCCCCGGCCCCGGCGCCAGCCCGACCGAAGGCCGTCCCGGCCCCTAGCCCCGAGGACGCGGCGCGCCGGAATCTCCAGGCGACCACCCAGGCGCAGGAGACCCAGCAGGCCGAGGCCCCCCGTCCGGCCGCACTGGCCCTGCCCGCGGCATCGGCCAGCAAGCAGGTCGAGGCGCTGCCCAAGGCCGAGGCGGCCCAGGATCGAGCGAGGGCTGTCTCTGCCGGCGTGCCCGGGGGTGTGGTGGGCGGTTTGATCGGTGGTGTGCGGACAGCGGCCCCGTCCGCGCCGCCCCCCGCGAAGGCGAAGCGTGATCTGGCGGAAGCGGCCACCGCCGTCAGCCAGCCCCGCTGGGTGCTGGAGCCGCGCCCGGGTGGCACCACCCTGGTGACCGTGACCGGCCCCCGCGGTGCGCAAGTTGTGCTCCTCAGGCGGGGCGCCGAGGGCGTCGTGGTGCTGCCGCTGGAGGCCCTCGGGGACCCAGGCGGCGGCCTGGCCCAGTGGCGTCGCCTGCTCCGCCTCGAGGCCGGAGACGTGCTGGACCTCTACCTGCTGAACGCGCCCGTGGCCGATCCCGCGAGCCTGCCGGCGACGGGCCCCGTGGACGGCTTCCGGGCCCGGATCCATCCCCCGGCGAAAGATCCCTGAAAGGAACCCGGACCTCGCGACATTCCCTCCTGAACCGCGCCCTCTCGGCGCGGCCCCTTGGAGGCTCTCATGTTCCTGCGCCGGTCCCTCGCCACCCTGCTCGCCACCTGTGCGGGTCTCACCTTGTTCGTCCCGGGGGAGGCCCAGACCCGCAGCCGCCCCCTGGCCGCGCTGGGGGAGGCGGCCCCCGGCGCCGCAGACGCCACGTGCTCCCCCTACTTCTTCGTGAAGGGTGAGGATGCCGCCCTGGACCAGCTGCCCCTCAAGGCCACCTCGGCCCGGGTGACCATTGCCGGCGTCATCGCGGACGTGTCGGTGACGCAGGTCTACCGGAACACTGGCACGAAGGCCCTGGAGGCCGTCTACGTGTTCCCGGGATCGACCCGCGCCGCCGTCCACGGCCTGACCATGACCCTGGGCGACCGGGTGCTGAAGGCCCAGATCAAGGAGCGGGGCCAGGCCCGGGCCGACTACGAGCAGGCGAAGCAGCAGGGGCGCAGCGCCTCGCTGCTGGAGCAGCACCGGCCCAATGTCTTCCAGATGAGTGTGGCGAACATCCTGCCGGGCGATGAGATTCGCGTGGAGCTGGCCTACACGGAGCTGCTGGTCCCCCAGGACGGCCAGTACCGCTTCGTCTACCCCACGGTGGTGGGACCGCGCTACGCGGGCTGGCCCCGCACCGAGGCGGCCACGGGCGAAGGCTGGGTGGCGAACCCCTACACCCATGCCGGGGAACTCCCCGCCAGTACCTTCGACTTTGAGCTCCGCCTCTCGGCGGGGCTGCCCATCCAGCGCATGGCCTGTGCCACGCACAAGACCACCATCGCCTACGACGGGAGGGCCGAAGCCACCCTGCGGCTGGAGCCCGGCGAGGCCCACGGGGGCAACCGCGATGTGATCGTGCAGTACCAGCTGGCGGGCGAGGCGGTGCAGTCGGGTCTGCTGCTGCACCAGGGAGCCGGCGGGAACACCTTCCTGCTGCTGGCCCAGCCGCCGAAGCGCGTGGTCCCGAAGGACCTGCCACCCCGGGAATACGTCTTCATCATGGATGTCTCCGGCAGCCAGATGGGCTTTCCCATCGAGGTGTCGAAGGTGCTCATGCAGGAGATGATCCAGGGCCTGCGCCCCCAGGACCTCTTCAACGTCATGGTCTTCGAGGGCAGCTCGGCCTTCTGGTCGCCCGGGGCCTCCCAGCCCGCCACGCCCGAGAACCTGCAGCAGGCCCTGGCCTTCGTGCGCTCCCAGAACGGTGGTGGGGGCACGGAGCTGGCCATTGCCCTGCGGAAGGCCCTGGGCCTGCCCCGGCTGCCCGGCGTCTCGCGCACCTTCGTGGTGTCCACGGACGGCTACATCAGCGCCGACGGCCAGGTCTTCGACCTCATCCGGAAGAACCTCGGCTCGGCGAACCTCTTCGCCTTCGGCATCGGCAGCGCCGTGAACCGCCACCTCATCGAGGGCATGGCCCACGCGGGGCAGGGCGAGGCCTTCGTCATCACCCGGCCCGAGCAGGCCGCTGCCGAGGCCGAGCGGTTCCGGGCCTATGTCTCCTCGCCGGTGCTCACCAACCTCAAGCTCACCGCGAGCTGCTTCCAGGTCCAGGACCTCGAGCCCCTGCAGCTGCCGGACGTGCTGGCGGACCGCCCCGTGGTCTGCCTGGGCAAGTGGACGGGCGAGGCCCGGGGCACCCTCACGCTGTCAGGCATGAGCGGCGCCGGTCCCTGGAGCCAGACCTTCGCGGTGGGCAAGGTGAAGGAGCGCAATCATCCCGCCCTGCCGCGACTCTGGGCGCGCCAGCGCATCCAGGCGCTGGCGGACTACGACCAGTTCGGGCAGGACGAAGGCCGCAAGGCCGAGGTCACGCGGCTGGGCCTCGCCTACTCCCTGCTGACGGCCCACACCTCCTTCGTCGTCGTGGACACCTTGGTTCGCCATACAGGCGGACCCAGCACCACGGTGACCCAGCCCCTGCCGCTGCCCGAGGGCGTGGCCGATACGGCCGTGGGCGGGGTGTCCGGCGGCGTGATCAGTGCGCGCACGGTTGCCGCGCCACCTCCAGCCATGGTGGCCAAGCATGCCCTCCAGGAAACAAACCAGAGCGACCGGCGCGAAAAGCCCAAGGCCGCCCCGAGCCTCCGCATCCAGGCCTTCTCCGGCATCACGGGCACCTCGGACCCCCGGGCCCTGCGCCGGGAGCTGGAGGCCCACCTCCTGGAGCCTGGCCTGGCCGCCGCCCTGGCGGACCTCCCGGCCGGGACCACCTTGGAGCTGAAAGTCGATGGCACCGGGAAGGTGGTCTCGGCCACCTTCGACCAAAGCTTCCCCGGAGCGGCCCGGGCCAAGGCACTGTTTGAGGGTCGGCGCCTGCGGAGCTGGACCGGCGGCCGAGTCGGCAGCATGGAACTCACGCTCCGCTGGGACCGCTGATACTGATTGGCACTCAGAGCGTAGAGATCACCATCCGAGTTCGGTTTGTCTCTCCTGCAACGAGCCAAGTGAAGCGGTGCGAAGCCGCGGCCAGATGCTGTTCTCACCGTTCATCGCCGTTCACCACTGGTTCCCAAAGCTGTTTAGCCGGTGATGCACGGTGATGCCGGGTTTGGACCCTCCCAAGCTGATCGCAGCGGTTCGGGGCCGCCTTGGCCGGGAGGAACAACTGCCTAGAGAAGACATCTGCCGGACGCATGAAGAAGGGGGCCATTGAATTCCCTGTACAAAAATTCTAGACAAGGCCTCCAATCACCTTTGTCCAAGGTTGAGAGCCTTGCGTCCCCGGGCAGGATCGCGCCATGTTTGCGGAGATTAAACACCACCCTCCAAGTCCACCGGGCGCATCTGGAATCGACCCCATGACCCTTCCCACCCCCTGGCGCAGCGTCTGCGAGCAGGTGCCGCGGCGTCTCCCTGACGCCGACGCGATCCGCTTCTGGGGTATCGGCCATGAGGTGGACGGCAGCTACCAGCCCCTCTTCAATGACCGCCTCAAGGCCCACGGCGCCCAGTTGCGGCGGCGGCGGTCCGACCTCCCGGAGGCGACGCCGCCATGAAGGACTTCCCCCGACTGGCCCAGTCCCTGGTCATGGCCCACAAAGCCACACTGATGTACACCTCTGCCCACCCCCAGGCCCAGGCCCAGGTGAGCAGTGCCCATGACCTGCTCATCCACTGGTTCCTCCAGGAGGAGAAGCTGCAGTTCGTGGTGGTGGGCCCCAAGGTGTTCGCCGGCGGCGAGTTGCAGGATGCGCGCAACACCAACGTCGCGGCCCTGGCCAAGCTGCTCACCGACCGGGCGGTGAGCGGCCTCATCATCGAGATGGGCATCTCGGTGGAGGAGATCCGGGCCTTCCTGGAAGGTCTGGTGCTGAAGCCCGCCCGCCTGGACGAAGCCGGGGGTATGGAGGCCTACCTGCGCGGCCGCCACATCACTCACCTCAAGATCTCCCAGGTGCGCTACCAGGAGGTCCACGAGGGCGAAGCTTCCGACCAGGTCCCGGTTCTGGAGGTCACTCCACCCCTCTCCGAGGACGAGTTCGCCCGTCTGCTGGTGGAGGCCCTGAAGGCCGCCCTGGAAGCGGCCCGGACCCGACAGGAAGAAGAGGGTTCCGGCGCGAGCTTCCCCGCCGCCGACCTCGGTGACCTGGGTCCCCTGGCGCGATCCTTCGGGTTCGGGGAAGGGATGCCATCCCCCACCCGGCTGGCCCAGATCCGGAAGGCCATGCTGGGCTTGAGCCCGGAGGAGCAGATCAGCGTTCTCAAGGGGCTGACCAGCCTCCCGGAGTCCCCGGCCGGGCTCTCGGTGGGCATGCGGGCCCTCGTAGGGGAGTCCCTTGCCGCCGCCATGGCGGTGGCCCTCTCCCAGGGAGCGACCTGGGATGACCTCCAGAGCCCCCTGGCGGACATCCTCCGGACCCTGCCCGAGCGTCAGGCCATCGTGCGCATGGTCACCGCCCGGCTGCACATGGAGGGCATCGATGGCGCCCCGGTCTCCTCGGCCCTGAAGTCCATCGAGTGGGAGACCCTGCCCCTGGAATCCCGTTTGCTGAAGGTGCTGGAGGAGGGGGGCCTCTACGAGGTTACCCACGACATGCGCCTAGCCCTGTTGCGGGAGCTCCTGGACGAACGCCGCATCGAAGAGCTGCTCCGCATCCTGGACCTCCTCATGACCAGCCTCCACAGCGAGGAGGGTCCTGAGCGTCAGATGGCCATCCGGACCCTGGCGGGGGTGGCCCGATGGGCAGTGGATCCTGGCCTGCCCGCAGACGCTGAACTGCCCCTGTCGGAGGCTCTCAGGGCCCACTTCGCCTGGGAACCCGACCCCGCCCTCCACGGCTGGAGCACCCAGGCCGTGGAGTTCATGCTGGCGGCCCTGCTGAGTCGGGGACAGCTCAAGGCCATCCTGGCGGATCTCCAGGAGCTGGAAGGGCTGTCCAGCATTGTCGGAGAAGAGCGGCCCTGGCGCATGGAAGCCATCGCCTACCTCCGGAGCTGCCTGTTGCGCCCCCATGCCCTGAACCAGGCCATCGACCAGATCTTCGGGCCGGACCGGGACCAGGTGATCCAGGAGGTCTACCCCTATCTGGAGGCCCTCGGCACTCCCATGGCCCAGCACCTGCTGGGTCGACTGGAGGTCGAGTCGGATCGTGCCCACCGAGGCAGGCTGGTGGATGCTATCCGGAGCATGGGTCCGGGTGCCCAGGAGGCCCTCCTTCATGCCCTGTCCGCCCCGGCCTGGTTCCTCGTCCGGAACAGCCTCTCCGTTTTGTGTGACGTGGGGGATGCCGGGTGCATCCCCTGGGTCGCGCCGCTGATGCGGCATCCGGACCTGCGGGTGCGGCAGGCTGCGATCCGGGCCCTGTGGAAGATGGGCGGGCCCCAGTCGGAGCCCCACCTGGTGGCCCGCCTCAAGGACGCCGATGAACTCACCCTGGCCGAAGTCCTGTTTGCCCTGGGGCAGCTCCGGGCAGCCGCGGGCCTCCCCCAGATCGAGGCCATTGCCCTGGGAAAGCGGGTGCCGCCGCAGATCCGCATCCAGGCCCTGGAGGCCCTGGGCCAGATCGGGGCCCCCGGCGCCCTGCCCACCCTGCTCCAGTGTCTGCGACGAAAAAGGCTGTTCAGCTCCGGGGAACCGACCCTGATCCGCCTGGCCGCGGCCAAGGCACTGGCCACCCTCGGCACGCCCGAGGCCCAGACTGCCCTGGCGAAGGTGGCGGCTCGGGAACCCAAGGGCGCGGAGCGCGACAGTCTGTGCCTGCTCCTAGACCACTAGGTCCAGCCACGACCGACCTCTAGCCGGTCATTGAGGTCGTCCCTCTCGCGATCTGGATCCTGGCCGGAGGGCGGGGCGCTGGCGCCGACTCCGGAAGGAGGTACCTTCGGAGACATGCTGAGGCACTTTGGAGTGGCCATGGCGCTGTCCCTGGAGGGAAGTCCCTCGGATCCTCCGTCGGTTGCTCCGGGGGAGGAGGCTGCCCGGGCCCGCATGGTGCGGGACCAGCTGGTGAGCCGGGGCATCCGCGACGCCCGGGTGCTGGCGGCCCTGGGGAAGGTGCCCCGCCAGGAGTTTGTGCCCAAGGCGTTGCAGGCCGAGGCCTACCAGGACGGGCCCCTGCCCATCGGCCACGGCCAGACCATCTCCCAGCCTTACGTGGTGGCCTTCATGACCGAGGCCCTGGTGCTGCGGCCCCGGGACCGCGTGCTGGAGATCGGCACGGGCTCGGGCTACCAGGCGGCGGTGCTGGCGGGGCTGGTGGCCGAGGTCTTCAGCATCGAGCTGCTGGAGCCCCTGGCCCGCCGGGCCGAGGCGGACCTCCGGCGCCTGGGCTATGGGAACGTCAAGGTCCGCGCCGGGGACGGCTACGGAGGCTGGCCCGAGGCCGCGCCCTTCGAGGCCATCCTCGTCACCTGCGCCCCGGATGAGGTGCCAGAGGCCCTGGTGGACCAGCTCAAGGTGGGGGGCCGGATGATCGTGCCCGTGGGCTCCCAGGGGGCCGCCCAGGAACTGATCCTGCTGCGAAAGACACCCGAGGGCCTGGAGCGGCAAGCCGTCCTGCCCGTGCGCTTCGTGCCGATGGTGAAGAGGGACTGAGCGGCCGGTGTCAGCCCGCCTCCATCACCAGCGGGAACCGGGAGGACAGGGGGGCATGGGGCGACTCGGGGGCGAGCCCCTTCGGGACCGGACTCGCGTCGAGAATCCGCTGCTCGGCGCAGGTCAGGGCGGCCTCGAGGGTCGCGAAACCCGACTCCAGGCCGCTGCCGGGGAAGCCCTCCGGCACCTGCTGCCAGGAAGCTTCGGCGCCGCAGAGCAGCAGGTGCTTGCCGGCGGTGCGGAACCGGCTCGCCGCCTGCCCGAGGACCCCGAGGGCCGAGCTGTCGATCTCGCGGACCTTCCGGCAGTCCAGCACGACCACGTCCGCGTCCCGCTCCGCCGTACGCAGGGTGGCCGCCAGGTTCTGGGCGTTGCCGAAGAACAGGACGCCGTGGAGTTCGAGGATGGCGACGGTGCCCGGCCAGGCGCCCAGCGTCTGCTCTTCGGCCGACGACCGGGGCTGCTGGGTGGGCAGCAGGGCGTGCTCCCGGCGGACAGCCACCTCCGGGCGGCTCATGTCCAGCATGAACAGGATGCAGGAGAGGGCGATGCCCACGGTGACGCCCGCCACGGGCTTCCCCAGCAGCGTGGCCAGGAACACGGCCAGCACGATGGCGGAATCGCGCAGCGCCCGCCGCCGCTTGCCGGGTTCCCGAGCGGTCAGCGCCAGGTGCAGCACCTGGAAGCTCCACTTGTCCACCAGGCGGCAGGCCAGGGTGCCGAGGATCGCCGCGAGCACCACCCGCGGGAGCAGGCCGAGTGCCTTGGGAAACACCACCCCGGCCAGCAACAGGACCGCGCAGCTCGCGAGGGTCGAGGTGCGGGTGCGTCCGCCGGCCTTGTGGTTGGCCATGGAGACCGAGAGCGAGGTGGAGACCGCCAGGCCGCCGACCAGGGCCGAGACCAGGTTGCCGATGCCCTGGCCCAGGACGTCGCGCCGGGGCGACACCGGAATATCGGCGATGAACTGCGCCGTCCGCAGCGCGAAGAACGTGTCCAGGGTCGCCACCAGGGCCAGGGTGAAGGAACCCAGAATCACGCCCTTGAGCAGCTCCGGCGTGTGCAGCACCTGGAGCAGCCCGGCGGGTGAGGGCAGAAACCGGAGGATGTGGCCGGGCGCGGAGCCGATGACGCCGCCGAGATCCAGGGCGGGCAGGGCCGCATGCAGCAGGTGGAACCCGGCGGTGCCCAGCAGCAGACCCGCCAGCAGGTTCGGCACCCGGGGGGCGCGGGCCCCGAGGAGGAGCAGGATGGCCATCAGGCCGCCGCCCAGGAGGGTGGCCCAGGGCCGGGGCAGGAAGGCCCCCAGTCCGCCGGGGGCGGTGGCCGGAAGCCCCAAGAGCACCGTTACCTGGTGCCAGGCGATGAGCACGGCCACGCCGGAGACGAAGCCCGCCATCACGGGGTGGGGGACGAAGCGCATGGCGTGGGCGATCCCGGAGTAGGCCAGCAGCACCTGCCAGAGGCCGGCCAGCAGGACACAGGCGGTCATGGCCGCCAGGAGGCCCGGCCGACCGATGCCGGGCACTGCCGAAAGGCCCAGGAGGATGCTGCCCTGGATGACGCAGATCGGGGTGGTGGGGTAGGTGACCACGAAGGACGAGCGCCGGACGAGGGCGGCCGCAGCCCCGCCCGCGATGGCGCAGATGAGCCCCGCCAGGGCGGCCTCAGGCACCGTGTCCACACCCAGGGGGGCGAAGGCCAGGACCCCCGCGCCCACACAGAGGGGCAGGGTGAGGCAGGCTGAAACGACCCCGGCGCCAGCTTCCCTGAGGGTCTCCTGGAATGCGGCCCTGCTCATGCGCCTCCTTCCCTCCGGCCGGGCGGGACCGCCTGTGACCGGTGGGTAGACTCGGGTGGAACTCCTTCAGTCCCGGGACTGTTCGGCAGCGAAGGGATCCTTGACGAGGGTCGTCCGGGGCCCCAGGGAGCGGGCCGAGCGGCCGAGCCGCCGGAGCGCCAGAAGGAATGAGGCGACCCTTGCAGACCAGGAGGCCCCTACGGTCATGAGGGGCAGGGTGGCGGGAAGCTCGGCTGAGATGCGCATGGGATCTCCCTCCAGGATTCAGGAGGCGCCGGACGCCGGCCCGCTGAACCGCTGATGGGCAATCGTGGAACAGGCAGACTTCCGGCGTCAGAGCATGATCATGCGTTTTTTTTCTAATGCTAGAGCACTAACCAGGCCGCCTCACGAGATCAGGCCCTGGCGCAGGGCCTTGCTCACGGCCTCCGACTTGGAGTGGACGTGCAGCTTCTCGTAGATGCTCCGGATGTAGTTCCGGACCGTATTCTCGCTGACGGTCATGAGGTCCCCGGCTTCGCCGTAGCCATGCCCTTCGGCCAGGAGGGCGAGGAGCTGAAGCTCGCGGGGGGTGAGCTGGCGCTCCTGCTGCTCGGGGCGGGGGGTCCGCCGGAACAGCACGACCACCTTGCGGGCGATCTCCGGGGACATGGGTGAGCCCCCCTCCCGGGCCTCCTGGATCGCCTCGAGCAACCGGGCCGGAGGCGTCTTCTTCAGCAGGTAGCCAGCGGCGCCGTTGCAGATCGACTCGAAGACGCTCTCCTGCTCGCCATACACGGACAGCATCAGGACCTCGATGGCGGGCCAGCGCTCCTTCACAACCCGGACCCCTTCCCGCCCGGACATGCCCGGGAGGTTGATGTCCATCAGGAGAACCTCCGGCTGCTCCAGGGCCAGGGCAGGAAGGGCCTCCTCGACAGACTCATAGGCCCCGGTGCACCGGAACCCCTGGCTGCCGTGGATCAGGAGGCGCAGCCCCTCCCGGGTCGAATGGTCATCCTCGACGAGGGCCACCTTCACTGGCGTCTGCTCATTCATACCTTGACCTGGGATGGTGTGGGTTCATGGTAAGTCGCGCCAGCCTGCAGGGGGATGGCATGATCATGCTCCCCCCACGAGCCGCTGGGGCAGCTCCAGGTGGAGGAGGGTGCCTTCGGCGTCGGAGCTGATCACCAGGTGGCCACCCATCTCCACGGCCCGGGCCTGCATGTTGACGAGGCCCCGGCCACGCCGGATGCCCGAGGTCTCGCCGGACGGCACCTCGGGGGGCAGTCCCGCGCCGTCGTCCCGGACCTGGGCGGTCAGCGCGCGGTGGCTGACCTCCACCTGCAGGCTCAGGGTGCGGCATCCGGAGTGCTTCACTGCGTTGTTGATGGCCTCCTTGAGGATCAGGAACATCCCCCGCCGCTGCTCCGGGCTCAGCTTGATCCTCGCGGGGTCGGCGGGGAGGCTCATGGACCAGCGGATGCCCTTCGCCTGGAGGACGCCGGAGGCGAACTGGCCCACCCGGGCCAGCAGCGACTGGAGGTCGTCCCGGCGCGGGTCGATGGACCAGACGATGTCGGCCATGGTGTCCACCAGCTCGCGGGAGGAGTCCGCGATCTCCGTCAGGAAGCGGAAGCTCTCAGGCTGAGCATCCGGGGTCTGCTGCTTGACCACCTCGCTGAGGATGGCGATCCGGGAGAGGCTGGCGCCGATGTCATCGTGGAGATCGGCCGCGATGCGAGTGCGGATCCGCTCCACCTCGAGGAGGTGGCGGAGGCGCGTCCGATAGACCTGCCAGACCAGTGCAAGCAGGCTGCCCGAAGCCAGGACCAGGAACCAGCCTCGTCGCCAGACCGGGGCCAGGATGGTGAAGCGAAGCTCCGCCGGAGGGTCGCTGGCCTGACCTTCCGCGCCCACGGCCCGGACCTGGAAGTGGTAGCGCCCGGGGGCCAGATTGGCCAGGTCCACGCTGCGGGCGCTGCCCGCGGGGGTCCAGTCCTCGGAGACGCCCTCGAGGCGATACTGGTAGAGCAGGGCGCTGCCCGCCAGACCCTCGGGGCTGGTGAAGCCCACCTGGAGGCGATTCTGGCCGGGTGCGAGCTCGGGCAGCTCCCAGTCCGTGGTTCCCGATTCGGGCAGGGGCCTGGGCACGCCCGCGACTCGCAGCCCGGTCAGAAAGATGGGCGGCGTGAGCGTTGGCCGGGGCGGCACCGGCAGGTAGCGCGAGAGGCCCCCGCTCAGGCCGAACCAGAGGGCGCCCTGCCGGTCCCGGTAGGCGACCCGCGGCACGCCCGGAGCTAGTCCCTGGGCTTCCGAGAGGTGCTGCACGCGCTGCTGCCCTGGGTCAAAGCGGTCAATGCCCGTGCCGGTGCCCACATAGACCCGACCCCACTGATCTTCCACCAGGCTCCAGACGGAGTTGCTGGCCAGGCCCTGGGCCGTGGTGAGGCTGCGGAAGCGGGGTTGGTCGTGCTCTGGGTCCTCAATGATGCCGGCGCCACCCAGGGAGCAGGCCAGCCAGATCCGGCCGGAGGCATCCTTCATCAGCGAGCGGATCCAGCCCTCGGGGACCCCCTGGGCATGGCTGAAGAAGTCGAAGCGCCCGTTCCGGAAGCGGGCCACGCCCGCACCGTTGAAGGCCACCCAGACGTTCCCGGCCCGGTCCTCGGTGAAGGCCGTGGGCAGGGAATTGAATAGGCGGGGGAGGCCGTCCTGCTCGCGGAAGCCCTCGATCCGGTCCTGGGCCCTGCGCCACCGGCCAAGGCCGTTGGTCACGGGCGAGGCGACCGAGAACCAGATGTCCCCGCGGCTGTCCTCGAACAGGGCGAAGACGCCCTCGGCGCCGGTGGCCTGGCCGACCGGGTAGACCTTCGCGGGGCGGCGGCCGGCCAGCGCGGCGGCGCCGGGAGCCCGGTCGAAGCGGGCGAGCCCCTGGATGGCGGCCAGCCACCAGGCCCCGAGGTGGTCCTGCAGCACCGCCTGGTTCCAGCCCCAGCCCGGGGACACCGCACCCAGCTCCAGGCGGCTGGGTGCGAAGCGCCGCTGCTGCAGGGTGTGGAGCCAGTAGGCGTGCTTGCCGGCCCGGCCCGCGACCAGCGCCCCCGTCTGGTCCTCGAAGATGGCGTCCACCCGGGCTTCGGCGAGGCCTTCCTCTGGGGTGAAGGTGGTCAGGCCGTCCTGGACCCAGCGCTGGACGCCGCTGTCGTTGCCCAGCCAGAGGTCGCCGTTCCCATTCTCCGCGAGGACGAACACGGGGCCCTTGATGCCGTGCTCGGGTCCGTGGTTGTGGATCGCGCCGGCCTCGAAGACGCTCAGGCCCCCGGCGGTGCCCGCGACCATGCGACCCGAGGCCGTGCGCAGGAGCACCTGCACATCGGTGTTGGCCATGCCGTTGGCGGTGGAGAACGGCTTTAGCTGCTGGAGCCGGGGCGCGCCGGCGGGGGCC
>Ga0194052_1001821_pt1 | contig 12070 bp, 9 predicted proteins | sample SepL226m_MetaG_FD_160117 | JGI IMG/M metagenome (GOLD analysis project Ga0194052, IMG submission 160117) | Anoxic zone freshwater microbial communities from boreal shield lake in IISD Experimental Lakes Area, Ontario, Canada - Sep2016-L227-6m | ecosystem: Environmental > Aquatic > Freshwater >... | reverse complement strand
GGAGATGGCGGAGGCCCGCGGACGGAGCAAGCTTGAGTTTGAGTTCCGTCACCGGCGGGCTGACGGCTCCGTCCGCGATGTGAAGGTCTACAGCAGCAGCGTGACCACCGCCAGCAAGGCAGTGCTCCACTCCATTGTGCACGACGTTACCGAACAGCGCGAAGCCGAAGAAGCGCTGTCGCAAAGCGAGGCGTGGTTGCGGCAACTCAGCGAGAGCCTGCCGGCGCTGGTGTGCACGGCTCTGCCCGGCGGCCTGATCGAGTACGCCACCCAAAGCACCGCCGAGTACACCGGGCTCACGCGCGAGGCTCTGCTCGGGGTGGGTTACCTCGAGGCGATCCACCCCGAGGACCGGGACGGTTTGCGCGCCGCGTTTGCGGCCTCCGCCGAGACGGGTAGCCCGCTGTATGCCGAGATACGCCTGCGCCGGCACGATGGGGAGTACCGCTGGTTCGCAGCACGAGGAAACCCGGTTGTGGACGCGACCGGGAAGGTCATCAGGTGGTTCGGCGTCAACGTCGACATCCACGACGTCAGGACGACCCAGGCCGCTTTGCGCCAGCACAGCCAACTGCTCGACACCATCCGCAAGACGCATGACGTGTACATCGGCCACTCGGCCACCGACGATGCTCTGACCCAGCTTCTGGACGGTGTGCTGGCCCTGACGGGCAGCGGCATGGGCTTTTTGGCGGAGGTTAGGGAACCCCAGCCCGGGGCCGAGTCACAGGAGCCCTGTCTGGTCTGGCAGGCTATGGGCGGGCCAGAGCTAACCCGCAATCCTGACCTCGCGGCCCTGGCCCAGCGCACTGCGGGGGCGGAGTTCCGCACCCTGGAGAACCACCTGGGGACCTGCCTGCGGACCGAACAGGTCATGATCGCCAACGATCCCAGTCGCGACGGCCACCCCCTGGACCTGCCACCGGAACACCCTCCGCTGCGCTCCTTCATGGGCGTCCCGATCCGCCACGCCGGGGCCATGGTCGGCATGCTGGGCCTGGCCAACCGCGACGGCGGCTACGACGAGGACCTCGTCCGCTTCCTGGAGCCACTGCTGGTGTCCTGCGCCGCGATCTTCCACGACATGCGGATCGAAGCTCTCGAGCAGAAGTTCCTCAGCCAGCTTCTGGAAAGTGAATCTCACTACCGAACACTGTTCCAAACGATGGCGCAGGGGATCATTGAGCATGACCGAGACGGCCTCGTCATCGCCGCCAACCCCGCCGCCGAGCGCATGCTCGGGCTTTCGGAGGAGGAATTGATCGGGCTGACCGTCGACGACCCGCGGTGGGGAATCGTCGACGAGAACCGCGATCCCATCTCCCCAGAGCAACATCCCCTGAGGCGAGCCCTGGCCTCCGCCGAGACAGTCAGCCCGATGCTGATGGGCGTGGTCAGTCCCGCCGACCAGACGTTCCGCTGGCTGCACGTGAGCGCCACCCCGCAGTTCCACTCGCGCGGCAGCGCCCCGCACAGTGTCCTCGTGGTGATGACGGACATCACTCCGTACCGGGAGACAGAGCTGGTACTCAAGCAGACGAGGGACCGGCTGAGCTACGCCATGGAGGCGAGTACCGAGGGCGTGTGGGACTGGAACATCCAGTCCGGCGAGATCATCCTGAGCGACCAGTGGATCACCTCGCTGGGCTACACCCGTGAGGAAGTCGACGGCGACGTACGGTTCCGGGACGCCATCGTCCACCCTGAGGATCTCCATCGCACGCAGACCGCTCTGCAGGCGCACATGGAGGGGCACTCCCCACTGTACGTCTGCGAGAACCGGCTGCGCACGAAGGATGGCCGCTACCGCGACAATCTGGTGCAGGGCAAGATTGTCGAATGGGACCAGGACGGCGCGCCGCTGCGGATGGTTGGCACGGATGTCGACATCACCGAGAGGAACTGGACCCTCAATGAACTGCGACGCCTGACCGACCAACTGGTGATCAGCCAGGAGGCGGAGAGCGCCCGCATCGCCGCGGAACTGCATGACGAAGTGGGCCAGACGCTGACCGGACTGACGCTGCTGCTGGAGAATGCGCCGGGGTTGTCGGCCGCCGCGTTCGAGGAGCGCCTGGAGTTGGCCCGGCAGGAGGCCAGCACACTGCTCAAGACCGTTCGCGACATGACGATGGACCTGCGGCCGCCGCTGCTGCAGGACTTCGGCCTGGTGGAAGCGCTCAAGAGTCACTTCCGGCGCTACAGCATCCAGACCGATCTTCCAGTGGAGTTCGAACTCACCGGAGAGGAACGCCAGCAGCCTGCCCGGATGGCCATCACCGCATATCGCATCATCCAGGAGGCGCTGACTAACGTGGCCCGGCATGCGTCTGCCAGTCGCGTCGCCGTCACGCTGAGCTTCGACCGGCATGAGACCAAGCTGCAGGTCGTCGATGACGGCTGTGGCTTTGACGTTGCCGAGCGCCGGGACGAAAGCAACGGCCTGGCAGGAATGCTGGAGCGGGCGCGGTCCGTCGGTGGGACTGTGCGACTCTCGTCGGGCTCGACCTCGGGAACGACAATCAGCGCGGTGCTGCCGTTCGTAGCCGCGACAGAGGGTGGCAATTGACCATGATTCGGCTGATGTTAGTTGATGATCACGAACTGGTGCGCATCGGGCTGCGTTCACTGCTGCAGGCCGAACCGGACCTGGAGGTGGTGGCCGAGGCCAACTCAACGGTCGCGGCCCTCGCTTGCCTCGCAGAGACGGAGGTGGACGTCGCCGTGGTGGACATCGTCATGCCCGGTGAGAACGGCCTGGCCTTGGTCGAGCACATCGTCCGGGACTACCCCAAGGTGAAGGTCGTTGTCCTGTCGATGCACGCTGATGAGGGTTACGTGGTCGAGGCGTTGCGGGGGGGAGCCAGCGGGTATGTGCTCAAGGGCTCGGGCGCGGCCAGTGTAATCGAGGCGGCTCGGTCGGCGATGCGAGGGGACCGTCACCTCAGCGCCTCGCTGACTGAGAAAGTGATCAACGGGTACCTGCAGACGGCAATGCCGCGCACGGCCGCCGCCACGGAGGCGGTGCGCCAACTCACCAATCGCGAACTGGCCATCATCAGACTACTCAGTGCCGGGGTGTCGAAGGTGGATGCTGCGGAACAGCTGTTCATCAGTGTGAGGACGGTCGAGACCCACCGCGCCAACGCCATGCGCAAGTTAGGCGTTCACAACCAGACCGATCTGGTGCGCTACGCCATCCGCTTCGGCCTGGCGACGCTGGACCCGATCGAAAGTCCGTCCACGCCGTAACCGGGGCTGTCCGGATGAATGGGGGACCTCGATCAGGGCTGCGGTGCGAAGCGGTCGAAAGACCAAAGCACCTGCCCGCCCGTGGCCAGCGGACCAGAGCGAGCGAGGAACTCGCCGGGTAGCCCCGCGTCTTTCACACGCACCAGCGGAAACGCCCATTCCCGAGAGACATCGTAGAAGACCAGGTGGGAGCGCGCATCATCCGAGTGCTGCGCCGGAACGCAGCTGTAGCTTCCCTGCCCGGGGACGGTTAGATGCTGCAAGCACTCGGGCAACGCCCCCGGCGCCTGGCAGATCCAATGGCCGTGTGCGCATGATTGGTCGAGCTTCTCCTCGGCCAACTGGAAACTAAGCGAGAAGCCCATCTTCCCCACCGGCTGCACCGGGCCAAAGCCTGTATCCTCGGTCCACAGACAGAACGAGTTCAGGTACAGCGACCATAGGCGAGGCATGCGGAGGCGGGCATCATCCCAACTCAGTTTGCCTTCAGGTCTGAACATGGTGTCACCCTCGCCATTCTGATCCGTCGACGCTGTCTGAAACCGCCCGAACACTGTATTGAGGTCCACCTGCGGCTCCAGCCCACTCTGCAGGCCCCCGCAGGACAAACTCCCACCACCATCAGTAACCTCGAGGCGCTAATTCGGGGCGTGACCAGTCAGGTCACGCCCCGAACCCATTCGAACTCCAGTCTGCGGATCAGCTGCGGCAAGTTCCAGGCCCCTCGGCCCACACGTCGCTGCCGAGTTCAGGATCCCGTGGAAGCGACGCGCGTGTTCTCCTCGGTGTGCGCAGCGGCGATGTGAGCGGCCAGCACGCTCCTCACGATGGAGGTGAGCGATTCTTGTGAGAACGGCTTCGCGAGGAACCACGCGCAACCCAGATTCCAGCTAATGGCCTTGCTCGCGTCGTCGTCGCGCCCGCTCATCATGATGACGGGAATGCCTGCATGCGCCACGCGCCGGCGCATCCAGCCCAGCACGTCCCAGCCGGTGAGACCAGGCATTCCCACATCCAGCAACACCAAGGCAGGCTCGTGTGAGGCAACCGCCGCCATGGCCGTCCCGCCATCCTCTGCCTGGATCACGCTGTAACCCGCCTCAGACAGGAAGCCCGCCATGATCTGCCTTATTGGCGACTCGTCGTCAACCACCAGGATGCAGTCACTCATCTTGCTATTCTCACCGACCCCTCTGACACCCCGGGGCAACGCCCGAAGTACATGCGCCACACCCCGTGGGGGTGAGGCGCTTTTCGGGGGAAGCTGGGATTGGGAGTATGGAAACCTGTCTTCCCCAGTTGCGGGGCTACCCAAACGGGCACGAGGCGGCATTCCCTCAGACGCCGGACAGCAGCCCTTGGCCGGGCGGACACGAGGTCAGTCGCCCTCGGGGACCGGCGGGCAAGCGTACTACGGCATCAAGATCGGCCGGAGACGACCCGTGGTGCGTGACGAAGCCGGAACTGGCAGCCTCTCGGTCTCGTCTTCCTCGAACAGCACCGCCAGGCGCTTGCTGCGCGCCGCCGCATCTGTCTGCTCGGCGAGTTGCGTTTCGTAGTCGCGGGAGGTTCTCCCCGCAAGGAGTACCGCAAAGACGGAAACGATACCCACCAGCGCGATGAAGCTCAATAGTACGGTGATGACGATCGGAAGCATGTGACTGTCCTTTTCGCTTCAACATTTTCCCAGGCACATCGGACGGGCCCCGGCGGGTCAACGGCATCCAGCTTAGGGAGCAGAGAACTGAATTACGCGGTCGGCAGCCAAACCCAGCCTGTCGGTGGCACCTTCGCCAGACGGTGTCCGGTGGCTCCGACGCCCAGCAACGCCTGACGCACCCGCAGCACCATTCGTTCGAGATAACGCTTGTCGTGCGGCAAACCAGCCAGCCGCGCCAGATAAGCGTGCGTGACGACCTCGCCGGGGCGCGACAGCAGCACGGAGGCCACCTCCAACTCCGCCTTCGAGAGATGGTGGTGATTGAGTCCGAGCCGCAAGCAGCCTTCATCATGGTCCACGTTGATCTCAGCCGCAGCAGAACTTGGAAGGGGCGCCGTGCCCGTTGCGCCCAGCGGCAGGCCGGCGGGGAGTTGTGGACGCACCACTACAACGCCCAGCCCAGCCATGAAGTAACGCAACCCATGGTCGATCTCCTGATCTGTGAAAAGCATCCAGGAGGCAGTAGCCTCACGCACCCAGCCACACATGGTATCCGGCGGCAAAGCGCAGAACCCTTCAGCGTCGCCGATGATGAGGTTAGCCAGACCAAACACACACGGCGTCTGGCTTACGTCAGACAGGATGTACAACTCCTGGGCCGACTGCCGGCTCTGACGTTCCAGCACGGAGCCGAGCGCGGCGTACGGGGAAAAGCCGACAAGTGCGATGCGGAGGCCTTCGCCCATTGCGCGTCCTAACTGAGTCTCAATACTCTGTCTAGATAGGTAGCGACTGCTCCGTCGAAACGGCACTGCGCGGCCACCGGCAGGGCCAACGCACTACTCTTGCACTGACGCCATTATGGCTTCCGAGACGGCTTGCGGCAATTCGACAATCGCGGTATTTCGTGCGCAGGAGGCGTCCCTTATGCACTACGCAAATCTACGCAGGACACGTAGCAACACAGTGCGTCGCTTAGCGCGTGCACTCGCAGGCCGGCAACGTGCCGGGTCCAGCCAGTGCCAAAATATGAAGTGCTATCACAACTGCGAGCAGGTTGCGTGGGTAGTTCAGTCGTGGCTTTCGAGTGTGCACTGTGGCGATAGTATTCCAGCGCCGCCAGCGGAGTAATGCGTATTCATACGTAGAATTCGACCCAATATTGGCAGGCCACCGGCCGAGGGGAGGCCGAGACGCGGGGGGAGGACGAGATCGCCGACGGCAACGGCGGCAGGCACCGAAGCCGGGACGGGGCGACCATCCCACCGCAACGCCGCAACGCCGAAGCCACGCTCAGCAGCGGGGCGCAATGTCGATTGAAGGGGGGTTCTGGAACTGCTAGGGGAGAACTGAAAATGCCCCTCAGGGGCCTCTGTGAGGCTCTGGGGGGCATTTTGCGAAGAAACTGGTGGCTGGGGGCAGATTTGAACTGCCGACACACGGATTTTCAGTCCGTTGCTCTACCAACTGAGCTACCCAGCCACTCATACGGTCCGGGGCGGACGGCTGATCCGCGGCCCCTGAAACCTGCGTATGGTGGGCGGTGCGGGATTCGAACCTGCGACATCATGCGTGTAAAGCATGCGCTCTAACCAACTGAGCTAACCGCCCGTGTTGTCAATCCTCAGCGGGAATATTGTGGTAGCCCCAAGGGGAGTCGAACCCCTACCTCAGCCTTGAAAGGGCCGTATCCTAACCACTAGACCATGGGGCCACAAACGTCATTCAGGGGCCGCGTCAACGCCCGCGCCTCACCCCTGGAACCTGTCTTGAATGGTAGGCCGTGTAGGGATCGAACCTACGACCCACGGATTAAAAGTCCGTTGCTCTACCAACTGAGCTAACGGCCCACTCATACGCGACGCATACCAATCAAAGCGCGCCGCCTGACACTCAGGCCGCGCTTGGACCGTTATCATAGCGGATGCAGGCAGAGGTTGTCAACCGGATTTCGGCTACTCCTTCATTACCCCGACCTTGATCCCCCGGAAGCGCGCAGACGACGCCCCATGACCGACGTGCGCCGACTGCATCGGCTCCCCCTTGCCACAGTTGGGGACGCCCCACAAAACCCACTCCTCGCGCTTGCCCACCGCGTCGCACGAGCCCCAGAACTCCGGCGTGATGCCGTTGTAAGTCGCGTTCTTGAAGGTGCGGCCGAGGCTGCCGTCCTTGATCTCGTAGGCCATCTGCGTGCCGAACTGGAAGTTCAGGCGCTTGTCATCGATGCTCCACGACGTGTTGGTGAGCAGGTAGAGGCCGTCCTTGGTGTCGGCGATGATCTCGTCGAGGCCCCAGTCGCCGGGCTCAAGGTTGACGTTGGTCATGCGGATCAGCGGGATACGGTTGTGGCCGGAGGCGCGCATGGTGCCGCTGGAAGTCAGACCAACCTGCGGCGCGGTCTCACGGGAACTGAGGTAGCCGACGAACTGGCCGTGATCGACAATCGGCGTTCGCTGACCGGGGACACCCTCGTCGTCGTAGGCGAAGCTCCCGAGCCCGCCATCGGAGGTGGCGTCCGCGACAATGTTGACCACATCGGAGCCGTAGCGGAAGTTGCACAGCTTCTCAGGCGTGAGAAAGCTGGTCCCGGCGAAGCTGGCCTCCATCCCCAGTACGCGATCGAGTTCGATGGGGTGGCCGCAGGACTCGTGGACCTGCAGGGCGAGCTGCGAGCCTTCGAGGATGATGTCGGTCACGCCCGCCGGGCAGTGCTCGGCCTCCAGCAGATCGACCGCCTCGCCGGCGATACGCTCGGCGTTCTCGACGAGGTCCATCGCCTCGACCATCTCCCAGCCGCGCGTCCCCATGTTGCCGCCGTGGCTGGAGGGGTATGAGCGGACCTGGGTGTCGGAGCCGTCAGCCGCAACCGCGCGCGCCTCAATCCCCGCGCCGGTCTCGATACGGTCCTGCTCAATGTCGGCGCCCTCGGAGCTGACGAAGTGCTTTTGCTCACGGACGGCACGGATGAAGCCCGAGCGGACCTTCACCTGCTCGGCCCCGTGCATCGCCTGGTCGCAGTCCAGCAGCAGCGCGATGCGCTCTTCCAACGGTACCTCGAAGGGGTTCTTGCGGGCGGTGTGAGGGATGCGGGCCTGCGCGGGGTCAACCTCGGAGAGCTTGAGATCCTGCTTCTTGCAGGTAGCGCTGGCGCGGGCGATACGGACGGCCAGCTTCGCCGCCTCGCGCACGGCCTTCGGCGTCGAGGTGGTGGTGCTGGCGAAGCCCCAGGCGCCGTCGGCGATGACGCGGATGCCAATGCCCTGCGAGAGGCTGGAGGAGAGGCCGGTCACAGCCCCGTTCTTCACCTCGACGCTCTCGTCCTGTTCGCGCACGAAGCGGGCGTCGGCGTACGAGGCCCCGGCCTCCTGCGCAGCTTCGACCGCCAAGTGAGTCAGGTCGTCCATGGTGTGCCTCCGCTATGCCGTTTCCGACTGTAGGGCGGGGGCTTGTACCCCGCCGCGGTTTCGTATCGCAGACAACGGCCGGCGGGGTACAAGCCCGCGCCCTACAGTCCGAGACGGCGTACGACCCCACTCAGCCTCAGAACAGACTCTCGGCGAACTCCGTGGCATCGAAGAGCTGCAGATCGGTCATCTTCTCGCCGGTGCCGATCAGCTTGATCGGGATACCGACTTCCTCGGCGATGGTCAGGACGATGCCGCCCTTGGCGGTGCCGTCGAGCTTGGTCAGGATCAGGCCGGTGAGGCCGATGGCCTCGTTGAACTGCTTGACCTGGTTGAGGCCATTCTGGCCGGTGGTCGAGTCCAGCACGAGCAGCACTTCGTCCGGCGGCCGCCCTAGCTCGCGCTCGACGACCCGGCCGATCTTCTTAAGTTCTTCCATCAGGTTGGTCTTGGTGTGCAGGCGGCCCGCGGTGTCGATGACCACTAGCTGCGTGCCGCGGGCCTTGGCGGCCTGCAGGCCGTCGTAGACCACCGCGCCGGGGTCGGACTCGGGCTGCTGGGCGACGATCTCGCAGCCGATGCGGCTGCACCAGACGCGGAGCTGATCGATGGCCGCGGCGCGGAAGGTGTCCGCCGCCACCACCATCACCTTGTTGCCCGCGCAGTGGTACCAGTTCGCGAGCTTCGCGATGGTCGTGGTCTTGCCGGTGCCGTTCACGCCGATGAGCAGGAAAGTCGTCGGCGCGGTGGCTCCCGTATTGAGGGCGGTCTGCCACGGGGCGAGCATGCGCTTGACGCGCTGGCGGAGCAGGCCTTCGAGCCCGGCGGGGTCGGTGACGTGTTCCTTCTCGGCCTTGTCGCGCAGTTCCTGAACGAGCTTGACCGCCAGCGGTGCGCTCACGTCGGCCTGAATCAGCGTCTCCTCGAGTTCCTCGAGGAGGTCATCGTCGATCACACTGCGACCGCGAAGGAGGTTGCCTACGCGGGAGAGGAGTTTGAGCATTCGAGCTAACCTTTCGGTTCGTCTTGGGTCATGCAGTCATAGAAGCTGAGAGTATTGGTGAACTTGGTGCTGATGTCAGGAGTGATAGGACCCATGTTAGTGAAGATTCGCTGCAGTGACGTTCTGTCTTGCTCGTCAGAGAACCATGTATCGGTCCAGCGGACGCAGGGGATGGGACGGTCCCTGCCTGTCCTAAGGGGCGCCGGGTAGTTCACCCAGTGGGCGGATTCGGCGGCGTCGAAGGCAAACTCGGCCGAGGGTGTGAGGTGAACCCCAACCCAGTCGCCCTGCTCGTACCAAGCAGCGGCCTCGTCAATGGCTTTGCCGACAAACATGCTCTCGAAGACCTCGAAGTCCCCAATGCTGGTGGCACCGCGGACGGGGATCTCGCTCAGCAGGGACCAGCGGATGGCCTCTGCGCACAGCAAGCCATGAAGCTCGATGGTCGGCTGAAGGTCCGAGAGGGACACCTGGTTGAAAATGGCTATGGTGTCCGAGATGCTTCTGACCAGAGTCCCGTCCAGGGGAGTGCCGTCATCGGAGTATCCCCTCAAGCTCCAGTTACTCGCTGCGTCCTGCAGATTGTCCACCAGACCCCTCAGGGTTTGGAGTGGCTGCTCCAAGCGATTGTAGATGCCTTTCCAGCCAAGAACGTCCAGCATGGTGACAACGCCTCGCCTCTCGTCGGCGCTGGTCATCGCACGCCCTCCCACACCGCGTCCTGCGGCAACTCCCTGTCGGCGTCCTTGAGCCAGTCCGAAAGGTTGTCGAGCGCGCCTTGCACCTGATCCTGCGTGAGGTTTTGGTCGGCAGCGCGCTCCCACAGCCACTGCAGCCGTTCGCCCAAGTTCCAGGGATACTCGATGCCACTGCGCTCCAAGGCTCTAAACAGCAAGGGCCCACCCTTCTTGTCGCATCGGCCGCGGCTATCCTCAAATCGAAAGTACCAGCCGCGGTCGACCCGTTTGAGAGTGTACACATAATCCCGCGTCCAGCGTCGCGAGTACGCGCGGAATTGGAACTCGACGTTCAGGGTTTGGTCTGGCATCGGGCTTCCTCCTATCAATGCCTACTCCACTTCCTCCACCACAACCTGCTCCTGCGCCACCCTCTGCGCCTGCTCCAACTCCACCGAGATCAGCTTACTGACCCCCGGCTCCTGCATCGTGATCCCGTGGAGAACATCCGTCTTCTCCATCGTGCGGGGGTTGTGGGTGATGATGATGAACTGGGAGCGGTCGGAGAACTCGCGCAGCATATCCGCGAAGCGGTCGGTGTTCGCCGCATCCAGGGCCGCGTCGATCTCATCCATCACGCAGAACGGACTCGGCTTGACCCGCAGCAGCGCGAACAGCAGCGCGAGGGCCGTCATCGCGCGCTCGCCACCGGAGAGCAGCAGCAGGTTCTGCTGGCGCTTGCCCGGAGGGGTGACGATGACGTCCACGCCGGAGTTCAGCGGGTCCTCGGGGTTGCTCAGACACAGTTCAGTCGTGCCGCCCTGGAAGAGGCGCTTGAAAATCTCATCGAACTCGATGGCGACCTTGCCGAAGGTCTCCATGAAGGCTTCCTGCGCGGCTTCGTCCAGCTCGCGGATGACCTCCAGCAGGTCCTCGCGGGCCTTCTGCAAGTCGTCCTGCTGGTTGCGGAGGAAGTCCTCGCGGGCCTTGAGGCGCTCACACTCCTCGATGGAGCCGAGGTTGACCGAGCCGAGATTGCGCATCTCGGAGCGGAACTGCCCGGCCTCGCGCCGGGCCTGGTTCTCGGTCATGCCCTCAAGCTTGATCTCCAGCGCCTGCTCGACCGTAAGCTCGTACAGATCAGTCAGCCGCTCGATGATGGCCTGGAGGTTGGCTTCGGCGCGGGCGAGGGAGAGGTCGGCGGTGTGGAGCCGCTCGGTCTGGCCCTCCTGCGCCTGCCGCAGCTCGCGGCGCTTGGCGTCACACCCGGCAGTCCGGTCGCGCAGCCGCGTGAGGATCTCGGCCTTGTCCGTGGCCTCCCCCTCCAGCGTCGCCGCGCGCTCCAGGTCGTCCTCGTTACCCTCCGAGGAGGAAAGCTCGCCGCTCAGGCGCACGAGTTCGCCCGAGATGTGGGACAGTTCATTCTCGCCGGCCTGCCGGGAGCTGGTGGCCTGGCGCAGGTCCTCGGCGGAGCGCTGCACGACGGCGCTGGTGGCGATGACCTTCTCACGCAAACCGCCGACAGTGACTTCACGCAAGGTGAGCGCCTGGCGCAGAGCTTCTCGCTCCGCGCCGGTGCCGGCCTGCGCGCGGGTGGTCTCGATCTGCTGCTGCAACTCGGCGAGGCGCTCGCGCATCCGGGCGCACTGGTCGTCAGTCTCCTGCTGCCGCTCCAGGTCACGCGCCTGCCGCTCGCGGAGCTTCTTGGCCTCGGTCTCGGTCTCCTGACGCGCCTCCAGCGCAGCCTTGCGCTGGTCCTGGAGGTGCTTGAGATCCGCCTCGCTTTGGCGCACGTCGCCCCGCAGGGCGTTGACGCTTTCCTGCGTCTCCTCGACGGTCGTGCGGACGCGGCCAAGTTCGGCTTCTAGCGCCTCGTCGACGCGCAGCATCCGGTCGTGGGATTCACGCAGCATCACGATCTGCCCGGCGAGGGCGTCGAGTTCACGCTGGCGGCTGAAGCCCTGCCCCGCGCCGCCCTCGACCAGCCCGCCCCGGACGACGCCCTCCGCCTGGAGGACCTCCCCGGTGAGTGTGACCACGGTGTAGCGGCCCGTGAAGCGCTGGTAGGCTT
>Ga0194052_1001820_pt1 | contig 12070 bp, 12 predicted proteins | sample SepL226m_MetaG_FD_160117 | JGI IMG/M metagenome (GOLD analysis project Ga0194052, IMG submission 160117) | Anoxic zone freshwater microbial communities from boreal shield lake in IISD Experimental Lakes Area, Ontario, Canada - Sep2016-L227-6m | ecosystem: Environmental > Aquatic > Freshwater >... | reverse complement strand
CTACAGATTTGATACAAGCAACGGCAGCGTGGATCAAATCAAGGTTGGGCAAGAGCCGCATGGCCTGACCGTCTGGCCGCAGCCCGGGCGTTACTCCCTGGGTCACACCGGAAATTTGCGCTGACCAGCGTTTGACAAATGGCGGCGCCTCCTCGATCCTCTATCACTTCCTATGCCACCCAGCTCCAACACATCACTGGTTGAATTGCGCAATCTGACTTTCGGGTACGGGGAGCAGGCCGTTTTGCACGATGTGTCCCTTCAGATACCGCGGGGCAAAGTCACAGCACTGGTGGGCCCGATGGGTGGTGGCAAGACGACGACCTTGCGTTTGATGGGTGGCCAGTACCGCGCGCGGTCGGGGCAGATGCTGTTTGACGGGCAAGACATTGGCATCATGAATCAGAAACAACTCTTTGCCGTCAGGCGGCGCATGGGGATATTGTTTCAGTTTGCAGCCCTGTTTGCCGACATGAGCGTTTTTGAGAATGTTGCGTTCCCCTTGCGTGAACATACGGATCTGCCTGAATCACTGATTCGCGACATTGTCCTGATGAAACTCAATGCGGTGGGCCTGCGAAACGCCCGCGACCTGATGCCCAGTGAGGTCTCAGGCGGTATGGCCAAGCGTATTGGAATAGCGCGCGCCATAGCGCTGGACCCGGAATTCCTGATGTACGACGAGCCCTTTTCCGGTCTGGACCCGATTTCAGTTCTGGTCACGGCGCGCCTGATTCGGCACCTCAATGACTCCATGGGGCTGACCAGTATTTTCGTGTCGCATGAAATCAGGCAAACGCTTGAAATTGCCGATCACGTTGTCATTCTCGACAGTGGAAAGCTTGCGTTCCAGGGTAGCGTGGACGAAGTACGCAAGAGTACCGACCCGCTCGTGTTTCAATATGTCAATCAGCGTCCGGATGGTCCGGTCCGGTTTCATTACCCCGCGGTCAGTATTGAAGAGGATTTCGGATTTTCCGTCCCTGCTTCGCCAAGCTAGCGTTCAAGCAACGCGGCCCGACCCGGTGCCGCTTTTTTGAGGTGAATTCCTATTTCGCCGCGTCCGATAAATCACCCAGTGCCTTGCGGTCGCGGCTGCGCGTGCGTTTCTCGGCCTTCTGCTTCTCCAGTTCTTTTTCGGCCATTGTGGGCTCCACGGGCAGTGGCTTTCTCGGCAGACGGGCGTCGGCGATGGCAGCGTTGTACACCAGAGTGGCCAGTACGACAGCGGCCTGTTTCATGTCTTCGGCAATGGCGTGATCGAAGGAATCGACGTGCGTGTGGTGCAGCCGCGTGCCGTAGTCCAGCGGATCCTGAATGAACTGAAAGCCGGGCAGGCCAACGCGGTCGAACGACACGTGGTCGGTTGAGAACGAGGCATTGTTGGTGATGGTGCCATCACTCAGGTCAGCTACTTGCCCAAACCACTCGGCAAAGAGCGTGCGCGCCGCCGCATTGCCCTGCGTCGAGATACCGCGAATCCGGCCGCTGCCGTTATCGACGTTGAAGTAGGCCGAAAGCAAGTCGTGGTCCTTCAGTTTGGTGATGGGCCAGCCCGGGCTGCTCCAGAGCCAGGGACTCAGATCGCGCTCCATCGGGTCGTTTGGCTTGGGACGGGTGGCAAAGTGCTGTTCCACATAGGCGCTGGATCCGTTCAAGCCCTGTTCTTCACTGCTCCACAGACCCAGGCGAATGGTGCGCCTGGGCTCCAGCTTGATCGCCTTGAGGATGCGGATGGCCTCCATCGTGATTGCCACGCCCGCCGCGTTGTCGACACCGCCGGTGGCGCCATGCCATGAATCCAGATGCGCGCCCAGCATCACAACTTCCGGGTTCGCCCCGGTGCCGGTAATTTCGGCCAGTGTGTTGTGCGTGTTCACATCCTCGTCATGAAAGCGCGCCACAACGTTGAAAGAAATCCTGGGCGTCACGCCGCCCTCCAGCAGGCGCGCCAGCAGGTTGTACTGCTCCACGCTCAGCATTAATGCCGGCACCGGAAAGGTCTTGCCGACCCGGTGGTTCTGCCCCATCACACGAATCAGGCCACCGTCCCAGGAACTGCGGAACAAGGCCCCGCTGACCTGTTCGGTCTTGAGAAATTCCTCGCGCGCCAGGCTGAAGCGCTGCGTTTTCTGGCGCTCCGCGATGCTGTCCTGCGGCGCATCCGCTTCGCTTGCGCGGGCCTTGAGATTGAAGTTCTTCATCTCGGCCAGCTCGGTTGCCGTGTAGCGTTTCGAGAGCTCGCGCTTGGGCTCCTCAACGTCCAGCGGTTCGTTGAGCATGACCACCTTGTTTTTCAGCTTGCCGCGGTACTTCTGCAGTTCGGCCTCCTTCACCGCGTCGAGATAAACCACATCTGATTCCAGCACACCTGCCGTGCCGGGCGTCCAGGCCAGCGGAATCGCCTGCAGCGAGGTCTTGCGCGGCGCGAGCAGATCGATGCTGGCCTTCTCAAAGCTCCAGCCGCGGCCAAAGGCAAACGGCTCCAGATGAGCGTTGCTCAAACCCCAGCTCTGCAAACGCTCCAGGGTCCAGCGGCTGGCCTCGCGCATCTGTGGCGAGTTGGTCAGACGCGGCCCGATCTGGTCGGTCAGGTGCTGCAGTGTCTGCATGACCTGCGAATGGTTGAAGCCCTGGTCGCGGATGCTGTTGATGACTTCGGGGTCGCCCTTCGCTCGCGCCAGTGGTGCAAGCAACAAACAGCAGACGGCAATGCAACAGCTCAACTTCTTCATCAGGCAGAACTCCGGTGGACTCGCGGGGCAGCCCGCTCTGGAGCATGATATCGGGATTGCCGGCGCTGCCTTCAAGCCCGGGTTTCTAGCCCGTCAAAGCAGGTGCTGAGCACCAGGGCAATGATTTCGTCATTGCTGTACAGCTCGCCGATTTTCAAGAACTCCAGCACCGGGTCGCAGGCGCGGGCGTACAGTGTGTAGAGAACGGCAATGGATGGGAGCTTGGGATTGAGCGAGCCCTGCGCCTGAGCCGCCTCAATCCAGGCGCCCAGACGGTCGCTCACATCCATCAAGCCGTCCATATAGTCCTTGTTGCCCATCAGGGTGCTGCGCAGGCTGGAGTTTTGGCTTGGCAGCGATGGCATTTCACCTGCCAACTTCAGGCCCATGGTCCACGCCACGACGCGGCGCAGCTTGTCGATGGGGGATGATTCTGCGGGCAAGTTGTTTAAAAACGCCTGCGCCCGGCGCATGACCGAAACCATGGCTGCCGTTGCCAGGTCTTCCTTGCTCGGGAAGTGCTTGTACAGGCTGGCTTTGGCGATACCCACATCGGCCGCCACTTCTTCCACCGTCATTGCTTCAAAACCTTTTTCTGCCAGCAGGCGGTTGACGGACTGGATGATGGCATCTTCCCGCGCCAACAGCATCTGCGCTTTGAAAGAAATCTTGATTGGAGTAGTGCTGACCATGCGCACGATTGTATCCGGTTAAGTTAATAAATGGAATTGATTGACCATAAAAAGACTGTTAAGTCATTTAATGACTGAATGGTATAGAATTGGTCTCATCAATTCAATGGAGTGCGCGTGTCGATCAAAGTTGCCATCGTAGGTTCGGGTATTTCAGGCTTGGCGGCGGCCCACGCCTTACAAGGCAAGGCCAAGCTCACGCTGCTGGAGGCGGGCGACTATTTCGGCGGCCACACGCACACGGTTGATGTGACGCTTCCCACCCCCAAAGGCGAGCTCACGCATGGCGTGGACACCGGCTTCCTGGTGCTCAACGAGCGCACCTACCCCCAACTGATCGCACTGTTGGCCGATCTGAACGTTGCCACCGTCAAGTCAGACATGTCGTTTTCAGTGCAGGCCCAAGACGACACGAAGGGCTGCCCCATGGAGTGGAGCGGCTCCAGCCTGACAACGGTATTTGCCCAGCGCGCCAATCTGGTCAATCCGCGTTTTTGGGGCATGCTGCGCGACCTGCTGCGATTCAACGCCTTGGCCACCCGCATGGCCCTGAGCGGCACCGACGCGCAGCTGCGCCAGCCGTTGGGGGATTTCTTGCGTGAGCATGGCTTTGGCACTGCGTTTTGCGACTGGTATTTCCTGCCCATGATGGCTTGCATCTGGAGCTGTCCCACCGCACAGATGCTGCAGTTCCCGGTTTCCACGATGGTGCGTTTCTGCCATAACCATGGCCTGCTGCAAATCAGCAACCGCCCTCAGTGGTGGACCGTTCATGGAGGAGCCAGGCACTATGTGGAAAGGATAGTGGCGCGCATTGCCGACAAGCGCCTGAACACAGCGGTGCATCGCATTGAGTACCTGCAAGAAACGCCCGCTGGCAAGGGCAGGGTGCGCATCCATACCAGCGCCGGCGCCGAGCTGTTCGACAAGGTCATTATTGCCACCCACTCGGACCAGGCTCTGCACATGCTGGCCGCGCCCACGGCGCAAGAGCGGGCAACCCTGGGTGCCATCCGCTACCAGTCCAACAAGGCCGTGCTGCATACCGACGCGTCGGTCTTGCCGTCGCACAAGGCGGCTTGGGCAGCCTGGAACTATGAGCGAGCCGCCGCGCCTGGCCAAGAGGACGCGCAGGTGTGCCTGCACTACCTGCTCAACCGTCTGCAGCCCCTGCCTTGGGAGCAGCCGGTGGTCGTGTCCTTGAACCCGGTGCGCCCGATCGCGCAGGAAGCAACCATCGGCGAGTACGACTACGCCCACCCGGTTTTTGACCTGGCCGCAGTCGCTGCACAAGCCAGCATGCCCGCACTGCAAGGCAAGAACAGCCGCTACTATGCGGGCGCCTGGATGGGCTACGGATTTCACGAAGACGGCCTCAAAACCGGACTGGCCGCCGCGGCAAGCTTGTTGGCAGACCTATGAGCAAGCCCGTACCTCTCATCGGTTTTGGCCAGGTGCGACACAGCCGGCTGCGCCCGCAGCGCCACGCGTTTGCGTATCCCACCTACTTCCTGATGCTGCCGCTGCGCAGCCTGCAAGGGCAGGCGCCACAGCCCGGCCAGTGGCGCATCAACCGCCCGGGCGCATTGAGCTTCTTCGAAACCGACCATGGGGATGGCCGCAGCCCTGAACAAGGCGGGGCCATCGCGTGGCTGGACGAAGTGCTGCAGCGCGAAGGCATCCATGACGCCACCGGCGAAGCATGGCTGCATGCCTACCCGCGCGTGCTGGGCTACACCTTCAAGCCGGTGAGCTTCTGGTATTGCCACCGCGCTGCGGACGACCAGGATGGCGCCCTGCGTGCCATCGTGGTGGAAGTAAACAACACCTTTGGCGAGCGCCACTGCTATGTGCTGGATGCGCCGCGCTACGGGGTCGAGCAGCGCGCCGACAAGGTGTTTCATGTCTCGCCCTTCAATCCGGTGCAGGGCCACTACCGCTTTCGCTTTATGCGCAGCGCACACGGTGGGCAGGCGCGCGCGGTGGCATGCGTCGACTTCTACGACGACGCAAGCATCGACGCAGCCGTGCTGCAAACCAGTGTCAGCGGCACGCTGCAGCCAGTGACCCCCGCTTTGCTGCGCCGCGCCCTGCTGCGCTACCCGGTGATGACGCTGGGCGTGATGCTGCACATCCATACCCAGGCCTTGCGCCTGTGGATGAAGAAGGTTCCGTTTTTTCGTAAGCCGGCCCCGCCGCAAGCCTTTGTCTCACGCTAGTTCCGCCTACAGGAGTCCCCCATGAATGTTGCCACCCGCGCGGCCCAAGGCATCGCATTTCCCGAAGACGCGCCAGCGACTGCCCGCAGCGCATTGCGTCTGCTGCAAAACCTGCGCCACGGCGCGCTCACCCTGCACCTGCCCGATGGTTCGCAGCGCCGTTTTGGCGAGCATCCGCAGCAGCACACCCTGCACACGCCCAGGCATCCCAGCGCCAGCATCACGCTGCACAACTGGAACGTGTTTGGCGCGGCACTCAAGTCCGGCGACATCGGTTTTGCCGAGAGCTATATTGCCGGGGACTGGAGCACACCGAACCTGACCGAATTGCTCAAGGTGTTCTCCGCCAACCGCCAGCAGGTCGACGCCATGATCTTCGGCACATGGTTCGGACGGCTGCTGTACCGCGTCAAACACCTGCTGCACCACAACAGCCGCGCCAACAGCCGCAAGAACATCCACGCCCACTACGACCTGGGCAACGCGTTTTACGGTCTCTGGCTGGATGAGACCATGAACTATTCCAGCGCCTGGTTTGAGGGCGACCTGTCCGGCCCGCTGCCAGAGGCGCAAAACGCCAAAGTGCGCCGCGCGCTGGAGATGGCCGGCGTGAAGCGCAGCGACCGTGTGCTGGAAATCGGCTGCGGCTGGGGCGCGCTGGCCGAGCAGGCGACGCTGAACCTGGGCGCGTCGGTCGTCGGTGTCACCCTCAGCACCGAGCAACTGGCCTACGCCAATGCGCGCATGCAGCGCCTGGGCGTGAGCACCGGCCACGGCAACCGGGCCGACTTGCGGCTGCAGGACTACCGCGACATCAGCGACGCATCGTTTGATGCGATTTGCTCCATCGAGATGGTCGAGGCGGTGGGCCAAGCCTATTGGCCCGCGTACTTTGCCACCATGGGCCGCCTGCTCAAACCCGGTGGGCGAGCCTGCGTTCAAAGCATCGTGATTGACGACGCGCTGTTTGACCGCTATGTGGCGTCCACCGACTTCATCCAGCAGTACATCTTCCCCGGCGGTTGCCTGCCCTGCCCGCGTGAATTCCGTCGTCAGGCCAAGGCGGCTGGGTTGGAGGTGGTCGACGAATTTGCGTTCGGCGCAGATTACGCCGAGACACTGCGCCGCTGGCGTGACACCTTTCTGGCGCGCAAGGCGGAGGTGGCAGCCCTGGGCTTTGATGAGCGCTTTACCCGCATCTGGGAGTTCTACCTGGCCTATTGCGAGGCCGCGTTTGACACCGGTGACATCAACCTGGTGCAGTACACCTTGCAGAAGCCGGCGGTACTTGCGCCATGAAGCGACGCGGCCTGTTCCAACGATCGCTTCTTCTCGCTGCCGTGGTCTGCACCGCGCTGCTGGGTGCGTGCAGCACGCCGCAGGTTCAGGACTACGCGAAAGAAACGCCAGTCCTAGAACTGCGCGACTACTTCAACGGCACGCTGGACGCCTATGGCATCTTCACCGACCGTTCCGGCAAGGTCGTCAAGCGCTTCACGGTGGTGATGAACTGCAGCTGGCAAGGCGACGCCGGCACGCTGGACGAAGCCTTCAGCTACTCGGACGGCAGCAGCCAGCGGCGCATCTGGCGCCTCACGCGCCACGCGAACGGCCGCTACACCGGGCAGGCCGATGACGTGGTGGGCAGTGCCGAGGGTCAGCAAAGCGGCAATGCATTCAACTGGACCTACACGATGGCGCTGCCGGTGGACGGCCGCGTGATCGAGGTTCAGTTTGACGACTGGATGTACCTGATGAACGACAAGGTCATGCTCAACAAGGCTGCCATGCGCAAGTGGGGCGTCGGTCTGGGTGAAGTCACGCTGTCCTTCTCCAAACGGTAAGGGATTGCAATGGCACTGAACCCCCGCATGGTGGACTGGCACGATCGCACCGTGTGGCTGGTGGGCGCGTCCACCGGCATTGGGCGCGCCACCGCGTCGGCCCTGCACGCGCGCGGCGCAACGGTGGTGGTGTCGGCCCGAAACATCGCCGCGCTCAATGCCTTTGTTGAAGCCCACCCCGGCTCCACCGCGCTGCCGCTGGACGTCACCGACGCAGCGGCGCTGCAGGCCGCGGCGCAAACACTGACTGCGCGGGGCCGGCTCGACTGCGTGCTGTACTGCGCCGGCCACTACCACGCCATGAACGCGACCCGCATCGATCTGCCTGACATGCTGCGCCACAACCAGATCAACTACCTGGGCGCACTGAACGTGCTTGATGCAGTGCTGCCCCCCATGCTGGCGCAGACGCCCGATGCGCGCACCGGTCAGCGCGGCCACATCAGCCTGATGGGCAGTGTGGCGGGCTACCGTGGCCTGCCCAACAGTCTGGCCTATGGCCCAACCAAGGCTGCGCTCATCAACCTGGCAGAGACGCTGTACCTCGATCTGCATGCCCACGGCGTGGGTGTATCGCTTGTCAACCCCGGCTTTGTGGACACCCCCTTGACCCGGCAAAACCAGTTCAGAATGCCCGCCATGATCACTTCGGAGCAGGCAGCGCGCGAGATACTGCAGGGCTGGGCGCGCGGCGAGTTTGAAATCCACTTCCCCAAGCGTTTTACGCGCTGGATGAAAGCCCTGCAGCTCTTGCCTTACCCCGCATTTTTTGCGGCCACGCGTCGGCTCCAACAAACCTAGAAACTCCATGAACACCGCTGTAGACCGCATCGTCAACGCCTTCCAGACACTCACCCCGGCCGGGGTGGAAACGCTGGACACAATCTACGCGCCCAATGCCCGTTTCAAGGACCCGTTCAACGATGTGCGCGGGCTGGCCGAGATTGCGCGTATTTTTCGCCACATGTATGTGAATCTGGAGAACCCTCGCTTCATCATTACCGAGCGCATCGAGCAGGATGCGCAGTGCTTCCTGACCTGGGAGTTTCACTTTGCGTTCAGGCGTTTCAGGCAGGGACAGCCGCAGTGCATTCTGGGCGGATCGCATCTGATGCTCAACGATGAAGGGCGCATCACCCTGCACCGCGACTACTGGGATGCGGCTGAAGAGCTATATGAAAAGCTGCCGCTGATCGGCGGCCTGATGCGATGGTTGAAAAAGCGCAGCAACTCGTGACGCCCAGTGCAGCAACCGTGGATCCGGCCGCCGGGTGTTCCATAGCCTGAAAGCATGGAGGCTTTGGCTGGCAATCAGTGCGAATCCGTAAGGCGCTCAGTTTTTGGGACCACCAGCGTGAGCCAAAGCATTCCCAACAGACCAGCAGACACAGAGGCGACCAGAATGGCCATCTTTGATGCATTGATGATGTCCGGTTGATTGCTGAATGCCAGGTTGGTAATGAAGATCGACATGGTGAAACCGATGCCGGCCAACAAGCCCAGACCTATGAGGTGGCGCCAGGTCAGGTCCGCAGGCAGGCGGCACAGGCCTGTTGCGACGGCAAGGTAACTCAGCAACACGATGCCAACCGGTTTGCCAAGGACCAGTCCGGCAATGATGCCCAGGCTGTTGGCCTCGCCAAGGCTTTGCTGCCACTGCGGATTAAACACAACGCCTGTGTTGGCCAGTGCAAAGAGGGGCAGGATGAAAAATGCCACCGGCTTGTGCAGCAGGTGTTCCAGGCGGTGCGAGGGTGATTCCTCCTGTTCTGCTTTTGGCGCGAACGGAATTGCAAAGGCAAGCAACACGCCGGCGATGGTTGCGTGCACACCCGACTTGACCATCAAGAACCACATGAGCGCACCGCCCAGCAGATACGGCGTCAGTGCAGTGATCCGCAACACCCGGTTGAAGCACACCAGCACTCCCAACACGGCCAATGCGCCCAGCAGATAGCCCAGCGAAAACCGGGTGGAGTAGAACACTGCAATCACAATGATGGCGCCCAGGTCGTCCATTACTGCGGTGGCGGTCATAAAGACTTTGAGCATCGGCGGTACCCGGCTGCCCAACAGTGCCAGCGCACCGATGGCAAAGGCAATATCCGTCGCCATGGGAATGCCGCTACCCGCCTGCGTGGAGGTGCCGGAATTCAATGCAAAGTGCAAACCAGCAGGCACGATGATGCCGCCGCATGCCGCCACGATGGGGAGCAGCGCGTTCTTGAAGCTGGAAAGCTCGCCCACATACAACTCGCGCTCCAGTTCCAGGCCGATCAGCAGGAAGAACACCGCCATCAAGGCATCGTTCACCCAATGCTCCAGACTCATTGAGAAAACCTGTTGCTGCCAGAAGTGCAGGTAGCTTGGGCCCCAGTCAGAGTTGGCAATAAAAAGGCAGACCAGCGTGCATGCCATCAGCACCAGTGCGCTGGACTTCTCGGACTCGATGAAGTTGGCGAATGTTTTGGAAAGCATGTCTACTGCGGGTCCGTCGTGTCTGTGCTCGGTCGTTTTCCGAGCATCACGGCGTACAGCGACTGTACCGGTCGGGCAGAAAACCCCATGATCAACACAGCGCACCCTCTGCAACGCCATACTGCAGAGGCAGACTGGCCAGCACGGCGGCAGCTAGGTCATCAACCCGTCAACTATTGCGGCTCAATCTTCGCATCCCGAATCGCCTTGGCCCACTTGGCTGTTTCGAGACGGCTGCGCTGCGCCAGGGCTTCGGGTGTGCCTGGTTCGACCAGGAAACCGATGGAGGCAAACTTTTCCTGAATCTCCTTGCTCTGTGCTGCCGCATTGATCGCGTGGTTAAGCTTGGTGATGATCTCGGGTGAGGTTCCTGCCGGCGCAAACATGGCGAAGTAGGCAATCAGCTCGTAGTCCTTCAGGCCCAAAGCCTCGTTGACCGAGGGCAGCTCCGGAATCGCTGGCGAGCGCTTGGTCGAGGTCACGGCAAGCCCGCGAATCTTGCCGCCTTTGACCTGCGGCAGCATGACCGCAAAGTCGGCGCTGAACATCATCACCTGGCCACCGATCAAGTCGGTCATTGCCGCCGGACCGCTCTTGTAGGGCACGTTGGTCATCTGGATACCGGCCATACCCGCCATCATTTCAGAAGACACCAGTTGTGAGGTGCTGGCGCTGGCAAAGGTCACGAAAGTCGGCTTGGCCTTGGCCAGGTCGACAAACTCGCGCAGGGTCTTGGCCGGTACGTCGTTGTTGACGGCCACGATCAGTGGCACCGAGCCCATGTATCCCAGCGGCGCAAACGCCGTGTCCTGGTCGTAGGGCAATTTCTTCATCAGGCTCTTGAGAGCCGCGTTCGTGCTGTTGGTTCCGATCAGGATCGTGTAGCCATCCGGTGCGGCCTTGGCCACCGCATCGGCGCCCAGCATGCCGTTCACACCGGCCTTGTTTTCCACCACGATGGTCTGCCCCAGTGTCTCCGCCATCTTGGCCGCGAAGGCGCGACCAATCTGGTCCGTCGCGCTGCCTGCAGCAAAGGGCACGATCGCCTTGATGGGCTTGTTCGGATAGCCCTGAGCCAGCACGCTGAGCGAGAAACTGGCCAGCGCCAGCAAGAGAACGGATTTGCACTTCATGGGAGACTTTCCTGTGAAAACGGTTGATCGAACGAATCGATGGACATAGTGAGAATAGCCGAACTCAGGCATTTGCCATGCGCGTCCAGCGCCAGCGATCGGGTCACTCCTCCGCCCAGCGCGTCGTGCAGCACAAAGTTCAAAGCACCGAGCTGCGGCACCACAAAGCGTTCCACCCTGCCCTTGACGATGCCGGCGTAGTGCGCGCGCACACGCTCGGCGGTGATCGACTTCTCTATCGCCGGGAAGTCCTTCAGCTCGTAGGCAATCACTGAAATGGTGGACCGGTTTCCCTTGTCTCCGGCACGGGAGTGGGCAATGTCTCGCAGCAGCATTCAGAGTTCCAACATAACAATTGTGGTTTGGACCATGTCACGCGGGATCAGCGTGGAGGCAGCGGCGATCACCTCTCGCACCGACTTGGTGGCACCCCCGCTGGCGCCAGGACCGTTCAGGTACATGGCCTCTACTTCATTCGCTACGCGCTCGGCCTCTTTTCTGCTGGCCACGCGCATGGCGACCCGGACCCGGACTTCAGCGGGTTCGTGCCCAGTGACGTGGGCTGGACCCAGAATCGAATTGACGCCGATGAGTTCATAGCGGCTGTCCAGCGCGGCGATGTCCGAACTCTCCAGGCGCTGGCGCAGCACGTCCAGTGCCAGTTCACCCCGCGCCTGTGCGCCGGGCCCGGCGTAGGAAATCTGCCCTTCACCGATGAAGCCGTCACGGTGTCCCACGGTCACCTTCAGGGTGGGTGGTCGTGGATGACCGCTGGCGCCTGCTACCAGAACGCGATCCGGCCCGACCTCGGTCAGGGTGACATTTGAAAAATCAGCCACCACGTCGGGCTGCAGATAACTGGCGGGGTTTTCTATTTCGTACAGGAGCTGGGCTGCGCAGGTGGCGCGGGTCACGCAGCCGCCAGACCCATCCACCTTGGTGATGATGGCGCGCCCATCTTCCGAGACC
>Ga0194052_1001817_pt1 | contig 12079 bp, 11 predicted proteins | sample SepL226m_MetaG_FD_160117 | JGI IMG/M metagenome (GOLD analysis project Ga0194052, IMG submission 160117) | Anoxic zone freshwater microbial communities from boreal shield lake in IISD Experimental Lakes Area, Ontario, Canada - Sep2016-L227-6m | ecosystem: Environmental > Aquatic > Freshwater >... | reverse complement strand
GGGGTGGCTATGGCGGTCAACAGGCCCTGGCCGCGAACCTGTTCGAGTTCGGCGCTTCGTGGGCTGGCCTCATCGCCCATGAAGACTTGCGATCTGCCGAGTTTCTGGCCACGCGGTCCGAAGTGGACCCGAAGCGAGTGGCAGCCATGGGACTATCGGTGGGGGGCTACCGGACGTGGCAAACCGCCGCTCTCTCGGATCGCATCGCCGTCGGGGTGTCGGTCTGTTGGATGGCCACACGCAAGGGTCTCATGGTGCCGGGGAACAACCAGACCACTGGCCAATCAGCCTACACGATGACCCACCCGGGTCTGAGCAGCGAACTGGACTATCCCGATGTGGCGGGTATCGCGTGTCCGAAGCCGATGATGTTCCTCTGCGGCCGGCGCGATGGCCTTTTCCCAACCAAGACCATTGAAGAGGCCTTTGGAAAGCTGCGTGCGATCTGGGATTCGCAGAAGGCTTCTGACCGCCTGGTCACGCGGCTCTACGATGCGCCGCATGAATTCAACCGGGAAATGCAAGACGATGCCTTCAACTGGCTGGATGGGCAGTTGGGCCTGGGGAAATGACATGGTTGCCAGGCATCCAGCTTGACGCGGTTAATCAAACCGACCGGTTCCAGTCACGGGCCAGGCTTTGACTTTTCGGCATGGTAAGCCGGGTTTGGCTCCGGCAACTGCGCTCCCACCTCTTTCCACCAATCGTGCAGGCGGGCGCGGAGTTGGGCGGCGCGCTCAGGCTGCCGGGCCGCAAGGTCATCGTGCTCTCCGGGATCGTCGCGCAGGCTGTAGAGTTCGACGTGGCGGTCCTGGAAGTATTCCAGCAACTTCCAGTCCCCGAAGCGGATGGCGCTGACTGGAGTTGTGGTGGGGTAATAGTGGGGGTAATGGAAAAAGAGCGCATCGCGCTGGAGCTGAGACTGGGGCTGTCTAAGCAACGGCACCAGGCTCAGGCCATCCAGCGGCTTGCCGGGCGCCGGTTGGCTGGAGCCGCCGAGGCCGCACAGCTCGATAATCGTGGGGAAAAAATCCGTGCATATCACCGGCTCGTTGCAAGTGGCACCCGGGGGTGTGACACCCGGCAGGCGAACGATGAGCGGGACGCGTATGCCGCCCTCGTAGAGAGCGCCTTTGCCCGACCGCAATGGGAAATTATCGGTAACCTGCAAGCCACGGTTTGTGTTTATGTAGCCTCCGTTATCGGAAGCGAAAATGACCAGCGTACGATCCGCCAGCCCTCGCTGATCAATTCCGGCCAGGACGCGGCCCACATTCTCGTCGAGGGTTTGGACCATTGCGGCATATCCGGGGTTCTGATGGTGGAGGCCGGGTTTGAGCTTGCTTCGGTAATGCTCCACCAATTGGGCCTTTCCCTCGATGGGCGTGTGCGGACAATGATACCACAGGTTGAGAAAGAACGGGCGTTCCCCCGCCTGATTCATCAGCTTCAGCGCCTCGTCTGTGAGTCGGTCGGTGAGGTAATCCCCGGCCTTGCCCAGGCCCAGCCCGGGCACATAACGGAACTCGCCGGAGCTGCCTGACGGGCCGCTAAATGGATAAAAGTAGGTGGCGGGCGCGCCCCAATGGGTGCCGCCGATGTTCAGATCGAAGCCTTGCGTTTCGGGCGAATGCGCAGCGTCGCCCAAGTGCCACTTGCCCACGTGGAACGTGAGATAGCCCGCTCCTTTCAGAACTTCGGCCACGGTCACCTCGCTGGCTGGCAAATCGGCAATGGCTGCGGGCGGCACAAGCTGGCGGTCATGCGGGGCTTCGAGCGCGCCCTCACGCCAGATTGTGTAGTGCAAGCGCGCAGCATGCCGGCCGGTGAGAATCGAGGCCCGCGTGGGCGAGCAGACCGGCATGGCATAGGACTGGGTGAACCGCACACCCTCCCGTGCCAATCGGTCGAGATTCGGCGTTTCGTGCAGGTCGCCTCCATAACAGCCCAGGTCGCTCCAACCCAGATCGTCGGCGAGGATGAACACGACGTTGGGAGGGCGCGAGGCGGCGAAAGCCACTTGGGACAACAGAATCACCAAAGCCGACAGAAGACTCAAGTGACGAAAGCTCTTCATCGTCCGTTGAACGAGCCCGGGTAGCACCAGAGGCTGTTCCTGACTGGATCGGCCACAAGTTGATAGTATTTTGCCCATTTGATGAATTCCACATGCCCGTCCATGATACCAAGGATTGCCCCGATTCCATGACGTTTGGTAAGCCCCTCGCTCGGGTCGCTGCAGCCGTCGTTGAAGTAATCTTGATTCTCGTTGAGATACATCAGGTGCGCCAGGAGTATCTGCTTCTGATTATTCATGCATTGCGCCCGCAGGGCCTTTTCCTTGGCCTTGGAAAGCGCCGGCAGCAGCAGGGCCGCCAAGATGGCGATGATGGCGATTACGACCAGCAGTTCAATGAGAGTAAAGGCTCGGCGCGCGCGTGCAAAACACAATTCATGCCTCATGAATTTCATCTGTTAAGTTCTAGCGCTAATCTATCAGACTGACAAGAAATTGCTTATGACGCTGCGCGGGTCAACTGGGGGCGTAATGTATTGTGATGCTCCTGGTGCAGTTTAGGGCACACCTTGGTTCGGCGCGGGGCTTGCTGCCCAGTGGATGGACACGACATCGACCCCGGCATTGCAGGGCTGGGCGCTAGCAGTAGATTTCGCGGCGGTGCCCCACCTTGACCACCAACACCAGCAACTCATTATCCTGAATTTGATAAACGATACGGTAGTTGCCCACTCGAATGCGCCACAGGAATTCTTCGCCGGACAGCTTGATACAACCGGGCGGGCGTGGGTCATGGCGCAACGCTTGAATGGCTGGATCAAGGCGGTGTTGAACATCCGCAGACAGGTTGCGGAGCATGCGCTGCGCACGGGATGCGAACTCGATCCGATACATCAGCGGTCCAATCCCAATTCCCGCCGCAGTTGATCGTACGGAATCGTAGCTGGCAAGTTATCGTCGCTGCTGTTGCTAAATCCAGCCTTGGCGCCTGTAGAAGAAGCGGAGCTTGCGGCTCTTACTTCGGCCAATACCTCGCGCGCGTCCTTCAGATCGAGAGCATCCTCTAAGGCCTCAAGCTCAGCCAGATCTTCAATGAGGGACAAGACCTTGTGCGCACTTTCCTCGGAGAGGTTCTTTAGTTTGGTCACGGCCTCTATGACATCGGTTGAACTCATAAAAGAAGTATGTCCCCAAACAGGCCGTGGTCAAGGCTTGCGGCGTCGAAAGAATCCCCGCCCATGGCGAGCCAACTCTCGGCATGATTCCGCGAAACCTCAGCCGCCCTTGCGGTGGTCCCGTTCGAACCCATCAAGTTCCACGACCCGCCCGGTTCGTCGCGCTTCTTCGGCGGCGAACGCGATCAAGTGGCTATGGACTGTTGACTCGATGCCTGCCTCCAACGGGGCTCCCGGGGGCTTGGTCATCTCGTGGTACAGCGCGTTGATCAGCCCCGCGTCGCCGCCGCCGTGCAATTCATAGCCCCCGTCATCGGCCTGCACGGTGTAGCGCACCGGCTCTCCTTCGTGCGGCAGCAGGATGAGGTGCGCGCCGAAATGTTTATGGTAACTTTCGCCCCCTTTTAATACGGCCTTCGTTCCACAAATCTCGATGTGCCGTCCCGTGGCGAAGGCGGTCATGGTGAACGTGCCAGTGACGCCGGTCTCGAACTCCATCGCCAGAACCTGCCGGTCCACTGCGTCGTTGTCGCACCGATACACGCATCGGCCCCACGGACTGGTGCGCAACCAGGCCATCACCTCCTCAGGGGAGGCGTCCTGGGCTCGGTCGTACACCATGCCCAGCCAGGGAACCCGCATGTCGCCACTGTAGCGCAGGGCGTTGTAGGGGCAGGTGTCACCCACCGGACATCCATCAGTGCAGCGGGCGGGCACGCCGGCGGGCGCGCGATCTAACCGGAAAAACTCCACTGAGCCGAAACTTGCAATCCGGGTGCAGCGACGCCCGGCCAACCAGTGAACAATGTCCGTATCGTGGCAGCACTTCGAGAGAATCATGGGCGAACTCTGGCCGACAACCGACCAGTGGCCACGAACAAACGAATGGGCTTGGTGCCACGGATTAACCCCTTCGCTGGCCTGGATGGAGACAACCTCGCCGAGGGCGCCAGAATCCAGAAGTTCCTTTACCTTGCGGTAAAAGGCGGCGAAGCGCAGGACGAAGCACACCATCACTCGCCGACCGTAGTGCCGCGCCAGCCGTTCGGTTTCAAGCACCTGTTCCAACCGGGTCGCAATCGGCTTCTCGAGCAAGACATCGTAGCCCAGCCGCAAGGCTCCCTGGCAATGGTCGAAGTGGACGTTGTCCTGCGTGGCGACGATCATCACGTCGGCGAGTTTTCCAGCCGACAAGATCGCCTCTGCACCCGGGAATCCCTGGAAGGCAGGGTTGCCCGACGTGCGGCGGATTTTCTCAACGCGTTCCGGCACCGGGTCCGCAGCGGCAACAATCTGGAAGCGGTCGGGATGGCGCGCAGCCAGTTGGGTGTAAGTTTGTGCGCGGGCACCGCAGCCGATGCACGCAAGTCTGATGGTTTTTTGTGGTGTCATAAGTATAGCTTTATTACGTTTACGTTCATTTAGCGATGGGCTGTCGGGAGCATCTCCGTGGCTTTAATCAGGGACACGACACTGTTGCGACCATCCGCTTCTCGAGTATGTCGGACCGATCATCATAGCACAGCTTCAATTCCAGGGCGCTTTCCCGCCGAGCACCCGATAGCGTGAGTAAACCCGCAAGGCGGCCGCCAAGCGAGTCAAAAAGCGAAGTTACCTTCAGCGATTTGATCACAATAAGTTCACATTTTCAAGTAAGGCCATCTTCCATCCGACCAATAATGCTTGAAACTTAGTATCTGATGTCCTATTTTTCACGCATGACATCCGTTAACCGAAAGTCCTATCGCCAGCAAATCCAGGACTCTCTGGCTCGTTTCCGTGTGACTGCCCTGCTTGGCCCCCGCCAGTGCGGCAAGACCACTTTGGCCAGGTCCCTCGTCACCGAGTCGCAGTCCTATTTTGACCTCGAAGACCCTGTAGATCTAGCCCGCCTGGAAGCGCCCCGGCAAACGCTCGGCAAACTCACGGGTCTGGTCGTCATTGACGAGATTCAACGCCGCCCTGACCTGTTCCCGCTGCTGCGTGTGCTGGCCGATCGCCCCGGTACCCCAGCCCGTTTTCTCATACTGGGCAGCGCCTCGCCCGACCTGGTCAAAGGCGTGTCTGAGTCGCTGGCGGGACGAATCAGTTTCGTTGACCTCAGTGGCTTCGATGGCACCGAGGTCGGCTTCGAACATTTGGACACCCTTTGGCTGCGGGGCGGGTTCCCGGAGTCATTTCTGAGTAGCTCCGATGACGCCAGCTTCCACTGGCGCCAGCAATTCATTCGCACTTTCCTGACCCGTGACATTCCGCAACTAGGCATTGCCATCCCTGCCGAGCAACTGCGTCGGTTCTGGCTCATGATTGCCCACTATCACGGACAGAACTGGAATGCCTCGGAAATCGCCGGCTCCCTCGGCATCAACTACAAGACCGCCCAGCACTACCTCGACATCCTAATCGGCGCCTTCATGATCCGATCTTTGTCGTCCTGGACGGAAAACCTCGGCAAGCGCGTGCGCAAGGCGCCCAAAATCTATTTTCGCGACAGTGGCCTCTTCCACGGCCTGCAAAACATCCGTTCCATGCCTGAGCTCCAGGCGCACCCCAAGCTCAGGGCGTCGTGGGAGGGGTTGGCGCTCGACCACGTGTTGCGCGTCCTGCGCGCTGAGCCGGGCGAGGCCTTCTACTGGGGCACCCACGGCGGCGCGGAATTGGATTTGATGCTCGTTCGCGGTGGCCAGCGCTGGGGCTTCGAGTTCAAATTCGGAGACGCGCCGCGCACCACCAAGTCCATGCGCGCGGCGCTGGACGATCTAAAACTTCAACGTCTCTTCGTCATCTATCCGGGGGAGAAGGACTACGCCCTGGACGACCGCATTGAAGTGCTGGCGTTGCCGGGCGTTGAGAAACTGGCCGCATCGCTCCACACCTGAGACCTGCAACTCCGGGTTCCTTAGCTTTCCTTCCACGCAATCAGCTCACCGGAACTTGACGTTGCGGGTGTGCTTGCCAAGACGGAACCCCGCCTCTTCAAGATTGGTAATCCGCCGGTCGCCGAGGAAGAACCCGTCCACTGTGATGTCGGAGATAGGATGCTCCTCGTCGTAGCCGTAGAGGGAGGAGGAGGGCATACGATCGGCGTAGATGCGGATGTTGCGCAGCTTGATGTCATAGACATAGCCGCGACGTTCGAGTCCGTTCGAGTATTCCGGGTGTTTTTGTATGTTGAAACAGACCGCCAAGGGCATGTATGTGCTCCTCGGGTCAACAACAAACGGGGTCTCGTCGTTCTTCTGCATGGCGGGACGCTGGCTGACGGAATCGTATTCGATGCGGATGTCATCAAAAAGGACATCATGCACCCTGCCATAATCAACATTCATGATGTCGATGGCGGGATGGGTTGCGTGGATGACATCGCAGTCGCGGAAAGTAATCCGGCGCAGATGCTCGGCGCTTGTTTCGGCGCCGATCTCGAGCGCTTTCCCCCAATCATTCCATACGACGCAGTTCTCAAACAGAATGTCCTCGCAGGTGTCGTAGCGATACCCGGGGTGGCCCTTCGCGCAGAGCGAATCGTCGTAAGTGCGCACGAAGCAGTCGGCGACGCGTGCGTTGCGGCAGTTGTGAAAGTCTATGCCATCGGTGTTGTAACGCCAGCAGCCGATGATCTTGCAGTTTTTGACCGAAATATTGCTGCAGCCGAAGCAGGCGATGTTGTAGCACAACGAGTCGCGGATGGTGATGCCCTCGATCTCGATGTCGCTGGAATTAATGAGGTGAATCGTGTGCTCGCGACGGCTGTTGCGGACATCGACAGACCCGTCTCCGAGCTGGTCAACTTTGCGGAGTATCTCCTCGACGTTCTCGCTGTTGTCGAGGATGCCGCGGCCGAGAATCCGAACGCGATGAACGCCGTCCCCGTGGATGCAGCCGTAAACCACGGCTCCCTCATCAATATAGACCGTCTCATCGTCCTTCAGGTGCAGGATGCCGATGCGATGGACCCCCGCGCCGAAATAGCGAACCCCTCGCGCATCGGGCGAGACGCTGTAGTTCATGGGCGGATCGAGGAAGAGATGCAGCGCGTTGTGGAGACCGTCAAGCTCGACCGAGTAACCGCCGGCCCGGGGAAGGGTGAAGGTGATTGTGCCGTCCTTTACCGTCGGAGTGATCTTTGCCGACAGCGGCCGAACCGTGCAAACCGAAAAGGCGCGGGCGGGGGTGTATCGAAAGGTAATCGGTCCCTTCGCCGCCAGACGCGCAAAATAGGCGACCTCGCGCTGGTCGGTTGTGCGCTGATGACCTGGCCAGCGTCTGTTATAGGGATAGGCGGAAACATAGCATAACGAGACGGGCAGCGGCAGCCCGCCCGCGGTAATGGAGATGGGAGCGGCAACCTCGCCTTGAGGAAGCTGATAGATCTTCATGGACAAGGCGCTCTGGCTTGCGGCCGGAACACCCGCTTTAGGCAGTTCGAGGTCAATCCACCGGTTTGACGGCCAGTTGAAGTCGATAGGATGCTGGTAATTGGTCCAATTCTGGCAGATACGAAGCTGGGTGCCCATCTCAACAGGAACCAGTTCCTTCTGGCGGTCCAGTTGGATGGTGGTTTTTGGAGGCAGGCGGGAGAGGTCGTTGGTGCGCAATTGGGCGATGAGGTCACGGGCGCGCAGCCCCCAGGGGGTTGGGCGAAACTCGTCATCGAGCACCGCGCTGCGGTCGGCGCCCGGGGTATCGGCCTCGTTGGGTTCGTGAGGATACTGCAGGTACCAATTCATCCATCCGCTGACATGGCCAACCGTCCCGAGCACCATTTTTGCCTGGCCTTCGGCGACCCGCTGCGCGTTGGACGATGCGAAGGTGAACTCCTCGACGATCAGCGGCAAGCGGGCGCGCGCATTGCAGAGCCGGGCCTGCAGAATGGAATCGTGGAGGACATCTTCGATGGTCTGGCCGCGCTTGAGTTCTGACTCGCTGCGGTTGTCGTGCGTGACGAGATAGTCCACCATGTCCGACTGTTCGGGCACCTCGAACCCGGTGAAAATGCGGGCGGCCCCCTCCCAAAGCCCGATTGCTCGGATGGCATGGTTGCTGATGGTGACCATGTGGCGCGGGTCAGCCGCGCGTATGGCTGCGAGCTGCGGCTTGAAGTACCGGCGCGATGCCCACTCGCGGAAATTCTGGTAGTCCAGGATTTTGGCGGCCGGATCGGCGTAGCGCCTGGCCTTGGTGTCATAGGTGAAGTCAACGATCGAAACGACATGAAAATCGTTATAAGCGGTTCCGTAAGCCCGGTTGAGTTCGGCAATGGACCCGTAGCGTGCCTGTAGGAATGCGCGCCAGTAAAACAGGCCGGGCTCCGTCTCCAGGCGTCCGGACTGTTTGGTGGGCGGTGTCCAGGTAAGGTTGCCGGCGGGGAAAGTCCATTCCACGGTCGGGGAGTAGCTGAAGATGGCGGGATTGTCGCGCAGACGCGCGCCAAGCTGCTTCCAGAAGCGCGTGAGCACATCGAGCGAGTCGATGCCCGGATCTGTGCGCCACGGCTGACGCCCGAAATATTCTCCGCCCTCGTGCCACCATTTGATGTCATTCCCGCCCCAGCAGGCCAGGCAGACGACCACCCGGATCTGGTGGCGATGGGCCAGGCGCAGGAAATCTTCCAGGTTGTCCAAATAGCCGGGCGCGATGCGGGCCTCACCGGGAACCTGGGGATCCGGAAGCACCTGCGCAATCGGGAGAAACACTTTGACCGTGTTGAACCTCAGCCCTTCCAGCGCCGCCAGCACGCGCTCATAGCGTTCTCGATCATAGATACCTGGCCCGAACAGGTTCAGGTAGCGTTTCTCATTCAGCACAAAGTTGACGCCGAATGGGACGAAGGGAGTTTTCGACACGCTGGTTTCAAAACCCCACCGGTCGGCTGTGGTCCGCATGATTTCATCGTTGGGCTCCGCCAGGACGGAGAGCGCCATCAATGAGACAGCGAACGAAAGCGCGTGGATGGTTATCTTCATTCAGCGGCATTCCCGGGGGCAACAGGCGTGCCCAACCTGACGCGCGTTTAGTGAGGTGCGGATTCTTTGCGCTCCTTGCGTTGCAGATCCCGCAAAGGCCGAAAGCCGATCAGGATTATTCCATCGTCGGCCACCAGCTTCTTCATCTCTTCATCATGGGTGAATGTCTCGAATTCCTGCGAGCGGGTTGACCACGAGCCGGTGATGGCCTTGAGTTCCTCGGTCGGTTGCCCGGCATGGATGTAGAGTTCGGTCACCCCGGGCTTGAGCTTCTTCACTACATCGAGCCAAAAACTCTTCACATTCTTCGGTTCATCTTTCAGCTCTTCGTACACAAAGTAGTCCGGTGAAAGGATGCCTTTGGCTGCAAACGCGTCCCGCAACTGCGGAGCACCGAATCGGATCAGCGTCTCGCGAGACGCCATCCGCACAGGAAGATCAAACTCAGCCGCGAGCTGCAAATAGGATATCACGAAACCAGGGTTAAGCTGGAGCGTGCCCATGTGCGAGTCCAGATGGGTGACATCCACGCCCGCCGTCAGGGCGCGCTGGATCTGGGCGCGCCCTTCAATCAAGGCTTCCTCGGCGGTGGCGTGGGCATAGACGTCCGGCACCTCACGCCAAAAATACCCTTCCTGGTCCACTAAACCCGGAACCTTATCGCGGCCGGCCACAGGGCCCCAGCGGTATTTGCCCCACTCGGAAGTATGGCTAAGATGAACGCCAAAGTCCTTATCCGGGTGAGCCTTGGCATAGCTCGCGATTTCTGGGAACCAAGGACACGGCACCATGATGGTGGAGGAACGCATCAGTCCGGTTTCGAGACAGTCAATGCTGGCCAGATTGGCCGTGTGACACATCCCGGCATCATCGCCGTTCACGATCAGCAGTTTGTCGGTGGCCTTGTAGCCCAGTCGTTCGGCCAGCGAACGCGCTTCGCTGCCGAATCCGTTGAGACTGCAGACGAGCAGACCCACCGCGGCAAGCACAGTTTGTTGGAGTCGAAATTGATTCAGTTGCATGTGTCATCTTAAGTTCCGGGGAATCCATAATCAAGACCGCGCTTTTCACATTGCCGGGGAGCAGGGTGGTTTCAAGAAATCGTAGCCGCCGACGGCAGTCGGCGCTAACACTCCGATAATCGAGGAAAAGTGCGCCGACTGCCGTCGGCGGCTACGATTTTGCAGGTTCTTGAATCCGCCCTGGCCGGGGATGCCCGGGGCGTCGGCTTGCCGCCTCGCTGTGTGTGCCGCCATCGTTTCCAATGAGTGCTACGTGCAGGCTGGGGCGGAACCTGCTACAATACCAGTTATGAATCCGATTCATCGTCTTGAAATCATAGTGCCCGCGGAGGTGTTGGACAGGAACCGGCATGTGAACAATGTCGCCTACGTGCAATGGATGCAGGATGCGGCTATTCAACATTCCGCTGCCACTGGCTGCACCCGGATGACGGAGGCGATTGGCGCAACCTGGGTCGCCCGCATGCACCGCATTGAATATCTCAGCCCCGCTTTTGCCGGCGAAGCCATCACCGTTCTCACCTGGGTCGCTGACTTCCGGAAAGTGCGGTCGCTGCGCCGATACAAGTTCATCCGGGCTGCAGACCAAAAAACCCTGGCGCACGGGGAAACCGATTGGGTGTTGGTCGATGCCGCAACCGGGCGTCCCCGCGCAATTCCGAGTGAGATGGCGAACCTGTTTGAGATGGTTCCCGACGAACCGCATAACGCCCCCCGCAAACCGCCCGCGTCAGGTCGCAAATGACCCGTGTTAGGATTTCACCATCCTCATCCCGGAGGGATGGCCGAAAATAGCCCAACGTTTCAACACGTTGGGTGCGCGGGTTTAGAGGTGCATAAGTCCCGACAGGGACGGCTGAACCCCTGCGAGATCGGTCAGTCGTCCCTCCGGGACTTATCGTGCTGCGGGCACTGGTTCCCAACGTTGAAAACATTGGGCTATTATCGCATGTCCCTACGGGACAAAGGCTTGGATCGGTTTCTCGGGTATTCTCTGGGATCAAATCCCAACGAGGCATTGGACAAGAATGTCCGCGCTCCTTTCGCACGACTGCGCACGGTGGCGGACAGAAATGTCCGCGCTCCTTTCGCACGACTGCGCACGGTGGCGGACAGAAATGTCCGCGCTCCTTTCGCACGACTGCGCACGGTGGCGGACAGAAATGTCCGCGCTCCTTTCGCGCAACTGCGCACGGTGGTGGACAAGAATGTCCTGTGCGAGGCCATTGCCGTAGGGAACGACGGAAAGAGCGGTGGTTCTGCAATCCCAGCGGGATTGTGTCCTCCAGCCCAGCAACCGAGTCCGCGAGGCTACTCTGGGTTGGCGTCCGTGCGATTTTCAACCCCAACGGGGTTGTGTCCCCACTCCGCCATCGGGCCATAACCCCGTTGGGGTTGGCCGACACCACCCGCTCTTCTGACCCACACCTGAACAGTTCTGGAATTTGGTTTCTTGCTTCGCGCCCGATTGACGCGACGCGCGATCAAGAGCAGGAATGGGTCGATTCCGGCTTTTTCCGGGAGTTCAGCGACGGTGAAGCGATAGGTGCATTGGCCGACTTTCATCAAGAAACGTTCGCGGTAAAGGGTTCTGCCGTATTGCTGGCCTTTTTCGGGTTTGGCAAATGCGCCGATCTCAATCCAATCGCTGACCGGGACTAATTGATCCCATCCTGGCGTCAGCGGTACATGCGGTAAAAGCGGGAGAGCTGGTTCGCGGCGTCGGGGTCGGAGAACTCCAGGATGCCATTGGTGCGGACCATTGCGCCCAGAGTTGCCCAGTTGCTCCAGTTGGTCGTCGCTTGCATGAAGTAGCTCCAGTTGGTTTCGCCGTTGCCGCACAGCCGAAACGAGCGTTTAGCGTTGAAGCCAGCGGGGAGAATCGTGTTCAGGGCCGGGGCG
>Ga0194052_1001815_pt1 | contig 12085 bp, 10 predicted proteins | sample SepL226m_MetaG_FD_160117 | JGI IMG/M metagenome (GOLD analysis project Ga0194052, IMG submission 160117) | Anoxic zone freshwater microbial communities from boreal shield lake in IISD Experimental Lakes Area, Ontario, Canada - Sep2016-L227-6m | ecosystem: Environmental > Aquatic > Freshwater >... | reverse complement strand
AGCGTGAATAAGTTTTCTACCAGCAACTGCTTCTTTTAAAACTGCACCGAAGTTTACTCTAGCTTTATATAAATTTCGAGCGGAATGATATAAATTTTGTGTATCAATAAAAATTCCAACTCTTTGTTCTTTATGTTTTATTACTGTCATATAAATTATTAAATTAATATTATTAAAATTCGACCGATTAAAGTATAGCATACACATTACGAAATATTCTCGAGGGAACCCTTGGGAAGCGCGACGGCGCTGGACAGAGAAAATTTTCAGCAGAAAATTTTTGTGGTGAGTCCGAGAATATTTCGTAATGTGTATCAAATACAAAATCCCCTTTCGGGGATTTTGATAGTTTTAATTATTTAAGATCCATTTTTTTAACTAATGCGTCGTATCTTGTCTTATCTTTTCTTTCTAGATACTTCAGATGAGTTCGGCGATCTGCAACCATCTTAATCAAACCTCTTCGGGAATGATTATCTTTTTTATGCTTTTTTAAATGCTTTGCAAGCTCATTGATTTGAGTAGACAAAATAGCCACTTGAACCTCAGGACTGCCTGTGTCTTTATCGTGAACTTGATTTTTCTTAATAACTGCTTGTTTTTTCTTTGTTGCTAACATGCATATATACTAGCATATACTCACAAAAATTGCAAGACCTTATAAAAACAGCCCCGGCGTATGCCGGGGCTGTTTCTTTTTTCTATTTTTTAGATCTTAAGCAAAAGTCACTCTAGTCATTCGGTATCGCAAGTATGCAAGTCCTGCTAAACCAAGGAAGATCCAAGCGAGCAATGTTCCAGATGTATAGATATTTGCCATATCCCATAGACTCATCCAATTAAATGATATCGTTCCATTTACAACAGAAACATCATCTAATAAATTTTGGTCTTGCTGTTGTACATCTTGTAGACTTACTCCAGCGTCCAATAATTTTTTATTGATAGGGGCTACAGCATTTTGGAAATCAGTATTTTCTGTATCTATTTGTGCTTGAAGAGCATCTTGCTGTGTACTGATTTGTGCAAGTCTGGCAGTGATCTGAGCCTTGCGAGCGACAGTCGCTGTCGGGAATTCTGCATTGAGTGCAGCTGTCTCAGTATCGAGTGTATCAATTCCAATATTGTATTCATCGATAGTTTCATTGTGATCTTTAACTAATTTAGATTTTTGAGTTTTCAAATCTGTAATATTTTTCTCCACCTCTGTTTGTTGTTTTTCTATAACTTGTTTTTGTGGAAGCATATTAGTAGAACTTGTTTGCTCAATATAAAATTTTGCATTGGTTAAACTTTGTATTGTCGATCGAAACATTTCGAATTGATTAGCTGGCACAGAGAAACTTACATAACCATATTTCTCTCCCCCGCTTACACCGTCGACTCTTCCTCCCGCACCGCGAACAGCTGTTTGTGTTTTTGCAACCATGTCTGCGACATCTCGTGTTTTAATTGTCGCATCGTAATTAATTTTTAAGAATTCTCTTGTGTCTGTGATATCAGATGGTGTTGGTTTTGGAACAGGCATTGAATCTGGTAATACTTCTTGTATTTGATTACTTATTGTATTTATTCCAGGTGCCATTGGGGCTGGAGCAGAAAGCATATTCTTTAGTGATGGATTAGCAGTTGCTAATGGTTTATTTTGATTTTTAACTTTAGCTACTTTTGATACTTCTGTATTAGTTTTTTTATTTGTATCTACGTATGTTCTTGTAGTGTTGTTTGCAACTAATGGAAGATTTTTATTCTCTGTCGAAAAACCGAAGTTTCCTATAAAGATTATCACTGCGACAGCAGCGAAGGCCATAGAAAACCAAGGTAGAGAACTTTTCTTCATAGTTGTTTTTCTGTATTCATCTACATCAAACGACACCTTTGATAAAATTTCTTCTTTCAATACAGAATTATTTTCAGGTAATTTCTGATTTTCCTTTCCCCAACTTTCAAACATTTCATTTATATTATTTTTTTTCATATTATTGTGTGTTAAGTATTAACCGAGCATGACTGATTGCTCGATGCATTTTTACTCTGACGGAAACTTCACTGCTGTTAAATAATTTCGCAATTTCAAGAAAAGAAAGGTCTGCGATATATCGCAAGCGAATCAATTCTTGATCTTCTTCTGTAAGTTTTGAAATAGTTTGTTCCAGAAAAATCTTATTATCTCTATTCTCACGATCGTCTTTGTAAACATCGTGCAAATTTTCATCAAAAGAAACTTCTCGTCCACCCTTACGCCAGTGCATTTTCATTTCATTGCGAGCGATGCTAAAAATCCATGCATTAAGTCCGTGTCCCCTGTTTTCAAATTTTGGGAGGGCCTCGATAGCTTTTACCCATGTGCTCTGCAATATATCGTCAGCTAAGGTTTTGTCCTTAAGTGTGTTAATAAGATACCCATATAATTTAGGGGTCACCTTATCCCAAAGCTCTCCAATTTCATCTTTGTTCATTTTCATAATCTAATTCTTAATTAATGTGATCACATAAGTATAATGCACCAGGTAGGCAAAATGTTACATACTAATAATACCACCAACACGAAAGACTCACTAGATAAAGCAAGGTTTGTGTTTTAAAAAGCATTGCTTAGGGCGAACTGATACTTATGTTTTAGAAAGCCTTGGGAAGCGCGACGGCGCTGGACAGAGAAAATTTTCAGCAGAAAATTTTTGTGCTTTATAAAATATAAGTATCGTTTTGCTGTTTATTAGGATGTCGCAAAATATTTAGTATAATTGAATTATGGCTTCTGAAATAGATAATTTGAAAAGACAATTTTTAGAACACTTGGAAATCGAAAAGGGTTCCAGCATAAAAACTGTAGAGAATTACGAAAGATATTTAAATCGCTTTTTTGAATTTGGAAAAATAAAAAATGCGAAAGATATCACAGACACCTCTGTTCGAGAATTTAGAATTTATTTAAACCGTCAAACTTCAGGTAACAATCGCGCCAGTGGTGAAACTTTAAAAAAGAAAACACAAAATTATTACATGATCGGTTTGCGAGTATTTTTAAAATATTTAGCTAAAAATAAAATCGACAGCTTGCCAGCCGAGCGCATCGAGCTAGCAAAAGTCGGTGAAAGAATATTGGATTTAATCTCAAATGAAGAATTGGAAAGATTACTAAAAGCTCCAGAAGGTAATGAAGAAAAAGCACTTCGTGACAGAGCGATTTTGTATTTACTTTTCTCTACAGGACTTCGTGTATCAGAACTATGTTCCCTAACCCGTGATATCAACTTCTCTTCCGGTGAATTTTCAATTCGTGGAAAAGGAAGCAAAATACGAGTAGTATTTATTTCAGAAGAAACAATAAAAATATTAAATGAATATTTAAAAGTTCGTAAAGATATGGACGATGCATTATTCGTGAAAGTCAGTGACGAGAAAAACAAAAACCAAAAGAAGGAGGCTCTTGCTCGTCGTTCCATAGAACGTATTGTGAAACATTACGCAATCAAAGCTGGTATATCAAAAAAAGTCACACCACATGTTATTCGTCACTGCTTCGCAACTGATTTACTTTCAAATGGTGCAGACATCCGCTCAGTGCAAATGATGCTTGGCCATTCAAACATCGCCACAACACAAATTTACACACACATAACTGACAAACAATTAAGAGAAGTGCATAAAAAATTTCATTCTAAAAAATAAAAGCTCAAAATAAAATGTTCTCGAGTGAACCCTTGGTAGGCGCGACGGCGCCGGACAGAGAAAATTTTCAGCAGAAAATTTTTGTGGTGAGTCCGAGAATATTTTGTTTTGGGCTTTTGCGAATGATATACTTACTAAATGAAAATAATTTCTTGGAATACAAATGGGTTACGGGCAACTGCGAAACAAGGGCACTTCGAGCCACTTTTTAAAAAATACAAAATGGATGTTTTGTGCTTACAAGAAACGAAAGTCGAAGCTGAACAGCTTCCGGAAAATGTCCGCAATGTCAAAGGTTATTACTCCTATTTTTCACATTCAAAACTTCGCAAAGGTTATAGTGGTGTCGGTATTTATACAAAAGAAAAACCAAAAGAGGTTTTTTATGGAATGGGAATCAAGAAGTTCGATGACGAAGGAAGAATCGTCGGAGTGAAGCTCAAAAATTGCACTATCATTACCGGCTACTTCCCCAATGGCGGCGCAGGTCCCCATCGATTGGAATACAAGCTCGAATTTTACGAAGCCTTTTTAAAATTCATTTTAAAATTACGCAAGAATGGCGAGCATGTTATTTTTTGTGGTGATGTAAATACTTCACACAATCCGATAGACCTCGCCCGACCAAAAGCCAATGAGGAGAATACTGGTTTCCTTCCGATTGAAAGAGCTTGGATTGATAAAGTTATTAAAAATGACTTCATCGATACTTACAGAAAATTTTATCCAAACAAAACTGGTGCCTACACATACTGGGATCAAAAGACTCGCTCAAGAGAGCGTAACACCGGCTGGCGCTTAGATTATTTTTTCGCTGATAAAAATATAAAAATAAAAAAAGCCGAAATAATTTCAAATTATCTCGGCTCAGACCATTGTCCGATCTCTTTAGAGATTTAGGACCACTGCCCTATTTCATTAGAAATTTAAAATAAAAAATCCCTAACATTGATCAAATCAATGTTAGGGATTGTATTGAATGTTATTATTTGCAATAACATTCTTCATTTATTTTATCAGCTAGTACCTTTCTAAATTCAACAATTTCAACAAAGAAAGTCCCTATGCAGAAATTCCCTGTTTCTTCATCTTTAACTTTTTCTGGAAAAATCGAAAAAAGAATTGATCCATTATTCTTAATTTCGCCAACATAGGAAATAGTTTCTCCTTCTAAAGAAACTGAAACAAGAACCCCATATTCGTTTCTAGAGATTCTCAAAAGTTCTTTGTCTAAGAAAATATTTTCTGTTAGAATTCCTGACCGTGGATCATACTGATCAATGATACAAAAATTCGTATCCTTTTTAATAGAACGAGAAACTATCGTTGAATCTTTAGTTATATCTTCAAAAATTCCTTTTTCAATATTAATATCAAAAGAACAATTTTCTAATTTCTCTACCAATGCTTCAATAGTTATACACTCTATTTCTAATTCTTTTTTAAGAGAAACAATCTCTGTTCTCTGAGCTTTTATGTTTATAGACATAAAACAGACAATCGTAATTGCCATCAATAATAAATTTTTCATTCTGTTTTTTTATTTATGATTAAATTAATTACCGAATTCATCAACTCGTAAATAAATTTGGCAATTAATTTAATCCAATTTCAAAGAGCCATCACTTTGTGATATTGTCATATTTTTGCTATTTAGTCAAATACTTATTATAGATTAATCAATTCCGGCTTCGTATCTTTGCCGAACCATTTGGTCGTTAGTTTTATTACATTTGGAGTTATGTCCGTCACTAAGATTCTAGCCCCGTACCGAGCTTTGCTCTGGTTCGGGGTTTGCTTTGTAAATTTCGTCAATTTTTTCTCAATCTCCGGATGCTTTGTAAAATATTCTTTCAATTTCTTTGGCACGATTTCGTCTTGAGAAATTACGTTTATATTTTTATCTAAAATCTTGCGAATTTCTGTTTTGAAAAATGGATAATGCGTACAGCCAAGTGCTACCGCATCAAATTTTTTATTCATAAATGGCTTCAAATATTCTTTCAAAAATGGCACAGCGCGCACTTTCTCCCCTTCTTCTGCTAGTGGCACAAGCATCGGTGCAGGATTTTGAAAAACTTTTGTAAGTAAAACAGGATTTGTGCTTTTTGTGGCATACGCTGTACTCCGTTGGTAAACCATATTCAGGTTCGAGTGCGAGCCATGAAAAAGCAGCAAATCCTGTTTTGCTTTTAAATTCAACTTTTCAATCTCGTGCACAAAAGTTCCTGAAGCCACAGTTCCATTCGTCCCGATGATCCCAACTTTATTATGTTTCGCACATTCTTCAGCTGTCGGAATAAGTACTCCGATAACTTTTCTGTCTGGAAAATTCTTTGGTAAATATTCTTGTTGAATTTGTCGCAAGGCACGAGCCGATGCAGTATTACAAGCAACGATCACGATGGCACAATTCTCTTTCGTAAATAGATAATCCACAGCTTGTCTGGTAAATTCAAAAACCGTCTCATGCGAGCGATTACCATAAGGCACTCGTTTTGTGTCCCCTAAATATACATAATCATATGCAGGCATAGCTTTCTTGATGGCTTTCGTCACGATAAGCCCTCCTAGCCCTGAATCAAATATTCCTATACGCATTTACTCATATTAACATTTAAATTAAAATTTGACAAAATTTATTAAAATATTTTAAATAAAATCACTTCTTTACACTTTTTTAAAAGTGATATAATTAAATTAAGATGTTTCTTGAAAAAGAAATATTGGCTCGGAAAGACCACTAGTTGGCCCTTCCAAAATATTTGTTCACAAGAACAAAATAAAAAGATTTTTAAGAAATTTAGTATGATATATCAGGCGTTATTTTCATTTGAAAATAACGCCTTTTAATTTACTTTTATCATATTTTTTCAACGATTTTTGTGATATAGTAGCTGTATATATGTTTCAATTTTTCAGAGATTTATACAAATACCGTGAGCTTTTATTCGCCCTTTCACGAAGCTATATAAAAGCCAGATACAAACAAACAATCTTAGGAGTCGGCTGGGCCATAGTCCAACCAGTAGTCTTAATGCTGACTATCATTTTCGTCTTCCCTTTGATTGCCAACATCTCCCCTGACATGAAACCATATTCACTATTCGTCTTCATTGGTTTCTGGATATGGACTCTTTTTTCAAACAGTCTTTCATTTGCCATACCAAACTTAGTCCAAAACACAGCTCTTCTACGAAAAGTCTATTTCCCTAGAGAAATCTTAGTCGTCGCGGCCATTATCCCAAGTCTACTTGATTTTGCTATTGGTATTTTGGTTCTCTTTATTTTTATGTTCCATTTCGGTGTTCCATTCAACATCGACTTCCTATTACTACCATTTTTATTGGTTATTTTCATGTTTTTCACTTTAGGAATTTCTTTACTTGGAGCAGTTGCGAATGTCGCTTTTCGAGATGTAGCGAAATTCTTGCCGATTGCCTTACAAATACTTTTCTTTGCTACCCCTATCATTTACTCTTTCAATAACGTAAACGGCGCTTATGTTAAACTTTATAAAGCTAACCCACTAACTGGAGTTATCGATGGATTTAGATCCATCATCATGCGTGGTACTATAGACAACCCTAAAACACTAGTTTATGCACTGATTGTCAGTATTGTCGTTTTCTACACTGGTTATTTCATTTTTAAAAAGGGTGAACAAGTAATGGCAGATATTATTTAATATGAAAGAAAATTATGGAATTGAAGTAAAAAATGTTTCAAAAGTATTTAGAAAAAATCTAAGAAGTTTTCGCAGTATGGCTGGATTTTTACTAAAACAAGATTCGCCAGACAACTTTTATGCTTTAAATGACATTTCATTTACCCTAAAACCAGGCGACACACTTGGAATAGTCGGCAAAAATGGCTCCGGTAAGTCCACCTTGCTGAAGGTTTTAGCTAATATTACCAAGGCTACGAGTGGTTCCGTTAAAGTAAAAGGTAAAATAGCAAGCCTTATCGAACTTGGAGCTGGTTTCCACCAAGAACTTACCGGCAGAGAGAACATTTATCTATATGGTTCAATATTGGGTATGTCTAAAAAGGAAATTACTGAGAACTTCGATAAAATAGTAGAATTCGCTGAACTTAGAGAATGGCTAGACACTCCAATAAAATTCTACTCATCCGGAATGTTCGTCCGCCTAGGTTTTGCGATAGTCGCCTACAGCAATCCTGACATACTACTGATAGACGAAGCGATAGCCGTCGGCGATGAACAATTTCAACAAAAATGCCTAAACAAAATCGATGAATTTAAAAAAGAAAAAAAGATTATCGTGCTTGTGTCTCATACTCATGACGTAATAAGCATGCACACAGACAAAGCTATTTTACTTAACCACGGAAAAGTTACAGCCGAAGGAATGTCGGAAAAAGTAGTTGAAAAATATATTTATCAAACCATTATTGATGAAGAAAAAAAAATCAACAACAATACAACAGAAAATAAAATTGCGGAAGTAATTGGTATTAAATTTTTTGATGAAAAAAAGCAAGAAAAAGAAGTTTTTGAGACAGGAGAATTATTAAATATAAAAATAGAATGTGAATTTAAAGAAAGAACAATAGATCCAATTTTTGGAATAATAATAAGTAATAAATTAAATAACAATATTTATGCCTTAAACACCCTGCACAAGAAAATAAAAACTGGTTCAATAAAAAAAGGAAAAGTAAATATTAATTTTTATATAAAAAATTATCTTTCATCGGGAATATATAATGTTTCACCTGCGATTGCAACAACAAATCAAAACAACATAGACTGGAAAGGAAATATGCAGTCCTTCGGAATTATTAATAGAAAATTTAGTTCAAATGCAATTGCAGATTTTGATACTAAAATAACCATAAATTAATCAAATGAAAAAAAATATAAAAAAAATATTTATAGAAAAACTACCTGTATTTTATAAATCAATATTGAATAAAATTTTAAATATTCCCAAAAAGGAATGTGTTTATTTTGACACCAAGACAATATCTGATGGTCATCATAAAATAACTTACAGAAATATTCCAATGATCCGCTGCCCTTTCGATTATGTTATGTATCAAATAATCATAAATGAAATAAAACCTGATTTAATAATTGAAATAGGAACAAATTTTGGAGGAACTACTTTATACTTAGCTGATATTATGGACAAATTAGAACATGGGACAATACACAGTATTGATATTGTTAGAAAAACTACTAAAGTTACTGAACAACACCCAAGAATTAAATTATTTATGGATGGATGGGAAAAATATGATATTACTCAAACTAACAAATTTTCTAAAATATTAGTAATAGAAGACGGTTCACATATGTATGAAAGCAGTCTAGGTGCACTAAATAAATTTTCACCTATTGTTTCTATTGGTTCTTATTATATAGTAGAAGATGGAATCATAAATGAGCTAGGCCTTAAAAGAGAATATCATGGTGGGCCAATTAGAGCAATAAATGACTTTCTTAAAACAAATAATAATTTTATAATTGATAAAACATACTGCGACATGTTTGGTAAAAATGCAACTTTTAATGTTATGGGTTATTTAAAGAAAACAAAATGAGATACACAGGAGAAAGAATGATTCCGGAATTCAACGAAGGAGAAGAAATATATTTAGAACACATAACTAGATACATTTTTGCGTCTCAATTTATTAAAGATAAAATTGTACTTGATATAGCATGTGGAAGTGGGTATGGTTCTGACTATTTATTAAAAAATGGAGCAAGGAAAGTAATTGGAGTAGACATATCAAAAGAAACAGTTGAATACTGTAAAGAAAAATATAGTGATGGAGGTTTAAATTTTTTAGTCGGTACTGTTGAAAAAATACCATTAGAAAATAACTCCATCGATGTTGTTGTATCGTTTGAAACGATAGAACATGTTGATGAAAATGCACAAATAACTTTTCTAAGGGAAGTTAAAAGGGTATTAAAACCAGATGGTATTTTTATTGTGTCAACTCCGAATTCTTTGGTTTACCCAAAGGGTAATCCTTTTCATTTAAATGAATTAGATCCTAAAGGTTTTGAATTAGTTTTAAAAAAAAATTTTTTGGACGCAAATATATTTTACCAAGACGATATCGAGAGTAGTTACATTTTTTCAAAAGAAAACCTTAAAAAAACAGTTAAAAAAAGCGAGCTCTTAGAAAAGATAGACGAAATAATACCTGAAGAAAGTATGTATTTAATTGCTGTTTGTAGTGATAAAAAAATAGCAGAAACTATTGAATATCTTGGATTATCTAAGATAAAACCACACAATGAATTAAAAAAAGCGAACGAAGCATATATTAAAACAATAAATGAGTTACAAAATTCTTATTCTTGGAAAATCACTTACCCGCTGAGATATGTTAAAATAAAATTCATAAAATTAAAAAAATACTTTAAAAAAAAAATAATTAGTTTAATGTTTATTTTAAAAACAGAAGGTATGTTTGTTCTTTTAAGAATAATTTGCGAAAAAATATTTTTTATTTTAAAAAGAAAAATAGAATATTTTAAAGAAAAAACAATTGGAGACCCAAAAGATATTTTGGAAGTTACAAATGTTAAAATAGACAAAAAAACAACAATTGGTCTAGAAAAATCTATTAAATCAAAAGAAGAAAACAGTTTTGATATTTTAATTTTTAGCATCACACCATACAAGCACAGACATCAAAGACCTCAACACCTAGCTGATGGCATGGCTAAGAAAAATCACAGAATTTTTTGGATTGAAAGTACTTTCATTATTTCAAATAATAATTTTCCAAAAATTTCAATCATAGAAGAAAAAGAAAATCTATTTATTGTAAAAATTTCTAGTAGAAACTACCTAGACATATATAGACACAGTGCAACAAAAAAAGACGTAGAATTGTTTGTAAAATCTATAAAATTACTCATTTACAAAGCAAATATAATTAATCCAATAGCTAAAATCGACCATCCTTTTTGGCAAAATTTAACAAATGAACTATCTATGCCAGTTGTTTACGATTGTATGGACAATCATGCTGAATTTGATAATAATTTCAAATTGAATACAAAAGAAGAAAAACTTATAAAAGAAGCAGATTTACTAATTACAACTTCAAGCTTTTTATCAAACAAATACAAAAAAATAAGTAACGATAATCTAGAAATAAAAAATGCTTGTGAATTTGTTTTTTTTAATAAATTCACAAACAGCAAACCGAAGAAACCAAAAGAATTAGAAAAGATTAATAATAAAAAAATAATTGGATATTATGGTGCTCTTGCAAGCTGGTTTGACTTAAAATCACTTGAAGAAATTGCTAAAATTCACAACGATAAAGAAATTGTTCTTATTGGAAAATGTACATATATACCAATATTAAACTTGGTTAAAAAAAATAAGAATATTAAATTATTAGGTGAAAAAAAATACACTGAACTCCCTAACTTCTTGTATTATTTTGATATTTGCATAATTCCTTTCATTCTCAATGAACTAATCAAGGCAACAGACCCAGTAAAATTGTATGAGTTTTTTGCCATGGGCAAAAAAGTAATTGCTACTAAGATGCCAGAGATATTAAAATATAAAAAAAATATGTGGTTTGCAGAAAATCCAAAAGATTTTGCAAATCAAATAACAATTGCTTTAAACCATAAAGACAAAGAAGAAGAAATACAAGAAAGAATGCAAATAGCTAAAAACAATACCTGGATTGATCGTTGCGACGAATTAGAAAAAATATTAATTAATAAATTTTTTCCTAAAGTTAGTATAATAACACTTTCGTATAATCAATTACATTTTACTAAAGCATTTCTGCAAAGCTATTTAACTCGTAGTTTTTATCCGAATTCAGAATTAATAATAATTGACAATGGATCAAATATTGAAACTGTTGATTATTTAAAAAAAATAAACAATCAAAATATAAAAGATTTAAAAATAATTTTTAATGAAAAAAACTTAGGGTTTAGTGGTGGAAATAACTTAGGTATGAAAAATGCAAGTGGTGATTATATTATTTTAATAAATAATGACACAAAAATTACACCTGGGTGGATAAGTCGATTAGTATTTCATGCAAAAAACAAAAATATTGGATTAATTGGCCCGGTTACTAATAATATTGGCAATGAAGCAAAGATTAGTATAAACTATAACCAAGAAGATCAAGTAGATATTGAAAAAAATGCATCAAAATACACAAGCATTAATTGGGGTAAAAAAACAAAGATGAAAAGTATTGCAGCTTTTTGCTGGATACTTTCAAAAGAAACTTACAATAAAATTGGTGAATTTGATGAAATATTTTTCCCAGCATATTTTGAAGATGATGATTATTGTTTACGAGTAAAAAATGCTGGTCATGAAATCTTTTGTGTAAAAGATGTTTTTATTCACCATTTTGAACACGGAAGTGTAAATAG
>Ga0194052_1001813_pt1 | contig 12092 bp, 10 predicted proteins | sample SepL226m_MetaG_FD_160117 | JGI IMG/M metagenome (GOLD analysis project Ga0194052, IMG submission 160117) | Anoxic zone freshwater microbial communities from boreal shield lake in IISD Experimental Lakes Area, Ontario, Canada - Sep2016-L227-6m | ecosystem: Environmental > Aquatic > Freshwater >... | reverse complement strand
GGAAAGTACTGGCCGTGCTTGGCCATGAAGTTGTCGAAATCTTCTTGGGTGTCCTCGCCGCCGGCGTGCTTGTCCAGCAGGTCGTTGAGGTCGTCGAGCATCTCGTTGACCGCCTGGCGGTCTTCGTCACTGGCGTTCTCCAGTGCCTGCTTCATACCCGCGAAGCGCTGGTCGAGCATCTCCCGGCCAAGCAGATCCTTGATTTGTTCGTACTTCTGCTTCGCCTCGTCGCTGCGCCACTTGTATTCCGACAGCTCCTGCACCGCCTTGGCCGGCGACGGCGGAAGCGACTCGATCTGCATCTCCTGGAAACGAGCGTCGTCGTCCAATGCCCGGGCCAATTCCTTGCGCTCGGCGAGCACGGCTTCGTCGAGCAGCTTCTTGATCTCCTGCAGCGTGCCGTCGAGGTTGTTGCGCGACAACAGTTCCCGCCGTTTGCGGTTGACCTCGGCGGCCAGCCGGTCGGCGCCCTTCATATTCTTGTTGCCGCGACGCAGTAACTCCGCCAATGCCCGGCGCGGAGAGGTGCCCTCCATGACGTCCTGGCCGATCTGTTCGAGCGCCTCACGCAGATCCACCGGGGGTGCGAGTGGATCCGGACCGCCGGTGTATCCCGAATATCGCAAGTCGTGGGCTTTGGGGTGTTTAGCCATAGACGGTCTCACCCTCGCCGGTGGTCTTGTCGAGCTTCTTGGCCAGATACAGCGCTTCGAGCGCCAACTCCAGCGCGGCGGCACGCTCGCCGTCATTGCCGGCATTCAGCCGTTCGGCGATCGCGTCGATCACCGGCAGGCCGGGAAGGGCGGCCAGGACATCTTTGGCCGGCACCTGTTCGCCCGTCGTCACCGCTGAGCCGGCCTCCACGGCGGCCAGCAGCGGCCCAACGTCGATACCACCGAGTGCTTTTTGCGCGGTGTCGGCGGTGGCGCGACGCAGGAGGTGTTCCAGCACCGCCAATTCGCGGCCCTCCTCGCCGGACTCGAATTCCAGCTTTCCCCGCAGCACCTCGATCACCGTGCTCAGATCGACCACCCGGGCTACCGGCTCGTCTTCGCCCAGCAGCGCACCGCGATGGCGGGCTGACGCTGCCACCGTCTCGGCCGCAGCGATAGCGAAGCGCGCCGACACCCCGGAGCGCTGATCCACCGAATTAGACTCACGCAGATAGCGGGCGAAGCGGGCGACAATCTGTAGAAGGTAGTCCGGCACCTTCGCGGTGAGGTGCGCCTCCTGACTGATGACACCCACCTCGGCATCGAGTTCACGCGGATAGTGCGTGCGGATCTCGGCGCCGAACCGGTCCTTGAGTGGGGTGATGATTCGGCCGCGGTTGGTGTAGTCCTCCGGGTTTGCGCTGGCGACGACGAGCACATCCAGTGGCAGCCGCAGCGTGTAGCCACGCACTTGGATATCGCGCTCCTCCATGACATTGAGCATCGACACCTGAATGCGCTCGGCGAGATCGGGGAGCTCGTTGACCGCCACAATGCCTCGATGCGCACGGGGAATAAGCCCAAAGGCGATGGTCTCTGGATCACCGAGGCTGCGACCTTCGGCCACCTTGATCGGGTCGATATCGCCGACGAGATCGGCCACGCTGGTATCGGGGGTGGCCAGCTTCTCGGTGTAGCGCTCGCTGCGGTGCCGCCACGCCACCGGCAGATCGTCACCGAGTTCGGCAGCCCGCTGGACCGACGCCGGGGTAATCGGTGTGTACGGGTGCTCGCCGAGCTCGGCCCCGGCGATCACCGGGGTCCACTCGTCGAGCAGGTTGGCCAGCGAGCGCAGCAGCCGAGTCTTGCCCTGGCCACGTTCGCCAAGCAGAACGAAGTCATGCCCGGCGATCAGCGCCCGCTCGAGTTGCGGCAGCACGGTGTCCTCGAACCCGAAGATCCCGGGCCAGATATCCCGACCCTGAGCCAGCGCCGTCAGCAGGTTCTCCCGGATCTCCGCCTTGACGGTGCGCTCGCGGTGACCGGAAGCCCGCAGCTCGCCGAGGGTGCGGGGAAGGTCTTCGGAGCCGGTGCGGGGTGCAGTCATGGCCACCACGCTACGACGGCGGTCCAACGACTCCTCCGCGAGACCCGCTGACCGGTGCTGAGTCAGTGTGCGAAGTGACGTTCACCAGTCAGATACAGCGTGATGCCGGCTGCGGCGGCGGTGGCGGTGACCTCGTCATCGCGCATCGAACCACCGGGGTGCACGACGGCCTTCACCCCCGCCGCGGTCAGGGTCTCCAATCCATCCGGGAACGGGAAGAACGCATCCGAGGCGGCCACCGCGCCGCGAACCTGATCGCCGCCTCGTTCAACCGCCAGCCTGGCGGCGTCGACCCGGTTCACCTGACCCATCCCTACGCCCACAGTGGCGCCATCGGCAGCGATGACGATCGCATTGGACTTCACCGCACGGCAGGTGCGCCAGGCGAAGCTCAAGTCGGCCAGGGTGGCGTCATCGGCTGTTGGACCGGCCGCCAGCGTCCAGTTCGCCGGGTCGTCACCCGGCGCATCGACGGCGTCGCGTTCCTGCATCAGCAGACCGCCGCCGATCTGGCGGATCTCCACCCCGCCGATGGTCGGCTCACCGGCAACAAGGACCCGGATGTTTTTCTTGGCCGCCAGAATCGCCACCGCGCCCTCTTGGTAGGCGGGCGCGATGATGACCTCTGTGAAGATCTCCGAAACCTGCTGTGCCATCTCAACAGTCACCTCGGTGTTAGCCGCGATGACGCCGCCGAATGCGCTCAGCGGATCACACTCGTGCGCCTTGCGGTGAGCATCGGCCACCGAAACCGATGAGATCGCGATACCGCACGGGTTGGCATGCTTGATGATCGCCACACAGATCTGCTGATGGTCGAATGCCGCGCGCCATGCCGCATCGGCATCGGTGAAGTTGTTGTAGCTCATTTCTTTCCCGTGCAGCTGCTCAGCCTGGGCAAGTCCGGGCCAGCCGATGTCGTCGCTGTAGAGCGCCGCCTGCTGGTGCGGATTCTCGCCGTAACGCAGCACCGAGGTGCGCCGCCAGCTTCGGCCAAACCACGGCGGTAGGAATGCCGGGGCGCTACCGTCCTCCGGCGCCAGGGTCGAGCCCATCCAGCTCGCTACCGCGACGTCGTATTCGGCGGTATGCCGGAAAGCCAAGGCCGCCAGCTTCTTCCGCTCCTGAAGCGTGAAACCGCCGCCGCGCACCGCTGCCAGCACACCGTCATAACCCAGCGGTTCAACCACCACCGCCACACTGGCGTGGTTCTTGGCGGCAGCGCGCACCATCGACGGGCCACCGATATCGATCTGCTCGACACACTCGTCGACCTCGGCGCCGGAATCCACCGTCTCACTGAACGGATACAGATTGACGATGACGAGATCAAAAGGTTCGATGCTCAGTTTCGCCAGTGCCGCCACGTGCTCGGGATTGCGAGTGTCAGCCAGGAGCCCCGCGTGAATATGTGGGTGCAATGTTTTCACCCGGCCATCGAGCACTTCCGGGAAGCCGGTGACGGACTCGACCGGAGTCACCGGAATACCCTTATCAGCAATCGTTTTGGCAGTCGATCCCGTGGAGACGATGTCAACCCCGGCCTCATGTAAACCCTTGGCGAGCGGGATCAGCCCGCTCTTGTCGTACACACTGATCAGTGCCCGACGGATCGGCCTGCGACCGATCAAAGTCTGCGCCGTCATGCCTTCACCATTCCCAGGGTCGCCTTTCGTCCGGTCCAGTCCACACCGCGCGTCGCCAGCGCGGCCAGTACGTCTACCAGGAGTCGTCGCTCGACGACCTTGATGCGCTCGTGCAGTGTCTGTTCGTCATCGTCATCGAGGACCTCGACAGCCTGCTGAGCCAAGATTGGTCCGGTGTCGACTCCCGCGTCAACCAGGTGGACGGTGCAGCCCGTGACCCTGACCCCGTAATCGAGCGCCTCCGGCACCGCATGCGCACCGGGAAAGGCCGGCAGTAACGCCGGGTGCGTGTTGACCACACGGCCGAGGAACTTCGAAAGGAAGATCGGTCCAAGGATTTTCATGAAACCCGCCGACACTATTAGATCGGGTGCGTGTTGCGCGGTGGCCGCGGCGATCGCGGCGTCCCAGGCTGACCGATCCGGATGGTCACCAAGGCGCACCCGATACGACGGGATCCGTGCCTCGGCGGCAATGCGCTCGGCCGGACAGGTACGGTCCACTCCAACCGCCACCACCCGCGCCGGATAATCCCCGACGGCCGCCTCGAGCAGCGACCGCAGCAACGATCCGGTTCCCGAGGCCAGCACCACCAGACGTGCCGGCGCACTGGGGGGCACCCGGATCGGTTCTGGCACGGCCATGAGACTAGCGGCTGGGTGGTTGATCGCTGGGTGGTTGATCGTCGTCTGTGTCGATCACGTCTGTGTCAATCACGTCTTTCTCGATTACGCCGGCCTCGAGATCGGCATCGACGAACATCAGGTCTTCGACATCGTCGAGATCCGGCGCCGGCGTGACCGGGGGCGGCGCATGATCCGGTTCGGGATCCGGTTCGGAATCCGATTCGGGATCAGGTTCGGGATCAGGTTCGCGTTCCGGGGGCTTCGCCACGGATCTGGGCCGCGGGCTGATACCACCGGCCATCACCACCGTCAGACCGCCGATGACGACGAACCAGAAGAGAACGCCCGGTATCAACGTCGCCTGGTCCACCCCGACGTGGCCGAAGTTACCCAATTCGCCTCCGGCGGCCTGCGCAAGTAGGGCCAGGATCACCGCCGCAATCAGCGAGGCGACCGCAACCTTGGCGAAGGCGGTGGGTAGCGGCAGCGGCCGGCGCGCACATTGCTGGCCGAGCGCCACTCCGGCCACCGCGCCGACGATCAGCAGTGCCACCCACACCGGCCCAAGTGGCGGAGTGGGCACCGCAGCCAGGATGGGAATCGCCGGGATGTCGCCACCGAACACGGTGAAGGCGCTGAACGTCGCGAAGCCGATATGGGCGCTGGAACCCACCGCCATCGCCGCGGCGCCGATCACCACGTTGGGCAGATACAGCAGCGACAGCAGGGCCAGGCTGAGTTGGCCGAAGAACGAGTCGGTGATGCCGAACAGTTCATGCATGGTCCCCCAGTGCAGAACCAGGGACACCGCCACGACCGCACACGACAGCGAGAGCAGCGCCGCCATCCCGATCAGTGCGGGGCGCAGGGCGTCGGTCAGCCAGGATGGCAATCCCAACCTCGCCAACTCACGTGAGCCCACTTGCGATCCAACCCCGATGAGGGCACCGAGTCCGTGTATGACGAGGACTCCGGCGAAGGCGCGCAACGCATTTGGCGTCTGCATCACGGTAATTACCGAAGCGGCGTCGTGCACCACCGCAAGCGAGATCGCCGCGATCAGCAACGGGCCGCCGAGCGCGGATCCGACGATCCAACGGACGACGAACCAGGAACCCCGCGACGGGGTGATCTGCGCGGTGCCGCGCGCTGTCGCCCACACCATCAGTGCAGCCGGCGCCAGTGGCAGCACACCCAGCTGCTGGCCGGCGATAGAGATCGGTACCAGGTGGGTGGCAAGCCACATGCTGGCAACCGCACCCAGGGTTCCCGTCAGGTCGCTGTTGGCGACCACCAGTTGGACGAGTGTCACCGCGGCGATGATGACCAGGGCCACCAGGGATGGGCCGAAGGCGACCCGCACCAGGTCTCGGGGCTGTGGGGCGCCGGCTGGGGTCGAAAGCCTGCCCTGAATCGGTGTCACTCCGCTTGTTTCAGGCGAGTGGCGTAGGACGCCCGGTCAGGACGACGACGTCGGACCCGACGGCGGCTCTGAGGACAGCGGCGGCTGACCGGACGGCGACGGCGGTTGGCTCGAGCCCGCAGAGGGCGGCGGTGCGTAGCTGGGAAATCCGGTCGGTGGGGTATCTGTGGCGGTGTCGGCTGGGCCCCCGTACGGGCCGTAACCGCCGGCCGACGGGGACGTCGGATAGCCACCCGGAAACTGGGCGGGGTAGCTGGGACGCGGCGGGGCCGGCCCGCCAGGCTGGCCGTAATAGCCACCCGGCGGCGGCCCGTACTGGCCGTACTGGTCGTACTGCGGACGGGGTGCCGGCGCTTTCAGCACCCCGGTCTCAAACAGCAGCGCCGCGACCGCCGCGATCGCCTGCAGCAGGGTGAACGCCAGGACGAGCCACAGCGCCCAGCCGATGGAGAAACCGTTGGGCCGGTTGATCGCCTGGCCGAGAACCAGTAACACACCGAGCACCGCGGCCACCGCGATCACGGCCGAGTAGTTCTTCTCGTTCTTGGACGCAGGGTAACTCTTGGACGCGGGGTATTTGGACGCGGGCAGCAGACCCACGGCGGCCAACAGGGAGGCTACGAGGGCAGCCACCGTCCAGTAGCTCAAACCGCTAGCGGTGAACTGGGCGCCGCCGAACGGGCCGACATCGGTATTGATACTCAGCAGTGGCCCGAAGCTGGCCAGATAGGCGGCCAATCCCAACGCGACCACGCCCACGGTGAGGTACATCGGCGTCTTGTCGGGCGCGGGCACCGCGTACGGCGGCGCGGCGGGGGCGCCATAGCCGCCTGGTTGCTGCGACACCGGATAGCCCGGATTGGTGGGTGGGTACGTCATGGGCTCACGCTAGCGCACCGCGACCTGCCTGCAGCCGACCGCAGGGGTGTCAGCGCAGGCCCGCGCTTGCCCCCGGTACTAGAACACGTTCTAATCTGGGAATGGACTACGGGCTCGTACTTTTCACCAGCGACCGCGGGATCACTCCGGCGGCGGCCGCCAAGCTGGCCGACGACCACGGCTTCGCCACCTTCTACGTGCCCGAGCACACCCACATCCCGGTGAAGCGGGAGGCCGCGCACCCGACGACCGGGGATGAGTCGTTGCCCGACGACCGCTACATGCGCACACTGGATCCCTGGGTCAGCCTGGCCACGGCGGCAGCCGTCACCTCACGGGTGCGGCTTGCCACCGCCGTCGCGCTGCCCGTCGAACACGACGCGATCAGCTTGGCGAAAACAATTGCCACCCTTGATCATCTATCCGGTGGCCGGGTCAGCGTCGGCGTGGGGTACGGCTGGAACACCGACGAGTTGAGCGACCACCGGGTGCCACCCGGCAGGCGACGCACCATGCTCCGGGAGTACGTCGAGGCGATGCGCGAACTGTGGACCCAGGAGGAGGCAGCCTATGACGGCGAGTTCGTCTCCTTCGGCCCGAGTTGGGCCTGGCCCAAACCGGCGCAGGCGCACATCCCGGTGCTCGTCGGCGCGGCCGGCACCGAGAAGAACTTCAAATGGATCGCACGCTCGGCCGACGGCTGGATCACCACCCCACGCGACGTCGATATCGACCAGCCGGTGGCACTGCTCAAGGACATCTGGGCGGAAGCCGGGCGTGAAGGCGCCCCGCAAATCGTGGCGCTGGACTTCAAGCCGGTGGCCGAAAAACTTGACCACTGGGCGCAGATCGGGGTCACTGAGACCCTGTTCGGGTTACCTGACAAACCGGCCGACGAGGTGGCGGCGTACGTGGAACGGCTGGCGGGCAAGCTCGCCGCCATGGCCTGACGATGCCGAGGCGCTGCTGAGCGGTTGCGGTTACGGGCTGACCGCAGCCGGCGATTCGGGCAGCACCTGTCCACCATCGACGGCGATAGCCTGGCCGGTGATGTAACCCGCTTCGACAGTGGCGAGAAACGCTGCCAGGTAACCGATGTCCTCAGGCTTGCCCAGTACACCTGCCGGGATCGCACGGACCATCCCGGCGATGTAGTCCTCGCCCATATCGGCCAGACCCTCGGTATAGATATTGCCGGGCAGCACCGCGTTGACCGTGATGCGCCGCGGCGCAAGTTCGATTGCGGCGGTGCGCATGAAACCCAGTTGCGCGGCCTTCGATGCCCCGTAGTGCGACCAGCCCGGGAAGCCGGTGATCGGACCGGTGATCGACGAGGTCAGGATCACCCGGCCGCGGCCAGACTTCGTCAGCGCTTCCAAGCAAGCCTGCACCGTATAGATATTGCCTTTGACGTTGACGTCGAGCACCTCGGCCAATTGAGCGGGCGTCATCGTCGCCAGCGGTGCCTCGGGGAAGATACCGGCGTTGGCGCACACCACATCCAGACCGCCGAACGCCTCGACGACGGCGGCCGCGAGATTGGCGCACGAGACCGGATCGCAGACGTCGGTCGGCACGCCGAGGACTTTTCCAGGCCCCAGGGTATCCAGATCGGCTACAGCTGAAGCGATGTCGGCGGCCGACCGGGCTGCAATCGCCACATTTGCGCCGGCGGCGGCGAACACCGATGCGATTCCGCGGCCGATTCCCTTGCTACCGCCGGTCACGAGGACCGACGTCGTGTGCAGATCGAACATGGGGTGTCCCTTTCTCAGCGTGGCCGGGTGGATCCGCGGCCGAAGATCGATTCCGCCAACCACGACCGATCCTCCAGGTACCTCTGGGCCAGCCGGGCGGTGTTAGGGGCGAAGTCCGCGCCGACGCCTATCGCGGCATCGGCGTCGAAGTGTGAGGCAATCCAGGCCGTGAGCATGATCCGGCGCATCATGACGAAAGCCGGAATCAACTCGAGGTGGTCCTCGGCAATTGTGCCGACTTCGAAATACCCGGTGAGCCAGTCGGCGATGATGCGCTCGCCGGCAGGGGTGTCCTCGATGAACGACACGGCGGCACCGAGGTCGGCGAGGTACCACGACCATCCGCAGTCGTCGAAGTCGATCACCGTGATCCCGCTGCCCGGATCGGCGGGGTTGACCATGAGGTTTGCCAGCCGCATATCGGCGTGGATCAGCCCGAACCTGTCCGGACCGCAACCGAACCCGGTCAGCCTGACACTGATGTCATCAGATGCCCGCTGGATCCAGTCGCGGTCGTGCTCACTCAGACCCGGTGCGAGTCGCCAGTTCCCCCACCTGGCATCGGGGCCGAGGATGGTCTCGAGGTCCCACCGGAATCTGGTGAACCCCGCCGGAGCGGACCAGTGCCGCGCATGTTCGTGCATGAGCGCGGTAAGTCGGCCGAGTTCGTCGAACCCCACGGTGTCGGGATCCTCCTCGGCGGTGCAACCGGGGACGAAACTGACCGCATCCACGTGCAATATGTCGCCTGCTACCTGGGCGACCACCACGTCGCTGCCGCCTCGGGCCCGGATCAGTTCAGGTGTGATGACCGGTGTCTGGGTGCGCAACGCCGTCATCCAGGCAAGTTCCGACTGGATTGCCGCCACACTGTGATAGCCGGGCCGATGTACCCGCAGCACCATCGGCTCATCATCTTCGACGAGGTAGGTGGCATTCTCCGACAGGCTGAGCAGCCGAATTGGCGAGTCCACCGAGTGGCCGTAGGCGGGAAGGGAAGCCCGTGCGAACGCATCGTGGTTCGACGGCAGTCCGGGCATGGATGAGAGTGTGAACCAAAAAGGCGCGTTTCGCGACACCTCGCATTGATTGGCAATTCCTGTTGAGGCGCGCTACGAATGGACATAGAACACACGTCAAACAGGCCGCGGGCACCGCGATCACCGATCAGGGATAGCGACATGAGCTTTTCGAACATCATGGACTCCAACAGCTACTCGCCGGATCACCCCGTTGATCCGGCGACCGGGTCCATGATCGCGGCCCGCGACCGCATGCTCGGGCCGGCGTATCGGCTGTTCTATGACCAGCCGGTACATCTGGTCCGGGGTGAAGGTACCCGGCTCTATGACATCGACGGCAACTGCTTCCTGGATGCCTATAACAATGTCGCCTGCGTCGGACATTGTCACCCGCATGTCGTCGAGGCCGCGAGCCGACAGCTTGCGACGCTCAACACCCATACCCGCTATCTGCACCGCGGCATCATCGACTACAGCGAGCGGCTACTGAACACCATGCCCGAGCAGGTGAGCCAGGTGATGTATGCCTGCACCGGTTCGGAGGTCAACGACTTAGCCCTGCGCGTCGCCGAGATGCACACCGGGGCAAGGGGTGTGGTGATCACCAGCGACGCCTACCACGGCAATACCGCTACAACTACCGCGATCTCGCCATCAATTGGCGGTGCGACGTCGGTCGGGGAGAACGTGCGCATGGTGGCCCCACCGGACAGCTACCGAATTCCGGCAGGCGAACGGGCCAGCCGGTTCACCGCAGATGTCACGGCCGCCATCGCGGACCTGCAAGCCGCTGGACTCGGGGTGAGCGCCCTGATCGTTGACACTATTTTTTCTTCCGACGGCATCTACCCCGACACATCCGTGCTGGCGCCCGCGGTGGATGCGGTTCACCGGGCCGGTGGGGTGTTCATCGCCGATGAGGTGCAACCCGGCTTTGCCCGCACCGGCGAGGCGATGTGGGGATTTATCCGCCACGGTGTGCTGCCCGATATCGTCACGATGGGCAAGCCGATGGGAAACGGATTGCCGATCGCCGCAATGGCGGCTCAATCCGCAGTCCTCGATGCCTTCGCCGACAATGTGCCGTACTTCAATACCTTCGGCGGCAACCCGGTCACCATGGCCGCTGCCGCAGCGGTTCTTGATGTGATCGAAGACGAGAAACTGCTGGCCAATGCCGCAGCGGTCGGCGGACTGTTGCAGACCGAACTCGCCGCGGTGAGCGAGGGCCACCCGCGTATCGGTGAGGTCCGAGGCGCGGGGCTTTATATCGGCGTGGAGGTGATCACCGACAGCGGTGCCCCGGACCGGGCCGGCGCGAAGGCGTTGGTCAATGCCATGCGTGAACGCCGGGTACTGATCTCGGTGTGTGGACAGGGCGGCAACGTACTGAAAATCCGCCCGCCGCTGGTGTTTTCGCGCTCCGATGTCGATTGGTTCTGCACCGAGTTCGCCGCATCGCTGGGATCGTCTTTCTAAATCCCCACACCGTCTAATCCCCGCACCGAGCGGCTTACTTGGCGTTAAGGATCTCCCGGGCCAGATCCGCGGTCGCTGACGGCGTCTTGCCGACCTTGACCCCGGCCGCTTCGAGGGCCTCCTGCTTGGCCGCGGCGGTACCCGATGAACCGGACACGATGGCGCCGGCGTGGCCCATGGTCTTGCCCTCCGGGGCGGTGAAGCCCGCGACATAGCCGACGACCGGCTTGGTGACATTGGCCTTGATGTAATCCGCCGCGCGTTCCTCGGCATCGCCGCCGATCTCGCCGATCATCACGATCAGCTTGGTCTCCGGATCTTTCTCGAATGCCGCGATGGCGTCGATATGGGTGGTTCCGATGACCGGATCGCCACCGATGCCGATGGCCGTGGAGAAGCCGAGATCGCGCAGTTCGTACATCATCTGGTAGGTCAGCGTTCCGGACTTGGACACCAGACCGATCGGACCCTTGCCGGTGATGGTCGCCGGGGTGATGCCGACCAACGACTCGCCCGGGGTGATGATGCCCGGACAATTGGGCCCGATGATCCGGGTCTTGTTGCCCTTGTCGACGTTATAGGCCCACGCATAAGCGCTGTCCTGCAACGGAATTCCCTCAGTGATGACCACCAGCAGTGGGATCTGAGCATCGATTGCCTCGATGATGGCGTCTTTGGCGAACTGCGGAGGCACGAATGCGATGGACACGTCGGCGCCGGTCTGCTTCATCGCCTCAGCGACCGAGCCGAACACCGGCAACTCAATGTCCTTGCCGCTCTTGTCCTTGTGGTTGACCGTCGTTCCGGCCTTGCGGGCGTTGACGCCGCCGACCACCTTGGTACCGGCCTTGAGCATCAGCGCGGTGTGTTTGGTGCCCTCGCCGCCGGTGATGCCTTGGACGATGACCTTGGAATCCCCATTGAGAAAAATCGACACGGCTATGCGCCCTTTCCTGCGGCGGCGGCGAGTTCGGCAGCTTTGTCGGCGCCGGAGTCCATGGTTGCGGCGAGTGTCACCAGGGGGTGTTTGGCCTCGGCGAGAATGCGTCGCCCCTCCTCGACGTTGTTGCCATCAAGCCGAACCACAAGCGGCTTGTTGGCGTCGGCACCGAGCATCTGCAGCGCCCTGACGATGCCGTTAGCCACTGCGTCACAGGCGGTGATTCCGCCGAAGACGTTGACGAAGACGCTCTTGACCTGTTCGTCGCCCAGGATGACGT
>Ga0194052_1001812_pt1 | contig 12093 bp, 7 predicted proteins | sample SepL226m_MetaG_FD_160117 | JGI IMG/M metagenome (GOLD analysis project Ga0194052, IMG submission 160117) | Anoxic zone freshwater microbial communities from boreal shield lake in IISD Experimental Lakes Area, Ontario, Canada - Sep2016-L227-6m | ecosystem: Environmental > Aquatic > Freshwater >... | reverse complement strand
GGCCCGGACAACTTGACACCCCCGCTGCATTCCACAGGACCGGCGGCAAAGCGTATATTCGCAGCCTGATAGACAACCCGGCGTCAAGCGCGCCGGGCATAAGACGCGAGAACCGCGGCCTTGCTGAACATAGCTCACGCCCCGGTGGCAAGAACATCGGCAATCGCAAATTCAGACCCGGAGAGCCCATCATGTCGAGTACCAAGCACGAAAGTTCCAGTCCAACCCGGATGCAAGACCAATCCGTCAAACACCTGATCCAGTGGGGAGATCACCTCTCGGTTGGCAATCCCGAAATCGATGCCCAGCATAAGGAAATATATGAATTCGGGGCGGAGATTTACGAAAGTTGGCGCCACGGTGTGCGGATTGGAGAACTGAGACTCTCCGCCGACAGGCTGTTGAAACTTCTTCGCACTCATTTTCTCTACGAGGAACGACTCCTCGCCGGGATCGGCTACCGCGATATAAAGCAACATGTGGCAGAACATCGGAGCATGCTCAAAGAATTGCAGGACATGTGCAAACACTTCGAAACCCTCAGCGACGACGATGATTCCCCGGGAGGTTCGGTGTTGTCCCCCAACTGGTCAGTAATGCAGTTTATTCTGACCTTTGCCCTTGGGCATGTGATGACCAGTGACATGAGCTACGTTCAGCCTCTCCAGGCTAGCCGCAATTCTGAGCAAGGAACATCTGGCAGCGTCTGACCCGTTTCCCATAGTCGGCCAGGATTCGAGGATCCTGAAGCTGCTCTGCTTTTGTGGCTGTAAGCTTGCCTTTCGCTGCGTTTCCGACCTTCAGGGCAGAACTATCGCGAACGACTGCCGATGAAAGCCGGTTACAAGCGGCTTTCATGTAACCCATAAAGCAAAAAGCCAAACCTCGTGAGAGTCAAGTGAGCGGGATATGACAAGAACCTAGCCATAAAATGACACATTAGCTGTCGTTCTCCGACAGCTCGGCGGGCGACCCGCCCGTAGGTAGCAGCAATGGTGCAATGCGGAGGGAAACAAATTTGGCGCGATCATTACGCCGGTTTTTCTTCTCGGTGAGTCTAGCCACAAAATCTATAATTGACCCACCATGATTGAACTTCTGCTCAACCCTGCCGTCTGGATTGCCTTCTTGACGCTGACCGCGCTGGAACTGGTGCTCGGCATCGACAACATCATCTTCATCTCCATCCTGGTCGACAGGTTGCCGCGCGAGAAGCAGGAACTCGCCCGGCGGATAGGACTTTTCCTTGCGATGTTCATGCGCATCGGTCTGCTGCTGGTGTTGTCTTGGATCGTCGGGCTGACCACACCGGTCTTCACGGTGTTCGGCCAGGATATTACCGGGCGCGACCTGATCCTGATTTCGGGAGGACTGTTCCTGATCTGGAAGAGTACCGGTGAGGTGCACCAGCTTCTCGAGGGCGAGGAGGGCAACTCGTTGCGTAAGGGCGCCGCGACCTTTGCCGGCGTAATAGCCCAGATCATGGTGATCGACCTGGTCTTCTCGCTTGATTCGATCATCACCGCCGTGGGCATGGTGAGCGAGGTCACGGTCATGATTGCTGCGGTCGTCGCGTCGGTGGCCCTGATGGTTATGTTTGCCGCGAGCATCGGCCACTTCGTCTCCAATCATCCGACGATCAAGATGCTGGCATTGTCCTTCCTCGTTGTCGTCGGCGTCGTGCTGATCGCGGATGGTTTCGGGCACCACGTGCCGAAGGGTTACATCTACTTCGCCATGGCCTTTGCGGTCGGCGTCGAAATGTTAAACATCCGCATGCGCAAGAAATCCGTGAAGCCCGTGGAACTGCGCGAGCCTTATGTCCGGGAACGTGCTTAACGCTGGCGCCGGGCCCAACTCCCCGTGCGCCGGAAATAGCAGCAAGACCAGCCGCATAGCGGGGCAATTGCTAATCTGCTCGAGCGAGCAGGTGTTGGCCGATTGTATGCAATGGGTATTACGCTCGAAAACGGCCGCACGACTCCCATGAAACAATCCGGCTTGAAGAAATGAGGTCGCTATGCGTTACGCCATCGTAATTGAAAAAGCCGAATCAAATTACTGTGCCTATGTCCCCGACTTACCAGGGTGCATCGCTACAGGTGCAAACATTCAGCAGGTCGAGGCGGAAATTCGTGAAGCCATCGAGTTCCATATAGACGGTTTGCGCGAAGACGGAAGCCCTTCGATGGCAGAGCCGTGATCTGAAGAAAAGGTCGAATATCGGCTTTACCGCCACGAATATTCATTGATCAGCGGGCGCAATCGACCCGACGTCACCTAGATCGGCTTACAGCGCAATCGGCTGCAATGCAGCGGCAACGGTCATTGGCAATGCCGTACGCATGGGATTTGAGCGGCCGGTATCAAGCTACTTGCCGACCCCGGCAGTTGATCTGCGTTACCCCTATTGTCAAGTATTCGCGTAAAGGTCGTGGATCACCGAGCATTTGCTGGTCATTCCATTTGTTCAATTGCAATTTCATTTATCTGCGCGCACTATGAACAATCATAATCATAGATTCGAAGGCGATTTCCATGTAGGCACCATCTGCGCTCTTGAGTGACTTCTGATGGAACTCAGCAATGATGGCTTGCGTTCAATATCAACATTAGTATGAATTTCCCGCGGAACCTTTTCTTGACCATCATCTTTGCTGCGGGATGCTGCCCACTATCTGGCTGTGCCGTCGCCATTGGCATCGATAAGGCACCCGATGAAATCTGGGAAAAGCTCGCTACTGGGGAGCAGCAGGATCTAATTGTTGAATTCAATGACTCCGATGTTCGAACTGAAGCAGCGCAGTTTAGTAAGGCAAGAGGAATCATCTTTGATGACGGTGAAACAATACGATTCAAAGCTCAGCATATCGCCGCGATTAAACAGAAAGCTCTGTCGGCAATACCTTCAGGGGAGTTTGAAATACTTCGGAGTTATGACGTCTTGCCCCTAATGTTCGTTCGATTTCGCACGTCCGCTGCGCTAAGAGCATTGCTTGCTCAGTCCTCCGTTGTAAAAGTGTTTGAGGATAGAGATGAACACTTGCTCCTTGGGAACCCGAAACCATGACATGGTTTCGCGCTAACAAGATGATGGGCAGCCGCCTAGCTAAATTGGCAGTCACCTTCATTGTGAGCATTTTCCTGAGCGCAGATTTTGCCTACGCTCAGATCCCTGGGTCAATCAGCGGTAAGCCCTCATTGCCGCAAGGAGTTCAGAATGGTCGCCGAAACATCACCGACTTTATCGTCGTATATGACGATAAGGCAATCCAGAAAGAATCAAAGCAAATGCAAGTACAGATGGGATTACCGTCTCATCACCAGCAGATAATTGACCACAAAGCCAACCGTTACTCCGATAAGAAACGAGAAATCCATTCCACCTTTGGATCGCACGAAATTACAGTCGTAAAGGAGTACAGCCATCTTCCTTTGAGCTTCGTCCGTGTCCATTCCAAGAACGCGCTCGCTAGATTACTTTCAAGTCCTGGAGTTGCAAGCCTCCACGAAGACAGGGTAGAGCGATTAGCTCTTGCGGAAAGCTTGCCTCTCATCTGGCAGTCGCAGGCGTATGCACAAGGGTACCAAGGAACGGGGACAGCCGTAGCTGTATTGGATACGGGGGTGGACTATACCCAACCAGCCTTCGGATCATGTTCTGCGCCCGGCGTTCCGACCAACTGCAAAGTGGTTTACGCTCAAGACTTTGCGCCCAATGACGGGCAACGTGACAACAACGGACACGGAACCAATGTTGCCGGCATTGTGGCAGGAGTAGCTCCCGGCACGAAAATTATCGCCCTCGACGTCTTTCGCGGCTCCACAGCGACGGGAGACCTTGGAGCGGCTGCTTCAGACGTCATAGCTGCTATTAACTGGGTGATTGCCAGTAAGGCGACCTACAACACAGTCGCTATGAATCTGAGCCTAGGGAGCGGCAAGTACACATCGCCCATCACTAGTGGGGATTACTATGCGGCGATCGCTAATGCTCGCGCAGCAGGCATACTGACCATTGCTGCGGCTGGCAACAACGGTTATACGAACGCATTGTCGAGTCCGGGGGCCGTGCAAGGGGTCGTTTCGGTTGGCGCGGTCTATGACTCTTCAATGGGAACCATGTCTTGGGGGCTTCCGTCACGTTGCCAAGACATCATTACTGCCGCTGATAAAGTGACTTGCTTTTCCAACAGCGCATCGTTTCTTACCCTTCTCGCGCCGGGATCCCAGATCATCGCCGCAGGTATCACCGAAAGTGGCACCTCGCAAGCCTCACCCCACGTGGCCGGAGCGACAGCAGTAATTCGATCCGCTTTCCCAAATGAGTCTTTAGACCAAACCGTTGCTCGCTTGACAAACGGGATCATGGTGATTGACAGTAGAAATGATATCGCCAAACCGCGTCTGTACTTGCCGACAGCGTTGGGGCTAGGAACACCATGCACCTATGCTATTTCCGAGACTAGCAGATCATTCACAGCAAACAGTGCTACAGGAAGTATTTCAGTTACGGCAGGTGCTAACTGTACTTGGTCGGCAGCTAGTTCAACGAGCAGCGCGAGTTGGCTCTCGGTAAATTCAGGCAACACCGGCAATGGTAGCGGTATCGTAACGTATTCAGTGCTGCCCAACACTAACGCCGCGAGTCGGACGGGAACTTTGACAGTAGCGGGGCAAGCCTACACAGTTACCCAGTCAGGTTCTACCGGAACAACCATTAACATTCTAGCCAATCCCGGTTTTGAAACTGGACCAGTTTCATGGGTTTCACAAACAGCAAACGGGTATCCCATTATTACCGCATATGACGCGCCCGTGGCAAACAATAGCTGGTATGCATGGTTGTGCGGATACGACGGGTGTGTAGATAACCTCTACCAGGATGTAACGATTCCAGCGAGTACCCAGAGCGCATATCTTCAATTTAGCTACTGGATCAAGTCTGCTGAAACGTCCCCAGTTACTGCTTATGATTCCATGATGGTAAGGATTTATAGCCTCCCAAGCTCAAGTGTATATACGTTACTTTCAAGTTTCTCCAATCTCAACGTCACAACTGGCTGGTTTGTTAGTCCCAGATATGACGTTTCTGCATTCAGAGGGCAAACGATTAGACTTCAGTTTTCTGCTACGACGGACTCGTCGTTTGCGACAAGCTTTTATCTTGATGACGTCGTTTTGAATGTTACTGGAGCTACGCCTGACACACAGGCCCCGACAGTCCCAGCCGGACTAATTAGTTCGCCAATAAGCGGCACTGCAATTAGACTTACGTGGGCGGCTTCTGCCGATAACGTAGGGGTTGCGTCTTATAGGGTTTATCGCGATGGGACGTTAATCGCAACTCTTGGCAACGTCCTAAACTACACCGATAGTGGGTTGGTAAGCGGAAGTTCTCACAGCTACACAATTCTGGCTTGTGATGCAGCTGGCAACTGCTCAACTCAGAGCACGGCTGTCACGACTACTGCGTCAGTGGACACGCAGCCACCAACGGTGCCGACATTGCGCTCAGCCATCTCTCCGAACCTTAGTTCCGTTGCAATTTCATGGAGTGCGTCAACAGATAATGTTGGCGTTACTGCCTACCGGATATTCCGAAATGGTGTGAATAGCGCATCAGTCGGAAACGTAACAAGCTATACCGATACGGGGCTTAATCCTGCTACTCCTTATAGCTATACCGTTGCAGCCTGCGATGCGGTAGGTAATTGCTCGGCGCAGAGTATGGCTCTTAGTGCCGTGACACTGACTCCGGTGAAGCAGGCAAGTTACGTGACTTTTGTAGGAAGCGTTTCAGAACAGGTCACGGGAAGTTTCGTTAACATCAAAATTGCCAGTATTGCGAACACCGGCGCAGGCCATTCGGGGTCGCTCCGAATTGAACTGTGGGCGCTCACGAGTCCTTATTACGGAGGATCAGTAAATGGGTATGTGACGGCATCAATTCGTACAAGCCAAATTAACGGACTCTCGGACTACATGCCACCAAGCAGTACATGGTCGTCGATCAACCTAAACCTTCCCTACGCGCAACCCCCATCCACCTATAAGCAATACAGCTTGTTTCTGTTGCAGTATGACTTGACTTGCACTACAGCAGATCACTTTTGCATATATGACTACCTTAATCTGCATGACGCTCAAGCTCCCACCACACCAACTGCGCTCACCGGGCAGGTCGTTGGTAGTTCGCAAGTTTATCTGCTATGGACGGCGTCTACCGATAGTGCCGGCGTGGCAAGTTACAAGATATATCGCAATGGCATTGTTGCTGCGGCGCTTGGTAACGTAACCAGCTTTAGTGATACTGGACTTGCCGCATCGACGCTATACACCTACGCGGTGTCTGCGTGTGACACTTGGCAAAACTGCTCAGCACAAAGTTCGCCTATATCACTGACAACATCAGTTGGCCCCGATGTGCAGCCCCCTACAGTGCCCACGGGACTGTCGGCCACGGTGGTCAGTAGTACGAATATCCTACTTAACTGGAATGCTTCGACAGATAATGTCGGAGTAACCACATATAGGATCTACAGTAGTAGAGGATTGGTCGAGACGCTCGGGAATGTTACATCTTCACTTAGAACCAATGCGCCCTCGACTACTTACAGTTACACAGTATCTGCATGTGATGCTGTTGGTAACTGCTCAGCTCAGAGCGCCCCAGTATTGGCGACGACGCCGGCAGCACCCGCAATTAACATTGGCTTCGTTCCCGGCTGGAACTTGGCCGGCAATGGCGTAGAAACGCCGATGATGGTAGCGGCCACGTTCAACGACGCTACGAAGGTTAATGCGGTTTGGAAATGGGTTCCAGGTTCTGCGAAGTGGGCGTTCTACACCCCAACGCAAAGTGATGGTGGCGCTAGTTATGCCAGCAGTAATGGCTACAACGTGCTTACCACCATCAACGCCGGTGAAGGGTTCTGGGTGCAAGCCAACTCGGCATTTTCGATGCCACTGCCATCGGGAGCCGTCGTACTGTCTTCGACCTTCATGCCTGCCGTGGCTAACCCCGCGACGGCAGGGGGAACACATGCGTTGCCTTCCGGCTGGAGTTTGATTGCCATCGGGGATGGGATGACACCAGCTCAGTTCGATGCAGCCATTGCGACGGTGAATTCAACTTTGCCTAAGACAACCTTGGTCTATACGAACCTCACTACCTTGTGGGCTTGGGATGCCACAAGACAGAACTGGTACTTCTGGGCGCCCGCCTTGGCGAACAGCGGCGGCTTGGCAAGTTATATCAGCAGCAGAAATTATCTCGATTCAGCAACCATGCCAAGCACACCGACCGGCACACTCTCGCCGACGACCGGGTTCTGGGTGAATATGCCGTAGACGGTTAATGGGCCTATGGCGTTGCGAATGTCGGGAATCGCGATAACCTGACATAGGGTATGCCCTTGTCAAGAAACCGCTTGCAGTCTGTTTGAGTCATCGCCAGGCAGATGCTCGGCCACCAGGTTTCCGCCTTGAGTACCCGGCCGCCAGTGTCGGCTTCAGAGCATCCAAACTAATGCACGGGCTCGTCCAGATCTACGCCGCCAACACCTCTTACCATTCCGAGTATTGCTAAGCGGGTTACAAGGTTAAATAGGCACAGTCGCCTTCTGCTCTTGCGATGCGGCTGAACTCAGGATCGCTTGGTGCTGTCGCTCTTTGCTTCGGTCTTAGTTTCGGTCTTAGCTTCGGTCTTGCCTTCGCTCTTGGATTCGCTCTTGGCTTCGGTCTTGGCTTCGGACTTGGCGTCGGGCTTGCCTTCGGGCTTGGATTCAGTCTTGGCGTCGGGCTTGGATTCAGTCTTGCCTTCGGGCTTGGATTCGCTTTCCGCGTCGGACGACTTAGCGCCGCCCTTGAAGTCAGTGACGTACCAACCGCTACCCTTGAGCTGAAAGGCGGGAGCGGTGAGTTGCTTAACGAAGCTCTCGGTCTTGCACTCGGGGCATGTAGTCAATAGCGGATCAATGACTTTCCGCATGACATCCTTCTCAAAGCCGCAGTCGGTGCAGCGATAGGCATAGATCGGCATGGAAATTCCTCTTAATGCGAAGACCCGCAGTTTGATGCATATGAGGGTGGTCTCCGAAATTTCGATAGATCAGTCGACTTGATGCAGCGCCTGTACTTCCCACCCTTGGTTGCGATCTGGCGCATTTCTTCGCGGGGATGATGGCGATCGCAGTGGTGGCAGTAGCCGGGTGCAGAAGATGGCATCGGAGAAAGTCGGATGGATGTCGGGCGGGATGGGTTCGTATTGACCGCCAATGCCTACCATCTGCCTACTGGACGCCAATAAAGCAAAAAGCCAAACCTTGTGAGTTTGGCTAGATGCTTGGTATCACTTGGAGCGGGCGAAGGGAGTCGAACCCTCTTCATGAGTCGGGTAAGGAGGCGGCCTCGCGGCCACCCCCTCCCCTAAGAACCGTACGTGCGAGTTTCCCCGCATACGGCTCAAGCAATCTACAAGCGCCATCACATAAACATGGTGACGCCGGCAGAACCGGATTTCTCCGTAGAGTGAAGTTGCATATGGCAATTCGGATGTAGCAACACCAAATTCGTGAGCTTGTCCGAGCCACGCTGGGATCGTTTGATTATGTGGTGCAGATGCCACCCAGTATCTCGCGTGATCCTTTGTTCACAGATGGGACAGAGAGATTCCTGCCACCACCAGAGCCAACGTAGCTTCCGGCGACCTTCGAGCGTTGCATCCATTTTGCGGCCAAGCCGCTTGGAGAAATACTCGTCGTACATCGGGTCGTAGGGATTCGCTTCGCCCTTGATCTTCACATGAGGCCGTTTCCGATACTCACGTAAAACAGGCAGCAACTTATCCTTTTCCGAAAATCGCCAATCGCGACCTTTAAAGCGAACGAAATAACGCTGTTTGATCCATCGTTTCCCCTTGGTAGGGTGACGACGACACGCCCAGCGCCACAACGCTTGCCAGATTTGATGATCGCACTTCGAGAATGCGAGGGATGCCATCTGGCTTCGATGGTAGTTGGCCCACCCCCGAACTACCGGAGTGAGTTTCTCTATCACCTCTGCCTGTGCGGCCGACCTCAACCCCCTCAACGCGGCGCGAATCTTGTCCAGAAACGCCTTGATATTTTTCTTCGACGGCCGCGTGAGCAGCATTCGTTTGAAATACCGGACATTCCATCCCAAGAAGTCGAACCCCTCCGTCACATGTGTGATTTTGGTTTTCTTCTCCGAGAGCACAAGTCCTCTGGCAGCAAGGAATTTCACCACCAGAGGTTTGACCTCATTTTCGAGCAGCTCCGAGGAACTGCCAGTGATCACAAAGTCATCCGCGTAACGCACTAGATTTACCTTTGCCGCACGTGCTTGCCTCACTGTCGAAAACAATGTTTCAAGCTCGCTCTGCAGGCCGTCCAGTGCGAGGTTTGCCAAGACCGGGGAAATAATACCTCCCTGTGGCGTGCCCGCAGTCGTGGGGAAAAGTCTTCCCATCTCGATGAATCCTGCCTTCAGCCACTTCCGAAGGATGTCTTTGTCCATACAGACATTGGCAACCAGCCAGTCATGACTGATGTTGTCAAAGCAACCTTTGATGTCCCCTTCCAGCACCCATTTCGGCGACGCTTTTCGACCAAGTACATTGCGTACCTGTTCGATGGCGTCGGCCGTCGAGCGCTCACGGCGGAAGCCGTAAGAATGAGCATCGCCAGTAGTCTCGGCGACAGGATCAAGCGCCAAGAGATGCAGCGCTTGCATTGCCCGATCACGCATGGTTGGAATGCCCAATGGGCGTTTGTCTCCATTTGCTTTCGGGATATAAATGCGACGCAGTGGCAAGGGCTTGTATCTCTTGTTGCCGAGACCGACAACCGCCTGCCATTTCTCGTCCGGCGTGCCCCAAGTTTGGTTATCCACCCCTGGAGTTTTCCGGCCTTGATTCTCCGTAACCCGCCTCACGGCCAGTGCTTTCGCACCGGTGGAGTTGGTCAGGAGTTTCTGCAGAGTGCGAACCTTCCGCCATTCCCCTGCTTTTACTGCCTTCGCAATACGTGCCTGTAACCTCGCAACTACTCGACTTGCCTCGGCCCATGGAACATCGTGCCAAGATTGCCAAGTAGTGGAGGCGACATCACAATCGAACTGCATTGCGTCCATATCAACCTCCGGTTGAATGGAGCGGGTGAAGGGAATCGAACCCTCGTCACTTGGTTGGGAACCAAGAGCTCTGCCATTGAGCTACACCCGCCCGACCCCGAAAGGAAAGACGCAACTCTCCCTTGCGGGAATGTTACATCATCCCCGCCGGGTGCGATTTACAGACCTATCTTGCGATAGATCACCCGATGGAAGTCTGCACGCTTTCGCGTCGGGGCAATCATTTCATCCCCTATCCGCCCCATTACAGGACGGCATTCGCTTTTTCCATCATCCTTTACCCACTACGGCATCAGATAACCTTGCGGTCATCCTTGTCCGCCATACAGGCCGGACCCCGCGTTGGGCTTACCAAGTTCCGTACAAGTAACAGAGTTGGGAAGGTTCCGTCATTTCGCCGGTGATCACATGTCAGCGTGTTCGCACCAAGCAAGCGAACAACCGATCACATGCCTTTTTGGCAGAGCCCGATGAAGCAAGTTGCGTTTGGCTCGTCAAGCTTTACGACGTTTATCAACGGTTCACTTGCGTTAACCATCCAACTCAGTCTAGCGCCTCATTCGGATGCAACTCCCGAAATCACGCCGCGACCCCTCACGGGATACGGCGTACCCCGCAAGGTGGCTACATTGTCAGAGCGCTTAGCACCCCACCGTTACCAGTGACGCACCGCTCCTAGACTACAGGGGGCTGAACCCCCGGTTCAGTCAGCCTCTTGCGAGACCGCTGAACAATTACTCGTACAGCCTTCACATAGGGTGAAGCCCAGGTTTCCCTGAACCGCACTCTTTAATGGTGAGAGGAGTTGCCCCCTACACACCTGTTAAATGCTGTTTTCTCTCGGATTAAAAATACACGCCCGAGTAGGCCAGCTACCTATGCGACTCGTGTCGCACGCTTGGGAAGCTCAGGTAATGCCGTTATACGACACCCGCGTCGGAGAGGAATTCTAGCAGCCTGTCACCGCTACATCAAAACGATGTCGAACTGCTCCTGCGTGTAGCCGCTCTCGGCGTGAAGCGATATCGGCAGGCCGATGAACTCGGACAGCATGGCCAGCGCCTGGGATTCTTCTTCGAGAAACAGGTCGATCACCGCCGGCGAGGCCAGTACGCGCATTTCGCGTGCCGTGAACTGGCGCGCCTCGCGCAGCAGTTCGCGCAGCACCTCGTAACACACGGTCTGCGCGGTCTTCACCTCGCCGCGTCCGCCGCAGGTGGGGCAGGGCTCGCACAGCACGTGGGCCAGGCTCTCGCGGGTGCGCTTCCTGGTCATTTCGACCAGGCCGAGCTGGGTGAAGCCGGAAACGGTGATACGGGTATGGTCGCGTGACAGCGCCTTGTTGAATTCCGCGAGCACGGCGGCCTTGTGTTCTTCATCTTCCATGTCGATGAAGTCGGCGATGATTATGCCGCCGAGATTGCGCAGCCTGAGCTGGCGGGCGATGGTCTGCGCCGCTTCCAGATTGGTCTTGAAAATGGTGTCGTCGAAATTGCGCGAGCCGACGAAGCCGCCGGTGTTCACGTCGACCGTGGTCATCGCCTCGGTCTGGTCGAAGATCAGGTAGCCGCCGGACTTGAGATCGACGCGGCGCGCCAGGGCTTTCTGGATTTCATCCTCGACGCCGTGCAGGTCGAACAGCGGCCGTTCGCCGGTGTAATGCATGAGGCGGCCGCTCACCTGCGGCACATATTCCTGGGCGAAGCTCTGCAGTTTCTGGAAATTCTCGCGCGAGTCGATGATGACGCCCGTGGTTTCACTGGTCACCAGATCGCGCAGGACGCGCTGCGCCAGCGTCAGGTCGTGATGCAGCAGGGTCGGTGGCAAAGCGCCGATGCTGCGGCTCTTGATCTCGCTCCAGATGCGGCGCAGGTAGGCGATGTCGGCGGCCAGTTCGGCGGCGCTGGCATCGACGGCAACCGTGCGCAGGATGTAGCC
>Ga0194052_1001809_pt1 | contig 12096 bp, 12 predicted proteins | sample SepL226m_MetaG_FD_160117 | JGI IMG/M metagenome (GOLD analysis project Ga0194052, IMG submission 160117) | Anoxic zone freshwater microbial communities from boreal shield lake in IISD Experimental Lakes Area, Ontario, Canada - Sep2016-L227-6m | ecosystem: Environmental > Aquatic > Freshwater >... | reverse complement strand
GGGTTATACCTTGCTTCATTATGATGCTGTGCGTGCCTGCCATACCGTGGGTTTGGATGCGATGTTGGGTTTTTATCATGATGTCAGTTTTGGTCGTGAGTCGTTGGCGTGCGATTTAATGGAGCCGTTACGGCCGTTGATGGATCGTTGGGTCTGGCAGTTGTTTAGGGAACGGCAGTTAAGGCCTGAGCATTTTAGTGATGACCAGGTGCGCTGCCAGATGAACAAAGCCGGTCGGCAGTGTTTTTATGGTTTTTATGAATCCCAGGCAGGGCCGGCCAGGCGCTTGCTGCGGCGTTACGGTTATGCGTTGGCTAAACGTTATCAGGCGCAAGTAAAAGCTTCGCCTTCGTCGCGATTTTAAAGCGTTTAATCGCGACGCGGGCGTCGCTCCTACGGTTATCTTTATGGTTAAGAAGGGCAGGGAGGGTTGATGCGACCTTTGTATATTGATGGTTCGCCCGGTTGTCGGGTGGTGTTTGATGAACCGGCCTTGCGAGTGGTGGTGCCTGACAAAGCGGATCAGTTGTTTCCGTTGTCGCGCATTTCCCGTGTGGTGTGCAAGGGTGTCGTGGAATGGTCGATGTCTTCAATGTTGGCGTGTGCTGATGCGGGTATCAATCTGCTTTTTTTACATAAAAATGGTGAGGTACGGGAGCGCTGGTTAGGCAGTGGCAGCGAAAGGCAATCACTCACGCAGCGTTTGGTCGATTTGCTGGCAAGAGCCGATGGTTTGCAGTGTTATGAAAATTGGTATCTGTCGATGCAAAAGTTGGCAGCACGCAGTTTTGCAAGGCGCATGGGTATTGTGGAGTGGCGTGAAGTTTCCATTAATGAGTTGCGACAAATGTTGTCATTAAGTTTATCGGTTGAGGGGCAGTACCGAGCCAATCTACTGCAAGGTTTATTGCAGAGTGAATTGTTAAACCTGTTGGCTGAGAGCGGGTTTTGTAGTGATGATGAGGCGCTGTTATCCGGCAATTTGGATTTGGCTTTGGATTTAAGCAAGTTGTTGGTGTGGGATTTTTATCCTGCTTTATTGGCCGTTGACAAGCCATCTACTGTTACCGCACTGGCGGTAATGGCAGAACTTTATCAACAACGTGCTGACCGGTCATATTTGTTGTTTAAAAGTACGATTAGCAAGTTGTACCAGTTTTTGCTGGCGGTTAGCTAATGGCCGACAGTCAAATCGGTTTGTATTTAATTGCCTACGACATTGCCAATCCCAAGCGCCTGTCGCGGGTACATCGAGTGCTTAAAAAACAAGGCTTGCCGGTGCAATATTCAGTGTTTACCGTGGTGATAAAACGTAAGGCGTTATTGCGACTGTTGGAGACTATCAGCGAACTGATTCATCCCGCCCAAGATGATATTCGCTGTTATCGTTTACCGGAACGCGCGGATATAAAAACCTTGGGCAGGCAATTTTTCCCGGAAGATGTGATGTTGTTTACCGGCGGTATTAATCGATTGTTCAGTGGATAATAAATTTAAACTGCCTAATATTTTTGTCACAAGAATAAAGAGTTTGTATAAAGGGTGTCAAGTCTTTCAATATCACATTATTTTCAGAAAGTTATGGCGTTATAAAGTAAGCAGCCGATTTAGCGTAATGGTGTCCAAGATATCTTAACTCTGCAAATTCTCGATTCTACTCTCTTATGAAAGTGCGAATGGTCTATCGCAACTGACTTCCGGCTTCGATGATTTGTCCAAAACTGATACCGGCATCGTTACCGGGAACTTGTTTGGGTAAATAGACTTTGAAGCCTTCTGTCCGCAGTAAAGTACTGACATGCTCTGTCAATACCCGATTTTGAAACACGCCACCGGTTAAACCTACCGCAGTAAAATGATGTTCAGTTCTAATTTGTTTAGCCTGTTTAAGCAAAGCCATTGCCAAGCTGGCGTGAAAACAACGGCTTCGGTCAGGAATGGTTAACTGCTTATTCTGTAGCATTGATATAAGCGGACTCCAGTCGCTTAACCATAAACCTTCGGCATTACAATTCAACGGCAAATCAATACCTGTATCGGTTGGTTTACCGCTGACTGCTTCCAGCCACATCGGGGCATGGCCTTCATAATCTGCCTGGTGCACCAGTCCGGTTAGCGCGGCAGCGGCATCAAATAAGCGACCGACTGCACTGGATAACGGGCTGTTGATTTGTTTTTGCCAGGCTTGCTTGAGCAAGCCGGTTTCGGCAGGGCATTCAGACCATTCTTGATCGTGTTCCCAGCATAAAGCCAAGGCACTGCGCCAAGGCTCCCGTCCGGCTTTTTCTCCACCGGGCAACCGAAAAGAACGAAAAGAACTCACTCGTTGCCAGTTTCCCGGCCTGCCGAATAAACCTTCGCCGCCCCAAATGGTGCCATCTTCACCGTAGCCGGTGCCATCCCAAGTAAATACCATTGCGGGTTCATTTATGGACTGTTCCGCGACTAAAGCAGACGCATGGGCATGATGATGAAATACTTTATGCACCATTAAGCCGGAATTTTCTGCCCAGCGACTGGCGCTATAATCCGGGTGGGCATCGCAAACACAGTGTTTTACGCTAACGCCATAAAGTCGGGTAAGATCAGCGATGGTTTGTTCGAATACTTGTTGGCTTCTGGGTGAGCCAAGATCGCCGATATGGGGAGACATAACCACGCGCTTGTCCCAAGCCAGAGCGATGGTATTTTTCTTATGACCGCCCACTGCCAACAGCGGACTGGACAAGGTAAAAGGCAGACTAAACTCCAGGGGTGCAGCGCCACGACCCAAGCGTAGGGGTTGTGCCTTACCGGCAATGACTCTGTAAACGCTGTCATCGGCAGGTCTTAGTATCGGGCGGTTATGATGTAAAAAAGCATCAGCGATATGCCCCAAGCGAGCCTCAACTTGCTCGGGTTCGGTTAATACCGGCTCACCGCTGATGTTGGCAGAAGTCGCAATTAAAGGCGACGCGTAATCTTCCAGTAATAAATGATGTAACGGACTATAAGGCAACATGAGGCCTAACTCGTGCATTCCAGGTGCTACCGATTCAGCCGGATCAGTGCCGGGGCGTTTTTTTATCAGCACGATGGGTCGACCGGGATCAGTTAGTTGCGCTAATTCAGTTGCCGTGGCATCCGCGTAGCGTCGAACATAACCCAGGCCGTCAGCGCCAGACCACGGCAACATCACCGCCAAGGGTTTAAAGCGGCGAAGTTTACGTTGGCGCAATTTTAATACGACGGCTTCGGAGGTTGCCGAACAGAGTAAATGATAACCACCGATACCTTTAACGGCAACAATTAAGCCCGCTTGCAGTGCCGCGACTGTGGCTTTAAGGGCGGCTTCGTTGTCGTTAATATCAGCCATGCCAGATTGTCGGAAACCAAGCGTCGGGCCGCAAGCGGGACAGGCCAGTGGTTGTGCGTGAAAGCGCCGGTCCAGCGGATTTTCATAGTCTGTACGGCACTCGGGACACAGCGGAAAATCGGCCATGCTGGTGTTGGGCCGATCATAAGGCAGTTGTTCAATTAAGGTGTATCGGGGGCCGCATTGGGTGCAGTTAATAAACGGATAACGGTAACGGCGCTGGGTTTTATCATGCATCTCTGCCAAGCAATCATCACAGATAAAATAATCAGGAGGAATATGTGCCTGGCTGACATCGCCGGATACACTGGGCAGTATAGAGAAAGTATCCAGTTTAACCGAACAAACGGTTTGTGATAGGGGTTGATCAGGTTTGGCTAAAGGCGGGGCGTTGGTTGTTAATTGTTGCTCAAACAGATCCAGATTTTTAAGTGTACCTTGTACCCATATTTCGACTTGTCCTGCACGGTTACGAACCCAGCCTGATAAATGGTGTTGATGAGCCAAGCGACTGACAAAAGGTCTAAAACCAACCCCTTGCACTCTACCGGTTACTTTGATTTGTCTGGCTTGTGGGTTGTCAGTGGTCAATAGATAATTTCCGTAATGATACTTTATTTAAAAATCCCCCCTAGCCCCCCTTTGCCAAAGTGGGGGGATAAGGCAACTCGAAAAAAATAAGCACCATCCCTCTCGTTCCCGCGCTCCGGCTCGGGAATGCTGGCAGTGATGCTCCCGCGTCACGCAACGCTGGAGCGTTGTTGGATGAATTCTGAAGCGTGACGGGGGTTTGCAACCCCGTTACTCACGTTTTTAACCCTTTAAACCCCGATCGGCATCGTAGAGATTAAAAAACTTCCCTTATCCGTGTCAATCAGTAAAATCCGTGTTATCTGTGTCCTATTTTATAATGGTTGAGTATCAACCTGTTACTTTCGTACTTTTCGTGGGCAAACCGCTTTTAATGCCGGAAGCCCACCAGATACGGCAAGCGCCTTCATCAGACACCATGCAGGGGCCTACAGGGTTTCTGGGAACACAGGCTTCACCATATAATCGGCATTCATTCGGTTTTATTTTACCTAATACAACTTTTGCACAATCACAACCGGGCGGCATCGCACCGGCTTTTTTTCTGGCTTCTTCAGCATAAACAGGGAAACGGAAGCGGGCGTTATGTGCGGCATATTTTTCGGATAATTCAAGGCCGGATTGTGGAATAATACCAATGCCACGCCAAGGTGCATCAATAACATCAAATACGTGGTTTAAAATATTTTTAGCGATAAGATTGCCGTCCGGTTTAACGACTTGGGTATAACAATTATCAAGAAACACCTTTTTTTCAATAAGTTGCCGCAGTACCGAATACGTGGCGGCAAGCAAACTTTCAGTGGTAAATCCGGCAACTGCCGTTGGAATATGATGTTGATCGACAACAAATCGCCATTCCTCAGAACCCATAATAGTCGCGACATGGCCGGGTGCGATGAGCGCATCAAATGCCGGTGTATCAGAATCCAGTAACATGGCAACGGCGGGCCAGGTTAAGCGACCACTCATTAACAGTAATAAATTATCAGGAATCCCTTCGGCAAGCATTGCAGCGACCGGAGCGCAGGTGGTTTCAAACCCGGCGACAAAAAACACCACGGTTTTTTCAGGATTTGCGGTGGCAATTTTAACCGCCTCGGTTGGCGAGGCAATGGGTCTGATATCGGCACCCGCCGCTTTGGCTTGTTCCAAAGTACGAATTGCCGCTTTAGGGACATTAACGGGAACGCGCAACATATCGCCAAAGGCCAATAACACCACCTCTTCATTAACAGCGATTTTTATGGCTTGATAAATATCTTCTTCAGGACAGATGCAAACCGGACAACCGGGGCCAGGAATTAACTCAATAGCAGAGGGCAGGGCGGTTCGTAATCCCGCCAGGGAAATAGAGCGTTCATGCCCGCCGCAAACATTCATGATCCGAACTTTATCAGGCAGGGGCAGTTCGCGAATTTTGTCCAGTAATTGTTTAGCGGCAATCGGCATAGTATTGGCTCAAGTGATATTAAGTTTTGTCCACGAAAAATGCTAAAAAAATTCACCACGAAGACACGAAGAGCACGAAGTTTCATTCGAGGCCGGTCTGGGCTTGCAACTCCTACCGAAACGTTTAAAGACTTCAATAACTTTCAAAACGTGAGTGACGGGCTTGCAAACCCCGTCACGCTTACAGCTGTGTAGGAGCGACGCCCTCGTCGCGATTAACGGCCAACGCCTCAAATCTCCCATGCCGGCCGGGGTTTGCAACCCCGACCGAAACGTTTAAAGGCTTCAATAACTTTCAAAACGTGAGTGACGGGCTTGCAAACCCCGTCACGCTTTAAGGCTGCCCTATTTCCGCATCCATGTTTTTTTCGTGCCTTTCGTGGACTATTTTTTTGCCATTAGGCATGATTAACATTAATTACGTGGACAGCTTTATTTTTTACCGGATAGAACTTTGTGTTACCCGGTTGGGCATGCAGCAACTGACCCTCCTCCTGTACTTTGGGCCGCTGTGTTTGTTGGTTAAGCAGCAGCGCCCGATAATTTGCTATTTCAGCATGCAACCAAGTTATCCATGCATCCATACCATTGCCGTCTTTTGAGCTAAAGGCTATGACCGGTGCGTCATTAGCAAGATTATGCAGATTCTGTTCAGCTTTTGCCGGTGAAAAATCATCTAAAAAGGGCAGTAAATCAGTTTTGCTAATTAACATCAAGTCTGCTGCCCTAAACATAACGGGGTATTTTGCGGGTTTATCATCGCCTTCGGTCACTGACAGCAACACGACATTGCGATGGTGACCCAGATCAAAGCTGGCAGGACAAACCAGATTACCCACATTTTCAATAAACAACAAATCCAGATTATCCAGCGCCAGATGATGCAAGGCATTATGCACCAGATGCGCATCCAAATGACAAGCCGTGCCGGTGGTGATTTGATAAGCCGGTACACCTTGCGCCTGAATCCGTTTGGTATCATTTTCGGTTTCAAGGTCGCCTTCTATGACGGCGATTTTTAATGACTCACGCAGGCGTTTTATGGTCGCTTCAAGCAGTGCGGTTTTACCCGAACCCGGTGAAGACATTAAATTAATCACCAGCACTTTACTGGCATCAAAATGAGCGCGATTGTGGTCTGCTTGGTGATTATTTTGCGACAACAAGTTTTGTAATACAGACACTGTCGTCACGCCATTTTTGGGTTTTTCTGCCATAACCAGCGGGCGGTTGCCCGGTGTAATGTTACAACCACAGGTATTACACATGATAAAATTCCTATTAATTTATTCGCAGGGATCAATTTAATCCGAGGTCTCTAATTCAACGCGGGCCAGAATTAACTCGTCACCGCTCAAGAGCTTGGTATTGTAACCGCCGCAGCTTCCGCAGACGAGATTATTGACTGCGGTTTCAGATTCGGCCCCACAGCTGTTGCACAGAACACAAATCGGCAGAGTTTCCGTTAGAAACTCCGCCTCTTCGGCCAATGTGCCTGCACGACTAATAGTGAAAGCACTTTCCAACAGCATCGGTTCAACCCCTGACAGGGGACCAATTCTGACAACGATGCGAACAACTTTTTCTGCGTTATGCGCCTTGGCAATGGTCATCACCTGATCCATCAAATCCGCGCAAAGTGAAAGCTCATGCACCGGCCAGCTCCTCAACCAGCATCTGGTCGAGCAACTCCCATGTCGATTGGGCTTCCTCTTTGGAAATTTTCTGAATCGCATAGCCAACATGAATCAGGATGTAATCCCCTTCTTGCAGCGTCTCATCTTGCAACAAAAACAGACTGACATCCCGCTCCACGCCCTTGGCGGTACAATGCGCATTAAATCCGTCAATATGGGTGATTTGCATGGGAATAGCAAGGCACATAGCGGCTTCCGTATATTTAAAGTAACAATTTACTGCGCAGCTACCAGCAAGAAACCGCTGGCAACTATCAGTGAACAACCAGCAACGCGTTGCATGATTTTGTACTGGCGTGAACTGCGTGCAAAGCCGATACCGAGACCATGCAGTAAAGAAGTAGCCAAAACAAACCCGATGCCATAAAGGACAGGCGAGGCGGCTTGCGGTAACTCAAGCCCATGCGCATAGCCATGAAACACTGCGAACAGTCCTACAAGGCCCGCACCGGCGATAGTCGGCAACTGCACCGAACCCGCAATAAGCAAGCCCAAGACCAAAACTGAACAGGCAATAGCCGGTTCCACCAGGGGCAGGGCAAAGCCAAGCGAACCTAAACCGGCAGCGGCTGCCATAACGCTTACAAAAGTGAGCGGGACAATCCAGACTGCCCTGCCGCCGAGTTGCCCTGCCCAAATACCGACAGCGATCAGGGCAAGCAAGTGGTCCAAACCGATAAAGGGATGAGCCAAACCAGCCGCCAGACCGGCACCTTGTGCGCCGATGGTGTGAGCCTCGGCAACAGGCAGGAGCGCTGCATAGGCGCACAACGCAAACAAAGCGTGAGAAAATTTTGCTTTCATAGTGATTACCTCAAAGTTGTAGAAATATTAACCGTGATCAGCTCTTCGCCGTTCGGGTCGGTAACATGCACCGCGCAGCCGATGCAGGGATCGAAGCTGTGGATCGTCCGCAGAATCTCCAAAGGCTTTGTAGGATCAGCAAGAGTGTGACCTTCCAGAGCTTTCTCGTAGGGGCCGGGAGTACCCGCAGCATCCCTCGGCCCGGCATTCCACTGGCTGGCGACGATACACTGGTAATTTTTGATTACGCCACTTTCGATAGACAACCAGTGACCCAGTGCTCCGCGCGGTGCTTCGGTGAAACCTACGCCGGTGAGCGGCCCGCTAAAATTCCAGGTTAACGGGTCTTTCCATTTGAAATTTTGCGTCAAAGCCGGATTTTGCTTGATGGCATCCACGTCGGTGACAAACGTAGCCAACTTGGCCAATTTAACAGCCGGGACGGTAGAACTCATACCAGTGGCAATGTTGGCCAAGAGACGAGTGTGCCAGCGCGACATGGCATCCGCGATAACTTTGGTCTCGATAGTCCGGGCTGCAATCCTGCCGAGCGTGGAGTCAATTGAAGCTCCGTCTTTGTCCGGTAAAATAGAAAGTCCAAGCTTGCCTACCCATACAGTATCCACCAAATCTTTCGCCAGTTTGTGAGCCTTTTCAACATCGGTTACCGGATTAGTTTTTGCCTTGGCGTACATCATCACAACATGAGCCAGCGGACCGACCTCCATCGGCTGGTTGTACCAGCGCGGTGACTTGATCCACGAGTAGCCGGCGCTTGTGTTGAGTGTGTAACCCGCACCGGGTGCCGGGCCGCCTCTACCGGCATAATCCAGATGTGTCTGGCCTTCACTGGGGTGGAGTCCTTCATTGTTGCCCTTAGCAGTATTGAGGTAATCATACCATGAATGGGCGACATACTCATTAATCTCAAGTTTGTTCTTCATGTCCAAAGGCTGGATTGTCAGATTACCCTCCAGGACGCCCTGTGGTATCAGGAAGTCATTCTTATTGCGAATTCCAGTCTCGGGGAACTCGCCGTAGCAGAGGAAGTTTCCGCCGGTGCCGCCGCGTTTCTCCCAGCCTTTGTAGGCTGGTTTGCCATTTGCTGCAGGTTGGGATTTATAAACACCTGCAACCAGTATGGTATCAGGCACATAAACTTGGTCTACAAAGTTCTTCATTGTGCTGATAAGTGCTGTCACCTTCGCCATATTGACTTTGTTCAACGAGGTGCCGCCAGCGTCTTCACTGACTTGCTGATTGTAATTGCTGCTGACTGCACAAGGCACGCCGCCAACCACCAGGTTCGGATGCGGGTCTTTGCCGCCGAAGATTGTGTGCAGCTTAACTACTTCCCTGGCCCACCCCAATGCATCCAGGTAATGATCGACGGCAAGCAGGTTCCCCTCAGCAGGGAGCATGTATTCCTTATGCCCCCAGTAGCCGTTGGCAAACAAGCCCAACTGGCCTCTGTCGAAGAGATCTTGTAATTTTTTTTGTACGTCTATGAAGTGCTGTTTCAGCGCAGCATCGCCAGCCGAAGTAAGTGGATATTTGGCTTTATAATACTCGCTATTGTTTTTTCTGGCCAAAGTGAACGTTGCTGCTGCCAACGCTGTCTTTGCCGCCAGATCTTTCGCCGGATTCTTCGGAACAGATGTATCAGACGCCAAGGCTTTTGTAACATCAACCCAATCCAGCGCATGCAGATGATAAAAGTGCATCACATGATCGTGGACGTACTGCGCACCTATCATCAGATTACGGATCAGTTCGGCGTTCTCTGGGACTTTGACGCCGAGGGCATCTTCCACTGCCCTGACCGAGGTCAGGCCATGCACCACCGTACAGACGCCGCAGATACGCTGCGAGATATGCGCTGCGTCACGTGGATCGCGACCCTTCATGATCACTTCAATGCCGCGTGCCATCGTGCTGCTGCTATACGCCTCGGTAATCTTGTTGCTAGCATCGATTTTAGCTTCGATGCGCAAATGTCCTTCAATCCGGGTAACCGGATCAATTACTATAGTAGTCATATAAAATCTCCAAATCGCCGCGCCACATAGGCGCGGACAAAAAAATAGTTAATCGCTGATAGTCGCAGGGTCTAAGTGGTTGTAAAAACCGACTCCTTGTTGCCCTTGCGCATTAATGGACTTTTTATCCCAGAAATCCGGCTCGGAGCAGCCCAGACACCCATGACCTGCTTCCATGGGGTATCCTGTGCCCTGATTCCACTTTAGGGTAGTGCAGGCATTGTGGGTAGTAGGCCCCTTGCAACCCATCATGAGCAGACAATGGCCCGCTCGTGCGCCGGCATCGTCAAAGCTGTTGACGAACTGACCTTCCTCAAAGAACTCCTTCCGGTAGCATTCTTCATGGACGGTCTCGCCATAAAACATTTTGGGACGCAGATTGGAGTCCAGTGCCGGGGCTTTGCCGTTGAGTATCCAGTAGACCAATGTACCCGCAATCACCTCGGCAATGGGCGGGCAACCGGATACATTGATCACGGGTTTGGTCTTGTAAATGCCGCCGAAGCCATCCAACGCCGCTTTAATAGAAGTTGCCCCAGTTGGGCTTACACCACGTGCATTCGTTGGATTAATAAGGTTAGCAGGCCCTTGGCTGCTGGCAGACCGCCAAAGCTGGCGCACGTTCCCACCGACACGACCGCTGCAGCATTGGTTGCAGCTTCTTTTAATAATTGCAACCCGGTCTTTCCATGCTGAATGAAAAAGCCCGCCCCCTTCTTGTCATCAGGCATGGCACCGTCAACCACCAGGATATAGCCCGGATTGGCGATTGCATCCGCTTTTGATTTTTCGGCCTGTAGTCCGGACGGAACCATCAGAGTTTCCAGATAATCCAGAGAAAGGGCTGATAAAATAATGCTCGCTATGGAGTCGGTATTGTTCGTGGCCGACAAATTGTACCGGGTATTCGGAAATACGTTAACCAGTGATTCCAGACAGCCTGTGCATTCCTGGAAGGAAAGATAGACTACGGAGGTTTTTTTCACAAATGCGGCCTCAACCAGCTTTGGCATCAGCGAGATGGGTATTGCCATCATGGCTGATAACCCTACGCAATATTTCATAAAACTTCGGCGGCTGACGCCTGAGTTCGCTAATCTGTCACCCAGCGTTTCAATATAGGGCCTTTCATCCAGAGTTTCCAGTTCCAGATGTTCAGATAGCCGTGAAGCAATACTGGTTCTTAGTTCTTTCTTTGATACGTTCGACATAACACACCTATTAACTTAGGATTAATGTTTACGTAGGTAGCTGCCCGAATTAAGTGGGTATCGTTACCGACGTTTTACTTTAAGCGGCCGAAAATAGTGATTCGGAACCGCATAAATCTTTAGAAAAACTACTTTTTTTCAGTTAATTCATTCAAAAGTTTGGCCAGACCAGTCTGGCCAAACACTACGTCATCTCTTGGACTTTTTAGCAGCTCAGGCAAAAAATTGACCTCAACAAGTTCGGTTAGAATGTCATTATCTTGGTTGTAATGAGCTACCCACCAAATACCTGGATAGGCTGTTTCCTGGATCTCGGAACGGCCAAAACTTTGGATGCGGGCGCTGACTTCGCCTTGCCCCAGTTTTTCCTTGAGAAACTGATAGCCGTCTTCACCCAATGGCGGGAGTGCACGCAGATCAAGGGTTCCATTTTGACCGGTGTCGAGCAGCGTTTTCAGCATGGCTTGAATCTCGTGCAAAAGTGTCATAGCCATGTTTAAACCACCTGATTGAGGGAGGGGTACAACCGTGATGGGAATATTGGCAAAAGTATTTACAGGCACCATTTTTCTATAAGCTCCATGGTTAAATTGCAGACAGTGGGTATCGCTTTTTTTACAGCCGGGGTGAGTTCTGTGCCCCAATCAATAGTTCCAGGCTGAACGCCAATTAATGCACGCCTGGACGGCAGTCGATCAGATAGAAGGGCGATCGACATTAAGTCGATCAGGGTAACGTCATGCACACTCGAATTTTTTTGCCGACCGAGAAAAAGATCCATCTCCTCGCCAATAAAAGTTCTCACTGATCCCGGTTCGTCATCAAGTTGAGCCGCATCAATGACAATCAAGCTGGTGGCGTCCTCAATTTCACCTATCAATGAAAAACTGAGCGTTCCGCCGTCCAGAAACTCAACTTGCGGAAAATCAAAGTGTTCAGTTTTCAGT
>Ga0194052_1001808_pt1 | contig 12100 bp, 12 predicted proteins | sample SepL226m_MetaG_FD_160117 | JGI IMG/M metagenome (GOLD analysis project Ga0194052, IMG submission 160117) | Anoxic zone freshwater microbial communities from boreal shield lake in IISD Experimental Lakes Area, Ontario, Canada - Sep2016-L227-6m | ecosystem: Environmental > Aquatic > Freshwater >... | reverse complement strand
AATGATTGTTCCTCTTCATATGTAAGAGAGGGGAGAAGAAGGGTGGGTTAAATTTTGAAACTAGCCACTTGAGAGTATAATATAGGTATCACCTTTATATTCTCATACACCATCATGAAACACATGTCTATAACTGATAGAGATCAAATAGAAATATTATTATCGAAATGATATTCTCATAGAGCCATAGCAATGGTTTTGTGAAGATACCACAAAACCATTGATGATGAGATAAAGAATAATTCTGTAAAATGAAAATATAGTGCTAAGAAAGCACAAATAAAGCAATATCAGAGAAGGCACTCTTGCAAGAAAGTACTTAAAAAGATTAGGACTAATGATGAATTAGAAGATTTTGTTCGCAAGAAATTAAAGGAAGATCGAAGTCCTGAAGAGATAAGTTGAAATTGGGAAACTATGAACAAAAAGTTAAATATAAGCACACCAACGATTTATAAATATATTTATTCAGGGTTTGGTTATGGATTAACAGATCATCTTTACACCAAGAGAACGAGACCAAAAAAGAGAAGACATAAAACTAAAAGACAAAGCATAAAATTTAGGACATTTATTGATTTTAGACCTAAAATTATTGGTTCAAAAAGGGAATTTGGGCATTATGAATGTGATCTTGTAATGTGAAAGAAAACATCTCCTTTTTGCCTTTTAGTTCTGATAGAGATGAAAACAAGATTTAAAATTGTGCATTTGCTACCTAATAAATGAGCTGATTATGTAGAAAGTTTACTTCATCAATATATAAAAAAATACTCAATTAAGAGCATCACATTTGATAATTGAACCGAGTTTGCTAATCACTTTAAATTATGAATTTCTACCTATTTCTGTCATCCTCATAGTCCACGGGAGAAACCACAAGTAGAAAGATGAAATGGGAATATTAGACGATATTTTCCTAAATGAACGGATTTTAGTAAGGTTACCCAAGAACAGATTGATTTTGTAGTCGAAAAGCTTAATAATAGACCAATGAAATGCTTAAAATATCAAACTCCCTCAAATATGTTTAAAAAATTTCTTTTTCAAGTGGCTAGTTTGACCCTTTAATGTACCATTTATATTTTAAAAATATTATATATAAATAAGGGATAATAGCAATAGGAAATAGAATATATTACAATAAAAGAGCTTCCATTGATTCTACAGAGCAAATCAGTACTATAAAGAAAAAAATACGAATAAATACATACCACCATGAAAAAATTTTATAAATGTATTTTCTTACTTGCTGGATGGAAAGCGGTAGGAAAAATGCCAGATGGCATACGCAAGTGTGTCATTATCTCAGCGCCCCATACCAGCGCATGGGATTTTGTTTTAGGAAGGATAGCCTTCAGTCTCTTGGGACTCCAAGGCAAATTCTTCATAAAAAAAGAGTTTTTCTTTTTCCCTCTAGGCATCCTCCTCAAGTACATGGGAGGGATTCCTGTGGATAGAAAAAAAGGAGAGGGCCAAGTTAGAACAGCCCTCAGATACTTCCAAAAGAGTGATGACTTCATCCTTGTTCTCACTCCAGAAGGGACAAGGAAATGTAATCACAATTGGAAAAGGGGCTTCTATAGGATTGCAGAAGACGCCAAAGTTCCCCTCCTTCTTGGTTTCCTTGATTACAAAAAAAAGGAAGTAGGCTTTATGCAAGATCCTGTATTTGAAGCCACAGGAGATTATCAAAAAGACCTTCAAAAGATATATGCACGATACAAAGACGTTCATGCAAAATATCCAAAGAATTTTAACCTCACGACTTGATGCCAAGTCACCTAGAGCCATTCCGTTTTCGGAGTGCGCTTTTTGTTTTGGGAAATACAGTCATTGTAGATTGACTTTTGATATCAAATATGTATAAGATATAAAATATATTTTAGTATCGTGTAAACAATCTACCATGAGCGCGCATATAAATGGGACACCAGGCAAGAATCCACCAAAGACACTTTATTCTTTTGGCGTGCTTCCTATCGACGGAGAAACTTTTTATCCTAGAGACAAAGTGCTTCCTGATCTCAGAGATGCCGTCTTAGATATTTTCTTCGATGAAAAAGTGCAATTGGCATGCAAGGCATCGCCATTGTGTATCGTAAAAACCAGTGCAGAAAATTGTTTATACCTAGGATATGACAAGAACGTATTTACTCCACTGCTCTACTTTTTTGTCTGATCAGAAACAGATCAGTTTCCAACGAGCAAACATTTTGCCTTGTCTGCAAATACCTTAGCATTTGATGAAGATGTAAGCCTATTGAGAGATGAGTTCGCTATAGACTCCGCAGGAAAACTCAAAGAAATGGTTTTTGCTGCGATCGCTCCGCAGATGACAGAAAAAGTACAAGAAACGCAGAGATTGCTAAATGGCGCTATACAATAAGTCTTTACCCTATTTTCTTCCATTAATGCCTAAAGAAAGACATGAACTTATTCCGGGGAAAGAGATTCTTACAAATGGAAAATACAAAAAAGTTATTTCCTTACAGAAGATAGTCCCTGATATAGAGGCTGCATTAGGAAAAAATTTATTGTCTATCAAAATCAGAAAAAAGAGAGATGCAATAATTGAACAGTACAATATAGAAACAACTAAATATATTACCAATATGACAACGCATAACGGGTTAGACCTCCATCTTGTTCAGTACAATAAACAGACTAAAGACATGCAAATGCATTCACCTTATTCCAATCCAGGATACAGTGTATATACTCATGCACTATGTGCGTATTATGAATTTTTCAAGAAGAAACCTGCACTTAATTTTCCAAATATTGATAAAGAAGCGCGAAATAAACATAGAAAAAATATAGGGGACATCCCACTAAACAACGAAATGCAATATACTCATATATATATGCAATGCCTTATCTAAATTTTCAAGATCTTTTCAAACAAGATAATCAATGAATATCTCGTATTATTCCTATCGGAGATGAGAAAAAACCACGAACAGGTGGATGATTGGGCATCAAAGAGGATGAGGCAATCATTCAGACCGTAGATCACAGTCCCTATACCGATAGACGAAACACCAATAGAATTTGTATAGAAAAAGACCTCATAAATCTATTCCTTCAATCATTTATTGATACAAATCGTTATGTTGCATGACCCATGGTCAATCTCAATCTCAAGAAGATAGCAGATGTCTTATATTCGGTTTTAGACAATGCAGAAATGAGAAAAAACGACACGTTCGATATAAGAGCTCGATACACAGCCTGAGAAGAATAGAATGTTATAGTAGAGAGTTGAGAGGAGTATATATTTTATCATTACAAAAAATACGCCACAATGGACGTATTTTTTTGTTGGTAGAACTTAGCTCTTAGAACTTAGTTATAGGTTTTTTTTATCTAAGGTCTAAGCTCTCCAATCTAAGATCTATTTATCTGCATTAATTACTTCCCCTTCCACAGGACCTCCTTCATTAGGAATTTCCTGGTCTGGATTTGGCGTCTCTCCTTGAGGAGCTGCTTGATATTTGTTGTAGAGTTCAGCAAATTCTTTTTGTACTCTCTCAATCTCTGCATCAATTTCTTCTTTAGTTACATCTTCTTTGCTTTCTACTGCCTTAGCATCAGCGATCAATTTATTTACCTTTTCTTTGTCCTCTTCAGGGATTTTATCCTTTTGTTCAGCCATCATACTTTCCATCTGGTAGACAAGTGCTTCCAATCTATTTTTAGATTCAACAACTTCTCTTCTCTTGCGATCTTCTTCTGCAAAATTTTCTGCTTCAGCTTTAGCTTTAGTGATCTCTTCATCAGAAAGATTCGTTGCTCATTGGATCTTTTGTTCAAGTTTTTTCCCCGTTGATTTTTCTGTAGCAGTGACGCTTAATATTCCATTTGCATCGATATCATAGATGACTTCAATCTGCGGCTGTCCTCTTCTGAGCATAGGAATACCTTCGAGATTAAACATTCCAAGTGATTTATTATCTCTTGCAAATTGTCTCTCTCCTTGGGTGACGTGGATAGTTACTGCCGTCTGATTATCTGCAGCAGTGGTAAAGGTATTTTCTTTTTTAGCAGGGATAGTGGTATTTCTTGCGATCATCACATGAGCCAATCCTCCCTCTACTTCGACTGCTAAACTCAATGGCGTTACATCCAGAAGCAGGATATCTTTCACATCTCCTTGGATGATACCTCCTTGGATAGCAGCTCCTTGAGCAACAGATTCGTCAGGATTGACCGTAGCTTTAGGCTCCTTTCCAAAGATATCTTTTACTAAATTAATAACTGCAGGCATCCTTGTAGAACCTCCTACCAAGATGACTTCATTGATTTCAGAAGTCTTCAATTTAGAATCTTCCAAAGCTTGTAGACATGGTTTTTTACATCTTTCAAAAAGGTCTTTACACATATTTTCTAGCTGAGCTCTGGTCAAAGATTCTTCTAGATTTCTTGGTAAACCGTCTTTTCACGTGATGATAAATGGGATAGAAATGTCTACTCTTTCTGTCTGAGATAATTGATGTTTTGCTCCTTCAGCTTCATTTTTGATTCTTTGCATTGCCATAGCATTGTCTCTCAAATCTATTCCTTCTTTCTTTTTAAATTCTTCTACTAGGAAATTGATGATTCTTTGATCGAAATCAGCTCCTCCAAGATGAGTATCTCCACTGGTAGAAAGTACTTGGAAAGTTCCTTCAGATCCAATTTCGAGTACTGTCACATCGAAAGTTCCACCTCCAAGATCAAAGACGACGATTTTTTCATCTTTGTTTTTTCCTTCTCCATAAGCAAGTGATGCTGCGGTAGGTTCATTGATAATTCTTTCTACCTTAAGCCCAGCAATTTCTCCTGCAGCTTTCGTTGCATTTCTTTGACTGTCGTTAAAATATGCAGGCACCGTAATGACTGCTTGGGTGACAGGCTGACCGAGAAACTTTTCAGCATCCTCCTTCAACTTTTTGAGCACGAACGCAGAAATTTGTTCAGGTTTGTACTCCTTTTTATCGATCACGATCAATACTCCTCCATCCTTATCTTCTTTGATAGCATAAGGAAGGGTTTCTTTATCTACGATTTCGCTGTATTTTCTTCCGATAAATCTTTTGACTTCGTAGATGACATTTGTTGGCTCTAAAATAGCCTTTCTTTTTGCAAGATCTCCGACGAGCAATTCATCTCCTTTGAGGTATACTACAGATGGAGTGGTTCTTTTTCCTTCTGAGTTAGCGATAACATCAGATTTATCTCCCATCATATAGGATACACAAGAGTTCGTTGTTCCAAGATCGATTCCAATAATTTTTCCCATTGTTTTCATCTATTACTATATAAAAAAAGTTGGTTACTTTTTGTCGCTATCAAAAGCGTAGCACGTATAGTATAATCATGCTACGAAAAAAATCAAGAGAAAATAATAGAAAAATAAAACCCGGTTTGCGGGGGTTTCAAACCCACCACCACTGTCGTGGTCCCCCGCCCTTCTCAGGGCGGACCTAAGAAGCCCATTAGGTCCCTCCTGAAAAGGAGAGTGGCGATCCAGACGCTTCGGGAGAGTCGGGAGGTTTGAAAAGCTCGTTAGAGCTTCTTTCCGCGTCCCTGGTATTTATTTCTTCAGCTCTTGTTTCCTAATCAATATCTCTTCCAATAAACTTTCATATATTCAGTCGATACTCTCAAAAACATCATCATTAGTATATCTAATAATTTTGATTCATGATTTTTTTATTTTTTGTTCTCTGATTGTATCGTATATTTCTTTTCCAATATGACTATCGCCATCTATCTCTATGCCGAGCAATAACTTAGAACAATAAAAATCTAAGATGAATGATCCAATCATCTTCTGCCTAATAAACTTATATCACTCTGGTCTTGCCTGTAAGATCTCAAACCGAATTCTCTGTTCGGCTCTAGTCATGAGATGTCTATTTTCTTTGGCTCGATCTTTATTGGAGCTATTATATGCTATATAAGGTAAATCTTCTCGCATCCATGATTTAAAGTGGTAAATCGCGGATATTGTAGTTATGCATAAAAAGAAAAAAATGGACAAATGTCAGACAATTTTTTACTGACATTGTACTGATGGCATCAAGCACTTAGGAGTACTATAATAACATGCTGGATTGCAGGCTTCACCATCTTGTCTATATCATTCAGGGCAAGTACAAGATGTTTTAGCTTCTCCAGGACACTTTGCAAATTCGCAATTTGGTCCAGTTCTTCCTACGGCGCTTCCATCAGGACACAACTTTGCTTCTTCCGTGCAAGCTCTTGGCTGGACTTGAATGGGATGAGTAACTATTGGTTGAGATGTCGTTCCACATCCAGCGAGAAACAGGATTGAAAATATTGTTATGAGTAAAATCTTTTTCATGAAAGTAATCAAAGAAATTAAAATAACTTTTTAACCTTTTAACTTTCCAACCTTTTAACCTTTTTTACGCCATTCTCTTTTGTAGATATTTCACTGCATAAAAGAGAATCATTCCCTCAAATCCTACATACAAAAGTACGAGAAAGAAAATAAGTTCTCCAGGCAAAGAAGTGCTTCGCATCAAGATGATATTTACAATAAGAGCAATGAGCGTAGCAATCATCCAATAGACATATTCTTTGGGAGAAAATATTTTTGCAAGAAATGGCACCGTATGAGCATAAAAGAGTAAACTTGCACTTACGAGATTCCAAAGAATTGCTCGCGAAACCAAAGCTCATATATCTCCATTAAAATAAGAAAATAAACTTACATAGAGTGCAAAGTTGATCACTAAGAAGATCACTAAATTTTGGATAATGCTATTGTAGCCAAGTTTTTTGAGGAGAAAAACATTATTAATAAATAAGGCAATAACTACTCGATAGAAAATATGATTTACACTACCAAATAGTGCTATATGGCTGAGATATTGAGTCATTAAAGCAACGATCAAAAAGATATTCATAAGCTCGAGAGCTCTTTTTGCATACTCAGGCATTGTGCTCAGCATCTGCACCAATAGCGTAGTCAAAGGAGAGTGAAGATATTTTTTTTGATCAGTAATTCTCTCTCCAGCCAAAAGACGCCTTACAGAGATTGTAGCATGTGCTTGTTGTTTGGGAATATACTCACTATAGACACGAATACTCACATATGCACCGGTAAGTACACAAGCAAATAAAGAGAGCGCAATATATACATTAGGAATTTTATACATAAACAAGATGCCAATACTTCATAAGAGGAGTATAGCTAAGAGCGGCAAAAACTCTTGAGTCACAGAAGTTTTTAATTCTACAAGTCCTACGAAAAATCCACAGACTCACAAATGAAAAATCCACAGAAGAACAAAGGTATCTATAAGTCAGCTCCATCCTCCAAAAGCTAACATACAGATCAAAAGAAAACACGCCACTGCATAATACCCTCGTTTAAATACCGTCTTCCCGTCTACATAATCAATGAGATAGGAAAGTATCCAGAGACAAAGATTGAGGCAGAGCAAAATAAGACAAATTGATAAAAGATCAATTCCAAAGAAATTTCCAATCCCAAGCATCCCACAAAGAATAACCCCCCAAGCAAGTGATAAACTGTATTTCTGGAGGAGAGAAGCAGAAGAAAGTTTTATACCATCATAGGTTCCGTAATAAGCAAATAAGATGCCCAAAAAGATTAAAGGAAGAAAACCAATATACCACAGGCCGATAGCATAGAAATACAGCATAAATCAGAGCGTTCATATACAGAGCAATAATAAGGTCATTCCAGCAACAGAAGATAAAATCTTTAGAGAGCGAAATTGGTAATTATGATATAATGAGCAAGCAAGTATCCCAAGATGCTAAGAATATAGATGACAAAAAGATTAAGAATACTTTTGGTCCTAATATATTTGAGGGAAAACATAATCAATCACAACGAACCAAAATCAATCATCCAATAATACAGTCCAAACAAGCTAGGAACAATTTGAAATAGGGGATTGAGTGCTATAGAAAGCCCAGATAAGCATAAAGCAAACAGCACACCAATTTCGAGAATATCATAGAGACGATAAAGAAGTGATATGGGACGAGAAATCATATCTAGCGTATCTTTTTTGAGGAAAAGAAAAAAGAGCATAATTTTACCAAGGAAAACATAAGCATTTTTTTGCACAGAAGTAGACATCCCAATTTTAGATGCTTGTTGAGCAAAGTCCATCTCATCAAGTCATTTATAGATATCTATATCACTGACGATAGAATAGGGGATAGGAAAAGTTGCCTTAGAAGCGACTCCTGCATAATATCTTTCATTGAGATTTTCTAGAAGTTTAAAGAGTTTATTTCCTGCCTCTTTGATTTTTTCATAATTGTTTCCCATCTTCAACTTTTTGAGATCTTCACCAAGATCATGAAGTTGTTTAAGTTCACCAAAAGAAATACTTCTATCAGCCCTCTGGGTAATGACAGGAACTTTGGAAACAAGCCAATCTCAAGCATCTTTTGCTTTACTCAATCTTGCATCAGAATAAATCTGTTTTTCTATGTTCTTTTTGGCTTGAATTTGCGTTTTTTGCTCGTCGTATTCGGTGGTCACCTCTTGTCTACTAACAGTAAGCAATTTTTGGATAGTCTCAGGATCTATTGGATCTTGATAACTATTGATATCGATAACATCCAATCCTAAACGAAAGAGGTTAGAACATAATGTTTTGATATTGGTAAGCGGGGAACGTATTTCCAAGGGAGTATTATTCCAAGAAATTTTTGCATACAGATCTGCAGCATCCAAAAGATCTCACTTGTAGGGTCAAAAGGAAAGAATAATCAAATGGATTTTTTCCAAAATAGCCTTAACAAGCGCTTCATCTTCAGTCAAAAATACAAGTTCTATGGGGAGTGTTTTCGCTTTTTGCTCCTCACCATCCTGCATAGCATCTTGGTCATTATCGTGTATTTTATCTTGTTTTATACCGTTTACGTAAAAAGTCATCCGCAAAAATGTAGGTAAAAAGCCATAACTTGACCTAAGTTTATGCTTTTATATTGAAATATCAAAAAAAATCAATATATATACCTTCCTAATTTCACCATAAAAATAAAATCTATAAGCAAGAAATATATCAAGGAAAAAAAAGGAACATTTATGTTTCTCAAATGAAACCAATACATTTTATTTATATCCAAAATACTATGAAAAAAACTCTGTTTCGGATCGTTATTTTAGCGGTTGTAGCTTTTTCTTTTTTCATGATGCAAAATCCCACAAGTCCCTTCACAATAGGGATAAAATCCACTTTAGGAATACCAAACCAAGAACCACTTCCAGAAGCTATTTTTTCAGGATATACAGATTCAGGCATGGCTGTAAGTCAAGATACCTTACTCACGGGAACTTCTCAAGGATCACCATCATCATCTACAAAAAATACCACTACTGGACCTTCCCAAACAGCAACTCCTACGATGTGTACGATGGAGTATGCCCCCGTGTGTGCTAGCATCCAAGTCCAATGTATCAAAGCACCATGTTTGCCTATCAAACAAACTTTTGGAAATAAATGTATGATGAATGCAAACAAACTCGCAAAATTTTTGTATACCGGTGAATGTAAAGAAGACAAACCAACCAGCATAGCAAATCCAGCTTCAGTAAACTGTGAAAAGTTAGGAGGAAAGCTGACTATCAAAGACGGTACGGGTGGACAGTACGGAGAATGTACCCTGCCTTCAGGAAAGATCTGTGAAGAACGAGCCTTATTTAGAGGTGAATGTAAAAACTAGTTACATGTTTACATGCTAACACGTCAGTTTTTTAATTTTTATAAAGTTACTATGAAAAAGTTTCTTCGAATTCTATGAATCTTCATAGTCTTCGTGGCCACTTTCTTGGTCATCAAGACACAAACTATACGATTGAGTTGAACAGAAAAGCTAACGACAACTCTGGCCAATCCAGCGTCTGTTTATTGTGAACAACAAAGCGGAACACTAGAAATTGTTACTGATGCAAGTGGATGACAATCATGAATTTGTCATGTAGTTAATAGAACGACTTGTGAGGAGCGAGCGTATTTCAGGGGAGAATGTGGAGGAACATGAACAAATCAAATAACTGGATCTATAGATCAAAACAACATTGCAGTCTCTTTTGAAAGATGAAGATTTTTTATGGTACCCAAAAACAATTCATGGGTATCACAGATACATATTTTTGATAAAACAAATCTTAGTAAACCGTACAGAATCGTTTCTTTACCAAGAAAAAATGAATGAACTTATACCATACGAGCAAACCAAAAACCAGTATTTTTTAACACAACATGAATATATATCGTTGCATATCTTCAGTGAGACTGAGCAGTACCACCAAATTCTGAATATGTTGTTTTTGAAATATCTTATAGCGGAGACGTTAGGCAAGTAGCATCACTTGGTACATATGCTGATATGCCAATAGGCGATAACATGCTGATAGATAATGTAAACAAAAAAATCGTGCGACTTGCTTGATATGAAGGAAAGTATACTTCTGCTTCAATAAAATCATTCAACATAGATACACAACAGTCAAATGTTTTCATATATTCACATCCACCCAAAAAAGGTATGAGTATTTCACATATTTTGAAGGTAGAAAATAATCTCGTAGATCTTCTCATAGATCGTATGGAAATTGATTTTGTCTCAAAGGATGCAGTAGTAATCAGTGTTGATGTCCAGGCGAATAAAGTATTATCCAGCATACCATATGCTAAATACAAGGACTCTAATCCTATACAATATAAAGTATGCTCTATGGGTGAATCATGTCCATTCACAGTAAATGGTAAAAACATGGGAGTATATACATGAGTGTCATTCACAACACTAATGAACGACAATATATTATTTGGACGATATGATTCTGGAAGTTATGTTTTTATTCCAATAAATAGTATACAAGCAAATTAACTTTTATTCCTTACTCTACTCATGCAAACAATTATCTGAAATTCATTACTCGATCAGTATTTCGATGAGCATACCATGTCCTTGCATATCAAAGTAAATTCTCCCCTTGTCAGAAAAAAAGGAGAGCCAGGGAATTGGAAACCGATTGTCGATACTCAAATTATGAGCAAGGCGGAATTTGCTGGATTAGTAGATGCACTCTACAAGGAAATAGAATCTAGAGATGATGGCTTCTTGGAGATCGATCGTAAACTGTCCAAGGTATTACAAATCGGACCGTATAGAATTGTAATTGTCTATCCACCATTGTCTGATGGGATGGAAATGACCGTCGTCAAACCGATCAAAAAACTGTCTATAGAGGAATACAATCTCAATGCGGAGACCTTCGATTTACTCAAAAATAAAGCAAAAGGAATACTTGTCTCTGGAGCGCCAGGAAGTGGAAAAACAACCTTCGCACAAGCATTGATCGATGTCTACCACAAAGAAAATGCTATCATCAAAACTATCGAATCTCCTCGTGATCTTCAGTTATCTGATGATATCGTCCAGTATAGTTTTACCTATGGGACGCACGATGAAGTCAGAGATATCTTATTGCTTTCCAGACCAGATTACACCGTGTATGATGAGGTCAGAAATAAATCAGATTTTGAACTCTATAAAGATTTGAGATTGACAGGAATAGGTTTAGTCGGAGTTATTCACGCTACGAGACCTGTAGATAGTATCCAGAGATTCCTCGGTACGATCGAGATGGGAATCATCCCCCAAGTGATCGATACTGTCATCTATATAGAGAAGGGAATCGTCAATCAAATTTATCAACTTGCGTTGACCGTCAAGATTCCAGACGGGATGATGTCAGAAGATATGGCAAGGCCAGTGATCGTGGTAACAAGTTTTTTGACCAAGAGAGTAGAATATGAAATTTATACTTTCGGTGAACAGATTGTCGTCATGCCCATCGTAGAATCTGAAGCATGAAGCTGAAAGCCTGGAGCTAAAAATATGGTCTCAGAATATGCCAAGCAAACCATCAACCAAAAATTACAAAAGATCTTACCTTGTGATTTCTTGCTCAGAGTCAAAGGAACAAGTCTCGATATCTATATCCCAGAGGAATTTAAGGGTCGCATTATCGGGAAAGCAGGAGCGAGTATCAATGAATTGGAAAAGAATCTTGGACTCAGAATAAACG
>Ga0194052_1001802_pt1 | contig 12117 bp, 8 predicted proteins | sample SepL226m_MetaG_FD_160117 | JGI IMG/M metagenome (GOLD analysis project Ga0194052, IMG submission 160117) | Anoxic zone freshwater microbial communities from boreal shield lake in IISD Experimental Lakes Area, Ontario, Canada - Sep2016-L227-6m | ecosystem: Environmental > Aquatic > Freshwater >... | reverse complement strand
CCGTGATGTCCTTGGAGATGCAGACCACGGAGGCCACGCGGCCCCCGGCATCCTGGATGGGTTTCACGGAGGTGAGGTAGAAGTGGTCCCCCCCCCGGGCCATGGGCACCCGGACCTCGAAGACGATGGTCTCGGCGCTGGCAAAGGCTCGCTTCACCACGGTCATGCGCTTCTCGGCTTCCTCCAGGGAAAAGAGGTCGTAGATCCGGCGCCCGATGACTTCCTCCGGCTCCCGCGCGAAGGGGGCCGCGAAGGCCCGGTTCACGTAGCGGTAGGTGCCGTCCTCCAGGATGCAGAAGATGGGATCCGTGGACTCATCGAGCAGGGTCTCCAGTACGTGGAGCCGGTCGAAATCCGCCGTGCCGCCAACCTGTGCTGCCGTGTCCTTGAAGTGCTCAGTCGTCACCCACCCCATCCTTTGGAAGCGGCCCTTGCGGTCAGGAGGTTGAGGCAGGGGGCTGGGATGAAACTATGCATGGGCCGAGAAGCCCCTGCAAGCAGGCGCGAAGTACCTGGAGATTACAGATTCCATCCAGCGCCGGCGAAACCAGAAGCTGCGTGAGCAGGAATTGCAAAATACGACAGAATGCGTAGCCTTGCCCGCTTTCCCAGGGACCGCCAGGGGCACCTGACCCGCGCAGCGGCTGGGCGCGGCAGGGCCCAGCCGCAGGCTCAGGCGCCGAGGCAGACCCGGAGCGCGGTCTGGTAGGCCGTCACGGCGGCGTTCAGCTGGTCGAGGGCCACCCACTCATCCACGATGTGGGCCTGCTCGATGGAGCCCGGTCCCAGCAGGAAGGTGGGGATACCCCGCGCTGCGGCGGCGGAGGCGTTGGTGGTGTAGGGGGCCGCGAAGGCCGTGGTACCCAGGGCCGCCAGCAGCCGGTCGCGCAGCTTGGGACTCTGGCAGCGCCAGCCGGGGATGCAGTCCTGCTGGACCAGCTCCGCCCCGGTGTGGCAGGTCTGCCGGGCCTCGGGGATGCGCAGGCTGAGGCCGTCCAGTCCTGTGAGGGCCTGGGTGGTGCGCGCCAGCACCGACTCGGCGGTCTCCCCCGGCAGCAGCCGCAGGGCCAGCCGCGCCGTGGCGAGGTGCGGCACCATCCCCCGGGAGGGCATGGGCTCGGAGCTGATCTCAATGAGCTCGCACACCCCGCGGCCCAGCTCAGGATCCGTGGGCAGGGGCAGGGCCCGCAGCCGCGCGATGGCTTCCATCAGCTTGTAGACCGCGTTGTCGCCCAGCTCGGGCCGCGAGGTGTGGGCGCTGCGCCCGGCGGCCTCCAGCACGAGTCCGGCCCGGCCCTTCTGGGCCACGCCCAGGCAGAGGGACGTGGGCTCGCCCACCAGCACCACGTCCGCCGGGTGGCGGTCCAGCACGTGGCTCAGGGCCGCCGCCGTGAGGTCCTCCTCGCAGACGCTGGCCGACACAAGCACCGTGCCTGGAAAGTCCGTCAGCGCCGCCGCCGCGCACATCATGGCGGCGATGGAGCCCTTGGTGTCCGCCGCGCCTCGGCCCCAGAGGCGGCCTTCGTAAATCTCACCGCCGTAGGGCTCCTGGGTCCAGGCCTCAGGCCGTGTCACCGGCACCGTGTCCAGGTGCGCGTCCAGCAGCACCGTCGGCCCCGGGCGGTTCCCTTGCCGCCTGCCCAGCACACTGCCGTAGCGGTCCGTCTCCACCGCGAAGCCCAGCCCCGCCATCCGCGCCGCCACCACCGCCGCCAGCGCACCTTCCTGGCCCGACGGGCTGGGGATCCGCACGAACTCCTGGCAGAGCTCGACAACAAGGCTGGAGGCAGAAGTGTTCGGCACCGTGGACATCCCGGGATCCATCATCCCTGGATTTCCTGGGTTCCGTCCCTGGGCGGCGGGGAAAGCTTGAAAACTCGGAGTTGCACTCCGGGTTTTCAAGGTATTGGCAATACCCTGATCCAAGTAACTGCTCATTGCGAGGAGCGCCGCCGCTTCAGCCCCCTGTCCCCCGGAGCAGGTCCTCGAGTTCGGCGATCTTCCCGGGCAGGAGCTGAGCCTGTTCCCGCAGGAGCTGCCGCCAGCGCGGCCCTCTCTGCAGCGCATCCTCTCCGGCGAGCCGGATGTCGCCCGGCCGTTCCTGGGCCAGGAAGGACAGGATGCAAAAGGCCTGCTGGCGGTCCTTCGGCGCCTTGGTGGCGAACCGTGGTTCCCGGTTCCCCGCCACCAGGAGCTTATGGAGGGCGAAGCGGGCGGGCTCGGGCACCGCTACCAGGATGCCGGACTTGCCAACGAGGGCCGCCTCCATCGTCTTCTCCAGGAGGTAGTCCATGAACTCCAGCGGCTGGGCATGGGCGCCCAGGCGGGGGATCGGGACAGCCTTTTCCCGGTCCTTGCCCCTGGGGGAGGTGACCAGATCAATGCGCCAGTCCTTCCCGGGCACCACGTAGGTGGTGGGTTTGGAGGAAGCGTGGAGCCGGATACTGGGCAGGAACCCCATCTTCAGCGCGTCGATGGCGCTGGGGACATGGGCCATCAGGAGCGGCGTCTGCCGGACGCCAATCCCCACCCGGTGCGTCGCGAGCGCCCCGAAATCCACATCCTGGGTCTGCAGGGCCGTCGTCCACTTCACGCCGAGGGCGTTGCCGAGGGCGAGGAAGGCGTGGGTGCCCACCAGCACACCTCCCAGCTGAAAGACCCCGGCATTGGCGAAGGCATTGATGATCTTTGAGGACGTCGGATCCGTGAGGGTCAGGCCGCCGCTGCGGAGCATGGCCGCCAGGCGGCTGAGGCGGTCCGTGTGTCCCTTCGCCTGGCCCTGGCCCTCCCGGTAGGTCTGAAGCAGCTGCTGGGTGGCCTCGTTGTCAGGCCCGACGTAGAACTCCCGGGCTGCGCCCAGGCCTTCGCTCGACCGGAAGTACCAGTATCTCTCGCCACCCCGCTCCCGGGTGGTCAGCCCGCCGGACAGATCGGCGAAGGACCGCGCGAACTCGGCCCCGCGCAGGTGCTCCAGCAGCTCCGCATAGAGCGTCTGCGTCTCCAGTGGCAGCGGGCGGTAGGGGGCAGGGCTAAGCAAGCCTTGGGTGTGGGTCTCCTGGAGGGTTTCCGAAAGACGCCGATCAGCGGCTACAGGTGCTCTGGCGCCAGTCCTGGGTGGGGCCTTGGGCAAAGACCCCGTCCCTGCACGCACCGAAGCACCCCGCCGGCTGGGGTTGGGATCCCGGTCTTTCTTCCCCGGAGCCACAGCGCCTCCTCAGGCTGTCCATTCCCAGTCTAGGCCGCAGTGCGCGCATTGCCCCAAAATAATAATATTTTTTGGGGCAAAAAATATAGAATGAATTATTACAATGTTTATAATTAATACGACTTACCAATCCCGGCCTGAACTGCGACCGGAGGTGGCTCCCGTTGCGCCTCACTGCACCGCGGAGGTGAAGGTGCCCAGGACCTTGCCTTTGGGGACGTAGATATCAAAGTCCGTGAGGGCGCTGCGGCGGTGTGGGCCCGTGGGCCCCAAAGGCGTTGCCCAGGACGGGCCGGGAGGGATCGGACACGTCGAGCATGCGGATCGCCTGGATGGGGGCCCCTGCGATGTCGAACTCGCTGCCCCCTGCAGAGACGCCCACCTGCTCCACCGCGTAGACCGTGCCCCGGGTCAGCACCAGGTCCGAATAGGTGCCCACGCCCGCCAGCGTTCCCACCGTGTCCGCGCCCCGGAGCGTGAAGGACCACGCAACCGCGTCCAGCGCCTCGGCATCCTGATCCGCGATCATGGACGAAATCCCCACCGCCACCGTGGCCCCCAACCCCAGCCGCTGATCCGGCACCAGCCAGACCTCCTGCGCCAGGGTAGTCGCATCGGTCACCTCGCGGCCATTGGCGATGACCTTGAAGGGCACCGCGCCACCGTTGACGGCCAGCGAGAACGCCGCCGCCACCGCGTTCCGCACGGGTTCGGTGAAGGCGATCTTAACAATGGCCGAGGGCTCGACCCCCGTATCGCCCGGGGCCGGATCGCGGCTCAGCACCTTGGGCTTGCCCGGCAGGCTGGGGCCCAGCAGGCCCGCCGGCGTCACCACCACCGCCAGGCTGGTGGCGCCCTGGGTGGGTTTCGCCGTCCAGCCCAGGATGTCGCTGTGCCAACTGCCCGCCTGGGTGAACGTCACCGGGAATTCCACCGGCAACGTGCCAAACACCTGCGTCAGCGACCCGCTCACCGTGCCCCGCACCACGGGCTGGCTGCCGGTCTCCGTCGTGATCCGCAGCGTGGCGCTTTCCCCCGCCGCGAACACCGTGCGCGCAGTGCCCGCGCTGTCCAGCAGCAGGGCCCGCAGGCGCGGCGCCGTCAGGGTGACATCGGAGGGATCGCCCCCCTGGCTGGTGATGGGGAGGGAATGGTCCCGGCTGTTCCAGGGCAGGGCCAGGTCGCTGGCGCTGGGGGAACCGGGATCGATGCTGGTCTCGCCCGTGCGCGGGTCCACCGCGAAGAGCCCAATCCAGGATTGGCCCGGGACGGCCCCCTCCAGAGGCCCGCCCACGCTGAGGTAGCGCCCCTGCTCGTCACAGGTGGCCAGCAGCCGCCCCTTGGCCAGACGGCCCTGCCGCGTCGCCTCCAGGCCCGTGGTGCCGCTGTAGCGGTGCACCTCGGCCTGGGGCAGGGCGCCGTAACACGTGGCCGAGGCCGCGCCCCCGCAGGGCGCCAGGCCGTTCCAGTTGCGGTAGACCGTGCCCGAGTGGTAGCGGTATTCCGGGATGGACGAGGACGGCATCCCCAGCACGAAGACATCCAGCAGCGCGCTGCCCAGATCCAGGTACAGGCCTGCGGCAGGGTTGAGCCCAGTCCCAACCGCTGATCCGGCACCAGCCAGACCTCCTGCGCCAGGGTAGACGCATCCGTCACCTCGCGGCAGAAGTCACCAGTCACCAGGTTTCTTAGCCTTGGAGGCCGCATCGTACCATCGGTCCGATTCCACTTGATTCATTGGTAGGCCCAGTCGGCCATACCGGTACCCTTCGGCAAGCTTGATCATGCTGAAACGATCTCCGGCTTCAGCGCCCTTTCGGAACCAATACACAGCTTTAGGAGCGGGGGCACCGCCCATTGCATGAATAGCGCCGATCTTATACATAGCCTCTACTTCACCCTTCTCCGCAGCTTTGGTGATCCATTTGATGGCTTCATCGACCTCATCTTGACGGCCTGAAGTATGGGCCCAGATATCGGTCCCATACTCATACATCGCACGCCTGTCCCCCAATTTGGCCCTTATACCAAGCCGCTGATATCTGTTGCAACTGAAGCAAAGCGGCAAAAGAACAATGATCCGAATTGCGATTATTGGTCCTCGCATCGGTTATCTCCTGTGACCACATTCGGGTTTTCACCAAGCCAGAACCACCATTGGCCTAGATACGGTACAGGCGCTGTGCTTTCATACCGCCGTGGGTACTGGCTGTCCAGGGCTGGCCCGGGACAGCCCCCTCCAGAGGCCCGCCGAGGCTCAGGTAGCGGCCCTGGGCGTCGCAGGTGGCCAGGAGGCGGCCCCGGGCCAGCCGGCCCCGCCGCGCCGCCTCCAGGTCCGCCGTCCCGCTGTAGCGGTGCACCTCGGCCAAAGGCAGGACGCCGTAACAGGTGGCCGAGGCGGAGCTGTGATCCCTCTCGTCCTGGACGCAGGTGGATCCATCCGCCATTGCCCGACCGCTCGCGATCAACTTGAAGGGCACTTCGCCGCCTTTCATGGAGGGGCTGCTATTGGATACGGATCGCGGGCCACCTGCTTGTCGGCTGTCAATTTGGAAGAGGTCTTGGATTCTTGTCCCGTTGCCATACGATAAATCGGGAGTCACTTTGGGTTGGGTGTTTGGGCCTTCGGGGTGATCTGGGTAATGCTGAGGCGGTTAAAGAGCGGTTGCATGCTTTCGTTATGCTGCCAGATCTTGAACCAGGCATCGCTCTTGGCGGGATCCTTGGGGAGTCCCAAAGCCCCGTCCCTATAGGCCTCCACCAACTTCATGGCTGATTCGGCATCCCCGGCCTTGGCGGCCCTTTCATACCATTCTGTAGCGGTTTTAAAATGGGGTTCTCCCAACCTTGCATAACGCAAGGCCAGATCCGCCATGGCAAACATGTCGCCCTTCAATGCCTGCTGTTTGACAGGTTCCAATTGCTTCAGCGCCTCAACCAACTCCTGACCTTGGGGCGCCGACCGCTGGATCTGGCGCTTGCGTTCTTCCAACGCCGCTGGGTTCAGGGGGGCCGATTCACGGGGTATTCCGGGGTGGATTTCTTTTGGTAACACCCTGGGCCATCCACTTGGACCGACAACAGGCAGCAGGATGCAATTGTGCTTCTGAAGGGTGCCCTTCGTGCGATGAATTTCTACCGCGAGGTTGTCGTACTCGCGGGCCTTGCCTGTCCTACCAGGATCGCTGGGGAGTTGATATCGTCCGGACCAGTACGCACTCGCTAATTCCTCAGCACACCATGGAATGCCAAGGTCACAGCCGTGCTTCAACCAGTAGACCACTTCATGGGGATTGGAATAACCCCATTGCTGTATGATTCTATGAAGAGCAATTAAATTCCCTTTTTTAGCAGCACGCCGGATCCAGTAATCACCCTTACTGACAGAGTTATAAAACAGCCCTGCATATCTTCCGCCATATGCAATTGTGTAATATTCATCAGAGATTCTTACCATCGCTTCTGAAGATCCAGCCCATGCTGCAGCATACAGCCTCACCTGGGGGAACAAAAAGGCCCCGGCTACTATTAAGCAAACAAAAAATATCAATCCAACAAGCTGCTGCCTGGAGAACCGGATCATGGGATGGTCCCCTGATCCTGGCATCTTGGTTGACCTGACAATTTCGTTGCGTAGTTTAAAGGCCAAGACATCGGGGTGAGTGTCGCAGGATCGGGCTCTACATTGCACATATAACCCGTGATCATGTTGTGTTCCACGGTGTTGGGCCAGAACGCTGATGAATCATGGAAGATAACCGTGTGGTTCTCTTTCCAAGCACGAGACAGATCCGCTGGGGGAGTCGCACGGAGGAGCAGGGGGGAATTCAGCCCCCAAGCTGTTGCACCTAGAAGCGTGCTTGGGTTGCGCAGGGTGTTGCTGGCCTGGGCGACTATTGGCACCAGTGGCCCGGTAAACACATGAAAAGGATCCGCCATGCCCAGGGCCATCGGCACCAGGTCGCGACGATTGACGTGGTGGGTATAGCTGTTGTAAAAGGCGCCAGGGCCCCAATCGTACATGTTGGCCGCCGACCCATAGGTGACCAAGGCAATCTGTTGGGCCACCCCGACGCGCCCCTTGGCAAAGGTATCGGCATCCTTGCCTTGCGGTGTGAGGCGGGTCGAGGTTACTTCTCCCAGACGGGTGTGCGCCACGGCGGCCAGGAGCCCACCTTGGCTGTGGGCATGTAGGGTCAGTTTAATCTTGCAGAGTTTGTCGTATAAGCGGAGAAATTCAGCATAGAGCGTGCTTCTTGAAGTTTGGAGGGCTTTTTGGATGAGGGCTTCCCGTTCCAGATGGACCTGTGCGGCACCCTTCTCTGCTTCATGGTCCACGGGAAAATCCGCCTCGATGGTGTCAAGGGTCTTGGGAACGAGGGCATGGTTGGCCATCAGCTCGATCCATGGGTTTTCGAAGGCCAACAGCTGGTCCCGGGTTACCACTTTGGGCGCTGGGCCAGAGTGCAGGTCCCAACCCCCCGCGACATCCCAGTATTCCCTCTGGATGGCTGGATCGACTTGGGCCTTATAGAAGGCCAACTGATAGTCGCGACTCCAGACGCTCTGAACCAGGGCCTTGAGCGTTGCCATGAGGCGAATGGAATCCTTATTGCTGGTGCGGCGATTCGGATTGGCTGTGTCATCCTTCTGCTGCAACAGATCTGCGCAATCAAGGACATTGAAGGGCCTCCAGTCGTGTCCCACGTACATTTTCGCGGAGATGTTATAGGTGGCGATCACGGGAACATGCCCCGTGGCATTCAAAGGGCCGCGAAGGCCATCCAACTTGCGTTGAAGGCTTTGGGCGGCTTCATCCAATTCCTCAGGTTTGTTCTGGATGCCATTGACCAGCACATCCACCCGGCCTGCCTTCAAGTGTTCCGGGTCCAGCAGGAACGAGGAGATGTCAGCTCGAATATTGCTAAAGAAATCAGGGTTCTGGGTGTAGTTCCAGTCCGCGGGATTGGCAGACAGGAAGGCTGCATGGCCATTCTGGAAGGGATGGTACGGCACGGTGCGCTCGGCGGATAGCCGGTGCCAATTGGGGCAAAGGAGGAGTTGCAGCATGCCCAGGCCTGTGTTCCAGTAGGATCCGCCAACGTCGAGAATGATGTCCTGGCCCGCCAGGGTGCGCATCAAGAAGTTGTAGGCATCGATGTACCCCGCCATGCCCCCTGATCCAACTTCACTGCGGTTGGGAAGGCGGTTGATGGCCGCGATGGCCGTATCGATTCTCTGCCGCTGGGCCTTCAGGGATTCCCCGGTGAGGGGATGGTTCGTGTCCAGGAAGACCCCCATGGGGCCCACCAGCAAGTCGCGGGTGACAAGGATATTCACGGGGTACAGGCCATTGTCCTGGCCGTTTTCAACATGTCCCCACGATCGCAGCTTGGGGTAGGCCACCATGTGCTGCACAAGGGGACTGGCTGGGTTATAGGTGTTCGCATCCACTTTGAAGGGCTGGTGGAGGACAGGGAGGATCCTCCCTGCGATCTGCTGGTCCAGTGAAAGGCTCGGGTCCAACTCAGAAGGGAAATTGCCAGGATCCGGGGCCCACCTCTTGGGGCGATCAACCACCCGTGACAAGTCCAAACCAACCTCAGCCTCCGTGAACGATTGCATAGCATTCACCACCTGCACCATGCGGTAGCCATAGGCCCCATAGGGATCCCCCCGAAGGGTGATCGCACGGCCATCGGTGGTTTGTACCTGAGCAGGTGCGGAGAGGGTGGGCCTCACGGGGTTGGGCATGGCCCCTGACTGGGTGTTGTCCTGGCCTGGCGCGGTGTACACGCGCCGCCTCAGGTTACACAGGGCTGTCTCCAGCCCCTGCTGGACCTGATCCAGGCGCATGTCCATGAGAGAGTAGGTGCCCTGGGTGGTGGCAATGGCGTTGCCGTCCACCACCGTACCGGGAGGGATCTCCAAGAGGGGGGTTTTCGACAGTCGGAGGGCGAGGGTATCCGGCAGGGAGTCAAAGTCCGCCGTACTGTTTAAATGGGACTTCATGAAAGCGTCCAACTGCCTCATTGCGGGATTATCAAGATTGATCCTTGGGTCTGTCGCGGAAACCTGGGGATCGTAGTGCCACACGCCACCCCGCACCACGTCATGCACGGTGGTGTTCGAGTTGAACTTGACGATGAACTCCATGGTTCGCACCTGGGTGGTCTGGCCGACGCTGTACTTTTCCCGATTTTCATAGAGGCTGAATTTCAGCTTCACGCGGTAGCGTTCCTGGTCATCCATGCGGATGGCCGCCCCTTCCTCCGCCAGCTTGGCTGTGTTGATCTGGAACTGGTACGGGGTGTAGGCGAATTTTGGAATTCTTGTCAAATCCAGAGGATTGCCTGCGAGATCGGTCTTTCCATCAAAGGAAAGTTCCAGCTTGGCGCGATCGCCATCCCCCGAGATGCGGCCCTCTGGATCGCTAAGCAGTTCGATCTGATCCTCCTGGCCCGCCTCGCCACGAATGATCCTGAACGGCTGAATTTCCATGGCCCCTGGGATTTCTGTGCCGCTCTTGAGAAGCTTGGCTTCCGCACGCATGAACCACGGACTATTCGGGGCCGTCATCAGGCCGAAGGTCGTCGGATCGAGGAATTCCATCACCGCCGAAACCTGCATGGGGCCCAGGTCTGGATAGTAGTAGCGAAGGTAGGGATAGGCGTTGTTCCTTCCCTGCATATCAGACATCGCGTAGATCAGTTTCTGGGGCATGGGCGCGACCCCACTGTCCGCAAGCGAACGGGCTTTCTGGGCCAAGACGCTGGCATCCCCGCCATCGAATACGGTGTTTGTCCCAAGCATCCATTTGCTAGCGTCTACCAACAGGGGCGCACCTGACATTGTCGTTATTAGGGGGGCATCCAGGTTCTTGATGACCATCGTCTTGGTGGTGGGATTGGTAGCGTATACCATCCCCTCCGCGATCATCCACCCGCCGGTGGCTTGGAACTGGTACACGGCCGTGAGGGGCATGGGGACGGTGTCGGAACCGGAGGTGCTGGGCTGGAGGTTCTTGAGGTCAAAGACGTAGACCTGGCCGCCGACTTCGACGCCGACGAGCAGGCGGGCGGGGTCGGGCTGGATTTTGGTGATGCGGCCTGGGACGGTGGCGAGGGCGTACTGGGTGGCGGCGGGCTGGTTCAGGGCGCCGCGCTCGGTGCGGAGGACCCAGAGGTGGGCCTGGCTGGTGCTACCAGCACCGCTGCTGCCAGTTGTGGTGGCGGCCAGCAGCAGGGTGCCGGTCTCGCTGCCGGAGGGGCCCTGCCAGGAGCCCTTGAGGACCTCGACGAGGTTGGCGGGTTCGTGGTTCACGGCCGGGCTCAGGTCGGTCAGGCGGCTGTCCAAGCCGTAGGGCCCGCCCGCACTGAAGGTGGCCTTGGCCATGGGCTCGCCGACCTTGGCATCGATGGCCATGAGGTAGCCCTGGCTGTAGCCCATGGCCGCGTAGCCGATGGGGCGGCCGTTGGCGTTGTCGGTGATGACGGCGCTCATGACACTCGGATTGAAATAATAGGAGCTGAGGAGCGTCGGATCAGCCAGGGCTGTCGCATCGTAGAAGCCGTTGCTGGCCACCACGGAGGGGGGCGGGGGAAAGTAGCCCTTGTCCCTCATCGCCATATAGGCCAGCCACTGCAGGCCGTTGAAGGCCCCGGTGGCCTGGGCGTCCTCGACCAATCCGCTGGCCCAGGCCTCCGCGTCCCACAGCGTCAGCCCGCCCCGCAGGCGCACCACGCCCAGGACGCCGCCCGCGCTGCCCAGGCCCTTGCCCCAGTTCTCGGAGAGCGTCCCCAGGCTGGAGACCAGCAGCAGCTTCGGCGTCCGGTTCTCGCCGAAGGAGGCCTCGTCGCCGGTGATGTCATACCCCCACACGACGCTGTGGCGGCTGCGGTACTCGTTGTCACCATCGCTGCTCCAGACGAGCAGCTCCGTCACCTGCCGTGGCCGCGTCAGCACCAGGAGCAGATCCCGGCTCTGGCCGTTGACCGGCACCCCCATCGCCACCCGCAGGCCATTCACTTCGTGCTTGTAGAAGGGCTCGTAGTTGGCCCAGTGGTTGGCATAGAGCGCCCCCTGGGGCACCCAGCTCCCATGGGCTCCGAAGGAGTTGCCCAGGGTGGGCTGGGAGGGATCGGACACGTCGAGCATGCGGATGGCCTGGATGGGAATACCTGCGATGTCGAAATCGCTGCCCCCTGCAGAGACGCCCACCTGCTCCACCGCGTAGACCGTGCCCCGGTTCAGCACCAGCTCCGAATAAGTACCCACCCCCGCCAGGGTCCCCACCGTGTCCGCGCCGCGGATGGTGAAGGACCAGGCCACCGGATCCAGGCTGTCCCCGTCCTGATCCGTGAGGAACGGCGAGAGCCGCACCGCCACCGTGGCCCCCAACCCCAGCCGCTGGTCCGGCACCAGCCAGACGCTCTGCACGCGGGTGGCGGAATCCGTCACCTCGCGGCCATTGGCGATGACCTTGAAGGGTACCGCGCCGTTGACGGATATGTTGCTACTGGATGAAGGCCATGACCGATGTGATCTTGTCTGGCACTTTGTCTTCTTGGATGAGATCAATGCGACCATGAAATCGCTAGCCCCCGCTTGAACCACGGTGTTACTTGCTGGGGGGAATGACATAACCTTGCCGACGCAATTCATCTTCAGAGACGGCCCGGACCTTTTTCTGCCACTCGGCTGCAAGCAAGGGATCTCTGGGCAAACCATACATGCCATGTTCATAGCCATTCCTAAGTTCGATTAGGCATGCTTTACTTCCAAGTTCCGCCCCCTTCTTCAGCCACATCACTTTCTCTTCGTCGGGAATGCCGAGACCCGAGATTGTCCACATCGCCCCACGATGTCCTTTTTCAGAGGCTTTTCTTAGCCAAAAGATAGAATCCGCGACA
>Ga0194052_1001801_pt1 | contig 12121 bp, 8 predicted proteins | sample SepL226m_MetaG_FD_160117 | JGI IMG/M metagenome (GOLD analysis project Ga0194052, IMG submission 160117) | Anoxic zone freshwater microbial communities from boreal shield lake in IISD Experimental Lakes Area, Ontario, Canada - Sep2016-L227-6m | ecosystem: Environmental > Aquatic > Freshwater >... | reverse complement strand
GCCAGCTTCTTCCGTTTGGCCAAGGGGGATCTCCGATCCCCACGAGCCTATCGGCGCTCAACTCACCTGGTCACGCACCGTTGCCGGAAACACACGTTCACTCACTCAGCCACTGCGAGCGACCAGGATGAGGTGCCGCGATGGCCGCCGGCGCGGAGAGCAGGGCTGACAAGGGGTCTTTGCGCCTCTCGCCAAGCCGGAATTCTGGCCTTGATAGGTAAGCCTAATTGACCTTAGGTGACCCAAACAGCAACTCTCGTAGCTACCAACTAATGCTGAGCCGAATCACAGGTAGATATGACCCAAACAACGAGTCATCAACGGCAAGATGCCATAGGTTTATGCCTCCTATCGAGAATGCCAGATACACCAAGTCGCTCACTATCTAGTTCGGAAGTCACTTGAATAAAACCTGGGAACATATCGTAGAGCATTCCAACATCTGCCTCTATCGGCCCGTAGTCCTGATGGGTTGTCCTCAACTCAAGCTTGTTATAGGTGTCTATAACAATTCGTTTCATGACTGGAAATTCAGAAGGCGGCATATATCCATTATTCAAAACATAGGGAGGAATACCCGCTGCATGCAATCTAAAGAAATGCCTCATGGAGCACTCATAATCTTTGGGATCGAAAAAGCGATTCCAGCCTCCCCCCAAACCATATCCCATCTGGATGAGTGCCAAAATCATTGGCGTGTAGGGCTGCCGACTGTAGATGGCCATGAGCGTGGCTGTGGCTTCCCCAATGACATACATGAGTCTGAGTTTTCGCCCATCTTCCCTTCGATACACCGCCAGCATCGCAAAGGGATTCGGGGCCTGCTCAATGGGTTTACGGGATGAGCTTGAATAATCGGGAAGGTAGGGCCAAGGAGCCCAGGAGCTGAGCGCGCTGGGCGGAATACCACCGTGGAGGCTCTCAAGCGTCAGGCCCTCCGGTGGGTCCGACAGCCACTCGCGGATCCCATGCTCAGCGTCCTGATCACCCAAGGGGGCGTAGTCGACATACAGCCAGGTATCCGTGAGGTCCACCAGGATGGGGGACCAGTCGCGTCCCGCGCACGGATAGTAACCCGAGACCGGAAGGTGCCCCTGCCAGTCAGAGAGAGGGTCGGAAGACGCCTGGCATGCGCGAAGGCGGGCCTGGCGGGCGGCTCCGGAGGAGCGGGATGGAGATAGGTGGGCGGGTGGCTTGAGCAGCATGTCAGGGCCTTTCGCTGGCGGGAATGCTTCGGAGGAACAAGCGGCAGGTTCCCGATGGTAGAACTGGAGAGAAGGTCAGAGACGGGTTCATGGCTGGCCGTGATTGGCGAGGATCATGCGAGCGTGACCGAGCACTTCATCTCTGAGGGCCAGTGGGCCGATGACCTCGGCCTGTCCGCCCAGTTGCAGCACCCAGCGACAGGCTGCATCGAGCTGGTTGGCGGAGAACTCCGCCAGGCAGGCCCCTGTGCGATCCTGCGCCAGTCGCCAGTTGCTGAAGTTGGGCTGGGCAGTCTGCAGCGACCAGATCAGACGCGGATCTCGGATGCGGAGCTTCACCTGGAACGAGGGCCCTTCACCCGCGGCGCCAGCCATTTGTAAGCGCGTCAACGTGTGCAGGCGGGAGAGCACCAGTTCAGGGATGCTGCCAGCGCCGCCGGTGAATTCCACTTCTCTGAGTTCCGGAAGCTGGAAGAAGTGCGGGCAGGCCTTGATGGGATCCCAACCCAGCAGGCAGATCACTCCGGCGCGGACATCCAGGGTGAGCTGGTAGGGGATCACCGTGATCTTCCTGGTGGACCTATCCTGCCCTCCGGGCGCCCAACTGACGCGGATTTCCTTCGGCTTGCCCGGGGAGAGGGACAGCAGGAGGGTGTTGAGAATCTCCAGCTCGTTCGAGGTGGGGTCCAGGTCAAAAGCCGGGATGACCTTGATCCGGTCACCGATGGCCTGGGACTCGGCATCAGGCTGTTCCGGGAGCTTTGAGTTGATGATCTGCTCGATCTTCCGAAGCTCCGCGGTGAGGGGCGCGGCGCCGAACATCTCCAGAAGCATCTGGCTCAGGGCAAGGGTCTGCTGGGTCCGAGGCGTGACGTTCAAGTACCAGCAGGGGGGAACCTTCATCACGAAGCGGATGATCCTCGGGTTCGCAGGGTGGGGCGACTCCGCGAAGCTAGCCCCATTTTCCCTGTAGCCAAGGACCTTTCGGGCCCGGTCAGCCATCTTGTCATTGCAGCTAAGCCGATCCTGCAACCCCGTGCGGGTGAGGCCACGCTCTCCTGCGTCAGAGAAGAACTTCGCAGCCGCTTCCAGAATGGAGGGCCTTATTTCGCCGTTCGTGTAGATGCTCGCCATGAACAGATCCCCAGGTGGTTCTAAGGGTGCGCCAGAAGCACACAGCTTGAGTTGCCAGAAACTGGGAAGTCGGGCTCAGGCCGCGGCGTCCCTTCGGGTAGTCTCCTTCGCGTAGGCGGGTCCCGGGCGGGAGGATCTGCCTGTCCATGCAGCAAGGCCCCTGCCCGGGCCCGATGAACTCCAAGTGTGCCGGCGATGCATGGACAGCCATTGTCCCGCCACCGGCCCTATCTTTCTCCCATGGGCTTCGATTCCTTCCGAGACAGCACGGTATCGCCTGACTGGGCCCTCTGGCCTGCGCTGGGTCTGTCTCCTCTAGTGCTCGCCATGAACCTGCGGACGGCCTTACTCGCCGGCACACCCGCCAGGGAGATCCTCCAGGCTGCCGCTGAGATTGGCCTTCACCCCCTCTCCATCGCCGTGGCAAGACCCTTGGATGCCGCTGTCACTCAGCGGAAACTCCGCGCCGGGAAGTCCTACTTGAAGGGCGAGAACCGGGCCTTGGCAAAACGCCTCAGCATCGATGAGCGGTGGCTCCCGGTCATCCGGGGCAACGGGCTCTGCCTTCGGGATCCCAGGATCCAGGAACTGCCGGAAGGCCTTGCCGTGCCAGCGCTGCAGCTGACTCGCCTGGGTGGGCTCACCAGCCTCCCACGGCGCCTCGCGGCAACCTGGTTGAACGTGGAGCAGTGCCATGGGCTGGAGAAACTTCCCTCCATCCTGGGACTGAAGATTCTCGAGGTCTTCGACTGCCGGAACCTGAGGGCGCTTCCCTCCAACCTGCACCTGGATCACCTCTGCATCTCCGCGTGTCCGGGCCTGGACGCCCTCCCCCCCCTGCAAACCCGAGTCTTGCAGCTTGCCAGCGTCCCTTTCCCCGCTCTCCCGGAGGGCATGGGCCTGCGCGGCTTCACCCTCCGGAACCTGGCAGGACTGGAACAGCTTCCCGGGGACTTGGCCCCGATGTGGAAGCCTTACTGGTCGATCAGAAACTGCCCCCGCTTGCCGGCGCCATCGCGCTGGATGCCTGTTCCCCTCTTGAAACCGCTTCCGAAAGCCATGCAGCAGGCCTTCCTTCGGGCTGGGCTTGCGGGCAGCACCTGACTCCCGGATGACCTTCACCGGGCCGCTCCCATCCGAGGGAAGGCATTGAATTCCTCGGATGCGTAGGTTCTTGGGCGAGTCGTACCCCTCTCCCGAACCACCGGCCCGCCTTTGAATGGCCTCGGTCATGCCCGGCTCCCCGCCCGGTCCCACAGGAACTCGGTCCAGTGGCCCCCCCACCGAAGCTGCGGCGCATGACCGACGTTCATCATTCCTGCGTCCAGGTCGTAGATGTGGGTCAGGTCAGGGCAGTCCTTCAGTTCGAGCATGGCGGGCCGAGCGAGCCGTCGGATCTCCCGCACCGGTCCACTCAGGATCACCTTCACGGGCGGCATTCCAAGCCAGTCGAGGGTGTGCCAGCCCTCCGCCAGCTCATGGCTGAAGTTCATCTCGAGAAGAAGTCCCTCCTGCTGGAGCAGGCGGCGCGCGTCCGCCAGATCGCAGACCTGACTGCCCCCCCTCCACCGCAGACAGACCGACCGGGCGCCAGGGTCCCGGAAGTGGCCGTAGAATGCCTCCAGCCAGGGCTCCAGGAAGGCCGCGACCAGCCGGTCATGCAGGGCGTTCCGCCAGTCTGGCTTCAACTGGCTGAGGCCCCAGGCGCTACCGCTGATCCAGTTCCCACAGAAGCTGGGGTCGCGCAGAAACTCTCTCCGACAGGCCTGCTCCCAGGCACTCATGAAGTCGCCGACCGACGCACCGGCGGCCTCCAGCAAGCCGATCTGCTCGCCCCGGGTCACGCCGAACAGGTCCAGATGTGACCAGCCCGGAAGACCCGAGCCCAGTTCCTGTAGCCAGTCAGACCTCTCAATCCAGCTCAGGCCCTCCATGACCAGTGCCGCGGCAGAGGCTTGTCCTCGAACATCAGCCGGTTGGCCTCCAGCTCCAGGGGGTTCTGGGCATAGAGCCGCATGAAGGTCGCCCGGTCCAGGCGGCGATGCCGGAGGAAGCCACGGCCATAGAAGAGGCCCAGCAGCACGGCCGCGCCCAGCGGCGACCAGCGCCGCATCTGCTCCTGGTGCACCAGCTCGTGACGGATCACCGAGTCCCCCTGATCACGACGAAGCAGGATCAGGCCCGGCAGGGCCATGCCCAATGCCCCAAAGGGAACCCGACGCACCCGGACCACCATGACCGGCACCAGCGCGATCCAGGCCCAGAGGAACAGATTCACCCCCAGTGCCACCACTACATCCCAACCCAGCCAACGCAGCATCCAGACCCCTCTTCAGATATCAATCTGACGGGATTGCGTGGTCAGTTTCTGTCCTGACCTCGTGTATCCCGGGATCTCCAAACCCCCTAATCGCAATTAGCTGGGTGCAAAAAATCCACGAAAATAACAATTTTATAATTAATAAATTTTTATTGACTGTCAATTATGTAATGACAAGTGTTAGACCCAAATCGCTAAAGGCAATTGAAATTTGATCTGGCTTTTGATCAAGGAAAGCGACTGTCATCTTCCACTCCTCGCTGTTCCAGATCCCCCCGCCTTTGGTTTTGAATTTTGCCTCTCCGTCCATTGTTCGAGTATTAATCTTTGCTGCAGCCTGCTCCATAGTTGCTTCGTTAGTTATATTGCACCGTTTGTGAACTCTCGAGTACTCTATTCTAAAATTCCCTGTCTGTATTTTGACTAAGGGGACTTCGTTTGGTTTAGGAGGGTTTTCAACTACTAGGTTATCGGGAGTAGGACCTTGAACCTCTGGGGTAGGGATCTCGTGCTCAAGAGAAGGGCCTTGTAATGGAGACAGTTCGGGGTAGGTCGGGATTTCCTCGAGGGATGAAATTTTCCATTCTTCCATCGCTCTCCGAATCTCACCGTCGACCGTTGCAGCCTTTTCCGAGCTTTTGCTACGTTCGTATTCATATTGACGTTTTTTAGATGCAACCAGTCGGAGCACAATTGCCCTACGGTCCTTTGTGTCTCTTTCTCTAAGCAACGCCTCATAGAAACCAATTGCATCTGTAAATCGCCCAGCCCTTTCAAATGCAGCCCCCGCTTCCTGGACAGTGATTTCAGACCGCCAAGTGGCACCCTTCACTCGAATAGTGCGGGTTAGGAAATCAGCGATTCTCTTCTGTTTTTCTTTGGGTAGAGTGATCAGTTCGTCGGATCTTGCTAGCGCCCTCACAAGTGAAATCTGCAGGGCGTCCTTCTCCGTAGCTACCCAGTCAACCATTTTTTCTGTCGTCCAGGTCTGGTCTGGTGTGAACCCCAAGTCCGCAACAAACCCGAGGACTGAATCCCACCACCTGTTTTGCATGGCCATGAGTTGGATGCATGCATGGAGTGCTGGGCCTGCTGTCTCGAGATCTGATTTGTCGAACGATCGCTTGGCTATGCTGAGCATTGCTGCAGTAGCATTAGCTTCCCAGGCTAGGGCGATCGCCTCTCTAATGTGATCATTGTTGAGAAGAGCCCCTACTATGGCTTCCACCTGATCTAGCGCAATTACCACACCAGGGTATGTCCGGAATTCCCTAATAATTTGAGTATCATCCTTTAGTTTTGATAGCCAAAGTAAATTATTGGGATAGATGGCTTCAGTTGCCATTGCACGATAATAGGAATCCGTCTTGGTTTCATTCAGTTGTTCCCAACACCGGCTAGCATCGGCATAATTTTCTGCTGAGAAACTTATTTGAGCACGGGCCTTCAGCTGAATCGTCAATCCATAGATCGCGATCCTGTCTAGTTCCACTAAAATTTGGCGAGCAAGCCTGCTTTCTAGTGTGGGTGGGATCGAGGAGGTGATAGATTCAAGTGCCTCACGCCAAATGGGGTCCCCAATACACCTAAGACTAAAATCCTTATCTTCCTCAAGTTTGTTTGCTAGAGTCTGAAGCTGTTCAAGCACTACCTGTGGTGAGGGTGAACCGGAGAGCCGGACAGCCCACTGGACCTCTATCTCACTCATGATATTTGGGTAGCTTCCAACTACAACTTGGAGCCTCAACCATCCCTCCGCGCGTGCCTTCCAAAAGCACCGTACAGCGTGCGGGGTTAGAAATCCGGCAGTTATGAAAGCATTGCCAGCTTTAAGATATTCTCCGTCCGCCTCGAAGGCTAAGGCAATGCACTCCTGGTAATGTCTCTGGTCATTCGCTTTCTGGTAGGCGGAGGCGGCGAGCCTAAAAAAATATGGATCATTTCTTGCTCGGCCTTCGGATTCGAATGCTTTGGCATTCACCCTCAAGTCGGGTGGGTCCTCCTGGCTTAGCTGATCTGCTACACCGGTAGTCATACCCTCAAGTTCACCGGCCCATATATCAAAGCCCTTTCTTATCCGAGCTAGCATCTGATGGTCAGGTCCTAGACCTCTGGCACTCTCCCAAAGGTGCTGGAATCCATCCTCAGAATCGACGATAACAAGATGCTGCTTTGGCCTACTAACAGCAACATACAGGCGGTTGATAAAATATTGCATTGGAAGGGACTTGTCTGGATCCGAAGCCCCAGCGAATCCGGGGTCTGACAAGGCGTTCTTCAAACCATCATCGGCTGCAGCGCCGAATCCATAGACTACTACTGCTGGGTATTCACAACCCTTGGCTCGGGAGGCGCTTAATACGCCACTTGGGACTCCATTTTCAACCTTGATATGCCCATTAAGGAATGGATCATTATGGACAAATTCGGCCTCCTCTCCCTCGTTGCAAGGGATGATGACCACATAACCACCATGCTCATCGAATTTTCTCCAGAAGGCTTCATCGTGCGCAAAGAAGGATCTTACAGGCGAGCACTGTGTTTCAGAGGTCCATGGCTTGGAAGGCCTTAAATCCTGGATTTGGAAGAGCGAGGCACGCATAGCCTGCACATGATTACTAAATTTCACAATTCGGTGAGTCGAGCGATAGTTAAACATAAGCTCTCGATAATTTAATTCCGCTCCACCGGATCGCCTTGTCTGGTCCAGTTCAAAAATGAACTTTTCAACAAAAGACGCCTTGATAGCATCCCACCTAAAGCCTGTTGGATTAAGGGTTTGGAATGGATCTCCAGCGAAGGCAAATGGAACTCTACTGATGTCTGTGGAGGAGAGCTTTCGTTCAGAGAATAAACTGTTGCGTAGGAGCATTTCAAGTTCGAGGCGGGTAAAATCTTGAGCCTCATCGCAGAATACCGCTGGGTATATTGACTTGACTAAACCCAGCTCTAAGACACGGCGAGTTAGATCCTGGTCATCCCATAATCCTTCCTGCTCCATTTTTTCTTGATACCAGCGGCTCCACACCTTCTCAAAAACGATTTCAAAGGTCTCCTTTGTGACACTAATCTGGTTCTCGGGCAGCTGCTGGTAATCCTCGGACTCCAAATAACCATCGGAGCTCATGCCTTTGATGTAAGTTCTAATAACATGCCAAGAAATTTCTGGACCGTAATCTTTTAACGCCCGTGCTTCCCTCCCGAATCGATCATTCCACATCCGTCGGAACCTTGCGTAGTCCACCTTGTTGGCGTTAGTGAACCGATCACGCTGGTCGTCAACTGGAAGAAGGGAAATCAGGTAGGGACGGAACTCCCTGAATGCTTGATCGAGAACTCCCTGAATCCCGTCCAGATCGATCCTCACATCCTGCTGCGTGAAAGCTGCTTCACTTCTAAGTAGTCGTTCTACAAATTTTCTAGCAACCCGTAGCAATTCGCCATTAGCTGTTAAATAAATTGGTGGCTGTGAACCTTCATCCTGTTGCTCGCGGTTCGAAAGGTAGTAAAATAGAATGTCTGCAAATAGGTACTGCAAAATTGTGGATTTCCCGCTTCCCGCGCGACCATTAATAAAGAGTGGGAAGGGTGTTTTTGACCCGCGGGCGCTTTCAAGGACTTCAGACTCCTCTGGCGACAAGGCCATGTTTCCTTCTCTCTCACCTTCGAGATCTACCCATAGCTCATCCGCTGCTAGAATAAGCGCAGGATAGGCACGGCGGCTTTCACGCAGAATTTCCTCTGGGGACATCCCATTCAGCCGCTCAGAAAGGCTCCTTGCTTCCTGCGCAGCCTCATCTGCATTTGATTCGGTGCTAATACTAATTAGTAATAAGCGACCAACACTTCGATAGACCCAAATACCCCACTCAGGCTTATTTTGAATTTGCAAGTGATGCAGTCCATTTTCACATTCTAGTGCCTGGATACAGGTAGATGGGAATAAGACCAACTGCTTCCGGACCCTAGCGCTATTAACCTGATCGATCCAACGGCTTGTTTCACAGACCAACTCATCTGCAGACATGCCTTGTTGATGCTGGAAAGCCCCATACAGCATTGCGTATTCTGCGTCTGTAGGTCCCTTCTTCATAGGTGGTGGATTTGTGCGAGTCCGTTCCTGAACAAATTCTATGACCTCATCGTCTGCGACAAGATCACCGTAATGTCTCGCACCATATCCTGTAGAGTCTGTCGAGAACTCTTGGTAGTCCCGGCTGCCTCGAATGAGAATCCCGAGCAGGACGATCACAGAGTGTTCGCCTACCGACCTGAAATCCGCTACCAATCTCCCTTGACGTCCCCCGAATTTCTTTTTAACCAAGTAAGGTGCAGGGAACGTATCGAACAAACTAGTGCTCTGAGCTAATTCAGCCCTATCAATTAAGCGCTCAACCTCATCGGTCAGATTGTGTGTTCGCGCATCCTCAGCGCAATTATCAGAGACAAGAATGAACAGTGTCATAGCTTTGGCCTCGGGCTATACGGTGAGGTTCATCCTGCAAAAGAAATAAGACAATTTGACAAACAATTATAAGATAATTTAAATATGCTGCCTATACGAATTGCCACAATAAATGTCAATCTATTGATAAAATACATTCAATCAATACTATAATAACTATAATTAGCTGGTGGACAGATATTAGTGGGTTCGTATAACCTGCACTTATTTTGTATGGTTTTTATATTCCATTGTCATTAAAATATTATATTATGCAGCTTTGATCATAGAAAAAACAATTTATACTTTACACAAAATGTTACCAAAAACTCATCCATGTGACTGTGGGGAGTTTTGATAACTCATTCGATGATATAAGACAACGCTGGTTATAATAATAATTTCGTCCGAGGTCACATCCATTACCTTGGGAATCCCCGCAGAATCATCTAGAAGGATTACTTGATCCTGGTGAATATTCTAGGATCAGAGCTTGGGTTCATTATCGGGATCAGTGCCCCTGGGCCTCCCCTGCCGGGGTTTGCGCCTCAGGTAGGAGGAGGTCGGCATCATGAAGTCGTCGGACTCGTCCTTCGCCGAGATGCGGGTGGAGCCCATCGAAGATGAGAAGCGCAACTCCTTGGTAAAGACGTCCCGCTTCCCTTCTTCCATGAGGCTCTCAAGCTCTTCCACCATGGATCGGCTCCAGGAGTTGTCGCCGGAGATGGCCTTGAGCTCGTCCAGAAGCACCTGCACGCGGACCCAGTCGCCCTCCATCGCGGCCCGGTGGGCCTGCTCCTGGAACTCAGCGGTCCGGATCTCACCCAGCCGACGGGCCACCAATTCGTCCTCCGGCAAGGCCGAGTAGGCCTTGGAGGGCAGTAGCGGCAGTCGGACCGGCATGGATGGAAGGGCGAGCGGCTTCCCGTCAGGGTCCTGCCACTGGATCTCGACCTGGGCCAGGGCCAGCGTCCCGTCCGCAGCCCAGGCCGTGAGGTCCGAGGCCTGGCCTTCCAGGCGGAATAGCGCCCACGCCTCGCCCTGGTAGGGCAGGTCCGGCAGGACCCAGACGCCCTCCCCGCATGGCAGGTAGCCGTTGCGCTGGATGACTCGGATGCCAGGCAGGGTCTTGAGGGAGACCGTGAGTCTCCGGGCCACCAGGTTCGACAGCAGGTCAAACTCCTCCATGAAGGGGTCCATCAGATCCTCGGCGCTCTCCCCGAAGTAGGAGCGGCCCTGCCCGTGCTTGGCCATGCCGGTCATCAGATTCTCGCCGAAGTCGCGTCCGAGTCCGTAGGTGGATGTGCTAACGCCCGCAAGTTGGGCCTCGACGCAGTATTTCGCCAGTTCGTCTGGGTCGGTGATGCCCGCGTTGGCCTGACCGTCGGACAGCAGCAGTACTCGGCTGATGACGCCGGGCTGGTGGGCCCTGTGGAGTTCCGCAACACCCGCAGCCCAGCCCTGGTGAAGGTCGGTGCAGCCCCCGGTCTGGAGGCGGGCCAGCCTCTGCCGGGTCTCTTCCTTGTCATTCAGGGGTGTGCAGGGCCTCAGGAGCTTGACCCGGTCATCGTAGGCCACCAGGGCCAGGCGGTCCTGGGGTCCCATGCGGTCCAGGATGGCGGCGGCGCAGCGGCAGGCCTCCCGCAGGGGGCCACCGGACATGGAACCCGAGCGGTCCAGGACGATCGCCAGGTGGAGCGGCATGCGGGGTGCGGACTGAACCTCCGGCGCATCCGGCGCCTGAACACGCACCAGCAGATCGACCTGGAAGGGTCCCTCGGCGGGGATACCCGCGAGTCGGGTGTGAAGCAGGGGGGTGATCCTGGTCATGGCATGCCTCCGGAACAGTTGAGTCGTCGGGAGTATGGGGAGCGAGGCACGACACAAAATGTCTACTCAGCCCTCCGGAACATTGGACATGGTTTGTCCTATCGAATGGCGGATGGTTGAACCCATGAGAACCCCTGACCTGCCCCCCTCACCGCGCCGGTTCTATCTCGACTTCGAGACCACCGGCCTGAGTCCGGCTACAGCCCAGGTATTGGAGCTGGCTCTGCGGGGAGCCGCCCGCCTGGACCGGCTAGTCTCGGACGCCCCCCCGGCCTCCCCTGAGGCCTTCCGAGTCCACGGGATCTCCCCCTGGCTCTGCCAGTGCGAGGGGAGACCTTCCCGGCTGGTGCTGGCGGAGCTGCTCACGACCCTCGGGCCGGGTCCTGTGGAGATCGTCGCGCACAACGCTCCCTTTGAGCGGGGTTTCCTGGAAGCCTGGGCCCAGCGGGAGGACATGCGTCTGCCTGACATTCTCTGGACCTGCACCCTGGAGGCCTCCCGCCGCCTCATGACCAAGGCGCCCATCAACCATCAACTGGGCTCCCTGGCGACTTCGCTCGGCTGGCGCGCCCAGGGACTGCACCGGTCCGCGGCAGATACAGAGATCACGGTGAGGCTGCACCAGGCGCTGGATGCCTGGGGGCAACTGAAGGCCGACCTGGGCCCTGACCCGGGCGTCGTCTACCTGGCCGGCCCGCTCCGGGGGGACGGGTCTCCCGCAGCCATCGCCCACAACCAGGGCGCCATGAAGGTGCTCGCTCGGTGGGCCCAGGCAGTCCTGCCGACAGCCACCCTGGTGGTGCCCCACCTGAACTTTGAGTTCGTGGATGAGAGCGGGGAGCGAGGCCTGACCGTGCGAGCCCAGGTCCTCCGGTCCTGCGAGCAGCTGGTGGCCCGCAGCAATGCCATCATCCTCTGCGGTCATCTGACGGAAGGTATGCGGCGGGAAAGGCTTGTGGCCGATGGCATGGGCATTCCGGCCTTCTCCGTCCCCGGCTGGGATGGATCCACTCCGGAGAAGCACCTGACGCAGGCCGAGCAGCCCCTCCCTGCTTGGATGGTAAAGGCCATGACCCCTGCCCTTGCGGGAACACCCGCCCGATAAACCCACCCGGGTTGCCAGGGATTGTCCATCGGGGAGCCGCAGGCTCTACCTCCCACGGAGGTTTGCATGCCCAACCCCAACCC
>Ga0194052_1001800_pt1 | contig 12122 bp, 14 predicted proteins | sample SepL226m_MetaG_FD_160117 | JGI IMG/M metagenome (GOLD analysis project Ga0194052, IMG submission 160117) | Anoxic zone freshwater microbial communities from boreal shield lake in IISD Experimental Lakes Area, Ontario, Canada - Sep2016-L227-6m | ecosystem: Environmental > Aquatic > Freshwater >... | reverse complement strand
CGCTTTCTTGGTTGGTTTTATCGTTTCGCAGGAGTGGAGCAACGTCAGCAGCGCAAAGTCGCAGGTGTCGACGGAGGCAGCTTCGCTCGCCACCGCTGGTTTCGCCGCCTCGACCTTGCCCGCGCCGAACGCGCTGAAGATCTCCGCTGGCATTCTTGCGTTCGTCAGGACTGAGGTCTGCGACGAGATCCCGTACCTTGCTACGGCGAACCGCCAGGATCCGCGAGCCACCGCCGCGCTCGAGAATCTCTACCAGATATCGGCTCATGTCAGACCGGCCAGCGTTATGAAGCTGCCAGGATTCAATCAAGAGTTTAGTTCGATGGGCGACATCGGAAGTGCACGACGGCAGTTAGTCAACGCCGCTTCCGAGCGGGTCCCAGTGGTTCTTGTGATTGCGATTGTGCTGGTCGGGCTAGTGCTACTGACCGCGGTCAGTATGCAGGACGTCCGGCACCCCAAGGCGCACCTAGCGACAGTGCTAGCAGTCGCGCTCTTCGTTGCTCTCGGCGAAACTGTGGTCGTCAGCTTGAACAGGCCTTTTGCAGGCGCGGCCGTCGTCAGTTCGTCGCCGCTGACAGACGGCTTACCGGCCAAGTACGTGCGCTGCAAGAACCCGGTGCTGCTTACCAGCACCTCCTCGATTCGTCCGGGTTCCCAGGCCCGCTAGTTCGCTTGTAGTTGCTGCTCGGCGCGCTACTAGAACCGATCAACCGGGGTTGGCTCGGCTCGCACTGACCTACCATTGACTTATGCGCACGCCTGTTTACGCGGCTGTTCTCGCGGCATTGTTTGCTGCCGCGGCGATGCCCGCAGCTGCCTGCGCATCGGTTGCCAGCGCGCGGGCCGGCGACCCGGTCGTGGCCACCGGCGCGAGCGTCCCTGCTCTGCTGGGCGCGGCGCCGGCTCGACTTATCGCTTACCGCTACCAAGGCGGACGGCTCAGCCAGGTGCCGCTCCAGGTCGATGAACGCAAGCTGTTCGACGTAGGTAACGCCTATCAGCCGGCATTGCCTTCCGGTGAACAGACGCTCGTCTACGCTGACGCCGCCTATTCGGCAGGTAGCGACAACGACCCGAGCTTCGATGCCAACGATGAGCTCGCGCTGCTAGGAAGCTCAGTTGGGAGCAAGGCACCGAAGGGTCTGGCTCTGCCGAGTACGCTTCGCGGCCAGCGCCACCAGTGGCTGCGCGTGAACGATTCGATCGGCCGGGAGAGTGGGTACGTGCTGGTAGGGGAAGCGCGGCCCGGAGTGAGGATCGATCAGTCGGCCGGGAGCCATCCACTGACGTACAAGTTTTCGCTCGCCTCCGGGCAGCAGTATTCGGGTTATCGGCGAGCCCAAGGACCGAACCCTGAGGCTTCCAGCTTGACGACTCCGACTTATTCGCTTGGCTTCTCCGACCGCTGGATGAAAGATCGACTCCAGATCCGTGCCAAGGGCGCGAGCGGGGTCGACATCCTTGACATGCACAAGTCAATGATCTCCGCCAGTAGCTGCGGGCGCAGCGAACGGACCTTCTCCGACGGAGAAGGCGCGTTTCTGACCAACCGCGTTGGCCCGGTCCGTGCGATCCGCGATTTCATTGGCGCCAACAGCGGCCCGTACACCGAGCGCCGCGAATTGATGTACCCGGGCCGCGAGGACGTCGAAACCTTCCTGCGCGTTCACGCGATCGGAACCGTGGTCGACTTTCTTGACTACTCGGCCGCGGCCGCCGGCATGACCTACCGCAACAGCCTCAACCCCACCGGCGTGAAGGTCGACGGCCAGCCTGACGCGATCGCTACTGGCCTTCCGAGTTGGTCGCAGGTCAGCGGTAACCAGGGAACCCTCACCGTTAGCTATTCGCACACAACGAGCATCATTGGCTTGCCGATGACCGGCTACTACGTCGACTCGACCCACCCAACCGCGCCGCAGTGCACAGGCGACAGCGCCTCGTATGCCGCCAGCGGCGCAGCAGTGACGGCAGGAATGACTACGACCGACCCGCGCCAGAGCGGCTACTCGCACTTCTCAACCGCCTGGAGGCTCTACTTCGGCGGGCGCAGCAGCGGTGGCGCTAAGAGTGCTGCGGCACTTGACCGCCGCGCGCGGCAGGCGCTGCAAGTAACCGCAGTTCGCTGAGAAGCGCGCGAATAAGTCCACTCTGGCTGAGATCATCAGCAGATGATCAAAGAGTTCCGGGACTTCCTGCTGCGTGGCAACGTCGTTGATCTAGCGGTAGCGGTCGTGATCGGCGCGGCCTTCGCGGCGCTCGTCAATTCGTTAGTTGGTGACGTGCTCACTCCGATCGTCGGCGCGATCATCGGCAAACCCGATTTCTCCAACCTCAGCTTCACGATCAACGGCAGCCGCTTCAATTACGGCAGCTTCCTAAACGCCTTGATCGCCTTCGTCTCGGTCGCGGCTGCGGTCTTCTTCTTCGTCGTCAAGCCGATGAACACGCTTAACCGGCTCCGCGGTGCGAGCTCGGAAGAGGCTGCCAACGAGATTGAACTACTGACCGAAATTCGCGACGAGCTGCGCTCTCAACGGAGTACTAGCTAGAGCTGAAGCGAAGCTGTTGACCGGGGCGCAGCTGGCCTGCCGCGTCGAGGTCGGCGCTGACGATCACGGCGATCACGGGGTAGCCGCCAGTTGTGGGGTGATCGGCCAAAAGAATGATCGGCTGGCCGGACTCAGGAACCTGGATTGCGCCATCGACGATCCCTTCCGAGAGCAACTGATCGCTGCGCGCTCGTTGCAGTTTTGGCCCTTTCAGTCGCACGCCGCTGCGGTTGGAATCTGAGGAGACCTCCCAGCTACTCGATGTCAGCAGCTCGAGCGCGTCGGCCGTGAACCAATCGGCGCGCGGGCCTTCGATCACGTGAAGGAGCGGTTCCGTTGCAGGCGCAGCCACCGGGGCTACCCCGATTGGCGGCACCGCGGCAGTCGCTTCGCCGCTTCCAAGTAGCTCTCCGGCCCTAAGCGGCGCTGGGCCAAGGCCGCTGAGCAGGTCGCTCGACATGCTGCCCATCATCGGCTGTGCTTCGATCCCGCCGCGAACCGCAACGTAGGTTCGTAGCCCAGCGCTGGCCGTCGCGAGTTCGAGCACGCCACCTGCTGGAACCGTTACGGCTGAGTTGAGGGGTACCTCGGCACCGTCTACCTGGGCCTGCACCTCGGCACCGGTGATTGCGATTACGCCGCCCTCGTGGAAGAGCAAGCTTGGGCCGATCAGCGTGCACTCGAGCGCGGCTACGCGCTCGTCGTTCCCAACCAAGCGGTTGGCCAGCGTGAGTGAACCGCGATCTGCCGCGCCGGAGCGGGGGATGCCAAGCTCCGCGAAGCCTGGGCGCCCGAGGTCCTGCACCGTTGTCAGCGCCCCCGGCTTGATCACTTCGATCGCGCCGCTCATTGAGCCACCAGCCGCACCAGCGTGCCGGGCGTGAGCAATGCGGGCGGCGTCCGTTCGACGTCGAAGATCGGTTCTTCGCAGCTGCCGACCAAGTTCCAACCGCCGGGCGAGCTGCGCGGATAGACGGCGCTATATGGACCGGCGATGGCGAGCGCCCCAGCCGGTACGCGCGTGCGCGGCTCGGCGAGCCGTGGCGGCTGCAGCGCGGGGTCACCACCAAGCAGGTAGGCGAATCCCGGGGCGAAGCCGATAAAGCCGACGCGGTACTGGGCAGCGAGGTGGCGGGCAACAACCTCCTCGGCGCTAACGCCGCAGATCTCTGCCACGGCCGCAAGGTCGGGGCCGTCGTAGCGGACGGCAAGAGTCACTTCGCTTGGCGCCTCGATCGCCTCGGTAACTGCATACGCGCCGCCGACGATCTCCTCAACCCGTTGCAGCGAGGGGAGCTTCGGATTCCAAACCACGAGCAGCGTTTCGTGGCCGGGCACAATTTCGGCAAGCTCAGCGCCGCGCAGCGGCTCAAGCCCGCTGGCAAGCATCTGCACAGCGTCGTTGTCAGCTAGCTCGATCAGCACCGCGCGATCGCCGGCCTGCCGGATTGAATGGGCCGAACTCAAGCGAAGCTCTTGACTTCGATGCCGTTGCTGGCCAACTCGTGACCGATAGCTGTTGCCAGTTCGAGAGCACCAGGCGTATCGCCATGAACGCAGATTGAGTCAACCTTGATCGCGAGTCTGGCGCCGTCGGTGGCGATCACGGTTTGCTCGGCTGCAATCAGCAGCGCTTGGTCGATCGCCTCGTCGTGGTCGAGGATGCTCCCGGCTGTTCCTCGCGGAACGAGCAAGCCGGCGCCGTCATATGCGCGGTCGGCGAAGCCTTCGGCTGCGCATCGCAGCCCCGCCGCGCGAGCGGCATCGGCGAGCGCGCCGCTCGCTGGTGCGAGCACTACCGGCGGTCCTGGCAGCGCGGCGATCATTTCGGCCAGTGCCGCCGCTAGCTCTTCGTCGCGTAGCGCGCGGTGGTAGAGCGCGCCGTGTGGCTTGATGTGCGTGACGCTGCCACCGGCCTCGCGGGCAATTCGCTCAAGCACTGAAATCTGTTCCGCCACCTGTTCGATGATTAGCCCGGCATCGAGATTAAGTTCAACGCGGCCGAAGTTCTCGCGGTCGCAGTAGCCGGGGTGTGCCCCTATCCGCACGCCACGCTGGGCCGCGGCTGCGCAGGCGCGGAACATTGTCTCCTCGTCGCCGGCATGGCCACCGCAGGCAACATTGGCGCTAGTAATTACGTCAAGTAGCGCCGCGTCGGCCGCCCAGCCGCTTGGCCCAGTCCCCTCCGCCATGTCGGCGTTGAGGTCCATCGTTGGCTTCACCCTCCCGCTGGCGGAAGCACGGCCGCGGCGCCGCATGCGACGAGGCAATCAGGAATCACGACAGAGCCGTCGGCCTGCTGTCCATTTTCAAGTAGCGCAATCATCGTTCGACCGACCGCCACAGCCGTGCCGTTGAGCGTCGCCAGCAGCTCCGGCTTGCCGCCTTCACGGCGCATCCGGATTGCGAGGCGACGGGCTTGGAAGTCGCTGGTGTTTGAGGTTGACGTCAGCTCGCGGTAACGCTGCTGGCTTGGCAGCCAAGCCTCGCAGTCGAACTTTCGCGCCGCCGATGCGCCGAGGTCATCGATTGCGATGTCGACGACGCGGTAGGGGATCGAGAGCGCCATCAGGATCTGCTCCTCGATGGCCAACAGCCTTAGGTGCTCTTCCTTCGCATCTTCGGGGGGTACGAAACTGAACATCTCAACCTTGTCGAATTGGTGCACGCGGAAGATGCCGCGCGTGTCGCGCCCGGCCGAGCCCGCTTCACGGCGGAAACATGGGGAGAAGCCTGCGTAGCGCAGCGGCAGCTTCTCGGCTTCAAGAATCTCGTCGGCGTGCAGCGATGCCAGCGCCACCTCGCTCGTGCCGACGAGGTAGAGATCATCGTCGGCGAGTCGGTAGATCTGCTGCTCAGTGTCGGGCAGGAAACCGGTTCCGTGCAGAGCCTCTTCGCGAACCAACACCGGCGGGATCACAGGCTCAAAGCCATGTTCGCGCAGTAGCTCAAGAGTCCAGCGAACTAAAGCCAGCTCGAGCATCACGAGCTCACCGCGCAGATAGGCGAAGCGAGCGCCTGAGAGCCGCGCGCCGCGCTCGATGTCAATGCGCTCACCGGCAAGGTCGAGGTGATCGAGCGGGTCGAAGTCGAACTTCGGAAGCTCGCCGCACTCGCGCAGGACAGTGTCCTCAGCCGGGGCGTCGTCGTCGGGCAGGTTCGGTAGCAGCGCCAATGCGTCGTCGAGCTCTGCCTCAGCAGTTTGAAGCTCAGCGTCGAGCGCTTTTGCGCGAGCTGCAACATCCTTCATTGCGGCGATCTGTTCGTCGGCCGATTCGCCGCTGGCCTTGGCCGCAGAGATCGCTTCGTTGGCGGCGTTCTGCTCGGCGCGCAGCGCCTCTAGCTGTGGCAGAAGCGCGCGTCGCGTCTCGTCTAGTTCGATTACGCGGTCGAGCCCGTCGGCCCCGCCACGCCGCTCGAGCGCCGCTCGGACGGCGTCTGGTTCATTCCGCAGGCGCCTCAGATCGAGCATCGCGCCACTGTCCGGCTCCTGCTACCCGCCGGCGTTTGCCGGGGTCGGCGGACACTTGGTTGTGCTGTTCATCGCGTCGCTGCCGGCGTACTTGGCGAGGAAGGCCGCGACCTGCTCGGTCTCTTTACCGACGACAATGTTGGCTGGCATGATCGCTCCGGAGAAGCCGCCGTTGCGCAGCGCGTAGAGAATGTTGCCGTAACACTCTTTGCGCTTATTGAAGTTTGGTCCGTTCGTCTTCTGGGCGCTTGAGACCTTCGCCGCTGAACCTTCGGCGCCGACGACGCTAAGCGTGTGGCACCCGGAGCAGCGCGAAACGAAGAGCTTGCTACCCGATTCGACGGCTGCGGATTGGCCGGTGACGCTGTTGCCTTGCGAGCCGCACGCAGCGAGCACGACGGCCGTGGCAGCAATCAACAGGAGTGGTAGTAAGCGTCGCAGCAACATTGGTCAGAGAATAATACGAGAGACGAGCCCGGACTGACTGACAGCCCGCTCGGTTGCCTTTCCGATTAGGCCGTCGCCAGCACTCGCAGAGCAAGAAAGGCGATTACAACGCAGGCAATTGCGGCCACCGCTAGCTCACGGTTGGCGATTGTCGAAACGATCAGTTGCTGCTCGTCTGCGGGTAGCTCGCCAACCGCTTGAGCGTCATCGAGGTCGCGCGAACTAAGGACCGCGTCGGCCGAAGCGATCCGCAATTGCTCGGCGATGATTGAGACCGCGATCGGCAGCAGCATGTAGAGCCAGAAGAGTCCGCTGCTCGGTTTGTAACCAGCGATGAAAACGATCAGTGCTACCGCCGCCAGGACCGTCGTAGCAAGCTGCGACACGCGCCAAATAATCCAGAAGCCTCGCTGCATCGAACCGCGCCACCACGCCCAGAGACCAGCGATCGCTCCGAACACAGCAATGGTGGCGACGAGTGCCGCCGCGATATCAGCCAGTTGTCTCAATTTGAGCTCTTTGTCACGATCTCTGATCGGTCGCCTATAGACCGCTCTTAGGTGATACAACAACAGACCGTGTTGGCTACTTACGCCCCTGCTCTGATCTTCATTGCCATCGGTGCCACGATCGGCATCGTTTTCGGCATTCTCAACAAGTTCCTCGGGCCGCCTCCACGCGCCAACAATCACAAGGCCGACCCGTACGAATCGGGCATGCCGTCGGAGATCAAACAAGGCTTCCGATTCGGGATCAGCTTCTACATGATCGCGATCCTCTTCCTGCTCTTCGACATCGAAGTTCTATTCCTCTATCCGATCGCCGTTGAACTCCGCGCCTTCGGCACCTTTGCGCTGCTAGAGACGATCACCTTCATCGCGTTGCTGTTTGTTGGCTTCGGTTACGTATGGCGTCGGGGGGCATTGACATGGAAGTAATCCGCCAGAAGGTTGGGGACGCTGAAGAGTTCCGCTCCAAGCAGCTGCGCGCGCGTGACATGTTGCGTGGGGATCTTGACGACAAAGACCTCGACGAGTTTGTCCAAGAGCGCGTTCTAACTACGACGCTCGAGAAGGCCTCCGACTGGGCGCGCGGCAACTCGTTCTTCCCGTTGACCTTTGGACTGGCTTGCTGCGCGATCGAGATGATGACCGTCGCCGCCTCGCGTCTCGACATCGCCCGCTTCGGTTACGAGGCTTTCCGCGCCTCGCCGCGCCAAGCCGATCTGCTGGTTCTCTCAGGCCGCATCTCGATCAAGATGGCCCCGGTCATCCGCCGCATCTACGACCAGATGCTGGAGCCGAAGTACGTGATCGCTATGGGTGCCTGCTCCAGCTCGATGGGCGTTTTCAACAACTACGCGATTGTCCCGGCTGACAAGTTCATGCCGGTCGACGTGCACGTTCCTGGTTGCCCGCCGCGCCCGGAAGCACTGATGCACGGAATCCTTGAGCTCCGCTCGATGGTCCACGGCGACCCGACTCTCGGATGGCGCGAGCGCTACCAGGCCGAAGGTACCGAAGAGGTTTACCCGCTCGCTCCGGCCGACGCGACCGGAGTCAACGTCTTCGGCGCCGGCGGCACGGAGGGAACGAATGCCTGACGCAGCGACGTTGGAACGCCTCGTTGGAGCGCTGAAAGCGAACGACGCTGACAGCGTGATCGACACCGTGGAGAGCCCAGGTCGCGTCGCGATCGAGGTCAAGCCGGAGTCGATCGTTGGCTCGCTAGAGGTTCTGCGCTCAGCTGGCTACGAGTTCCTAGCGAGCGTGCACGGCGTCGACTACTACCCGCATGAGCCACGGCTCGGGGTTGACTACGAGCTGCTCAGCCGCGAGGCCTGCGACCGCGTGGCGTTGACGCTCCGCGTTTCAACCGAGGATCCGCACCTTCCGTCGGTTACTCCAACTTGGCCCTGCGCCAACAATCATGAGCGCGAGGCTTACGACATGTTCGGCCTGGTCTTCGATGGCCATCCCGACCTGCGGCGGATCCTGATGCCGGAGGATTACGAAGGCCACCCGCAGCGCCGCGACTTCCCAATCGGCGGCGAGCCGGTCCTCTTCACACACAACGAGCACAACGTGCCGCGGTGGTTCGAATGAGCACCGTTGACCCTGCAGCTCGGGAGCTGAGCGACTACCGCAAGATGGAAGAGAGCATCACGATCTCGGAGACAACCGAGTTCGAAGGTGACCGCGAACTGCTGACGCTCAACCTTGGCCCTCACCACCCGGCCACGCACGGCGTGCTGCGGCTCCTAGTAACGCTTGACGGCGAAGTGATCCGCCGGCTGCAGCCGATCTACGGGTACCTCCACACGGGAATTGAGAAGACCGCAGAGCAGAAGAGCTACTGGAAAGCAATCCCGGTAGTCGAGCGGATGGATTACGTCTCCTATTACTTCAACGCAATGGCTTACTGCGGAGCGGTCGAAGAGCTGCTCGAAGTCGAGATTCCTAAGCGCGCTCAGTACCTGCGCGTGATTCATCTTGAGCTCAACCGAATCATGAGCCACCTCGTCTTCCTCGGCACCAGCGCGCTCGACCTCGGCGCAATCTCAGTCTGGTGGTACTGCTTCCGCGAGCGCGAAACGCTGCTCGACCTTTTCGAGATGTCATCGGGCCAGCGGATGCACACGCGCTACTTCCAGATCGGCGGCGTGATCGAGGACATCCCTGACGGTTGGATCGAGCAGGTCCGCAAGTTCTGCGCGATCATGCCGGAGCGCGCCGACACCTATGGCGACCTGCTGAACAAGAACGAGATCTTCCTCCAGCGCCAGCGCGACGTCTGCCCGCTGTCGGTCGAGAAGCTGCGCGAGTACGGCGTCACTGGGCCGCTGCTGCGCGCCGCCGGTGACCCTTGGGATCTGCGCAAGACGATGCCCTACAGCTCTTACGAGGACTTCGATTTCCAGATTCCGGTCGGCACGAAGGGCGACAATTACGACCGCTACCAAGTTCGTTTGGCCGAGGTCAAGGAGTCGGTCAAGATCATCGTTCAGGCGCTCGACAATCTGCCCGACGGCCCGACGATCACCGACGACCGCAAGATTGCGCTGCCGCCGCGCCACGAGCTGGCGACCTCGATGGAAGCGCTGATCCACCACTTCAAGCTTGTAACTGAAGGGATGCGCGTTCCGGAGGGGGAGGCCTACTACGCAATCGAAGGCGCCCGCGGCGAGCTGGGCTGCTTCGTTCGCTCCGATGGCTCGAGCAAGCCGGCCCGCGTCCATATGCGCGATCCGAGCCTTGTAAACATGCAGGCCGCGCCGGCTGCGACCGAAGGCTGGCTGATCGCTGACATGCTGGCAACGGTCGCGATGTTCGATCCGATTATCGGCGGGGTTGATCGCTGATGGCTGACGTCCAGCGCCACGTCGCTCGCTTCACGCACGATTCGCGGATCCCAGGCTGGGACCGCGCCGCCGATCTCGATAAAGAGCCTGCCGTGGTGCCTGATGCTGCGACAACCGAAGTGCCTGCCGAGCTGCGGGCGGCGATCGAGGATGGCGTGCGCCGCTTCCCGGTAGGCGACGCGGCTTTCATTCCAGCGCTCTACGCGGTACAGGATTACTACGGCTGGTGCGCGCCCGAGGGGATTGAGCAGGCCGCCGCTGTGCTCGGCCGCACCCCGGCCGCTCTGACCGCTGTCGCAACGTTCTACGACATGTTCCAAATGGAGCCGCTCGGCCGCAAGACGGTTTACGTCTGCACCAACATCTCGTGCTCGCTCTGCGGCGCCGATGAGCTGCTCGAGGCGCTCGAGGCTGAGCTTGGCGAGGAGCCCGACGTCAACGTCCGCGGCTTCGAGTGCCTAGGTGCCTGCGACATCGCGCCGATGGCCTCCGTCAACGGTGTCTATGTAGGGCCAATCGGGCTCAGCGAAGTGCCGGAGCTCGCTCGGCAGATCCGCGAGGGCGACGACCCACTGCCGGCACGGCAGCTGGTTAAGCGCCCTTGCGCCGACCCAAAGGTGGCTGAAAAGTGACCGACACACTGCTCTTTACCGACATCGACGAGCCGGGCCTAAACACGATCGACGTTTACATGGCTCGCGGCGGCTACACGCAGCTGCCAATCGCGCTGAAGATGAAGCGCGAGGATCTAATCACCGAGCTAACCGGCTCGGGGCTGCGCGGCCGCGGCGGCGCCGGTTTCCCAATGGGCAAGAAAGCCTCGTTCATTCCAAAGGGCGACATGCAGAAGTACGTCGTCTGCAACGCCGACGAGTCGGAGCCCGGCACCTTCAAGGATCGCGAGCTGATCCAGAAGAACCCGCACCAGCTGATCGAAGGATTGATCATCGCCGCTTTCGCTGTGGACGCGACGATCAACTACATCTACATCCGCGGCGAGTACGACCAGCAGGCCGACATCCTCGACGCCGCGATTGCTGAGGCCCGCGAGCGCGGCATGCTTGGCGAGAACATCTTTGGTTCAGGTTTCAGCGTTCAGCTCGAGCTGGCGCGCGGCGCCGGTGCCTACATCTGCGGCGAGGAGACGGGCTTGCTCGACTCGCTCGAAGGCAAGCGCGGCAACCCGCGCCTGAAGCCGCCGTTCCCGGCTAACGAGGGACTCTTCAACGGCCCGACCTTGATCAACAACGTTGAGACGCTCTCTGCGATCCCGAGCATCATCAAGCTCGGTGCCGAAGGTTACGCCGCGATTGGCGTGAAGGACTCGGCCGGCACGAAGCTCGTTTCGATCAGCGGCAACGTCGAGCGGCCTGGCAACTACGAGGTGGCGCTTGGAACTTCGAGCCGCGAGCTGATCTATGGCCTCGCCGGCGGGCCAGTCGATGGCCGCAAGATCAAGTGCTGGTTCCCGGGCGGATCGAGCACGCCGGTTCTCACTGCAGATGATCTTGATGTCGGTTACGACTACGACTCAATTGAAGCGGCAGGATCGATGCTCGGCTCGGGCGCGATCATCGTCGTTGACGAGACGCAGTCGGTCGTAGAGCTGGCCTACAAGCTGGCCAAGTTTTACTCGCACGAATCCTGCGGTAAGTGCACGCCGTGCCGCGAAGGAACGCGCTGGACCTTCCATATGGTCGAGCGGATCAAGGACGGCACCGCAACGCCGATGGACCTCGACATCATGGCCGCCGTTCAAGAGCAGATCATCGGCCACTGCCTTTGCGTGCTCGGCGATGCGATGGCGATGCCGATCGGTTCGCTGATCGCCAAGTTCCGCGACGAGTTTGAGGCTGAGATTGAGGCCAACCGCAACGAGCGCGAACGCAAACTGGCGGCCGAGTTTGCCGCCGCCGAAGTTGAGATCGAGGGCGTCAGCGCGTAATGCCACGGCCGCTAGAAAAGCTCGTCAGCCTGACGATCGATGGCAACGAAGTTCAGGCACCTGAGGGGATGATGCTGGCCGACGCTGCGCTCAAGTACGGCGACGTTGAAATCCCAGTGTTCTGTTACGACGCCAAGATCGGCCCGCCGGTCGGCGCCTGCCGGATGTGCCTCGTTGAGATCGAAGGCATCCCAAAGATGCAGGCCGGCTGTTCGGTCGCCGTGACCGACGGGATGGTCGTCCACACCAACACACCGACCGTCAAGGCTGCTCAGGAAGCGGTGTTGGAGTTCATTCTGATCAACCATCCGCTCGACTGCCCGGTCTGCGACAAAGGTGGCG
>Ga0194052_1001797_pt1 | contig 12129 bp, 11 predicted proteins | sample SepL226m_MetaG_FD_160117 | JGI IMG/M metagenome (GOLD analysis project Ga0194052, IMG submission 160117) | Anoxic zone freshwater microbial communities from boreal shield lake in IISD Experimental Lakes Area, Ontario, Canada - Sep2016-L227-6m | ecosystem: Environmental > Aquatic > Freshwater >... | reverse complement strand
GAATAAAAGTATATCGAGATGAAATAATCAAAATAAATGCAATAAAGGAAAGTAAAAGACAAGATAAAGAAAATGCAAGTATACAGATATCACAATTTGATATAGAGAACAAAGATTTGATTGATGAAGTTGAATCAGAAAAGATAAAAATTGATATTAATAAAAGAATTGCTAAAGCATACAATGAGTTTGTAAAAAAATTAAACATTTATAGAAATTCTTTGCCTTCTCTATTAATTGCTGATTTAGCAGAGAAGGTTAAAACTTTATATAATGGGTTTAATAGATTAGATAAAAATGGAGATTTGTTGGCAGATGTTCGTTTACCACTCGAAAGTGGAAGTAAAATAGAAATCGCTTTCAATAGTAATCCATCTCAAATGTATGATGCGTTGCATGTTTTAAGTGAAGGTCATATACGTTGTTTAGGATTATCAATATTATTAGCAAAAAATATAAATCAGAAGTGCCCACTTTTAGTGTTTGATGATCCTGTTAATGCTATTGATGATGATCATCGTGAAGGAATTCGTAAGACGATATTTAGTGAAGGTTTATTCATTGATACACAAATAATATTAACATGTCATGGTGAAGAGTTCTTAAAAGATATCTCTAATATTTTAGGTGTAGACAAGTTTTGTAAAACAAAGACTTTTACTTTTATTCCTCATACTGGTGATAACCAACTTATTATTGACTATCAAACAACACCGAGAAATTATATTGTAGCAGCAACTGAGAAATTTAGTAGAAGAGAAATTAGAGAATCATTAACAAATTGTCGACGTGCTATGGAGTTTATATCTAATGAATTATGGAGATTAATTTCTCGTCGAATGGATGGAACTATAAAGTTAAAGTTTAAAGATCCTAAATCAAAAACTGAATTAAGAAACAAAATTGAGCAACTTAAATCTAAGGTAACGAATAATGAGTTCACACACCCTAAAAAAGATGAATTACTTTCTGCTTTTACTAATATACTTGGTATTGATGGACAATCGAAGGAATGGCGTTATTTAAATGATGCAACACATGAGAATGAAGACTGTGAAGAATTTGATATTTCAACTGTTAAAATAATAATTGATTCTCTTGATGTATTTGATGATTTAATAAATCATCATTAAATTATTTTATAGACCGAAGTTTTAATGTTAAAAATGGGTCAGGTTTAGAACCTGACCCTACGATTTATTTACCCATATATCTTCGCCACTTCTTCTCTTGCTATTTCCACCCAGCGGGGTAGTCTGGTGGGGTCGTTGGCGATGGTGTGGACGTCTTTCATGGCTATTTCGGTGGCTACATTATACTTTTTCGTTATTTGCAGGGTTTTCTGCAAATCTTCGCGGATGGCGGTTTCGTCGAATTTGTCTGTGCTTATCAGTGACGGGTTTGGTTTGCGGGAGAATACTATTCCCTGCATATCCTGCGCCAGCAGTTCCTGATCGCACCAGGGGGATACCGATACCCGTTTCAGCCCTGGCAGTTTTTTTACCAGGTGCCAGCGTGTGTGCACTGGTTCGCAGCAGCCATAATATGTGCTGCCAAATCTTTCTGCGAACGGTTTTTCGTATTGGAATACGAACTCTTCATACATTCCCGGGCTGACACTGACGGTTTCCTGGGATTCTATCAGGCACCATAAATCTTTTGTGGTTATCTTGCCATCGGTGTTCACCGGCAATCTGCGGGTGTAGCCGCGGCTGCCGGAGCCAATGTAGTCATCTTCATTGTTCAGGTTCAACAGGCCTTCATTCTGGTAAAAATCCAGCATTCCCATGTAGTCGTCGCGCAGGAAAGACATCAGCGCGTGCAGGCCTTCAGGATCATCATACATCTGCATCATCAAGCCTTCCACGCCAATTAGATATACCGCGGCCTGGGTTAATCCCATTGTCCACCACGGGTTGCCGCGCATACGCACTTTCAATATGCCGTCATAAATTTCTTCCAGTGCCGCCTTGTTATCCAGGGTTTTCTGACGGTCAACGGTGAATACACGTTTTTTCAGCAAAGGCACTTCGCGGGATAAATCTGTTAATGCTGAACCGATATGATATGCCCCCATTTTGCCGTCATTGTCTGACCGGTCGATTTGCGATTCAATTCCATAGCCGGTGCTGCTGACACTCCAACCCAAATTGATATATGGCAAAATTGCGTTGTCATCTTTAACATAATCATGAATGAATAACGTCGCCAGCATGCTGTGTTCCTGCGCTCTCGCCATTTCATCTTCGCATTGCAGCGTGACGAAATTATCGAAAATGCCATGGATGCCGCCAAGTTCGATTACAATATTCGGACGGGTTGCGTTGCCTTCATCCATTGCGTACCAGTTGGCAATTTTCGCCTGGTTCTCGTCAGACTCGCTGACTTGTTTCACCTTTTGCGCTATTTCGCGCAATCTTTTAATATCGTTATTATTCATATCCACCTCATTTTTTGGCAGGATAGCATATTGGAACGATTACTTCAATAATAATTATCGCTTTTGCGTAAATTAAATGTAAAAAAATAAATGAAAATATTTTCAACTCTACCCATAGTGTTTTCAATTTCCCCTTGCGCTATCTGTGGGACTGTGGTATTATTCATCCGTTAGCAGTTTTTATCATTGCAACTTTCACAATTATGTATACAGCAACGAATGTAGTAAATATTTCAGACGAATTGAGGGCACGTTTCACCGGATATCCGGTGAGCGTGCCTTTATTCGAAGGTCCCCTGGATTTATTGTTATACTTCATCAAACGCCAGGAAATCGACATCAACGATATCCCCATTTCATCCATCACCCGGCAATTTTTAGATTACATTAAATTAATGGAAGTGCTGGATATTGAATTGGCAAGCGAGTTTCTGGTAATGGCGGCTACCCTGTTGGAAATTAAATCCCGCATGCTGCTGCCGCGACCGCCGGCGATGATTGAAGAAAAATTGGACGAAGATGAAGATCCGCGGGCAGAATTAGTACGCCGCTTGCTGGAATATACCCAATACAAATCCGCCGCCCAGGAACTGCAAAAACGTGCAGAAGAAAGAAGTCAATGCGTATCGCGTCCCGATATCGTCGCCACTATACCATTGCCAAAGATAAACCCCGAGTTTTCTGTCGACCCGGATTCATTTAACCTGTGGAAGGCATTGCAGGAAGTGCTGGCACGTGCGGAAGCCGCCGGACCGACATTTCGCGAGGTTGCCCGCCCGCGCGTAAGCATTCGCCAGCAGATGATGTATATCCTGAAACAATTGGAAAAATGCGGTCCCGACGGCGTCGTATTTGCCGATATATTTTTCACCCCCGATTGCGATTTTCCGCTGACCCGCACCACCATAATAATAACCTTCCTCGCCGTACTGGAACTGATGCGCATGCACCGGATAACCATCATCCAGAAAGAACTATTCGGTCAAATCCGCATCGCCTCTACCCAGGGACAATTGTTGAATTAAACTTCCGGTTTAATTAACGATGTTTCATTTTTGTCTTTTCGGGTAAAAAACAGGTATAATCCAACCATAAAGTAAATCATTGGTAAAGTGTAACGTGTTGCGAAGTTTCAGAAAAACCTGGTTATTGCTGTTTTTAATTCCGTATCTGTTTTATGCAGGTATCGGGTTGTCTGGTCATAACCATAATAATTTTCGTCTATCGCAAACAAATCTATACAGCAACTGCACCGTATTTATATCAAATAGTGTTAACAATAATGGTGATTCATGCCCGGCTTGTTTCGTCCAGGATGCTTTCAATAGTTGCGGTTCACTTTTAATACCAACTTATTCCGTAGAGTTGATAAAAATAGAAAATCCACCTTGTGCCGCTTCCTTCATTCAGCGCACGGTATCAATATTCACTCCGTCCCGCGCTCCTCCAACATTAGCAGGTTAATTTATCCTCAACCATTATTGCTGATACAGTAAAATGTAATGTTATTTAGCATTATCGTGTCAGTAATTGCCAGCTATATATTTGGAGCATAAAACATGATTTATTGTCATGATATCAAAAAAAATTATTCAATCTTTGGTCATACCTTGCATTGGGCTGTTGATGAACTATCAATAAAAAAGGGTGAACGCATACTTATCAGCGGTCCCAGCGGGTGCGGAAAAACAACATTATTAAATCTTCTTGCGGGATTATTGCGTCCTGATGAAGGCACAATAACTATCGCTGGTGAACGCATCGACAGCATGAGTTCTCATGATGTCGACATTTTTCGCGGTCACCATTTAGGGCTTATTTTTCAGTCATTTCAGTTATTATCCACCCTTACGGTGACTGATAATTTATTATTAGGCGCGCGATACGGTAGAAAATGGTCTGCATCAGAAGCACATCATCATGCTGATAAATTGCTGACCGAAGTTGGGTTAACAAAACGTGTCCATGCAATGCCGAAATTATTATCTATCGGAGAGCAGCAGCGGGTTGCAATAGCCCGTGCGGTGATAAATGAGCCGGCAGTAATATTGGCAGATGAGCCTACGGCAAGCCTGGATAAAACGAATGCTGCAACGATATTGGATATGCTGTTCCGTATTTGCGACACACATAATTCCACTCTTGTCATGGTTAGCCATGATACCAGTATCGCTTCACGATTTACCCGCATTATCGATGCCTCAACATGGGTGACACATGAGGAGCTTTATAATGACTGATTTTAAATTAATTTTTTCATACCTTCGTTCCCGGATACTGATGACATCACTCACTGTTATTTCTGTAGCTTTGGGTCTGGCACTCGCGACAATAGTTCTTATATTATCTACTCAAACTCAGTCTACACTTAATAAAGAAACCGCAAATTGGGATATTGTTGTAGGGGCAAAGGGAAGTCCGTTGCAGATTGTCTTGAACAGCCTGTATTATCTGGATTCGCCAGTTGGCAATGTAAACATATCTGTATGGAAACGACTGCAATCTGACCCGGTAGTTGAGCGGGTGATTCCACTAACTATGGGTGACAATTATTTCGGGTCACCGATTGTTGGCACCATCCCGGCTTTTTTTGATGGCAGGAAAGCAATAAATAATGATGGCTTATTCGCACAGGGGAAATGTTTTATTAAACCATTTGAAGCAGTAGTTGGGTCTGAAGTCGCAAGGAGAAGTGATTTACAAATTGGACAGAAGATAATCGGTGCGCACGGGTGGGGTAAAAGTGATGATTTTCACCCGCAATTTCCATATACAGTTGTCGGTGTTTTATCACCAACCGGAACAAATATAGATCGCGCGGTATATGTTGATTATCACAGTACCTGGATAGTTCACTCGCATCCTGATGCTGATGAAAAGCCTGAGCCGGGACACGATCCAACCAGCGAAGTAACTTCACTGCTGGTACGGCTTAATCAGCCCGCTGCCAGGTTTCGTTTAATCCAGGATTTAAATGCTCATCAAGCTGCCATGGCTGTTGTTCCGGTAGATCAAATTGATAAAGTTGCCAGTACGTTTATTGCACCATTACAAGGTATTTTGTTAATAGTGGCTTACCTGGTGGTTTTTGTGTCATCTTTAACGATACTTATCAGTCTGTACTATTCAATACACCAGCGTCGTCGCGATATTGCTGTTATTCGTTCCCTGGGTGCTACCCGTGTTGATGTATTTCGTGTAATAGCTTTAGAGGCGTCGGTATTGTCGGCGTTTGGTGTTATATCAGGTTGGCTGCTTGGTCATGGAATTACCGCGTTAGGGTCGTCGATGGTAATGACTCGCTTTGGCATTGCCTTAAATGCCTGGCATTTTGAGCCGATAGAAGGTGTAGTTGCATTAAGTGTTTTGATTTTAGGTGTTTTTGCCGGTTTATTGCCGGCTATTATCGCATATCGTTTATCGGTTGCAGATATATTAGTTCAGGAGTAAAAGATGAATCAGAAAAAACGAAAGAGGAATATTTTAATTGCTATTGGTGTAATAGTTCTTCTTCTTGTCATTTGGGTAATGTCAGATAAAGATTTGATGCAATTGGTAATTGGGCCTAAATTGCCGGGTTATTCAAAGCATGCACCTTCCGGTCAATATGCAGATATTGATTGGAAAAATTTACAACAGGGATGTTGGGAATATGGAAAAAAACCGATAGTTAAGCCAGATATTGCACAGATGTCTGACAAATATGTGCACGTCAAAGGCTTCATGCTTCCTTTTCATGAAGCAGGTCCATCATCTCAGTTCTTCATAGCTGGAAGGCCGCGCGGATGCTATTTTTGCAATCCACCTGGAGTAGCGGAAATTGTGCAGGTAAATGTAGCTAATGGCAAACAGTTAGATTTAACTGATTGGCCGGTAAGTATATATGGAACATTAAAAGTAGCGACTGGAAAGCCTGATGATAAAATGTTGTATATAATTGATAATGCAGTGGTAGTCGCTGAACGGTAAATGTATTCGACATTCATCATATAGTTATTGACGTATAACCAATTCACTGGTAAAGTTTAGTTGCAGGGTGAATTGTAAGAATAATTCGTAACCTTGCTGAAATATGGTTGCGAATTATATTTCTTAATTCGCAAGGTTGATATGGAAAGGGGATTTCTGTGATTAAAGATTCTGAATTGTTAAATACTATTATGCCAGCAGGGATTACTTCAATTAAGGCTTGTGCTCCAAAACATATTATGACAAATGCTGATTTGGAAAAATTGGTGGATACTTCAGATGAGTGGATACGCTCACGAAGCGGAATCATCACCCGACACATCGCTGATCCAGATATGGCTTTATCAGATATGGTATTGCCAGCCGCCCAGGCAGCATTGGAAGAAGCCAAGTTAGACGCCGCAGACCTTGATTGCATAATTGTGGCATCGGTGACCGGCGACACTTTAATGCCATCCACCGCTTGTTTGCTGCAAAATCTTCTGGGTGCAACTCACGCCGCCGCATTTGACATTGCCGCCGCCTGTACCGGTTTTATTTATGGCTTAACAGTCGGTGCGTCGCTCATCGGCTCAAGATTATATAAAAATGCCCTGGTGGTTGGCGGAGATATTTTATCGCGCATTACCGATTATACCGATCGCGGCACCTGCGTATTATTGGGTGATGGCGGCGGAGCATGCGTATTGCAGCCGACAGAACAGGGAAGTGGAATATTAGCATCTTACCTGCGCGCTGATGGCAGCGGTGCGGATTTGCTGACCATACCGGCGGGCGGTTCGCGCCGACCTGCATCCATCGAAACCATTGAAAAGCACGAACATTTTCTACGCATGAATGGTGCCGAAGTATTTAAATTTGCAGTGCGATCTCTGGAAGAATCTGTTCGCGAAGTGCTGTCGCGCATTAATGCCGTCGTCGACGATATCGCGCTGGTTATACCGCACCAGGCAAATATGCGCATCATCGACGCATCAGCAAAACGGCTGGGCATACCTATCGAACGCTGGATGGTAAATCTGCAGGAATACGGCAACACCAGCGCCGGCTCAATCCCGCTGGCTCTCAGCGAAGCTGTTGAGCAGGGACGGGTAAACAAAGGCGACCTGATAATCCTCGTCGGCTTCGGGGGCGGCTTAACCTGGGGTGCAATGGCAATGCGCTGGTAGAAGGTTTTGAAAAGATATAGATTCACCGCAATGGAACACAAAGACCGCAAAAGAGGTTATTAATTAGTCTTCTTTTGCGGTCTTTGCGTTTTTTTGTGGTGAATAATATCATTTTGGTTCAGCAGGGAATTTTACTTCATTTATCGAAAGATATATATTCAACTTAAACTTTCCCGAGGTAATTTTGATGTCTTTTAATATGTCGGAACATCCGCATCAGCGTTTTAACCCGCTTAACGGTGAATGGCTGCTGGTGTCGCCGCACCGTGGCAAACGTCCCTGGCAGGGGGCGGTAGAGGATGCAATCGCCGACAATCGTCCGCAGTATGACCCCAAATGCTACCTGTGCCCCGGCAATACCCGCGCTGAGGGTGTCAGCAATCCGAAATATGCCAGTACTTTTGTGTTTGACAATGATTTCAGCGCATTGCTGCCGGATACCCCGGACGGTGTGATGAACGTTAATAACCTGCTGCGCGCCAAGGCCGACCGCGGCAAGTGTCGGGTGATTTGTTTCTCACCGCGTCACGACCTGACGCTGCCACGCATGAGCATTGAAGATATTACCGGCGTTATAAATGTGTGGGTAGACCAGTATATCGAACTTGGTGCCTGCGATTATATTAATTACGTACAGATATTCGAGAATAAAGGTGCCATGATGGGGTGCAGCAACCCGCATCCGCATGGCCAGATATGGGCCAGTGAAAATATTCCCGGCGAACCCGCCAAGGAATTGGTTAATCAAAGCAAATACCTGGCAGAAACCCAATCATGCCTGTTGTGCGATTACTTGAAAATAGAGGCAGAAACGAAGGAAAGAATCGTAGTTGAAAATGACGATTTTATGGTGTTGGTTCCTTTCTGGGCGACATGGCCGTTCGAGACAATGCTGCTGCCGCGCCGCCATGTGAAATCGCTGGCAGAATTAACAGAAAAAGAAAAAGCCTCGCTTGCCGATATTCTGAAAAAAATCACCTGCAAATATGACAACTTGTTCAAATGCTCCTTCCCGTATTCCATGGGCTGGCACCATGCTCCCACCGATGGCGGCAATCATGAAGAATGGCACCTGCATGCGCATTTTTACCCGCCGCTATTGCGCAGTGCCAGCGTGAAAAAATTTATGGTAGGCTTTGAAATGCTGGGCAACCCGCAACGAGACATAACCGCCGAATCGGCAGCGAAAAGTTTACACGGGCAGTCTGAAGTGCATTATTTGGAAGGGTAGAAAATAATGTGTTATTTGAGACGACCCCAGCGCGGGTCGCATATAACAAAGCAGATTGTCGGTCATTATATGCGACCCACGCTGGGGTCGAAAATCTCATGATTGATTCTTTTCTATAAATATGTGACTCCTCTGGAGTCAAAATATATTTGATAAAAATGTGTATAAGGGTGAGAGCGATGCTATGGGCTATGGAATTATTCTTTATACAACAAAAATAGCTTGATTAAGAACCTATAAAATCTGTACTACTTTCATCCGAAATTTCATGTATTTCATACTTTTTTAAATTTTTGATATAATTTGTTCGACATGAAAAGAGCGACTGTAAATAATGAATGGCATATTAATGGCATCGGACTGCATACCGGACAGCAGGTTAATGTCATAGGCAAACCGGCATCGTCTGGATGCGGTATAATATTTGCAGTTAATGGGATAGAAATTCCCGCGCTGGCGGAGTATGTGGATGACACCACCCGCTGCACCAGGATAGCAAATAATGGAGCCAGTCTGCGCACTATTGAACACTTGATGGCTGCCATTTACCTATGCGGAATAACCGATATGTATATTGAGGTTGACGGCCCGGAATTGCCGGCTTTAGAAGGCGCAGCAAAAATATGGTACGATATTCTGAAACAGGCAGGAATAAGGTGTTTAGAAGGCGAAATATTAACGATTGCATTAGATAAAGATGACATGGCAACAGGCAATTCGCATATTAATGTTGCTGCGTCAGATAAATTGGAACTGTTTGCGGAAATTACTATACCCGGGACGAAAATAACCGGAATGACCGCTGGCGGCGACATTACTGATGCTGATGTAATTGAAAATATAATATCTGCCCGTACCTATGGACTTGAACGCGAAGTGCGGCATTTGCTGGACAGCGGATTGGCAAAAGGCGGGTCATTGGATAACGCGGTTATAATCACCGAAACCGGTTATTTAAATAACGATGTAAGGCATAATGAACCGGCATGGCACAAGGTGCTTGATTTATTGGGCGACCTGGCATTAACCGGATTCCGCTTGCAAGGCAGAATAACTGCGGTGCGCAGCGGACATTACAGCCATGTCGAGATGGCAAAAAATCTGCGCGTAAAATACGCAGTTAAATAATATGCGTCGACGCGACGAAATCGGGAGGTTTTAGCTTGGATATTGTTCAGATCATGAATACTAACCCGCACCGTTATCCGTTTTTACTGGTAGACAGGATATTAGAACTTGAACCGGGCAAACGTGCGGTTGGGTTGAAATGCGTTACCATGAACGAGCCATTTTTCCAGGGTCATTTTCCGGGAAATCCGATTATGCCAGGGGTGCTGATAGTTGAGCATGCCGCGCAGATAGGGTCTCTATTGATGATGTCAATGCCGGAAAATAAAGGGAAATTAGGCTTGTTTGCCGGCATCGACGAAGTGAAATTTCGACGTAAAGTAGTGCCGGGCGATCAACTGATTACTGAAGTTACCATCACTAATCTGCGCAAAAGCTTCGGTAAATGCGAAATAATCTCCAAAGTTGGCGATGAAGTCGCAATGAGCGGCATTGCATCATTCATGCTGGTGCCCAATCCTACCTATAATACAGAGGAAAAGGAAGGGTGAAACGTTGAAAATTCATTCCACAGCAATAGTCGATGTGCGTGCTGTGCTGGGCGATGACGTTGAAATTGGCCCTTACGCGGTAATCGGTCCCGATGTTAATATCGGCAACCGTACTGTCATAGGGCCTCACACTATCGTTTCAGGACTCACAAAAATCGGCAATGATTGTCACATATCCCCGCACGCCGTATTGGGAGAACCACCCCAGGATAAAAAATATCACGGCGAAAAATCCGGGGTGATAATTGGTGACAACAACATCATTCGCGAGTTCGTTACTGTGCATTCCGCAGTTGGCGAATGCTGCATGACCGTTATTGGCGATAACAATATGCTGATGGCATACAGCCATATTGGGCATAATTGTAAAATTGGCAATAACATTTACATTACAAATTACGTGGGAATCAGCGGCGGGTGCCAGGTAGATGATCGCGTAGTACTCGGTGGACTGGCCGGCATACATCAAAATGTGCATATCGGCAGACTGGCAATGGTCGGCGGACTCAGCAAAATTACCCACGATGTGCCGCCATTTGTAATCGCAGAGGGAAATCCGATGCGGTTAATTGGACTTAACGGAGTCGGGTTGCGCAGAAACAATGTCAGCAGCAAAACCCGCAACGAATTGAAAGAGATATTCAAATTGTTAGTGAACAAAGGAAATCTGAGCAGACTGATAGCAGAAGCAAAAGAAAAACCCAACGATTTCCCGGAAGTACAGGAGTTCATAGAGTTCCTGGAATTAAGCGGACGATCAGGAAGACATTTGGAACAAAAAAGCATGGTTTCATCCTGCTAAGTTAAACGAAAAGAAGGGAAACACGGCCACCGGCTTTTTATAACTTAACAAAATGCAACTTAAACGGGACGGAGAAATCCGCCCCGCTTTTTTGTGACTTGGTTACGGGAGAAAATTAACATGGATAAAAAAAAATCTCAATTGTCAATTGTCAATTTAACTTCGTGCGTTTCTTCGCCTTTTTCCTCGCCGGAATTGCGTTTTTGGGCGCCGGATGTGCCGCCGGTGAGGTAGATGGTGCGTACTTGTTTGCCGCCGCCTATTATCTCCAGCATATAAAATGACTGAGTGTCCAAGTTCCAATCTTTGTACAGGCGATAATGGCCGGTACTTAATGTATCTAAAACGGTACGTACCAGGTGGGTGTCGCCGTTTTTCTCGATTTTTCGCAAGGTTACCGTGAAGGTGGATGGCGGCGAGGTGTTTACTGCCCAATCAAGATAAAACTCTGTGTCTGTCGCGATGCCCAGGCTTTGCGGGGCAGGCGTGATGGATAATCCGTCCAGCGAGCCATTGCTGCCGGTGTTAACATCATGCCGCAAAGTGCCATCCTGCGTGCATCCGCATAACAGCAAAACAATCAGCAAACCAATAAAAGCAAACCACTTCATAGTAAATCCCCCACTAATTGAATACATTGTTTTTATACCAGAAATAGTTGAAAAATTCAATGGTTTCATGTAATTGTTCACATTTTGCGGTATTCTAATTTTCACATCGATTAACAGGATTTAAAAGATTTAATATTTTAATAGGCTCTTGCAAAACCTTGCGGCAACCCGATGTGACAGACACCTTCCTGGCTTCGCCACTTGGTGTCAGTCACTGATAGTCGTTCTTCCTCTCTCCAACCGGGGAGGGGATTGAGGGGAGGGGCTTTTAAGGTATCAATCTATAAT
>Ga0194052_1001796_pt1 | contig 12139 bp, 8 predicted proteins | sample SepL226m_MetaG_FD_160117 | JGI IMG/M metagenome (GOLD analysis project Ga0194052, IMG submission 160117) | Anoxic zone freshwater microbial communities from boreal shield lake in IISD Experimental Lakes Area, Ontario, Canada - Sep2016-L227-6m | ecosystem: Environmental > Aquatic > Freshwater >... | reverse complement strand
TGTCGCGGTAGCGGATGCAAATTTCTCAATCGGGGCCGGTGAGTTCTTCTCCCTGCTTGGGCCGTCAGGGTGCGGTAAAACGACCACATTGCGGATGATCGCCGGTTTTGAGAATCCGAGCGAAGGCGCGATCCGTCTCGAGGGCGCCGATGTGTCGCGGGTCGCGCCGCACAAGCGCCACGTCAACACCGTGTTCCAGCATTACGCGTTGTTCCCGCACATGACGGTGTGGGACAACATCGCCTACGGGCCACGCAGCCAGCGCAAAGATAAGGCGGCGGTCAAGAAGAGCGTCGACGAGATGATCGACGTCGTCCGGTTGAGCGACTTCGCCGAGCGCAAGCCCGCGCAACTTTCCGGCGGCCAGCAGCAGCGGGTCGCCCTAGCCCGCGCCCTGGTGAACTACCCCAGCGCGCTGTTGCTCGATGAGCCGCTGGGTGCGCTGGACCTCAAGCTGCGCCACGTCATGCAGTTCGAACTCAAACGCATCCAGCGCGAGGTCGGCATCACATTCGTCTATGTGACTCACGACCAGGAGGAAGCGCTGACCATGAGCGACCGGATCGCGGTCATGAACGCCGGCAATGTCGAGCAGATCGGCACTCCCCACGAGATCTACGACAGACCCGCCTCAGTATTCGTCGCCGGATTCATCGGACAGGCCAATCTGTGGCAGGGTCGCCAGACCGGGCGCGCCAACCGCGATTACGTCGAAGTGGATGTTCTGGGCACCACGCTGAAATCGCGACCGGGCGATACCACCATCGATGCAGGCGGTCAGGCCACAGTGATGGTCCGCCCAGAGCGGGTGCGGGTCACCATGGAGCCACCGGCCGGCGATATGGCCGGGGTGCGGGCCAGGGTCGCCGACCTGACCTTCCAGGGCCCGGTACTGCGGCTGTCGCTGGTCGCGGCCGACGGCTCGGCGATCCTCGCTCACGTCGGTACCGAACAGGACCTACCTCTGCTGCGTCCCGGTGACGAGGTCTACGTCAGCTGGTCACCGGATGCCTCGCTGGTGTTGCCGGCTGCCGATGTCCCGCCATTGCAGGACCGCGAAGAAACTCTCGCCGAATCCTGAACCGCAGACTCCCCATCCTTATTCGATCGAATGAAAGGCAGATCCATGACACAACAGATCGACCCCCGAGTGCTCGCCCAGATGGCCTCGCGCCGCCGGTTTATCGGCGGCGGTGCCGCCGCCGCCGCCGCCGCGATGATCCTGGGACCGTCCTTCCTGGCAGCCTGCGGTGCGGAGAACAAATCCGCCTCCGGCGGTTCCAGTGGCTCGACCGCCGATGACGGGAGCAAGGCCACCGGCAAGCTGCGGATCTCGAACTGGCCGCTGTACATGGCCGATGGTTTCATCGCGGCGTTCCAGACCGCAACGGGCCTCACGGTCGACTACAAAGAGGACTTCAACGACAACGAGGAGTGGTTCGCCAAGAACAAGGAGCCTCTGTCCCGCAAACAGGACATCGGCGCCGACCTGGTGGTACCCACCGAGTTCATGGCCTCCCGGCTGATGGGCCTGGGCTGGGCAAACGAGATCAGCGATTCGCGGTGGACCAACAAGAAGAATATGCGAGCCGACCTACTGAACGCCAAGGCCGATCCGGGCCGCAAGTTCACCGCTCCGTACATGTCAGGCATATTGGGCCTGGCCTACAACCGGGCCGCCACCGGTCGCACCATCACCAAAGTCGACGATCTCTGGGATCCCGCCTTCAAGGGCAAGGTCAGTCTGTTGAGCGAGATGCGGGACGGCCTCGGCATGGTCCTGATATCGCAGGGCGGTTCTCCGGCGGACCCGACTATGGAGGGCATCCAGAAGGCGGTAGATCTCATCAAGGAAAACAAGGACAGGGGCCAGATCCGTCGGTTCACCGGTAACGACTACGCCGATGACCTTGCTGCCGGGAACATCATTGTGGCCCAGGCATATTCCGGCGACGTGGTGCAGTTGCAGAAGGACAACCCCGACCTGCAATTCGTGGTGCCGGAGGCTGGAAGCAACACGTTCGTCGACACCATGATGATTCCCTACACCACCCAGAACCAGAAGGCTGCCGAGGAGTGGATCAACTACGTCTATGACCGGGCCAACTACGCAAAGCTGATCGACTTCGTCAACTACGTACCGGTGCTGTCGGACATGACTGACGAGTTGAACAAGATCAACCCCGATGCCGCCAAGAATCCGCTGATCAATCCGCCGCAGTCGACGCTGGACAAGCTCACTGCATGGGCCCCGCTGACCGATGAGCAGACCGTCGCGTTCAACAAGGCCTACGCCTCGGTCACCGGCGCCTAAGCGTGATGGCCCTCCTCTGATGGCTGGGGTAGCCAGTAGCAACCGGCAGCGCAGCAGGATCGCCCCGTACCTGATGGTCCTGCCTGCGCTGGCCTATCTCGGGGTGTTCTATGTGGTGCCGTTCGTCTCACTGCTGCGCACCTCGCTGTCGACGATGGGCGGCTCGGTATATCTGCCGAAGCTCACCTTTGCGTGGCACTTCGGCAATTACACCCAGGCGCTGACCGAATATCGCGATCAGATCCTGCGCTCGTTCGGGTATGCACTCGCCGCCACAGTGCTGTGCGCACTACTGGCCTTCCCGCTGGCCTACGTCATCGCTTTCAAGGCGGGGAGATTCAAGAACCTTCTGCTGGGCCTGGTGATCCTGCCGTTCTTCGTGACATTCCTGATCCGGACGATCGCCTGGAAGACGATTCTGGCTGACGGCGGCTGGGTGGTCGACGCTCTTGGCACGGTGGGATTGTTGCCCAGCGAAGGCCGGCTGTTGTCGACCAGTTACGCCGTGATCGGCGGGCTCACCTATAACTGGATCATCTTTATGATCCTGCCGCTGTATGTCAGCCTCGAGAAGATCGATGCCCGGTTGCTGGAGGCCTCCCGGGACCTGTACGCCAGCAACCGCCGGATGTTCGGCAAGGTCATTCTTCCGCTGGCGCTGCCCGGTGTGCTGGCCGGCAGCCTGTTGGTGTTCATCCCGTCCGTGGGTGACTTCATCAACGCCGACTATTTGGGCAGCACCAAGACCACAATGATCGGCAATGTCATCCAGAAACAGTTCCTGGTGGTCAAGGACTACCCGGTGGCCGCCGCTATGAGTTTCGTACTGATGGCGCTGATCCTGGTCGGCGTGCTCCTCTACACCCGGGCACTGGGTACCGAGGATCTGGTGTGATCGGCCCGCGCGATCACGGAGGGGGCTCAGCGTGAGTACCCAGGCCGTCACCTCGCTGTCCAGACCCGGCCGAAACTTCCTGGGCACATTCAAGCTCGGCGATCTAGCTCTTCGTGCTCTTGCCGGACTCGTTTTGCTGTTCCTGTTCGTACCGATTCTGGTGATCATCGTGTTCTCGTTCAACTCTCCGGCCGGCAAGTTCAACTACACCTGGCAGGGTTTCACGCTGGAGAACTGGGCGCACCCGTTCAAGTACCCCGCGCTGACCAGTGCGCTCAAACTCAGCCTCAATGTGGCAGCGGTATCGACGGCGATCGCGCTGATCCTCGGCAGCCTGGTTGCGATCGCCCTTGTCCGCCAACGCTTTCGAGGCAGTAAAGCGATCGACACTTTTCTGGTATTACCGCTCACATCGCCCGAGGTAGTCATGGGCGCCTCACTGCTGACACTCTTTCTCAGCATGGGCTGGGCGACGGGCTATGTGACGATCCTCATCGCGCATGTGGCGTTTGAGATCAGCTTTATCGCGATGACGGTCCGGGCCCGGATCCGCGGCTTCGACTGGACTCTGGAAGACGCCTCGATGGACCTTGGCGCCAGTCCGGTGCGCACCTTCTTCAAGGTGACACTGCCGTTGATCGTGCCCGGCATCGTCGCCGCCGCGATGCTGTCGTTCGCGCTCTCGCTGGACGATTTCATCATCACCTACTTCGTCAGCGGGTCGACGGTGACCTATCCCCTATACGTCAATGCGGCCACCAAGGCCGCGGTACCGCCGCAGATCAATGTGCTGGCGACCGCGATCCTGTTGATCAGCCTCGTCCTGCTGGCCTTCGGCACGCTCTACCGTCGCAAGCGGATCGAGACCTGAGTTGGCTCGCGGCGCGTAGCAGCGATCAATAGGGCATCCTGAGCGCGTGACGATCGAGCCGTTCCTGGAGTCCATCCCCGCACTTGCCGTGTATCTGACCGTCGGCATCATCATCGGGGTCGAGAGCCTCGGCATCCCACTGCCCGGCGAAATCGCGCTCGTCAGCGCCGCATTGCTGTCCACCCGCGACAATCTCGACATCAGCCCGGTCTGGGTCGGCGTCGCCGCGATCACCGGAGCGATCATCGGCGACTCCATCGGCTACAGCATCGGTCGCCGGTACGGGATGTCACTGTTCGAACGCCTGGGCCGGCGCTTCCCCAAGCATTTCGGCCCCGGACACGTCGCACTGGCCAAGCAGCTATTCACCCGCTGGGGTGTGTGGGCAGTGTTCTTCGGCCGCTTCATGGCCCTGCTTCGAATCCTGGCCGGACCGTTGGCCGGTGCACTGCGCATGCGCTACCGGTATTTCCTCGCGGCCAACGCCGCAGGAGCCATCTGCTGGGCCGGCGGGACCACCGCCGTGGTGTATTACCTGGGTTTGGCCGCCGAGAAGTGGCTATCGCGATTCTCCTGGGTGGCGCTGGTCATCGCGATCGTCATCGGCATCGGCATGACGCTGCTCCTCAAAGACCGGACCCGCAGGCTGATCACCCAACTTGAGGCTGAGCACGACTGGGAAACGCTGCGGCAGGCCCGCTGATATCAGGCGGAGGTGACCAGTTCCACTCCGCGGCTTCGCATGTCCTCCAGTGCCGCAGCTGTCGTGTCCTGAGCAACCCCGGCCGTGAGATTCACCAGCACGCGGGTGGCGAAACCGGACCGAACCGCGTCGTCCGCGGTCGCCCGCACGCAATAGTCGGTCGCGATACCGACAATATCGACTTCGTCGATACCGCGTGCACGCAACCACTCGGCCAATCCCACTCCGCCGACGGTGCCTTCGAAACCGCTGTAGGCGGCGGCATAGGCACCTTTGGTGAAGACCGCCTCAATGCGCGCGGTGTCCAGATCAGGGTGAAACTCCGCGCCCGCCGTGTGGGCGACACAGTGCCGGGGCCACGACGATGTGTAATCGGGGTGTGCGGAGAAATGTGTCCCCGGGTCGATATGGAAATCCTTCGTCGCGACCACATGGGCGTAGCCGTGGTTCCCCGCGATCAGGGCATTGATCGCCGGCACCACCGCACTTCCGCCCGTCACCGCGAGCGACCCGCCCTCGCAGAAATCGTTCTGGACATCGACGATAAGGAGCGCTCGCATCCCTTCACCGTATCGGCCGACCGGGCGGCCGGGCCAGCCACGGCAGTACAGTGAAGCGGCCGAGTCACGAGGGAACTGATGACACTGTTCGACTTCTTCGAATCCGTTGAATTGCCGGTCCCGGCGATCACAACGGAGCAGGCCGCGGACATCGCCGCGAAGCACTTCGGGATCCAGGCGCACGTCACTGCCCTAGGCAGCCAGCAGGATGCCAACTTTCTGCTGCACGACCCCGCCGGCGTACCCGTCGGGGTCCTTAAGATCGCCAATCCGGTCTTCAGTCGGATCGAATTGGAAGCCCAGGATGCCGCGGCCGCCTTCATCACTGCCGGTGAAGGTATTAGAACCGCCACGAATATCGAACTCACCGGTTTGCCTGCGATCGCGCAGATCGACGGCGACGAAACGTTGTTTCCACGAATCATCACCTACCTGGGCGGTGGGACACTCAGTGGCGATCGGTACCTGCGCCCGGCCCAGGTCGTCGCGCTCGGGGCATTGGCGGGTCGAAGTTGCCGAGCGCTCGCAGCCTTCGATCACCCCGGCGTCGACCGGGTGATGCAGTGGGATCTGCGCCACGGCAACCGCACGGTCGAGGTTCTCGCAGCGCACGTTACCGACACACGACAGCGCGAGGTTGTCGAAGCCGCCGCCGCACAGGCGTGGCAACGGGTGGCCGAACTCGCTGATGACCTTCCGATACAGGTCATTCATGGCGACGTCACCGGTGACAACGTGGTGTGCGACGCCGACGGTATTCCCGACGGCCTCATCGACTTCGGGGATCTGGTGCGGTCCTGGCCAGTTGGTGAACTTGCCGTGGCGATCGCGTCCGTTCTCTGTCACGACGGCGCCGAACCCATCTCCACGCTCCCCGCCATCGAAGCCTTCCACGCGATTCGCCCACTGGGCCCCGCGGAGATCGAGGCGCTGTGGCCCCTGGTCGTGCTACGTGCAGCAGTGCTGGTGGTCAGTGGTCTTCAACAATCCTCGATAGACGCCGAGAACGCCTACGCCGTCGCCGGTCAGAACCAGGAGTCGCGGATCTTCGAACGCGCTACCCACATACCCATCGACGTGATGACGGCGCAGATCCGCAACGCTCTCGGTGTCACGCACCCGAGCGAGCCGGTCACCGCTGACGCTGCCCTGATCGCCGGTCTGGATCCACTCGACATCGTTCGTCTCGACCTGTCGGTGGAATCCGACGCGATGGACGCCGGGGCGTGGCTGGAGGCCGATTGCGAAGACCGGCTCGCTCGGGACGCGGTCGCAGGCGGAGCCATGGCAGTGGTCACCACATTCGGTCAGGCCCTGCTCACTCGATCGAGAACGCGCAGCGAAACCTCTCCCGCCACGGTGGCTACCGGCCTGCAGCTGTGGCCGGCGACACCCCTGACACTCACTGCCCCCTGGGCCGGAACGGTGGAGTTGGCTGATAGCGACGGCGGCACAATGCTGTCGGTTATCGGAACCGCGGGGACAGTGCAGATCCAAGGGGGACTTCGAGCCGACAGCGTCGCCGCTTCCGGGCAGAGTGTCACCGCGGGCACCGCTCTCGGTGTAATCGAGGGCCCGATATGGATTTGCTGCCTCCGCCATCCCGGCGATGTCGCAGTACCTGAATTCGTGCGGCCCGAATACGCGGCCGGCTGGCTGAACCGGGTCAGCGACCCTGCGCTGCTGCTGGGCCTGTCCGGCGCCAAGGCTGGCGAGGACAGCCAAACACTGCGCCAACGGCGCTCACGTGCTTTCGCGGAAGTGCAGGAGCACTACTACGAACACCCGCCCCGCATCGAGCGCGGCTGGCGTGAACACCTGATCGGCACTGACGGCCGTAGCTATGTGGACATGGTCAACAATGTCGCAGTCCTCGGCCACGGTCACCCGGCGGTGGCTGATGCCGTTGCCAGGCAGTGGCGGCGGCTGAATACGAATTCGCGGTTCAACTACGCCGCCGTGGCCGAACTTTCGCAGCGCGTTGCCGACACCCTGCCGGATCCGTTGGACACGGTCTTCCTGGTCAACTCCGGCTCGGAATCCGACGACCTGGCCCTGCGGCTTGCCATGGCAGCAACGGGCCGCCAGGACATCGTCGCCGTTGCGGAGGCCTACCACGGCTGGACCTATTTGACCGACGCGATCTCGACATCAATCGCGGATAACCCCAATGCGCTGTCCACCCGGCCATCCTGGGTACACACCGTGCCATCCCCCAACGCCTTCCGGGGCGAACACCGCGGCGCCGACGCATCGAAGTACGCCCCGGAGGCGGTGGCGTTCATCGAAAGACTTGCGGCCCAGGGACATCCACCGGCCGCGTTCATCGCCGAACCGTTTTACGGCAACGCTGGCGGCCTCGCGCTTCCCGATGGCTACCTGCGGGCCGTGTACGCCGCAGTTCGCGCCGCGGGCGGACTGGCGATCGCCGACGAGGTCCAGGTGGGCTACGGCCGGACCGGTCGCTGGTTCTGGGCTTTCGAGCAACAGGACGTGATACCGGATATCGTCTGTGTCGCCAAGGCGATGGGTAACGGCCAGCCATTGGGTGCGGTCATCACCACCCGGGCGATCGCAGACGCCTACCGCACCCAGGGCTATTTCTTCTCCTCGGCCGGCGGCAGTCCGGTGTCGTGTGTGGTCGGACTCACCGTCCTGGATGTCATCGCAAGCGAACGGCTGCAGGAGAACGCACTCACAGTCGGTGACCATCTCAAGGCGCGGATCCTCGACCTGGCCACCCGTCATCCGCTGATCGGCACCGTGCACGGCAGCGGGCTCTATATGGGTGTGGAATTGGTCCGGGACCGCACCACGCTGGAACCAGCAGCCGAGGAGACCGCCGCCATTTGTGAGCGGATGCTCGAACTCGGGGTGATCGTGCAACCCACCGGCGATCGTGCGAACGTGTTGAAGATGAAGCCGCCGATGTGTCTCACCCGGGAGTCGGCTGATTTCTTCGTCGCGATGCTCGACCGTGTGTTGTCTACCGGTTGGTAGTCGCTCACGCTCGCGCGTCCAACCAGTCCCGCTGCCGAGCGACGAACTCTGCATCGACCACTGCCCCGTGGCCGGGCACATATCGGGCGTCCCCACCACCAATCGCGAGGATCCGGTTCAAGGTCTGCGGCCAGGCCGACACATCGGAGCCTTCGTCGATCGCCGGATCCGCCGACTCCTCGATGAGATCACCGCAGAAGACCACCGGGCCTGATCCTGGTGTCGGAACCACGACGATCAGATCGTGGTCGGTGTGGCCGCGGCCAGGATGCTCGACTCGGACGATGCGATCACCGAGATCGATCTCGGCGTTCTCGATGACATGGTCGGGCGCACACGCCGCCGCGATCGCACGGTCCAGATCGTCACGGTTGGCCCCGTAGCTCAGGGCCTGGGCGCGAACCGCCTCGATACCGGCGCCCAACGCGGCCGCGACCGGCGCCGCTGCGTAGGTCTGGGCGCCCGGGAATCCCCCGGAACCGAGGATGTGGTCGAAATGGTGGTGGGTCATCACCAGGTCGGTCACCTCGGTCCCGGTCAACTCGCGAACGTCCTCGGCGATCCCGCAGGCCTCGGCCAGGGTCGTCCCGCAGTCGATCAGCAGCACTCCGGCAGCCCCGTGGACCAGACCGACAGTGACATCAAGGAACGGCAACCGGCACCGGTAGACGCGATCGGCCAGCTGCTCCCAGTCGTAACGCACGTCAATAACGCTAGTTCAGGGGCATTCGTGGATCGCGACCCGTTTTGCGTGGTCGACGGGCGACTTATAAGGTGGACACATGTCCAATTCGCCCGGTGCAGTGTTCTCGGCCCTCGGCGGAGTGTGAGCATGCGCATCGCGCTGCTGTCCTACCGCAGTAAGACGCACTGCGGTGGCCAGGGCGTTTACGTCCGCCACCTGAGTCGGGGTCTGGTCGAACTCGGCCACCAGGTCGAGGTGTTCTCCGGCCAGCCCTATCCCGAGGTTCTCGATCCGCGGGTCCGGCTCACCGAGGTTCCCAGCCTTGATTTGTACCGCGAACCCGATCCGTTCCGAGTTCCGCATATCCGCGAGATCCGCGACCGCATCGATCTGCTGGAACTGGCCACCATGTGGACCGGCGGGTTTCCCGAAACGCGCACCTTCAGCCTGCGCGCGGCCCGGTTGCTGGCAAGCCGCGGCGCCGAGTTCGATGTGGTGCACGATAACCAGTGCCTGGGAACGGGATTGCTCACGATCGCACAGCACCTCCCGGTGGTGGCTACCGTGCACCACCCCATTACCCGGGACCGCATTCTCGACCTCGACGCGGCGAAGTGGTGGCGCAAGCCCTCGGTGCACCGCTGGTACGGCTTCACTTCCATGCAGAAAAAAGTCGCCCGCCGGATCCCCGATCTGGTGACGGTATCCACATCGTCGGCAGACGATATCGCCCACGATTTCGGCGTGCACCCCGACCAACTACACGTCGTGCCACTGGGTGTCGACACCGAACTGTTCAAACCCGCGGAGGCGCCACGGGTCCCGGGGCGCATCATCGCGATCTCCTCGGCCGACCGGCCACTGAAAGGCATCGGACACCTGCTGCAGGCGGTGGCCAGACTGCGCGCCGGCCATGACGTGGAGTTGCAACTGGTCGCCAAGCTCGAACCCAATGGGGCTACTGAGAAGTTGATCGCCGAACTGGGGATCTCCGATATCGTGCACGTCGCCGGCGGGCTTTCGGATCACGATCTCGCGGCACTGTTCGCCTCTGCCGAAATCGCCTGCATTCCTTCGCTGTACGAAGGTTTCTCACTGCCTGCCGTCGAGGCGATGGCCAGCGGAACCCCGATCGTCGCCAGTCGGGCCGGTGCCCTTCCGGAGGTGCTGGGCTCCGGTGGTGAATGTGCAGACCTGGTCGCCCCCGGCAATGTCGATGAACTCACCGGCGCACTGAGTCGTCTGCTGGACTCCGCCGGTCGCCGGCAGTGGCTGGGAACCGCGGGGCGCAGGCGTGCACTGGACGTCTTCAGCTGGGAGTCGGTGGCCGCACAGACGGTTCGCGTTTACGCGCAGGCCATCGAGCGAAGCGGGCTACCGCGCCGCGAAGTGACGGCGGTCGACGAACCATGCTGACGGTGGATTACGACCGACTCGGTGTCGGACCCGGAACCAAGGTCATCGACGTCGGCTGCGGTGCAGGCCGACACAGCTACGAGGCGTATCGCCGCGGCGCCGACGTGATCGCCTTAGATCAGAATGCCGAGGAACTGGCCGAGGTCGACACCATGCTGCAAGCGATGGGTGCCGAAGGTGAGGCGCCGGCGTCGGCCAAGGCGCAGGTGGTCGTCGGCGACGCACTGGCACTGCCCTACCCGGACGGTGCCTTCGACGTCGTGATCGCCTCCGAGATCCTTGAGCATGTGCCCGACGATCGCGGTGCGATCGCTGAGCTTGTCAGGGTCCTGCGGCCGGGCGGTTCGCTGGCGATCACGGTGCCTCGCTGGCTACCGGAGAAAATCTGCTGGATGCTGTCCGATACCTACCACGCCAACGAGGGCGGCCACATTCGGATCTACCAGGCCGACGAACTGCGGGCGAAGGTCGAGGCCCGAGGCGTCCGATTCACCGGCTCGCATCACGCGCACGCCTTGCACGCGCCGTACTGGTGGCTGAAATGTGCTGTGGGCGTTGATAATAACGATCATCCGGCTGTCAAGGCCTATCATAAGTTGCTGGTGTGGGACATGATGAGCAAGCCGGCGCTGACCCGGGTGACCGAGGCTGTACTCAATCCGGTGGCGGGCAAGAGTGTCGCGCTGTACTTCGCGAAGCCCCCCGAGAAATCTCATGCGCGGAACTAATCTCGCCGGCGTGCCCGGAATTGCCGGGATTCTCACGCCGGCCCAATGCCGGCAGACGGCGGAGTCGATCGCGACGATCCAGCTCACCTCGGGTGAGATCCCCTGGTCACTGGCCGGGCACACCGATCCGTGGGATCACATCGAGTGCGCCATGGCCCTGACGGCCGCCGGACTCATTGATCAAGCGCGCGCCGCATACGAGTGGAGTCGCACGCAGCAGCGCAGCGACGGATCCTGGGCCATCCAGTACCGCCGCGGCATGATCGAAGACGCCAACAGCGATAGCAATTTCTGCGCCTATATCGCCACCGGCGTGTGGCATCACGTGCTGGTCACCGACGACCGTGAATTCGCCGAACGGATGTGGCCCACCGTACGCGACGCGATCGACTTCGTTCTCAATCTGCAGGCCGGCACCGGTGAGATCTACTGGGCCCAGGGTCCGACAGGCGCACTGCCAGAGGCGCTATTGACCGGCTGCGCCAGCATCTACCACAGCATCCGCTGCGCGTTGGCGCTCGCCGATCTGCTCGGCGAACAGCAACCAGAGTGGGAGGTCGCGGTCGGCCGACTCGGTCATGCCATCACCGATCACCCCGACGCTTTCACCGAGAAGCCGAAATACTCGATGGACTGGTACTACCCGATTCTGTCCGGGGCAGTCCGCGGTGCGACGGCCCGAGACAGGATCGCCGAGCGTTGGAGTGACTTCGTCGTCGACGGCCTGGGCATCCGCTGCGTCGACGATCGCCCCTGGGTGACCGGAGCCGAAACCTGCGAGCTGGTCATGGCATTGGACGCCATCGGCGATCGAGACCGGGCGCGGCAGCAGTTCGCGGCCATGCAGCACCTCCGCGAAGCCGACGGTTCGTACTGGACAGGATTGGTGTTCTCCGATGGCAAGCGCTGGCCGGTGGAGCGCACCACGTGGACCGGCGCAGCCATGATCCTGGCAGCCGACTCGCTG
>Ga0194052_1001795_pt1 | contig 12143 bp, 1 predicted proteins | sample SepL226m_MetaG_FD_160117 | JGI IMG/M metagenome (GOLD analysis project Ga0194052, IMG submission 160117) | Anoxic zone freshwater microbial communities from boreal shield lake in IISD Experimental Lakes Area, Ontario, Canada - Sep2016-L227-6m | ecosystem: Environmental > Aquatic > Freshwater >... | reverse complement strand
GGTCAGTCGCCGGATTGATAGTAACGGTGCTGCCGCTGATGGTGACCTGGCCTTGAGTATCTGCAATGTCGATCGTGCGAGTATCCGTGCCGTTGCTGATCACAATATTCCCCGTCCCAGCCTGCACCGCTTCGCTGAACGTCAGCACAATATCGCTACCAACAGCTACGGCCGTGGCGTTGTCGGTAGGGGTAGATGACGTGAGGGTGGGAGCGGTGGAATCCAACTGAATATCAGTTCCGCTCATAGAAAATTGCCCCGGAGTAAACGTACCGGTCAGATTGATGGTAATATCAGTTCCAGCCACACTGTCTGTGCCGATATAAAGAGTCGTAACACCATTCGATGACGCAACCTGAAGCTGATTCTGGCCAACAGTGGTTCCATTCCCCAGTGTTGCCGAGCCTGACAAGGTTATCCCCTGAACACGAATAACATCACCCAACGCAAAGTCGCTAATGGTATCGGTACCTTGGCCATCAACACTCAAGGGATAGCCATTTGCTGTTGCTGTTTGAGTATCAAGCCCTGCGGTATCATACAAGTAGAGGAACACATCACTGCCCCCTCCTCCAGTTAAGGTATCATTACCAGCACCTCCCAACAGCGTATCGGCACCATCACCTCCACGAAGAATGTCGGCAGAACCTGAACCATACAATCTATCGTTTCCTGCTCCACCGTCAAGAATACCTGAACCCCTACTGAACATGCTATCATCACCTGTCGTACCATTGATAACATCAGAAGCGGCACTCCAAGTATTCTGATGTGTCAGGGCATCCACAATAACACCGGTTGTAGAGGTTGCACCAACTTTAATCCAAGCACCTGTACTTCCATAATTATCACCAAGGTCAAGCCCAATCGCGCTTGCCTGTAATGAATCATACATAAAGGGGCTCAACGTCCAAGAAACGGTGTCAAACACAGTTCCCCCTTGAGTATCATAATTGCTGGTGCTGTACTTCAGCGAACCGGTACCATCACTGTTAAAGTTATAGTGACCATATAACCAGACATCCTGGGGTAACACAACCGAACCCATATAACTATGATTTGTGGTTGTGTTCGTTCCTGGTGCTGCACCCGATGATATAATATGGGTACCACCACCAAAATAATTTGCAGAGGCTCCGCCATGCACCATAAACTGGATATAAACGTCCGCGCCACGCAAATCGAAAACATTTTTCTGCATCATTCCCGAACCACATCGATACCCTGAGCCGTAAATTTTCAAACCATCAGCTTCCTGCGTAACCACTGAACTTGTTGTACCCGGCCATGAGTAAGTCAGCCAATGATTCGTATCGGCTGGTAAGATCGTCGTATTATCCGTTGCAAAATTCAGCGTTGTCGAATCGGTGATCCCCGCATACGCATTGCCCGCCATATCCGTAATGACACCACTTGACATCTGGACGTTGTAATTGCTACGCGCATTAAGGGGATCAGCAGGATTAATGGTTACAGTACTGCCGCTGATGGTAACCTGAGTAGTATCCGTAACGCTTATTGTGCGGGTATCCGTCCCGTTGCTGATGACAATATTACCCATGCCTGCCTTCACCTCTTCGCTGAAGGTGAGCACGATGTTGCTGCCAACGGCAACGGCTGTGGTGTTGTCAGATGGGGTAGCTAATGTGAGAGTGGGAGAAACGGTATCAAGAGACACCGTTGCAAACAACTCATAACCGACTGTTGCCCCAACAGCTTGTGTGTAGCCCGCGATAGCAACGGTTGATGCATTAACCACCTGTATGCTAGAGCCATATTCAGTGCCAGTACCACCAAATGCCAAATGCCCAATCTCATTGCCATTACTATCGGTTGTAACAACAAATATCTCGTCTCCGTTGCCGTAGGACTGTGTCATACCAACCAGGGCAAATCCGCCAGAACTGAGCTGAACAAAATCTCGAGCAAGATCTACTCCTGTACCACCATACAAATGTGACCATACAGTATTACCACTGCTATCAAGTTTAATCAGAGCTGCATCACTATTGTTGGCACCGTTATAAAGATTACCCGCAATAATGAAACTACCATCTGCCATTTCTTTAACAGCAAAAGCGGTATCCGCTTTTGTATAGCCGCCACTACCACCAATGACTTTATCCCAAAGCTGATTACCAGAACTATCAAGTTTAACGATCCACATAGGCGTAGTGGAACTCCAAAAACCTGAAATACCTACCACGAGATAACCACCATCCGAAGTCTGTACAACATCATCAGCTATATCGGTTAAATCACGGTTCAACACTTTATACCACTGCTGATTACCATTCGCATCAATTTTAGTTAACCGATAATCATCATATCCATAATTTACTTCCCGTGTAGAGCCAACCATGAAATAACCGCCATCTGTGGTGTTCGTTACCGCATTACCATTTGCTAATGACCCATAAAAATTAGCCCATTGTTGAACACCGTTGGAATCGGTTTTAATGGCAGATGTTTGGTAACTACTATAATTAGAAGTTCCAACCATGAAATAGCCACCATCTGGTGTTAATTCAATGCCACTTGAATTGGTATAGCCACCATAAGATTGCGTCCACAATACATTCCCCGCAGTATCAATTTTCTTTAAAACGGCATCCACACCTGTACTATACGTAATCACAAACTTACCATCCGTTGTTGCACGAATGGCAGAGTCCGAATAGTTGGTTACTCCATCACTAAAACTTTTTTGTGCGAGCAAGACAGGGACGGTGGCATCCGCGAGAAGCGAGCCATACGCATCCGCACTCAATACAGTACTCTGGTCAACATCACCCGTGTTCACCTCCAGCACCCAGTCGCCACCCGCAGCCGCGCCGCCTGTAGCATCATCCGAAGCAGCAACATCAGCTCCGGTCATCTGCGACAGCATATCTATGAATTGCCGTCCCTGATCGCCAGCAGCAACATTGCAGCCATACAACAGCAAATCACCAGTTTCAGTCAAAGCACTTCCAATCTGCGCAAGCCGGGCAGCATAAGAGCCAAGAGTGGAACTATCCAGCACGGTACTACCAATGGTAACAGAGCCGGAAGCCCCGTGCGAGATGATCTGAAGAGAATCATATCCCCACCGCCCGGCAAGAGCTGACACTATCTGTTCAATACCGTCGAGACTGGCATCAAGCACCGAATACTCCGTGCCGGGAGCAAACTGCTCGATCAGGAGATCCTGATCATTGACGCGACTATCGATGAATACCCGGGTTATAGCCATGATCGTTATGTGTTTTGGGTTATGAATTTTTTACGCCATAGGTCACCACTCTGATACTGAGCAAATCGGCAATAACGTAAAACAAAAGAAATCAGCCACAAAGAAAAGAAGTACCCTTCAGGCACACCCACAAATCAGTTACTGCTGAAACAGTGCAAACAGGCATGTCCCATAGCCCATATTTCCTGTTCATGAGAATTGGACCGCAAGCTTAAAATAGCGCCAATACTTACCGCAATAACATTTGACTGCGTTTTAGGGAAAAAGAGTAAAAAAAAATTTCTTTCTTGATGGTTCGTCAGTTTAACAAAAAAAAATAATGAAATAAAAGTATTTGGTCACAAAAAGGGACATCCCTGCAAGGAAAAGAAATATTTTCCCGAATTATTGCCATTTATGGCAACTTCGCGCCATGCCTTATACTCTCTTATTGTTAGCTCCTCACAAGCTCTTCTGTCGCTTTGGCAATAAAGAACCCCGCCGCAAGCAGCGGGGTATTTTGAAGACAACTCTATAATACGTTACGCCTCAAGAGGCGGGGAATATGACCCATAGAGATTTAACCCTGTCACTGTTTTAATGATATCAATCTCCGCGCCTTGTTCTATCAACTTTAAGGCTATCATTCTGGTTGTTTGTGCTATGCCTTGTTCTTTACCAATTTCAATACCTTCTTCTCTGCCATCTTCTTTGCCTACATGACCATCACCATAGGACGACTCGAACATGCTGGCTTGATAGTGCAAATCATCTTTATAATGCTCGTAAGCTTTTCGTTCCTCTTCCGGCAACTTCATGATGCTCAACTTCTCTTCCGCCTCTTTTAGACCTTTTGCGGTGAAGCTCTCTTTAATTTCTTCATTTTTCAGAAAGTAGATCCACTCATACAGCGTGTCCCGGGCGATGTCGTTAAAGCGTTTTATTTTAATCAGGTAATACTCAGGGTAGAGTGCCTCTATGCTTGCTTTCCGGAACAGTTGTTTTTGTTTTTCATTGAGTTCCAGAAGATCATGATTATGTAACCCTATAAAGCGGGTGGTGCCGTTGTAGATATAATCGGTGCCACTGCCCAGATCAAAATAGAGAATGTTTATTGAGATGACTTTGGTGATCCCTGCATACGATTGCTTCTCTTTCATACCCTCGACCACGGTTTTTGATACGCCATAAAAGATTCGCTGCAAATAGTCGTACTCCCGACCATACTGTATTTCTATGATGATTATCTCTTGTTTCTGGTTGCGCACCTTGAGATCGACCCTGATAAATTTGTCGAGTTTATCATCTTTGTTACTCTCACTTTCAAGAATGTCGAGGATAGTGATCTCCTCTTTAAGCAGTTCACTTAAAAAACCTCCAGAATCCCGAAAATGGCTCTGCTCCACAGCAGGCGTTTTATGGCCCAGTCGAAGGTGATCAGTTTTCTTTTTTTGTTCATTAGCGGTAACCGTAAGTAAAAATGATCGTTTACTATTAATCAAAAAAAATAAACTAACGATCACCCTGAAAACTGATAACCTTTTGGTCGCTGACTGGCGCTGAACTCATCAACGGGCTGCATCAGCATTACACTGTAAATATACAAAAATCCGAACGAAACAACAGGAGCATATTGCTTGTCGAATCGAAAATCCTGCACTCACTCACCCCACCCAGCTCCCGTCAACGTCACCCTTGACAATGCCAATCAAATGCAACTCTTGATCCACGTCCAGCGTAATCGGTATCGGATTATCCGGCCAGATGACATGGGTTCGTGACATGCTCTCGCTGCCAACACTCTCCGGCACAAACAGCCACTCATTTGCTGGAGCGGTGTCGAGCTTGACTACCATCTTGAGAATATTCAGAGCATCTGCTGCCCTGATTACTCCATCCTTGTTGATATCCGCCGCAAGAAACTGATAAGGCGATACTGTGCTGCCATCGGTATTGGGATTAATGGCTACCGCCATTTTCAGAGCCGCAAGTGCATCGTTGGCGTGGATAGCATTAGCTTCAGCAGTCCCGGACACTTTAGCGCTGGTCAGGGCGTAGGTGCCATCAGGCATGTTAATATGCTGGTAAAGGCCATCAGCGCCTGTGGCCGTGTTGTCTGAAGCAATACCGAAGGTTGGAATGGTGTCGTTATTCAACTCGCCTGTGGCCAACAGGAGTTCAAAATGCTGCGGATTGGTTGGCGCCGTCAGCGTCAGTGTCCCAAGCTTTACCGGGCCAGCAGACAAGCCAGTTATTCCCATACCTCCAAGAATGAACTGCCCTGCAATCTCTGTGTTGGCAACAGCAGTCCACACGGGCGACAAGCCAGCCGCATTCTGCCATGTCGCTACTGAACCAGCAGAAATGGTAAATTCAAGTTGGATGCTCTCAACCGGATTGATTGAGGTTTCCCATAGCTCAAGAGTTCGTGTACCATCCTCAGCTAACTGTATATTTCTGAATTCGACAGGATGGGCGCCCACAACCGCAGGTATTGTGGTCAGAGCACTCGTAACACCGGTAATGGGAGCGCCGGTTTTCCAGAAGGTCACCGAACCTGTGAGATCTTGATGTAAAGGCAACACCGCCGTCGTAAAGTCGTAGGTGTTGGTGCTGGCAAAGTTGTTCCCCGCAAGATCATGAACGATACCATTCTCGAACGTAATAAAATAATGCGTCCCGTTCGCAAGATCCACCGTCGGATTGATGGTGAGGGTATTGCCTGTAATGGTGAGGTTCGCGCTTGTCGCCACATCATAACTCTCAAGCACCGTCCCGGTCGCCGAATCGCGGTGAATAGCAATCGTTCCCGTACCTGCATGTATCGACTCACTGAAGGCAAGCACAACATTATCGGAAACTCCCACCCCCGTCGCATGATTGATCGGGCTGACACTGGCCACTACCGGTGCTATGATGTCCTCTTTCGTCCCATCTAAAAACCGGAAGTGCTCGATGTTGAAGACAACATCTGTGCCATCACGGCCAACGATCCTGTCTGTAACTGTATATTTCTGCGCAACAGCATCATAGCTGATGGCATAGTCCGCAAAGTTTCCGCTGAACACTGCAGTATCATCACCAGCGCCACCGTAAATAGTGTCATCGCCAGCGCCAGCATTGATGGTATCGTTTTCGGTGGTTCCAAGTATCCAGTCCGCGCCGCTTGTCCCCGCGCCACCCGTAACAACACTTATCGGTGTAAGCGACATGCTCGTATTACTCATATTTCCAACCTGCCAGGCGTGGGTCTGGGCATTGTGACCAACAAGCAGATCTGCCGGTATCTCGACACACAACTTGCTACCAGATTGAGCATTGAGCCAATACGAGTTGCCATTTGCGTCAGTTCCTGACATTGGAATGCTCAAATGCGAATCAACCACCACAAGCTGGCTGACATCGAGCGTAACCGTCGTCAGATAACCAAACACGTCTGCTGCCACAACCGCAAGATGACCCGATGCGGCAAGTTGCGGCGACGGAACACCGATATCAAAGCTCAGCACATTGCTCGACAGGCTGTCCGGAGCAAAATCAACCTTCACCGCATCAGAAACAAACCTGAAGGCTTCGATATCGGTAACGGTAAATGAATGGACGTTCGCACCTGTTCCGAGGGTCATTGTTACACTGTTGCCGCTCGGCAAGGACACAGCATGGCCAAGCTCAACAACACTTCCGTCTGATATGGCGGTACCTTTCAGGAGATAACCTGTTCCATTATTGACGAACTCCAGCCTGCTGTAACCGGAACCGACATTAAACACCAGGGTATCGTGACCGAAATCTCCCTGAACCTGAATCAGATTGCCGATATTAGCGGCGTTCAGTGAAATCTGATCATCCCATGGCGTACCGGTTGTGTACTGCCCGCCAGCGTAATTGACCTGAAACTGATGAATCTGGTTGCCAAATCCCATCGACTCGGCATTACTGAGGTTCATGGTTGACTCGACCGTCATGCCATCACTCATCAACTTTTCAACCCGGAATGAGGAATCCGTATTTTTTGTAACACGATAAACATCAAGGGAGGTATTTGTCGCAGCTCCAATATGGAGCACTTTCTTTTCGTCAAGCCAGTGGAAAGCATTCGTGCTGCTCAGTGGCAGGTTCACACTGTCATAACCATCACCGGCATCCACCGTATCGTTGCCACCTGACCATTCAATCAAATCATTGCCTGCACCGGCATTGATGCTGTCACTCCCTGACGTTCCGGTCACCCAGTCAGCGCCGCTTGTGCCGAGACCGGTAGTAACAACACTCATCGGCGACAGAGAATAGCCGCCGTTGTTCATGGAGTTCACCTGCCATGCCTTGACAATGGGATCCGATTGCCCCACAATACCGGAAGGCAGATTCACCAGCAGTCTGGTGGCGCCATTATAAGGCAATGAGTAAGGAGTTCCTGACGCGTCAATGCCGGACAAGGGAACCTTCAAATAAGAGCCATCAACAAAAAGCGATGGAGCAGAAAGTGTAACCGAGATTATTCTGCCGCCATAAGTGGCATCCCTGACCGTCATCTGACTTTTTGCATCAAGCTGTGGTGAAGCGATGCCCAGGTCAAAGATCAACATATTATCTGAAACACGGTCGCCAGTCGTCTCTCCGCTCTTCATAACCGGCAAAATAATAGCCGTAGCATTGCTGCTGGAACCTGTCACACTTCCGCTGAAGGAATCTGCCGGGGCCGATGAGGTCTGCATCACTGCCGTCACCGCCACAGGATGGTTACTGCTGTCCTTCACCCACCAGTCGAGAGTGCCATGGGCTGTGTATAATGTCGATCCTGACCCTTCAGTGTAATCGAACGCATCAGGCTTACTGTCCGCGTTGGTATCGACGAGCGTCAGCATCGCGGCAATACCGTCATACTCTGACGGCACCGTAGCAAGTACACCATTGGTCACCGTAGTCGCCCAATTGATTGTTTGCTCCCCTCCATTCATGTAAATCGTCGTTGGACGGCCTTGCCCATCATACTGTAAACCAAAAAGAAGCTCATAAGCCGCATGAGCTGTCCAATGTGTTGTATCGTTCCAGGTCAGGGCGTAACTGTTAATGCTGGTATTTGTCTGGCCACTCTGATCGGTCGTTGTGCTTGCAATATCCATACGGTCGACGATGCCGTTGCTGTCCATATCGTACAGGTGCCCGATATCAGTAGCCGAAAGAGTGAACACTTCGACCTGGTGCTTTGTTGAAATCAGTGTGTGGGAGCTGACACCAGAAGTTCCAGTGAACAAGGGTGTCAGTATCTCCTGAGCATGAATGTTTGAACCGGTCACGCTGCCACTGAACACCGCCGTCGGATCAGTCGCAGTCTGAATCACCACTGTTACTGCTGCAGAATTGTTTGTCCATCCGACGATATTGGCCTGAAATCTTTCTATTTCTGTTGATCCATTACTTTTCACATAGATTATCTCATCAGGGTTGCTGTCGCCCAGAGAATCGATAAACGTTACAACGACCAACTCACCAGAATTTTGCCCGACATAGCTGCTTGTGGCCACAATGTTGTCTGCTCCTTTATTCTGTCGCCAGACAATATCGTGAACCAAGCCATCAGCCACCCCCATATAAGTCATTGGACGTTCAGAAGCATCAACTGTTGTACCGAAAACCATCTGAACCTCCGCATGGGCGGTCCAGTGAGTACGGTCACTCCAGGTGAGCGCAAAACTGTAGATGTTCGTGGCTGACTCGCCGTTCTGAGCGGCTGTTGTGCTCACAAGATCCATCTGGTCAATCACGCTGTTTCCATCCATATCATAAAGACGGCCAATAAGCGATGGATAGATGGTAAAGGAGTCAACCAGTGTCCCTGCTGCTATGAGCTTATAGGTGCCAGATCCTCCCAAAGGCAACTGAATCGCCGTAGCATCACTGCTTGAACCCGTCACGGTGCCACTAAACACATCCCTGGGATTTGTCGATGTTTGCACCTCCGATATAAATGATGTAGAGCGTCCGTAGCTGTCTTGTGTCAAAGCAACAAGACTGGTCGTAATAGTCGTTGTCGCGACCCCGTTTGTGGTTGCCGTGTAGATTCCCGCATCCGCCTGATTGTCACTGTTGTTATCGAAAACCTTCCACGTTTCTGACAGCGTGCCATTCACCCTGGTGACGGTAGCAAGAAGATGATCAGCATTTCCGGTACTTGCCCAACTGACCGGCAGCTCAGCCCCATTAATAATACACGTTGTCGGACGACCCTGAATATCATATTCAGTACCGAATGTGTAGGTGAACAAACCCTTTGCCGTCCAATGTGTTGTATCGCTCCACTCAATTTTGTAGTAGCCGGTGGTCGTTCCCAGGCCCCACACTCTCATACTGTCGATCGCCCCATTACCATCGGAATCATAGAGCGTTCCTCCCTGGGATGCCGATATGTAGAAGAAATCCAGCGGATTCCTAAACGGTGTCAGCGCAATCGTTGACATCGTTGCCGTTGTGAAATCGTAGATCGATGTGCTGACGAAATTGTTTCCTGCCATATCCTTTATTGATCCATCGGCAAAGGTGACATAGTAGTGCTTGCCGCCTGTTAGATCTGCCGTCGGATTGATGGTCAGTGTGTTACCGGAAATCGCAATACCGGAACTCGTCGCCGCATCGAAGCTCTCCACCACGGTGCCGGTAGCCGAGCCGCTGTGAATTGCTATGGTGCCTGTGCCTTTCTGAATGGGCGCGCTGAAGGTGAGCACAAGGTCGCTGCCGACAGCAACACCGGTAGCTCCATCAGCAGGACTGACGGTGGTGAGCGTCGGCGCTGTCGTGTCGGATACGATTTGAACGACAGTACTGCCAGTCGTGCTCAAGGCTCCACCCGTGCCCTGGCTTCCGGTGTTGCCATCGGAGAAGCTCCAGTCGAGCTGTACAGACATCTCCGGAGCATGGGTTGTGTTGCTGTAAGCGATCTGCTGCAGCACTGCATTGACCAGATTTTGCGTGGCGCCAGCATTGAACGCGAGCACCAGCGTACCGCCGGAATTGGTAGTTATAGTGCCAACGGTTGTGCCATCAACCACCAAGTTGCTGCCCTGTGTGAGATCACCAAGGGTGCCAGCACCGGAGAAGTGGTCTTCGGCGTTGGCGGCACCATGACGGAGCAGGGTGAGAGTTGCACCATTGTAGTTCCCCAAAGCGGCAAGTTGGGTGTCGGAAACATGCACATTGCTGTCGAGCACGACCGGTGTACCATTTTCGATATAAACCTGCCTGGCATCAAGCGTATTATTGACCATGCCGAACGTATGATCAAGCGAGCCGTCCGCATTGAGACGGGCAAGAGCAAAGTTTCCGTTGCCATCAATAGAGCTTGAACCGGCAACAAGGATCTTCCCGTCGGCTTGTAGTGTGATGCTAAAGGCCGTGTCCGATGCTCCACCGAAGTCCATGGTGAGCTTGCCATCTCCGTCAAAAGTGGTGTCAAGAGTGCCATCGGTATTGTAACGCGCAAGAGCAAAATCAGAGGCTCTGCCTGTCACGGTGCTGTTCCCGGCCACAAGGATCTTGCCGTCAGACTGCACAATGACGCTTCGAGCGTAATCGTTACCACCGAAGTCTGTGGTGAGCATTCCATCGCCATTAAAGGTCGTATCAAGAGTGACATCAGCGTTGTAGCGGGCAAGCGCAAAATTATAGTTGGTTACAACACCATTAACAAGCACACCACTGTACCCCGAAAGGATCCATTTTCCATCGCTCTGTACCGTAACGCTTTGGCAATAGTCATAACCACCAAAATCCAGAGTTGTCTTTCCGAGAAGAGTGCCATCGGCGTTGTAACCAGCAAATGCAAAATTTGGGATAGATACAACTCCATTAAGAGCAACATTGCTGGTTCCCGCCACAAGAATCTTGCCATCACTCTGCACAGAAACACTTGTTGCTGAGTCACTGCCACCGAAGTCCGTTATGAGCTTTCCATCCCCGTCAAAGGTGGTGTCGAGAGTACCGTTGCTGTTGTATCGTGCAATCGCAAAATCGCTGTTGGATGGTGTTACTCCAGGTACCGTACCACTGGTACCAACCACAAGAATCTTGCCATCCTCCTGCACGTTGATGCCACTCACCGTATCATTGGCGCTCGAAAAATCTGTCGTCACCTTGCCATTACCAGAAAAGGTGGTGTCAAGAGTGCCATCACTGTTGTAGCGGGCAAGAGCAAAATCATTGGAGCCTTTGTTATATCCTGTCCCCGAGACAAGAATCTTGCCATCAGACTGCACGGTAACTGCTGTAGCAAAATCGCTGTTCCCGCCAAAATAGGTGGTCAGTTTGCCATCAGTGCCGAAGGTGGTGTCGAGACTGCCGTCGCTGTTGTAGCGGGCGAGACCAAAATCGCCGATGGTGTACGACATATTACCTGTTGAGGCGTTGATATACCCCGAAATGCCATTGCCAAGCCCGGCCACAAGAATCTTGCCGTCAGCCTGCACGGCGACACTTCGACCAATATCCTCTTTGCCAAAATCCGTGATGACGGCACCATCACCAACAGCAAACGTTGGCGCGGTGTTGACACCAGAAACCGGAGTGTCGTTCAGCGCTGTAATGTGAACCGTGGTACTGCCGACAGCACTCAAGGCTCCGCCCGTCCCCTGACTGCCAGTGTTACCGTCAGAAAATGTCCAGTCGATCTGCACGGCATCGGCTGCAACATGGCTTGTATTGCTGTAGGCGATCTGCCGCAATACCGCATTGACCAGACTTTGCGTAGCGCTGGCATTGAAGGCAAGAGCCAGGATACCACCGGAATTGGTGGTGACGGTGCCAACAGCAACCCCCCCCGCCACAAGGTCGCTGCCCTGCGTTAGTGCGCCAGGAGTTCCACTGGCCATGGCAAAAAAGTGGTCGTCAGCACTGGCACCACCGTGACGAGCCAGGATAAGTGTCGAGCCATTGTAGT